>JAALOO010001922.1_pt1 | contig 12653 bp, 6 predicted proteins | sample 7257641 | NCBI WGS metagenome assembly JAALOO01 (sample SAMN14085613, study PRJNA598686) | mite metagenome | biome: ENVO:01001000; feature: ENVO:01001002; material: ENVO:01001226; isolation source: single female mite from University of Michigan culture on fish food culture... ... | reverse complement strand
TCCTCAGGCATCAACGTCGATCGCCTAAACCGCTCGGCCACCGACTGCTTGAGTTGACTTTTAAAACATTGCTACAGAAAAACAACAACACTTTTGATATTGCCTTTTTTTGCTTAAAACACAACTGCAAAATTTTTGCATGTTTTTCAGCATCATTTCTAGCAAAGGATAAAATTGTGAATGTGACTGCATTGCCATTTTTAATCATGGCAATACTTTTATACTTTAAGTAGTAAGTTTTTTGGCTGCTTTCATTAGTTAAACAAATGTGTTTTAATATATTTCACCCTTTGTACACTCATTCAATAAATATTTTTATTTTTGTTTATATGTTTTTTATATTAACAGGTTTGTAAAATTAAAAAAGCTTTAAATAAACAGGAAACTAGTTTAGTGATGTCAAGTTTACTTTGTGTTTTTATCAAAATTTGATGAGTTGTATTCTCATTGACAATTTTTGTACTTGATTTTGGTTGCTATGACTCTAACATTAATTGCGACAGTTAATTAGATAAACTGATGAAATGTGCAAACTCATAAATTTGACAACAGTATCAAAAAATTGTGTTCATAACTGTTTATTTGACCGTGATTTAGTTGTTTATGCGATTTGCTCACATATATTTTTTTTATACAAAAATGTTTAAGTTTTCATTTTCTAAACTGTTGTTCACTTTTAAATTAAAACAGATGAAAACAGTGTTCAGTAACAGTTAATCTGTTAAATGGCTAACTGGTGCAACCTTTGTAGTGGTTGTCGCACCAAAAAAGTCAATGTACGGGTTCGCAACATTGAAATTTTTTTATTAGAGTTAACTGCAAAAGTTTTTTAACGAAACTTTTCTATTATTTTTTTACTTAAAACTTACTTAAAACAATAAATTTTTTTATTTAAAGCACTATCATTGTACAGCTAGTGGTGCATTGTTTTCCTGCCAGTGAACCAGAATTTAGTTTCAAGTTACAATGTTAGTCTTGTTGGTGTTGTGCTCTTATGATGCCAGCACACATACACATTTACACTTAACTACCAAATTAGTCAGCCAGCCATCTTTGCTCTGGTGTTTTGCGCAAACAACTCATTTATCTGTTGTGCAGTATCAATTTCTTGCACAAATCAGAAAGATTCAAACAAAAAAGAAGATTCTGTTATGGGTGGCCCTGGCAGCCAGCTACACTGTATTTTGTAAATTATTTGTAAGTTTTTTGATTAGTAAATTGTCGTTTATTCTTAATTAAAACTAACTCAAAAAGTAAACAAAGTATTGTTTTATTTAAAACACACACACACACACATTTTATTTGAAATGGTGGCACCAATCGTTAACGTAAATCAGCGGCTGAGATAATCCCTACTGTAATCCAGCCGTTAAAAATCATCAAGTTTGAGTGTAAATGAGTGTGATTGCCTTGCGGATATGCTCATCTGTTCACTACTTTTTTTATTTTTTGCCGAATTACCTTGTTTTTTCCCTTTGTGCTTCTAGCAAAAACAGAGCTCATCTCAATGACCGATCTCCTGTATAAATCGCCTGCTGGCATCGCAACAGCAGCCCTTGTTTGGGCAAATAAATTTATTCAAACAGAGAAATCTTATCTTTCTCTTTTTATCATTTTTTGCTTTTTCAACGTTGTAAAGACAACTTTCTATGCACGTCACTTTAAATCACTTTCACCTCTTTTTTCTTTCCTTGCCAGTGCATCTTCAGATTTCAATTATAATTTTTAAACAAACTCTAATTAATTTTTTTCTGTTGTTTAAAAGACTAAAAGTTTAAACTAGATAAAATAATGAAGCTGAACATTTGTTTCAGACAAAAAACCGGTGCAATGTTTTTTAATTTTGTCAGTTTAAAAGTATTTTTTGTATTTATTTTTTGTTTGTTTTTAATTTTAAACTTATTTGATTGTTTGTTCGGTGTTTTATTTTGCGTTGTGTTTATCAACAATTGAAAATACTTTGCTCAGTTAGAAATGCAGTTTAAACAATCAAATTGTTTTTTAAATGTTTTGATTTTAAAATTGAATTTTTGCGCACAAGTTAACAATTTATTTTTTAAATAAAAACTAAAATTTTTGTCAATTGTCATTGATAGTTTTCACTAGAAGAAATAGACTTTGGTTGTTAGATAAAAACTAATTGAGTTTTTTCATTTAAAATTAATTTAATTGAAACACTCACAAAAGGGTTCAAAAGCAGCAACCGTTGTGGTAAAAGCATAAACTTTAAACTGCCATTGTTTCTGGTAGTAGTAAAGGTGGTGGCTGTAAACTGCAGTTTTACCAGAACACAGTCGTTAACAACTGCTGAAAATGGCCGTTCAGTGTACATTGCAATGCTCTGAGTATGTTTGTGTGAGTGTGTGTGTGGCTGTGTGTGGCACCGGCATTTTCATTGGAATAAATGATGGTGGTACATTTGATGGCTGTGTGTGTGCAGAACAGCAACCACAGCCGCGGCAAGCACAGCAGCAGTTTTTGGTGCAAAGGTTTTTTTCTACAAAGCTATTGCTCTACAAAAAACAGAAACTTTTTGATGCAAAAATGTTTTTTCTGTCAATGTCGTAATTGCTGTTTTTTCTGTTTTTTTTCAAAATCATCCAAATTGGCCCTTTCGGGACCAATTACTAAAATTGGTTTTTGTTTTTTTGATTTTTGTTTGTTAAAAATTTATGTTGGCAAAAGTTTTTTAAATAATTGTGTATTTTGGAGTTTTGTAGTTTTTGTTTAAAAACAGTTTTCAACTAAAAGTGAAAACGTAACTACTTTTTGTAGTCTGCCAATAAATGAGTTAACTACTTGTTTCGTTTGTTATTTTGTAAAATAATTGGCTCAATACCGATTTGAACTGTACCATCTGTTTACAGATGATCTAGTGCACTGTTCTTCAAATGAATGTAGCATCTGCATACATTAAACCATTTTTCATTTGTACTTGAACTCATTAGTTTTATCCAGTTTTTATGCATTGCTTTTATAATTACCACTTCTATTGCCAATGAGGTGCATTTTTTGCAGCTTAGCAAGAGCTTTGCCAACTAATAAAATTGCAAAAAAGAAACTTAACACAGCTATTGATTAACCATTTTTGGTCATTTTCAAGAGCAACTGCCACAGTATAGTGTGCAGTATAGGCTTTCAGTAAATTTTGCTAAAGTTCAAAACTCTAAAAGCGAATTTTGAGATTATGCAAGCTTGGGCGCGTTGGCTGTCATCGGCACTTTTATCGTCACTGCTGGTGGCAAAGTATCTTTTCTCTATTAACTCCTTACATTTCACTCCAAAAGTTGCAGTTTCAGGTAATCAAACTTGTCTGCGAGTGTGTGTGTGTGTGTGTGTGTTTATGCGCAGCAATGGTTAGACGTTAGTCCCCTTTTATTAGTGGTAGTGCACAGGAAGAGAGGACACCCACACAGGCCACAGCAGATTGTTCTTGATTGTTTCATGGTACTCTTTGATTGCCACTTTTGTCATCATCAACATCAGCTTCGCAGGACGTACTACTACTCTAAGGCATCACCAGCACTTCACTCCCACTCTACATTTGCATTTCACTTTGCACTGTCCTCTTGAAGAAAGGCTTCCTCTGCATTTTCATTCATTCATTTAGTGTGTTTATGCCCTCTGTGTTCACTTCACACACAGACTAGCATTTTCATTTGCTCTATGCCAATGAATCGATTCCCCCCCCTTCCATCGTTTTCCACCACCACCACCACCGCTGCCATCACACGCACACATTGGTCAAACAGCTCTCGTTCTTTTTTTAATCTGAAGGACTAGAAACTTCTACATTTGCTGATGATGTTGCTGTTGCTGTGACTTTTCTAATCCAGCTAACATGATTCCGCAACAGGCAGACAGAAACAGTCTCAATGCAACCACTACAACAAATGCCCATTTTTGTAAATGTTCAGCCAGAGACTGTTTTGGTGGATTTCTGTTTATCCCTCTGCTCACTCGTTCACTCACTCACTCACTCACTCACTCACTCACTCACTCGCTCACTTGCTCACACTTCAAAAGACAGACTGTCTTTCCCGGGGTCTGCCTGCCTTTCCGATGACTAGCTTTAGCATTTAATGCCGTAGCGCTAACTTCACCTCTCACTTTCTACCTACACGTTCTCTACGCCAAATTTAATTTGTTGCTCTCTGGCTTTCTCTCCTGTTTATTTCTCTACGTAAGTTAATGTTGGCATTTTGAATTACCAGCATCAACAGTGCAAGGCCGGCGGCCACCAGCACTAGTGGTACGACCACGATGCTTTGACCACCACCATCACCACCATCACCACCACCACCACTATCCTCTTCCTTGCCTGTCGATGGCTATATTTGCTCATTCTATTGCCACTCTAATTAGACTCGATTAATCGCACTCTGTGCCTTTTTACTTCTCCAGCTTTGTGCCTTGCGCTTTTACTTGTCTGTCTATCACCATCTGCGGACATTGTAAATTGTGCACATCAGTTCAGTGTGTGTGTGGATGGTGAGCCTGTGATGCAGTACCACACAACCACACAAAAACACACACACACACATTTGCAGCAGCAGTCTTTCCGTTTGCCACCTTTTCCAATTTTGCCCCTTTTTCTTTGACAGCTAAACAGCGTCACTTTCTCTCCTTCTTCTTCCTTCGATTGCAGTCGACACTTGTGTCTCTTCTCAAATACTCATTACTTTTCTTCTGTTTCTCTTTGCAGAGCCTACCATCACCATCGCCATCATCACCACTACACTACACAGCTTGCCATCTTCCCCGCCACTACCACCACCACCACCACCTTCGTCTGACTGTAAAGTACCAAGCTAGTCAGTCAATCAGCCAACCAGTCATTTAGTAAGTCAGTCAGTCAGTCAGTTAGTCGACGATTGGCGGTGCGGAAGAAAACATCTTTTCATGAAAGAAAGTGTGCAATAAATATTGAACAAAAATCGGTAAAATGACTGCAACTTGACTTTTCTTCAACGTGTGCCTGTTCAAGTACAGACACAGTCATCTAACAGATTGCTTTAGTTTGCCAAAATTGACGCACTTCAAAGTTTGATCAGCCAAAACCGCCTCTCAACAGTTTGATCTTCACCTTCACATCCTCATCAACTTCATCATTTGCCCTTTGACCACTGCAAACACCCCCGACCCTAATACGAAATTATGCTTGTGACGGGCGCAATAGGCTACCCTCAGCCCATCAGCATTCACCACCAGCACTCTTCATCGGTGATCGGTGAGGGTCAGTCACCGCCGCAGTCCTCATCCTCCTCCTCGTCCTTGTCCTCCTCTTCCTCCTCTCCTTCCATCCTCTCATCATCCTCATCCCTGTCATACATGGCCACCACCACGAACGGTGCCACCAGTCACCCACCACAACCACCACCACCACCACCACCACTTACCTCATCGACAGCCACTCCCACTTTCACCTCTTCTACCACCACCTCCTCCTCTGTGAATTCTTCAGTGTCAACATCAGCAGCAATGCAACCCCAAAGCAGTGGAACATTCTTTGAAAGTCAGTCAACGTACTACCCCGTACCACCACCGCCAGCAAATCTGCATGAAGAGGCAGCGTCTTCAGAGATGCTGGTGCCTGGGGAAGGCAACAGCAATGGCAGATGTGCAGAGGACGCAGATGACGCCCTCCAGGCTGGCAGTGCTCAGGCCGCTGAGCTGCTGCCGCCTAACCAGCTGCTGCAAAGTAGTCCAAACAGCAACAGCATCAGTCCGCCCCTGCTAGGTCAACCGTACCAACATCACCAACACCAGCACCAGCTCAGCTATCAACAGGTGCTCATGGGTGGCAGTTCGGCGAGCATGCAGGACTTGCAACAACAACAGCAACAGCAGCAGCAAGAGCAGATAGATCAGGCAACTCTGGAGCAGCAACAGCAACAACTGCTGGCGGAGTACACCGGCGGCCATCCAATACTGCTGCCGGCTAGTCCTCTTGGCGGCGCCAACGGAAAAGCTAGCTCACTTGCCAATGGCAATGGCGGTGGTCCTGGAGCCGTCCACTCCACCGCCGAGTACCTGCAGCAGCTGCTCAAAGACAGGGCCCGACTGACGGCATTTCCGGGCACCTTTATTCACGCCGAGCGACTCCTCGATGCAGGTAAGCTTTGTTTTTTTTGTTTTGGGTTGATTTTAACTTTACTCGGACTTGCATGCGCATTTAAATGTGTTGGCTTTTTCTTTTTTTTATGCGCCAGAAAAAACATTTGTCAAGCTGTTGACAAGAAACTAAGGAAAAGTTGTGCTGCTTTTTTGCGTGTTCAGCACTTTTGTCACTCACTAGTTGACCCTTGAAATGCGCTCATAGCAATGAGAATGGGCCATGTTTGTTCTGGTTTGTTTTTTCTTTTAACCGCATCACTTCACTGTGTCTGTGTAAAAGGTCAGCCAGGAAATGTCTATTTTTGGTAAACTACCCTTGAATCGGTCTGCTTCTTATCGTGTTTTAAATCATAAGCACAACACGAGACATACAATTCAAAGCAGTTTGCTTTTTACCCTCTACTCTTCTTCGCAGTCAACTTTTTCGTGATGTTTTTTCTGTATCGCTACATTTTGTAGCTACCATTTAGGCTAAAAAGTTAAATATAAATATAAGTGAAAAACAGCGATGACAGAAATGGGCAAACAGAGAATGATTATGTGAAAAAACTGGATTACACAGCATGAAAGTGGCTCAATAGACAAGCGTTGAAGGGATAGGAACAGAAATAAAAACAGAGCAGTGAAACAGATGCTTAGTTTTGCTTGCCATTGTGCTTTTTGCTTCTGCACAGCTATTGACGACTAAATAATTGACGGCAAATTGTCCAATTGCCCGGATGATGAGGGGAAGGAAGAAAACGGAAAAATGAGGATTTTGTCGTCATCGTCTTTTCCATCACTGCCGCATCACATGCTGTTGCTTTTTGACTGCTAAGCAAGTGTGAATGGCAACAGCAGCATCAGCATCAACAGTAGTCAGTGACCAACAGGTTTGGAGGGCAGCTTAAGTGACTTCAGCCGCTGACTTCAGTGGCAATCTCAAGCACTGAACTCGGCAGTCGCTTGTTGCATCATCACTTGACCTCTCTCTCTCTCTCTCTTTTCTCTGTTTCTCTATCTTTCCGCTTTCTCTCTTTACACAAATCCACTTGACGACAAATCACACTGTCCTGGCACTAGACACTGTCTGTTGAACTTCTGTTTGGCTGCTAAACACCGCCATCTAACTAACGATGTCCTTCCTTTCATTTTGCACAAATACACACACATACACTTACTTTCTTTTTGATGGTACTCACAGAAGTGTTGTTAGGTGTTGCTCAATTGTTTGCCCATCTTTAAAACTTTTGTTGGTTATTAAAAAGGAGCTTTTGTGCAGGAGTATTAAAAAAAGAATACCATTGAAAAACCGCAACAGTGCAAACTGTGTGAATGCTAATTGATGTCTTTTTTTGCTTTTTTGTTTTTAATGATCGACGGTCAAGGATGCTTTCCGTTTAGTTTAGTCTACTTGACATTTTGTTTTTAACGTTTTTAATAAACACATCATTAAACATTGTTTGTTTATGCATTTTTTAACAACTTATTTAAATACTTGCGGTAAAATAAAATGTTTCTCGGCTAAACGACTTGCCAATTAAAATTTACTCATTTTATGCTGACAAAAATGAGCACAATTAGTCACCACAGCATTAGTATCTGCTTACAATTTGCTTGATGTTAAAAACTCACTGTTTTTTAAGTGCTGAGAGTAAAATTCACAGCATCAGCATTTGATTACTTGAAAAAAAGTGTGTGTATGCAAAAACAAAAACAGAGAAAAACTAAAAACGACAAAGGAAGTTCATCTTTTTTATTAATTGCTAGAGAAGGAAAGAAAGAAAGGAAAATGAACAAGTGACTGAACGTGAGGAAACCTGACAGAGTTTGACCTGCTCAAGGAGCAAAGCAAAAGGGTATTTTTTCAAAGTGAAGCACACGTTCTCAGCCTGTAAAAGAGTAGGGAAAGGCAAAATATGCAGACTAATTGGTCACACGTCGCCGGTGTTACCACAATGCTACTAGTCAATTTTTCATTCCCTTTCATTCCCTTTTGGTCTTCCGTATCTATTCTCGTCGTCTCTCGCAGTTCTCTCATTATGCGTAACAATAGACGGCCACTGTTTGTCTCATTCACTATTGAAAGGGTGCAGAACAAGAATATTCTCTTTTTATAACCACCGTTTGTGAGCAAGCACAATTTACTCTGACGACTAACAGAGAAAAACTAACAAAAATACACTAAAACAATAAAAAAGTGAAAAGAATTACAACAATTGTGTTTACTATGTTGGTTTTTCAAATATAAAAAATTGCTTTACCGGCAACCACAAACAATCCAATGCAGACAACTGACGGATCACTCTTTTTTCCAAACACGTTTACTCATTAGCTTTCATTTAAATTTACTTTCTCTCTCTTTCTTTGTCTCTCTTTGTCTTTTTTTACTGCTCTCGTGTTTGACTTTTTCCTTCGATATCAGTGGACGCAGTGACCTGCTATTATTAGAGAGGAAGGCTGAGACAGAGAGCCTAAGCTAGTGAGAGTCATCCAAACTGCAAAACCACAACTGCTGCTTTTAGAACAACAGCAACAACAACCACAACAGCTTTATCGGCAGCGGCATGATATAATAATAATAAAAGATGGCTGCAACATCTTTCTCAGTTGCGACCTGTTTGTGTGAGTGAGTGTGCTTACCTCACTGAATATTCATCAGAGGCACTGACATCAATAGCAGCAACCACTGCCTGGGCACTGAACGGAAGGGACAAGCTCAGTTTTTGCCTTCACTTTTTTAGTTTAACTGTACCTTTTTTAGAAGCGCCCAAAAAGGTGAGGGATTGAGAAAATAATAATGACAGTAGCGGCGGTGGCAATTAAATTACTGTATTATTACTGTTAGGCGTTTTGAATTGACGTTGTTGACAGCACCAGTGATGCCCGTAAAACAGAGAAGAAGAAGAAAAGAGGAGAAGGAGGTTGGTAGTGGAATTTCACACTCAAAGTGTCATCTTTCTTTGCAAATAAATAAGTGAGCTACAAACAGCTAACAAATGCATATTAAAACTAAAACTTCTTTTGTATGCATTTACGTGCATTTTTCGGGCATATCGCGCAACTTTGCATATTTTCTTGCTTAAAAACATCAAGAGCAACATAACGTGCTTTTCTTGTATAGCGTTTGGTGTAATTTTCAGTGAGCGACTGGTAATGAGCCGTAGTTTGTAGAGAGTCTTTCTCCGTCATCTTAAATGAAGCATGCAAAAGAAAGATGCAGCCACTCTCATTTATCTTTGCTGATTTTAATGTTTCAGTGCGTTTTTAATGTTGTTTAAATTATAAAACTTGCTTGCTTACCTTTCTAGCCATACAGTTAGCCTCAACCTCATTTGATAAAAAATAAATAAAAAGGAAATAAGTTTTAGCATTTGATTAGCAATGAAAATTACTAAGATTTGTAGTTTGCGTTTGTTGACAGATGGTAAGAGTGAGAGTCATACAAATGCGCCATTTCCGCTTTCACCAAAATTGTTTTCTAACTAAAGCTGGGGGCACATGCAATAAAAGCTGATTTTAAAAAATTTGAGTAAAAGGTTTGTGACTTTTATCAATAACAATAATTTGTTTTAATACAAAACCAGCTTAAGTTTTATTTAACTTCATTGTTTAAACATTTACAAACTGTATAGCAATTTAACATTTTGTGTATTGTTAACAACGTGGTCAGTTTTTAATAAACAACAAAACAAACAAACTTATTGGCTGGTTGTTTACCAATTGCTTGTTTGTTTTGAGACTGATAGCTGACACCATCTTAAAGTCAACGTTTTATTTGCTCCATTTTAGCTTCTTATCTTTAATTTTGCTAGCTTTGCCATGTTCAATTTTGATCTAGTTTTGATTTTGTCTGCACTCGCGTGCAAGTTTATTTTGATTCTACTTTTTTTCCTGTTGTGTAAATCTGTGCGTTGACATTTTTTCTATGAAAGCTTTTGTCAGCATGCATATTGAAAAACAAAATCAACAGTAGTAGCTTAGCAAAACTGAACTTAGTTTAGGCATGCAAAGGCAAAAGAAAACAAAAGGAGGGACAATGGTACAAGACAACGACAAACGGCAAGCGGCAGCATGTCAAAAGTCAACACAGATGCACTTTTGCGATTGATGCGGCATAGTTCTTACGCTGCCGGTTCCTTTCTTTTTAAGCTGTGTTTAGGGTGACGTTTGCACATCTGCGGCGAGACGGTGGTGAAATATGGCTAATTCATACTTTGATGATGAGGAGATGCTCACTGTAAAGAAGTACTAAAAACAATTTACCAGCAGTAAACTGTATTGATGCGGCTGGGCTGTTTGAAAACTCAAAGAACTGAACAGCAGCAGCAAAAAGAAGAAAACCATTGTCTTATGCCAACAGTAACTTCTAACTTTGCGCTGCCAATGTGCCGGCAAGAAAAGCAAGGAAAAGGCTCGTTTTGTTGTTTGCTCTTACAATAACAGCAGCAGCAGTAGTGGTTGCAGTTAAATAAAGAAAGAAAGTGAAGAACGGCAAAAAGAAGCATATCTGCAAAAAAAGTGCACGCTTATCTAGGCGGCAGTGAAAATGCTGAGGTGTGAATTAGTGTGTGACCAGTGTGTGGCGGGGTAACTTATTTGACGCTTTGGTGCGTGTGTGCCAGTCTGTAATCGTTTGCAGTTTTTTTTAACAAAAACAGAACATCAAAGTGGTTTGTAATGTGGTCAGTGACTGTCAGTGAATGCCCGAATGCCATCTAGGCACACATAAACCCTGCAAATTAGATTTCTTTTCAGTAAATCATAACAGCATCTTCTTTTACGCAACACAGAATTATTGCTGTGTTCACGCTTGCAATAAAAATGGTTTTGTGTATAACAGTTTTTCTACCGCAAACACTTTAATTAAAAGGCAACTACAGCAAAGATAAATAATTTAGTAGTGTGCGCCAGACTCAAATCAAATACAACTTCTTTTTTTGGAATGCGCTCTAATTTGCGGTGTTGCTCTGTTGATTATAGATTGATGAAGTAGAAATGTAAAAAAAGTGGACAAAAATGCCCTGAATGAGTAAGGCAGACTGTGAAAAGAAGCAGGGCTGCCCTTTCATGGCAGTGTCGCCCTCAGCAGGCATTATCGATTGCCCACTCATTTGCACTTTAGAGTGCCTAAAACACACTTTTCTTTTTCTTTCAACTCATCGCCAACTCACCACTTGATCCTAATCAGCAGCAGCACACAGTAGCTGAGGCTACAAGCAGGCAGAAACGAGTATTACATCATCACTTTTGTTGGGGTTGTCAGTGTCAGCGGTGATAAATGAATCAGCGAGACCATGAATGCTGGAAACTGTTCTTGACTTTCTTTCTTTTCACTTAATACCTACATGAATGATGAAAAGGTGCCGATGTTGATCACCTACTTTTCTGTCAGTGATGCATTTTTTTGCTGCCCGCTCCTCTTGACAGGTCAGTGTCAGAAAACACGTTCACATTCTTCCCTCTACTAACTACTACCACTACATTTGCCCCTGGTGCATTGTTGCGTTCAGTTTGCAGTTGATCCAATTGCCTACCTATCAATTGCCCACAACACATTTCATTGTGCATTGTATTTTCATGGGCTCATTGAATTGAGTGGTCAACAAAATTGTCAGGCAACTAAGTAGATTGTGTAGTTGCCGGCATGCAAAACCGAGAGAACAAACACGTTGTTTTCATGTTGAAACAAAAATCATTAAATTTTAAACTGAGAAAGTAAAAAATGTTTTTTGTGTTTTTATTTTGTTGTTCGTTTGTGTAGGTAGATTGTTTTTGGTATTGTTTCCGCTACAGTTTCAATTTGTTCACATTGCCTGCAGACACACCATAATAATGCTGACAAAAAAGAACTAGCCGATGTGTTTGTGTTAGTCACTTTAGGCAGCTTTAGATGCGGCACAAATGTGCAAAAGAAAAAGAGAGAGTTGACTAATGATAGAGTATCTGGCGCTGAAATTAAAAACGAGGTGCCCTTTGCTCTCTCTCTCTCTCTCTCTCTCTCTCTCTCTTTCTTTTCACTTCTTTTCTGCAAATCACTCTGGCGTGCCCAATGCAGTCGCACGGTACGGTGCCATTGAAATCTGGTAAAGAAAATGGACAAAGTGTAGTGTAGTGCAGCCGCCGTCGCCGCCTCCGCTGCACCCCTTCTATCTGTAATTAATTTCTCACCGTTTTCCCCTTTTTTCTTTTTGTTATTTAGATTTTCAGTGCATGTGTTTTCACTATCAGCAGTTAAACAGGTGCACTCTAAGCTTTTATCTGTTAAGTTAGTCTTTTAACATTAGTTCACTTTAGATACTGCGCCCACCCTAGCTTGACTTTTTCTTTTTATAAAAAAAATTGTACGTTATCTTTGACCATCTGGTGTGTGTTTTGTCCAAATAAATTGTGTTTCTTTTTGACTAGAAAACAGAATGCACAGTTAACGTGTAATTTTAAAAACTGTCAACTTAATGCAATCTTAATTAACGTGTTGCGACTACAAATTGTGTTTAAACTGAAGTAGCGGCCCATAGGCCGCTAGCGACGTGGCTTTGAGAGTTCGAAGTTACGTC
>JAALOO010001921.1_pt1 | contig 12656 bp, 7 predicted proteins | sample 7257641 | NCBI WGS metagenome assembly JAALOO01 (sample SAMN14085613, study PRJNA598686) | mite metagenome | biome: ENVO:01001000; feature: ENVO:01001002; material: ENVO:01001226; isolation source: single female mite from University of Michigan culture on fish food culture... ... | reverse complement strand
TGTCCTAAGCTTTCCAACGATACCAATTTTGTGAGTGGGACGCGACTTTTTTGCAAAAACGCTTACCGTGTATTGAGTCATCATCAGCGGCAACAGCAGCTTTTTTGTTCTAGCAATGCTAAAAAAGACCGCTAAATTAGCACCCGTTTCCAATTGCACCATGACGAGCTCACACTAGGTCGGCAAACGCGTAATGCACTTAATGCGGTAATAGTGGGGTTGTACTGTTGTAAAACGACTGCTAAAACAACAGTTGGTGTGTGTGCTGTACGTGTGCACAACAACCACATCCACAACAATAACAATAACATTTGCAATTTTTGAGAGCACATTAGAAATGGCTGTTTCCCATCTGCAAAAACAAATCGTCTTTTCAATTGGTAAATGGACATACACAATCGACCCTAAACTTAGTTTAATGGTTTACCGCTGAAGATGCATATTTGGGTTGCATATTAATAAAGTTTCTACCTTTACTTGCAGTTTTAGTGTTGTTCGTATTTAAAAATTAATGCAGTTTAAAAATTATTTGCCAACAATTTCAGTCAAGTGAATATAATAATTTAAAGTTTGGTTAATGTTTAATGTTGAATTGCCATTTTGTTTTGTATTAATCTTGTTGACTGTTTTTCAATATTTGCCGCTCGTCAACAGCATTAGCAGTGCTCACAACAAATTGAACTTTTTGCAGCAGTGACAGTAATGTTTTCGCTTGTTTTCTATTCTTTTTTGAATTGGCGTCTATTAATCTGCTGGTCGGTAAATTTTGTCTTGTGTTGTCTGCATTAGTAAGTGATTTTGTCAAAGGCCAATCATAAATACACTGATTTGTTAACAATCGTTCCATAAATAGAAAGAAAATACTAAGCTTGCACAAAAACTGTGCCGTGCCTGTGACTGCTCTAACTATTGAGGTTGTGGGAAACATCGAGCAAATGCTTGACAAACAAAGAGTCTGCTTTAGAACACTAAACCAGCTTTGTCTGCTCTGTCTAGAGTTTGTTCATATTTTTAACGAATCCTCAGTTTAGATAGAGAACTAGAATTGCAGATGTTAGAACATCTAAAAGTCAGTTATTTATGCAAAGTTGTTCTGGCAAATTTAATTGAAACGGCAATTGGTGGATGTTAATTAAACGCTAACTGCGTATGTTTATTTGCATGAGTTTAGCAATTTAAAGAATTGCATTTTGTTGTTGAGCAAGTTTTTGGCAATTTCATAATATTTAAAACTTAAAAATGCTTTTACGTTTTTACAAAAAAGGTTGTTTTTTATGTAAATTTTTGTTTGAGTTAACTAAAATTTTATATGGGTTTACTTTTTGAAATGTGGTAGCATTCGAATGCTATAATTTTTCTTATTTGCATCTATTATTTCATATTTAAGCTTTTAATATAATTTTAAATTGCATTTTTGCTTTCAGGACCGGCAAAGAATCCTGCACGTCGTTGGCAAAAATGTTCAATAAATTACAAATAGATGCGGCCTACTGTTGCAGTCAAAAGGCAATTCCAATTTACTTTTTGACACTTTTAAACCATTTTAGTAGTTTCGTTGTTTGTTTTATCAGTTTTCGTTTATTCATTTGCCCATATCGCAAATCTTACTGTCCATCTAAAATAAAAACCTCGGCAGCAATTTGCCGAATGCACGGGACATCTCTTATTTTTTGTTTTTAGTCTAGCACATTCAGCAACTAATCCGCACTCAAACGGCCAAAAGACAGGAAATAGCAATGGCATCGATTCCACTTTGCCATTTGGTTTGACGCACAATTTATTGATATTGCAAGTATAAAACGACCAAAAGATCGAAATGAAAGTTTCTTAATTTTAAATAGTTGTTGTAAATTTTTTTTTAAAAACAAGCTTTGTGTGCACATTTTTGAAAGCACATTTTTAGTCTATGTTGATTGACTTGAGATTTGTTGTGCAAAAAATGTAATTCAGCGAAAAATTTGCTGCCACCATTTAGACGCTTATCGTGTTTGAGCACAGACTTTTCTTCACTTTCAGCCAGCAGTAGTTTGTCCTGGTTGAGCTTTAGGCCGGAAATTAATTAAACGAGGATATAGTGCAACCATTTTAGCAAATAGATAAACGCACAATGAGAAAGCCTATTGGACTGATTGGACAAAGAGCAGAGGGGTAGATGCAACCGTTAATAACGTGCTATAAGTGGTCGTTGATAGCATCAAAAAGACTAGTGTAGTGCGCCACTGATTGCCGATAGCGAGCAAAACTAGTGCCAAATGCAAAAATGAGCCAGATGAAACTGAAGTGGCCAACAAGGACACAAAGTCAAGAGAATTCATACTGCAAAGGATGGTACATTGTTGTATAATAGAAAACGATACATAGAAGAAAATTTGGTGATCTGCTCAAGTGCAACATTGTCAGATTGATAAACAATAGCACTGCAAGTTTACTCTGACAATTCATCAACTAATATTTATTAATTTAACAGAAATACAATTACTGCACACATTATTTTGTATAATTGAAAAACATGTGCGCACAATAACTTGTTTTTAATTTTTGCTGTTTTAATAAACAATTTTTGATGAATAACTTGAAAAATTTTTAAACTAAAAACACAAAAATTTGTGAAACACCACATTGCATTAAAAATTGCATAAATTAATTAAACTACATAGCAAAAAACTATTTTTAAAACAATTTTAAGTTAAAAAATAAAAATGATTTGCTTACAAACCTTGATAAATTGAACAGTCGTTACTGATTATATTTAAATCAGTTTCATTTTTATATTTTTGTAATGATTTTTCAATCAATATAGCAAACTATTCTAATCCATTACTTTAGATAAATTTTACATCTGAGCTTGCTATCAATCATGTTTGCATAAACATTTGCATGTTCAGCTTTCGTTTTCTGTCATTTTAGCTCTTTGAGGATCAGTCACTCGCATGCTCATCATCCGGGCACGTGTCAGTTAGTGCTTTTGATTGGGTCATATTCACAAACCACTGGTGACTCAGCGAGGGCTTTTTTGTTGTTTTTTGCTTTGACGGCATCTTTTGCATTTGTTCAATGTCATGCTAATGCAGAAGCATCTTTGTGAGGCCAAACATCATCAACTTCTAACAAAAATTTTGCCCAAAAGGTGCACTTTAGAAGTTTTATCAAGCAGTGATGTGCAGTTTTTCTAATTATTATTTATGGTTAAATTGCACTCAAGCATCTTGCAGCATTAGCATTTGAACAAAGAGGCATAAATTGCTATCACAGTAATAGTCTTGAGTAATGTCAAAAGCGATCCTTATTTATTTTTCTGTTTTTTCAATAAACAAACGCTTAAAACCACAATTTTATAGAATGCGCACTCATAAATACTTCAAGCTTTTCAATTGAAGTTGTTTTTGTATGTAAAACAAATTTTTTACGAAAGTTTAATTATTAATTTGCACCCGATGGCCACCAAATGCAATACTTTTTTCTGGTCAATAGTTTCCAGGAGCAATTTAAATCCGCTGCTAACGGTTGCAACTCCACTAGACACAGAGCAATTGTGAAAACAATTGGCAGCACTTCTGACTGACTGGTGGACAGCTGCACTCTGTTCATTGGGTAATGGTGGTCATCGGGCACTCCAGCGGCGAACTCGTAACTCATGGGTCACCAACAACAGTAGTAACAGTCCAACTGTTTTTGCTAGGTTGCTGCTCAATGGTCAATGGTTTCATTGCTTGGTAATTAAGATACATCGACAAACCACACAGAGGCAATGAATGGTCAGAATGCAGTGGCAATGCAGCCACTTGCAGCCTAGTGCCTCAGTTTGCGAAAGAGCAGTAAAGGATGAGCCTTCTGGTCGGTGCTGCTCACCAGTTTGCCAAGTCACACTGCCATTGCCTCAGTAGTCTATGATTGCCCAAAGATTGAGGGCGATTGTGACTTGGAGAGGGAAAAGAGAGAGAGATTGTGGTCACGCTTGGCAGGTGATGGCCGTGTGCAGTGCAGGCATTCAGTCAGTGACTTTGCACTGCACATACACACACACACCGCAGTAAAAGAATTACCTGCCAATTTGGACCATCCACGCAGGTTAATTCGATTTGCTTGCACTCGCGCAATTAGACTGCGGTGGTGGTGGTGGTGGTGGTGGTGGTGAACTGTGCAATCAAAGAGGAACAACGGACCGGTAGTGAGGCACAGTGCACTCTCTGCAATCTATGATTCTCTCAATGAACATTGCACAGACACACACTGACTGACCATGCAGTAGGCTGTGTTTAGGCTGTGCACACGAATCGATCAAGCCGCAAAAACCGCAGTGGGACAAGAGGGGCGAACCATGCTGAATGCTAACACAAAACAGTGTGGACACCACGAGCCGGAATGAAAATGAAAAAAACCGAAGGAAAAAAGTTAATGAACAATTGCATAGGAGCAAAAGTGAAACTTAGCTAACCTGGTAATTACACTCACAGGAAAGTGACGATTTCTAAATCAAGTGTGATTTAAAGTGTGCCTCCGGTGTTTCCAAGTAATGCCACACAAGTGTGCAAGTGATCAGAACAAAAAACAACCTGTTTCTTTCTTATAGAACGCATCTACCCAACATTTACTTGTTTCATTGATTACATCTAATATTGCGTGATTGTGTGATTTACAACAGCAGTAACTCAAAGTCTAGGGTGCAAAAACATGTCAATAGATACTGACAAACTAATTTTTTTCAGTTTTTACTGATTTGCAAGCTAGCATTTTTGGCTTGAACAATTTTGAATTCTTGCCAGGTAAAAACATAGACAAACTTAAAATCAATTGTCGTAAAATATTAATCAAGTTTGTTCATTGATTGCATTGTCTTAACAACTATTAACAACTTGAAGTGATTTACATAAAATAATTAAAATTTTTTATTAAATAATTTAGCGACAGCAATCGTTTTTAGATTTTTCAAGTTTTTATTGATTGAGTTTTAAAGTAAAAAACGTGTTTTTCAAATTGCATTAAATTTTTATTAAAATTATAGAATAATTATCAAATCGAGAAGCGCTGAGTGAGAGTGAACACAAGCATACGTAGTCCAGACTGACTTTTATTGGCAAAGAGTAGTTGCTTATATACACAAACAGGCGACGTAACTTTGAACTTCTCAAAGCCACGTCGCTAGCGGCCTATGAGCAATTTTTTAGTTTTTAAAACATAAATTGAAATGTGTTAATTCAAAATTTTTTTAATGTTGACAAAACAAATTTTTTTGAATTGTCAATAATGCATGTTATTTAAGCTTTTTGGCAATTTTTTAGTTGATTTTCAAACATTGACAAAAACAAACTTTTTACAATTCACGTAGTTGAACTTTTTTTGTCAGTCCATCGTTAATTTTTTATGAGCAACTAATATTCAACCGGAAAAAAATTAGCGTTTCAAAGTTTTCCAGTTAAAAGCACTTACAGCGGCATTTTAGCTAAAATCTAAGTTTTTGTAAAAGAAATCATAGTGAACCAGCCTAGAGACTCTAGCGTTAATATATTTATTGAAAAATCATGAATTATAAAATGCATTTTCCTGTTTATTAGCACTGTGTGCACATACCGAAACTAGAACCCAGTTAGTCAACTACGGTAAAGTAATCAAAATACGTTTTCCAACTTTTTTGCATAATAGATTAGATGGAAACCATAAAAGGGGCCAATTGAGAATCGATATTTGTTGATCAATAACTAAAGAAAAGTTCAACTTGTCGTTTTTGTAATTTTCAAGAAAAAGTAGTTTTTTTGCAGGAACCCAACAATTGCAAAACAACTTCTTTCCATTTTTTTGCTTTTGTCCATTTTGAAGCTCATTTATTGCCTATACAAAGTTTTCTAATTACCTTGTTTGTTGTTACCTTTTCATCTCTTTCAAGGTCAGGAACTGCAGGCTAACTGGACTAGCAGCTGCTGTGCCTGTTTTGTCCCAGTGAGCACCCTTTCTTTCGGTGCCTGCCGTGCACTGATGCAAATCATCATTAGCAGAAGACGCTCCTGTCTGGTATTGACCTGCAGAGTAAAGAGATTTATGGATTTCCGTTTCGCTCTAAATAAAGCTCCACTCAGTCTGTGATTGTGAGACTGTTAACTGTGTGTGTGTATGTCTCTCGTCACGATCACCAGGTTGATTGACATTGGCGGCCTTTTTAGCTTTTTCTTAGTTTATTGCTTGTGAAAGGCTGATGTGTTACCGTTTGAACACCAACTGTCTCTGTAAAAGGAAACCGACTGAGCTGCCAAGCTGCTAATATCATTTAGCAATGACCATATTACCTTGTGCTTAATCTTCAGTTTAATGCTAGTGTCGTTTTTACAGTCGTTCAGCAGCAACAATAGCAGCAGCAGCCATCACCCATCGTCTCAGTGTCAATCAATTATTTAATTTAATTCTCAATTGTCTTTTATGACCATAGTGCTATAAATTGTGCGATTTGTTGTTAGTGCAATGCCAAACAATAGTTCCAGTGGAAAGAATAAAAGTTGAAGGAAAGAGGAGAACAGAAAAGCCATGTAGTAGACTACAAACAGTCATTGCAATGAAATAAAGAATATAAAAAAGAAGAAGGAGGACGGCTAGACACGGAAGAACAACACTAGGGGAATCCGTTTGGCAGCAAAATATTTGCTCAATTATGGAACACGACTCTCGTCTTAATTGTCTTTGCGTTAGGTCAGCCGAGTGGTTGTGTCTTCTGTCTTTTGTCCGTCTTTTGGTCTGTTTTGTTGTGCCTTCTTTTTCTTTTTCTCCTTTTCATCTTAGGTGCCCTTCTTGCAACGCACTATTGGTCACCGAACGATGCAGCAGAACTGCCTAGTCAATGGGTCTCTTTTGGTGCTCGAAAAAGACAGTGGCGGCGGCAATGATAAAACAGCAAGCAATGAGATAAACGTTTACGACCTATCTTCTCCTTCTCTCTCTCCACACACAAACAACTTGACTTCGACAACTGCCAGGGCAATCGAACGTAATTAGACTAGAAAGAATAGGAGACGAGCCGTGCCAAAACGGACGTCTCAAGCGATTTTTTTGCTCTGCAACTACTAAGCAAAATGGACAAATGAATGAATGAATGAATGAATGAGAAAAAAAAGAAAAAAAGAATTTCAGTACGCGGAACTAGCCTAAAACTGCAGTGACATTAGAAATTGCGAAAAATACCTCACTTCGACACAGATTACATTTTATTAATTTTTTTAGTAGTTTAGTTGTGACGTTGTTTATCTTGATAGTTACCAATTTTTTCGTAATTTTATATCTGGGTTAAATATGCAAAAGTTGGATTAACATTGCAAGCATTTTCAAACAACTATTTAAAAGTTTAAATGTTTGCAGTTAAAAAAATTTACACATTTTTTTATTTAACATTGCAAATGCATTAAAGCATAAAGCGCAAAAGCAAATAATTTAAACAAAATTTTACCAATTTGATTCTCATTTTAAAAAGTTTTGTAAAATAAAAGTTTTGTGATTTTAACTTGAAACCTAAATCATAATCTGAGTTTGAGCAAAGTAGCATGATTGTATTTGCATGTAGAACTATCTAGTTGATAGTGATCATTTATAATCATCATCATCTCCATCTTTACCATTACCAACATTCGGACAAGTCATGTTTTTTCCTATTACAATCTCGTGACTTATGTTTTGATGAAGCGCCAACTTATCAGTTTTTATGTGCTGATGGTCAAACACTGGTTAGAAAGCACCGTCGCTCGTGCCAAATGTTCAGTTGCTCAGGCAAAAAGTCAAAGGTCGATGCTCATTAAGCTTGGCACTTTCACTTGTTCACTTGTTCGCTTGTTGTTGTTGTATTTCACTGCGACACCTCTGTTGAACTCGTTTTAGCAGTAAGCCCCACGCGTCGATTCCAACTAAATCTAACGATTTACCTCTCAACTCTCCACACAATTCATGATTTTAGTTTTTACCCTCAAAAAAACTTCTTATCCGCATCCGTGTGCCGTACTGCCGTGTCTGAGTGTCTGCATCTGCTTTGGTAGCTGTCAGTAGTTGTCTACTGCAATTTTTCCCTCTCTTTTTTGACTCGTCAATTTGTTTGGTAATAGTGGTAATAGCGAGTGCAAAGATGGCATCACTCATGTCACGATTTACCAGCGATGCTGCAGTTGTGGTGGTCATTACCGATCAGCATCGGCAGCAGCCGCAGTGCCTGATTTGTCGGCAATACATCTCTCACCTATCACCTCTCTTTTTCTTTAACTGGCATTGCACTTTTATGCTGCTGCAAGTTTTATCCTTAGCCAGCACAAATTGTGCACTGGATGTTCTATTCTTTGCTTTCAGTTCAGTTCAGCTCAGCACAGTTTGCAGTTTACAATCTCAAGTCTAAAGTCATGCAGCAAGTGAAGCGCATCCAATTGCCAACTGTCTTACACACGGAGGATGGCCACTTGGTTTAGGGCAATTTTTGTGCCAGAAAAGTTCCGCTTGTAAAGCGGTGGTGGTAGTAGTGAAGATGATGATCAGAGTGAAGTGAACAGGGTGGAGTGAACACTGAAATAAAGTTTGGTGGCAATTGATGCGGCAAAATTAACCAGTTTTTAAGAACTAAAAGTAAACTGAAAAATGTGCGACCAACTTAAAGCGGGTTGGCATTTTATTGCAAATGTATTATTAGAGTGTGTTTGGCTGGTGTGCACAATAGCTCACAAAAGCACAACAGGCAAACAGCAGGTAAAAATACCTGGTAGCACTTAATTGCATTTGACAGACAAAAGTAAAAAGACAAAAGAACGTTTCATTTAGGTTGTTTGTGTGTGTATTATCGACCAGAAAATGAGTTTCATGTAATAGAATTGAAAATTATTTGTTTTCCGGTTTGAAATACGGAAACCTAACGAATGTTTTCTTACAACCGCAACAAACACTAAACAATCAATTTTGTAAAACAATTAAAAGCCAGTTATACTTGTTTAAAAAACTTTAATAATTGTTTTGCACTTTTGCTTGCCAATCTCAGCGTGGGTTTTCATTAAAACTTAATAAAATTTAACGGCAATGTAGAGCAAATATCGACCAACTTTTTTTGTGAAACTATTTTGGGAAACTTACATACCAAAAAGAGTTGTGTAAAATTTGAAAAAGTCTAAAAAATAAAAAATGTGACTGGTTAAGAAAAATAAATAAACTATTCCAACAAAACAGTAGCAATTGGCGGGTAATCAAAGGGTCATCAGCAGACCACTTATAAGTAAAATTGCAATTTGTCAATGTCTATTTTACAAAAGACTATTTGAAAGAGAAAAAAGAAGAAACAGCAGCTTCACTGACCATCTACTTTTGCCAATACCAATGTGCTGCTTCACTGCTCTGGCAAATTGAGACCACACAAAGGTTTGACCGTTGCCGCTGCTCAGTTCACTGTTTTAGCCTGTCAAACTGTGTTTTACAACTGTAAAGCCCAAATTTATTGAATTAAATCTTTTTGTTTAAAAAAAGTTTTAGCAGGCTACGTAGTAATTTAGCTGCTGTTGCTGTCGAATGTTACTGCCAGCGGCAACACTTAAATGAATTTGTTTTTTGCAAACAATTTTTATGTTTTTTAGCTTGTTTTTTGCTGGTCGTCGGCAACAGTTGGCATCTGTGTGTCGGTGGCGGTGGTAGACAATTCAGTCAGAGAGCTTTCACTTTGTCTGGCAGTCAATTAGCCACTAAATGATCAATCACACGTGCATTACTGCAGGCACCTTTAGGTACACACACACACACACACACATTTACCTTCTTACAGCACGCCTACTGATCACTTTCTTTGCTCACTTCTTTTTCTGCCGATTAAGCATAAAAGCACACGCACGCAAACAGTGTCTGAGTAGTCTCCGAGCATTGGGCCCTGACCTTACCTTACCTTACCCTGTCACGACTCTGGTGCACATCTACTCGCTCGCGCTAAAGAGCACCATATAGAGCAATGGACTTGCACTGACTTTTCCTCCACTGGAGTTCAATGGGGTCGGTGGAGGTAACTGTGATGCACCACCACCAATTGACACAGGAAAGAGGCGGCCAGTGAAAAAGCCCACGGCAGTCAAAGAAAAAAAGAGGGAAAAAGAGCCAGAGAACTTGTGGCCAAGAAGTCTGTGTAGAGCACACAGACTGTGGACAGTATGTCGGTCACGAAGTTTGGCAATGCTGATCACGACTTTTGAATGGCAGACTCGGGGGCTACAAACGACCACGATTGGTGTCAGCGGTACTCAGGTTATGTGAACCCGGTATATCGCCCAAACCAGCAAACTCTGTTCAGGTGCTCTGTTCCGTACTGCACCACCGCCAAACATGCAAACATACACAGTGAACAGATTCAGGTGTGTTCGTCATGAACATAGACAACACGGCAGCAACTAAGAGAGGGCACATATTAGACCTGGCTAAATACTGCACAATCGGCAAGGAGAAAAAGAAGAAGAACCAAGGCAAATTGGACAAATTACGTTAAGACGGTCGTCGTTTGAGAGAAACCAGCCACATGATGGAAGGGATGTTTCAGTGCTGCTGCTGCTGCTGCTGCTGCTGCTGCTGCTGTTGCTGATGTTATGACGATGTTGTTCACACGCTAAAATAATGGTCAACGAAGAAGAGAAGGAGAGAGAGAATGCATTGCCAACCCTAATGGCATTTTGATGATCACCTCCGAGCACACCATCCTTGACATTGAACAGGTATCCCTCCGCTCAATAAGAAAGCCTGAACAATAAAACATCTCTCTACTGTCATTTCGGTGCATGTCAATTGGCAGAGATTGTGCGACTAGGTCGATAGTGATTGCCGGTAGTGACCTGTTCTGAGCGGGGCAGAGATTTTGTAGCCTTGCAGATAAGGTGCTTTAGTCAGCGCCATTCAAATAGATAGAATGAGGATAATCGCCTTTCCAATGAAACATGCAAATTCCCATTTGTAGGGTGATGGTCACTGCTGACGGCTAACACTGCTGACACAAGCTCAATTGAATAGGCAAATTGAGTGAATACATGTTTGGCTGTCAATCAGTGGTCGGTGTGAGATCATCTCTCAATCAATCGGCCACTAAATGGCATGTAATTTGTCTTGCACTTGGTCGTGGTGGTGGTGGAAGTATGGCCCACTGACACTGACCAACTCATTTCAGCCCCCACACTGACACTTGCCTTTGCCTGACTCACACATTCTCTTTTTCTCTCTTCTTTTGTAGTGTCACTATACTGGTGGCAGACAGACCAATTAAATCAACTCTATCTTATCACACGTTAAGTGTCTTCTTTTTTTGTTTTTCTAGTCTTTCTCTCCCCTAGATATTGTTTAATTAGAACTGGAACTGGCCAATTCTCTGCAGGTCAGTGTTGTTTTGTTGCCTTTTTCCTACCCCCTCTTCAGAACCACCGTGGTGGCCTAGCTTTGACTGGCTTCAGTCGCACACACAGTCAGACACTCTGTGGTAATGACGGCTCATAGAGAAACGGTCAAGAGCGGGCTTGTGTCAACAGTGGAGAAAGAAACAGACAAGAACTAAAGAACTCACACGATGGTCTAGGTATGTCAGCAACAGATTTTCTTTTGCATTGCGCGGGTGAACATAGCATAAGCAGGAATAAAAGGCAAAAAGGTAATAACTAAAAAGATTGGTCAGCTTCATCGAGCCTGAGGAATGCACTAGTCAAAGAAATTTATGTTGACAAATCAGACGAAACAATCTTCTCCCTTTCTTTTGTACTAGTTTGCTACATTGGTTAATTGAACATGATATTACTACAATAAGCGCATTGACATTTGAACAACGTGAAAACATACATAGTTGTAAACTTTTTTAAAAGTTTAAAAAATGCATTTTATTTGTAAAATTATAATAAAAGTTTGTATCAAAAACTTTCAATTACAAAACACTGCTTAATTTGTTTTAACAACAAAATTTTTAATTGGCCACTATCAGACACAACCCAATCATCGTTTTTGCAAAGTTTATTATCAACACTGACACTTGACACTTTGAATACACACACACCGGTAGATTGTAATCGGCCTCTGTTGAGCGATCTTCTTCAGTTCAACTGCTGCTGCTGTTGCTGTTTCTCTCTCACTTGAGGAGACAGTCAATCGGCCAATTGTCGAATATAAATTAGCTACTCACCTTTAGAAAAAGAAAAAAGGAAGATCTGTCAAGATGGCACTACAATGTGTGGCCGTTTATCGTCTGGACAGGCAGACTACCTGGAAGCTACAAGCGGGTGAACAGCAGTCAATAGCAATAAAAGCTAGGTCCAAGTGCGTACACAACACGGCGTTTTGATGAGCAGTTTTAAGGAAAGAGAGAGAAAAGAAAAGGAAAGCGCCAATGATGTTGCCAGCAAAAAAAGAAAGAGAATGGCGTTGTGTGTCTATTGTAGTGGTGGCGGTGGCATTGTTTGCATTGCTTTCTCCCTCTCTTTCCCTCTCTTTAAGTTGACTGAACACTGAATGAATGCGTCAATGAGTGGCAGGTAAAGATGGGCGATAAGAAGATAAGGCGATTGAACGATAAGAAGAAAAGAAAGAAAATAAAAGAGAGGGATAGGGAGGGTAAAAAATGAAAAAACAGAAGCAAGGAAACGGCCTGGACGAGGACATAGAGAGAGAGAGAGAGAGAGAGAGAGAGAGAGAGAGAGAGAGAGAGAGAG
>JAALOO010001920.1_pt1 | contig 12657 bp, 11 predicted proteins | sample 7257641 | NCBI WGS metagenome assembly JAALOO01 (sample SAMN14085613, study PRJNA598686) | mite metagenome | biome: ENVO:01001000; feature: ENVO:01001002; material: ENVO:01001226; isolation source: single female mite from University of Michigan culture on fish food culture... ... | reverse complement strand
ACAGACAGACGGACACAGAGTGAGATTAAAAGCGAGATTTTTTTCAAAAAAAAAAGTCTCGCTAAAAAGCAGTGATTTGGTGCAGCAGCCTGCTGTGCGCGTTTGTTGTGCACTTCAAACTAGTGTGTGTGTGTTTGCACACATTGCAAACTTCAAATTGGGGTTGCAAAACGAAAACCTTCTTCTTCTTTTTCTTTTTTTTCTTCCTTTTATTGCCTCTCTGCTTCAAGTGAGTCGAGGTTTATGGCTGCTTTGCTTTGGTTTGATTTGACTGCAGCTGCCCAGACGGCGGCTTCAAATTGAACTGTGAACTCTCTCTCTTTTCCTCACTCTTTCCGGTACCACCAGGCTGACACCAAGTTTGGGTTGAGTTTTGGTGTGTGTGTGTGTGTGTTGTCTAGGCTCTCTCTCATTTTTTCACCCTTACTGGTGGTAATCGTGGTTTCGCTTATCACACACACACACACTGTTTGCACCAAATGTGGATACAAAGTTTCTCCTCTCCTCGAAAGGCAATTAGATTTTCCTCCCCTCCTTCCACCACCATTTTTTCATTGGTTTGTAGCAGTGGTGTGCAGGCTTGTTTGTTTGTTTGTTTGGACTGTGGAGCTTTATGGTCGGGGGCTGCTCGTTGCGAAGGCTCTGCTCTGATCAGCCAGGCTCATTCAGACAACCAGACGGTGCGGCGGCGGCGGCGGCGGCACAAATGCGCCGCAAATATGTATCGCCGCAAAAGAGTTAGTTAGTTGGCCGGAGAATAGAAATTTGCTGGTTGTCACTGGCCAAAGAGCATGTTTGCAAATGCTGTGCCTGCCTGCCTGTGAAATTCTCGCAATGGACTGTGATTTGTTGTTTTTTGCTTTTTCTTCTCTTTACTACTATCATTTACTGTCTGCAGTTGAACTGTTGTTGCGGGTTTCAACTTTTTCTTCTTCTCTCTTCTGCCAATGTTTAAACTTTTATTGAGTTTTAGAGTTTAAACTGCTTAAAAAGAAAGTGTGTACTTTAATTAAAAAAAAGTTCACTGTAAAATCAATCAGCAGTTTACTGCCGCCGATCAATACTCATCCGCAATACTTTAATTTTTTTTGCTAAAACACTTTATACTTGAGCTTTATAGTTGATAAATAAAAAGGTTTAATTGAAAGTACAGCTTTCTTCTATCCAAGTCTAGTGCTCAAAAGTGAAAGCTGTAAATTAATTTAATTTAGTTACGGCAAAAGCAGCTCGCTAATAAAATTGCACTTTTTTTAAGCCTATAATTTAAATTTAATCGATACTTTACAATAATTGCAATTATATGCTTTTTCATTTTGCTGATGAAGGGAGCAGCACTAAATAATTTTAATGCACTTTAAACTTCTCCTTAGAGAGTGGTTTTGTACCAGTTTAATTTTAGTTTGAGCCAAGTTGCAGCCCTTTCCCTCTTTCTGTCTGGCGTCATTGACTTTAATCGTAAATTACACTTTTCAGCCTGGGTAAACAGTTTTACAACTGTGCCAAAGTGGCAGTTCTAAAAAAATATATAAATTTTGAGTCACCAGTTTTTAATATATCACACACGCACACACAAGGTTGCTGCTTTATTGAGTTATTGAAAGAGAGAAAGAGAAGTGGAAAATTTCTATACTGTAAAATGACTGCATAACTCATGTTAAAATTTAAGCCAAAGTTCTACTCTAAATTTTGTTTTTACTGCAGGTGTCTTTTGTTTTACTTTTTTTACTATTTTGCGTTTAAGGAGTGGAGTGAGCGGTTTTGGAGTAGGAGGAATTCAACTCCGTTTGACGCTTGAGTCCATTGTCTTCACTTTTTGAGTGGCAAAAGGCGCTGATTTTTTCTTGACTTTCAGTTGCCTGTGTGTTATATTATATTCGATTATATTCTAATAGCCTGCTAATTGATAATATATTGGCTGAAGATGGCTGGATGAAAATGGAAAGAAAAGAGAGAAAAAGTTGAGAAAGCTGCCAAGCAAATCTGTCGACCAAGTTTGTGTCCTGTTCTGTACTGTCCATTCAGTCAGTCTTTTTGTTGTTCGATGTTGTCAGTTGTTTGGCTCAAAGTCAGTCTGCTCTTGTTTTCAGCTGCTGCTGCTGCTCTTCAGACGTCCTTTCGGGGTCGATTTGTAATTTAAATTTAATAACGGCAGATCAACGGACGGCGTCGACAGCAACAGCAACAACAGCAGTGGCAGCACTCGACAAATGGGCACTATGTTCAGTTTCATTCTCTGCCCAAATTTTTTCTTTGCCGCGTTCATTTCACAGTGTTTTTTTTTTCTTTAAACGCTGAACACCGAACACAGCCGTCTTCAAACTGACTCAAATCGAGAGAGCTGAGCTTTTGTTTCAACTCGAGCAAGCGAGCGACTTCTTCTTCTTCTTCTCCTTCTTCTTCTTCTCCATTCTCCCTGCTCCCTTTGCTCCTTTCTGTCAGCTCGGGTGTGTCAATGAAATTTGTTGTGTAGTGCTGTCTCGGCAGCAGCAGCAGCAGCCTGAGCTCGTATTAGTCAAATTTGCTCCCAAGTTTAATCGAAGGCGCAATAATGTAGTGCAGTGAGGGGAGGGGGGAGACCAAAATTGAGAGCAATCGGCTGTGTGTGTGTGCCATGTTGCCATTCACTGAACTGAACGCACACATTAAATTCCGAGACATTGTGAATGTCATGCATTTTTAATGTATGCACCAAATTGCAGCACCAATCTCTGATTGAGTGAGTAGTCACTTTTTTTGGAGTTTAAAAATCAGAACACACAGAGTCAAATGAATTGGTATTTTGCAATCAAACTTTTGCTTTGCTTTCGTTCTGCCCCCTTTTTCTGCTGTTTTGCTGCTCTTCACAGATTTCCAACATTGTGCGCAGATTTTTATTGTTATTAGTCGTACTTTTAATAATTGACCTTAATGCCGTCTGTCTGGTTTGGTAAAAAAAAGTCTTTCATTTTAATTTTGGGTTTTTATTTGAAAGCCTATGATGGTTCAGCCTTTTTGATGGCGATTAAAGAAGAGTGATTTAAATGCTTGCCATTTTGTTGTTAATATGATTGAGCAATGAAAGGGAGGGGAAGTAATTGATTTGAGTCTACTTGATTTGATTCATTTTCAACCGATTGTTCTATTATTTTACCGGTAATTAGCGCAGCACTACTACGTTTTACACTGAAACAAAAGGTCAGTCAGCACTTACTACTACTGCTGCTGCTGTTACTTAGCTACTTGACTGGACTGTTTCTAAACTGTGGAGTTGTTGAGCAAGACTGCACTGAAATATTTTTGCTTTTTAGTTGCAGCCGATTAGCGGTTGATAGTGACTCTGTTTTAGAAGGATGCAGCCGCTGTAAAACTTGAGTAAATGTGCGGTCACTTTGCACCCAAAGCTCGCCCAAATAAATGTACATTGGTGTGCGGCGGTGGCGGCTAAAAAGGAGCGCAAAAAAATCTATATTATGGCTGCCAAGAGCTGAGTTGAGAGAGGTGCCTTTCTTTCTTTCTTTGATCCCCATCTGCTGATTGAAATCAATTTTTGGGCTGTATATTTCACTGTACACACACAAGCACACTTTTTAATTTGTCTAATAATACACAAAGTTTTTTCTTTAAGCTATTTATTTTGTGTTGAGCATGTGTGCGAGTGCTCAATTGTTTTTTGTGAGCAAGATGACAGAGTGCTGCTGCTGCTGCTGCTTCAGATCAGACAAACAGAAAACATCTGTCGGGTGGTGAGATGAGATGAAAAGGAGGAGAATACAGCAAGGTAGCCTGGCAATGGAAAATGGAGATTGCTGGTGGTGTGTTTCAGTGGTTTTTTACGTGAGCTGATTGGTTTTAGTCCTTTTTAAAAAATATGATAAAACGCCGAAAAGTGCATCAACTCCCATGAGCGCCACAAGCAGACTCTAAAGTCGTGTCTTGAGTTTTTTATTTTTGCAAAAATTTTTTTAGGCATCAGGATTTTAATCAATTGTTGCAATCAATTGTTTGCTTTAGTGCTGTTGTCGTTTTTTTGGTTTCTATGCAACTTTTTAATTGGCCTCTATTGCTGCTGCTGCTAAAAACACATACACACACTTAATTTGCATACATGTGCGACCATTTGCATTCTATTGTCCTCAGGCAAAGAAAAGTCTTTCATTTTTGTTGTAATTTATTGTGATGAATGAGCTAAAATAATTCGCAGTTTTTTCTGTTTTCGTTCGTAAGTTTTCAATGCCACAGTTTTTTCATTTGTGTGACCATCAGTGACCAGCGGTAGCTATTATTTATTCTACTGCTCAGTCAATATGCAAAGTAGTGGTCAATGATATTACTTTTTTTCCGCTGACCACCAATCGAGAACTGGTCCTTCTCTTTCTCTCTTCACTTTAGAAATGACACTTTTTGCCAATAAATCGATCAACTGAGCTGCTTTTTGATGAAAGTAGAAGAAAAAAAGTAAAGTTGTATTAATATTCGGTTATAATAATGACGTTTTTGTTTAGTTTGCCTCAGTGTGTGCCCATCACCCTCACTCTTGAAAAGTGCTCATTGGTTTCCATGCAATTTTGTAGTGCTTATCAGTGCTGTTGATCAGCAAAAAGGAAAGAATAACCGATTTTGGGGGACGACAGCAGCAGCAGCAGCACCAACTGCCAGCTTGACTACGCTGTTGTCTAGTTAGATTGCTCCAATGCTTTTTTACTTTATGCATATCTTTTAACTTTTTTTAATTTACACACCAACCTTAAATCGACAAGCGAGCAAAAGTCAACAGAATTGAATGAAGGAGAGCATACAGCCAGCTGCAGTGATATATCAATCAATTGTTGGTGGTGGTGGTGGTGTTGTTGTTTTTCATTTTGCTTCTTTTTGGTGCCCGCTGCACTTAGGCACCACTGTACTATCAAGGGGTATTGTCAAATATTTACATAAACAAATCATGGCAGCAGCCAAAGGAGAGGAGAAAGAAAATGGTGGGCTCACTCAATTTTATCACAATTCTGCTGCTGCTGTAAAGTGATCGCGGCTGATTTTTGACTTTGCTTTTAAAAAAGAGGGAGAATCCCAAGACGCTTTTCAGAGATTTTACTGTGTATGTGTGGCTTTACGCACTACATTCTTCAGTGCCTGTCACCAACAGCTAAATCATTACTCTAAATATTCTGTTTTCTTTTCCATTTCCAGGTGCCAAACCACCGAAAACCACCAGGAACCAGGAACCATTTCATTTTAGCTGAAGCACCTCTCAATTTGGAGTGCACAAATTCAAAGTGCACCGAAGAAGAGAAGATCTAATCAGCGTCACCAGCGGTAATCGATCTTTGCACTACATTTAACGGTAAGTGATGCTCCTTTTGCATTTATTTCTATTTATAAACTTCACGCATGTTCCTCTCGTGTTCTAGAATTGAGAGTTTTAAACTTTAGTTGCTGCTACTATATACTTTTTCAGCATTGCACTCTTCTTTCCTGAGAGTGTCGCTTTTGTGCTGCTACCGCTCTTTCTCCCTCTCTTTTCTGCTATTGTTGTCCGCATCCACTGCTACTGCTCCCGTTTGCTTGTTCAATTGAAATCCGCATCCTCTGCCTGCCTGCCTGGCTGCTGTTGCTGCCAAAAGCTATAAGCAACAAAAGGGGGCATCATTTTAAAGTTTTTTTGTTGGCAGTTGAATGTGAGTGTTCGTTTGAAGTGGCAGTGGTTTGTTTGACAGTAGCTCCAGTTGTATATAGACTGTGTTGTGTTGGTATATAGCCAACCAAATGACTGACTTTGCTGGCGGTAACCGCTGCGCTCTATGCGCGCTTCCGCACACTAGCAGCATTTTAAAATATTGCGCAAAGAGTGCTACTGCTATGGCTGCAATTGTGATTGGATGCGGCGGCGGCGATGCTGCCGCTGTTGTGATGGCTGCGGAGTGCGGGGCGCCAGACTAGGAAAAACGGTAGTGGTAGTGCTGATGATGATGATGTCAATAGAATGATGCTAGTGCTGAGGATGGTGATGATGGGAATGATGATGACAACCACTATAAAGTGTAAAATATTGTAAAAAAGAAAAAGGGAGAGAGGGAGATTGGATGCTTATGATGTGTGTAGACCCCGCTTTATTACAATAGAGTTTATAGTGAGCAAAAAACTATGTTTTGTTTGGAAAATGTTTTGATAACAATTTTTAGTTTGTTAATTAATTTTTAATTAATTAAAATTAGGTTTTAAATGATGGTCAGTTATGAGGAATTTTTGTTTTTAAATATTGTTGTAATTTGTTATTGGCACCTTCAACTTGCGCGCATTGCTTTCAGTACTTTTTCAAAGAAAAGTCCTTCTCAAAACTGAGTAGAGAAGGCGCTGCAATCTTGGCAGTGAACGGCAATTTCTTTTTAAGTGCAAACGGGAAGGAGAAGGAAAAGAGAGTAAATGATGGAAATTTTTCTTAACGCTAGAACTAGTGCTAAGTGATGCGTTTAGAATGAGTACTTTTTAAAAATAAACTTTTATTTTTAAAAAGTACTTTTAATTTGAATGTCCAGACTACTTTTGTTTATTAAATTTTTTTGCTTAATAATAATAAACAGACTTAATTTTATATTTTATCACTGTCATAATTTTGCCATTTTTTACCATTTTATCTCTCTCTTTTCATCACACAGTACATTGTTCTTATCGGTGTGTGTGTGTTTGTGTGCAGGCATTTAGCCCCATTTTTGCCACACAGCGCTCTAATCGCAAACATTAAAAAGTTAATAAATTTTAGGGCTGCTGTTGTCGTCCAGACAGAGAAAAAGAGACACAGGCGGACAGCCAGCCACTGTTCACTGGTCCGTTTTACTTTTGCACCATACATCACCTTCTTTTTTCCCTCCGCTGATTGTGCTATAATTTAAAATGCAAATTCACAGTTTTTAGAGTACTTGTCCAATTGTGCCATTACCATTGTTATGCCTTTCTCCTTTTTTTCTAATCGTGGCGGCAGTTGTTGTGTTGGCAGATAATGAAGGCGCAGGCGCCATTACGAGCCGCTGTGACAATTGCAACTTCTAAATGTGCAAATGTACTTGTTTTAATCGGACGCGGACACACTTTTTTTCTGTTCATAAACTCAATCAGTTGACAAAAAGCAATTTTAGAAAAGTACATTTTTGCTGTAGAAAATTGTTAAATTGCTTATTTAGAGTAAACGCAAGTTTTAAAAACACTTGCTTGTGCAGTTTGCAAGAAAGTGTGCAAAAGGCAATTTTTGTGTTCGAATGAGTGAGATGAATTTTAAAATTTTTACTTTTACTTTTTATCTCGTATTTTCTTTGCCGTGCCATAAAATCATTCAAGCAAAAAGACATAAATAAAACTGCCAGTGCCCGTTGACTGACAGCAGTTGTAGCCCCCTGCTACCTGTGCTTTTAATTTAAATTAAATTTTAGTACTCGACATTTTAATATTCCCTTCCTTGCTTTTATGTTTGCTGTTAGTGGAACAACGGCTGTTGCTGCTGCTGCTGTGTTGTCGCCGTTGGATTCCACCAAAAGTTTAGGTTTATGGCTTGAGTGAGGCAAAGCTAAAGCAACGGCATTCAACGGTAGTGTTGCTTTTAAAATGCAACTTTTTTTTGCAAACTCATTTTTGCTGTTTTTTTCAGTTTGAGCAGTGTGCTTTGAATTTTAAATTTTGTCAGCAATACTGCGTTTGTGTGACTGTCCTGTCTACTTCACTTTGAAGTACAAAATGGCTGCTTGACAAAGTGCGTGCTTGCTCATTTTCCAGTTTGCCTCTCTCTTTCTGTTTTTTCCATATTTAAATGCTTTTAATTTTTAATTATTCCACAATTAGCTATAGTAGTGAGCATGTTTAAATGCTTTTTAAAACAAAGATAGGAAAAATGTGCTCATTTGTGCTCGTTTGTGCGTCAAAAGCTAAACCCGCTCTAAACTCGGGTATTATTTTTTCGTTTGAAAAAACCGTTTCCGGATTTAATACGGCAGTTTGGCTATGTCCATGTGGCAGCAGTGGTAATCAGCGGCGTCAGTTCAGTACAGTCACTGTCGTACTGGCAATTTACCAATTTGACTAATTTAATTTCGGTGCCCCTTTTTAATTTATTTTAATATCACTACTAGTGCTCTTTGTGTTTTTGTAATGTTTGCTCAGTTGCCGTAAAATTGCCTCGTTTGGGTTTTCTTCCCTTTGTTGGCAGTGGTGGTGGTGGCGGTCAACTGCTTAATTTATTTATTATCAGCAGTAGTGGTAGTGGAAATGGTAGTGTACAATTTTGCAAATTTATTTTCATTTCATATTCAAGCTGCTCTGTTTGCCTGTTTGATTGTCTGTCTGTCTGACTGTCTATTTGTATGAGTTTTGAGATTAAAAAGCTTGCAGTCAGTTGTTGTTGTTGTTTTTGTTGTTGCTGCTGTTGTTTTACTTTATCGTGATCCTGATCATTTATCTCTCCCTTGGACGCTATGTTTTTTATTCTTTGCTCTGTTTTGGTTGTTCAGTTTCACCAGTGATCGCCCAGTTGACAGGAGAGAAGGAGATCGTCAGCAGGAGCAGCACAGCATATACTTTGCTTACTTTCCAGGCTGCAATAATGCGCAGCAAACGGGAGAAAAGTTTTCTCTTTCTTTTTCTCTAAATGAGCAGAGACACAAGAAAGCAGGCAAAACAATATGCTGGCTGCACTCTGGCTGGTAATCTCATGGCAACTTTGTTTTTACATACAAACAAAATGTTAACTGCTCTCTCTCTTGTTTCATTTCATTTTGTAGTTGTTTCTAATACGAATAGTAGTAACGCGCACTTTACCTTTATATGACTGCGCTGGCTGGCTGGCGCACTCACAATCAGCCCCTTCTCTCTCTCTCCCTTGCTTATCAGTGGTTCTCACGGTACAAAATAGGTAGACGGGCGGCGGCGGCGGCGGCGGTGATTTATGAAGACTACAAAATGCTTTATACACTAGCATTCACTGAAGCAGCAGCAGCAGCAGCAGTCCACTAGAAACCAACCAGACTTAGATGAGTGCTGATATAAAAAGTTCATTCAAAATTTTTACATTTGTCAATTTTTGCATGCAAAAAATGTTTAACTGAAAGAAGCACACATTTGCAGCAATCCTTTCAGCCACTAGACTAAACTCAAACCAGCTGGGCGCCGTTTTAGTGGACCTCTTTAGCAGCAGCAGCAGCAGCAGCACTTGTACTGCCAGCACTTGTACATATTTTTTAATTGTGCTCCTCAGCAGTCGGCAACTGTTTTCAATGGTCAGTGGTGTTGGCCTGCACACACACACTCACACTTCTCACACACTCCTCAATGGCTCCTTGATTGATTACTAGAGCAATGTGAGAAAGGAAAAAAAGCGAAAGAGTGCAAAGCAGCAGGCATTGCTGCCATTACTGACACTCATCGACTCACTCGGAGCCACTTTGGAGCAGCAGCAGCAGCAAACCAGCGCCCAAAATAAGGAAGGAGAAAGCAGTGCAAAAGCATCGGCAACTGGAGAAATTCTGTTGCCCAGCTTAGCTTTCGAGCCAGCCATTCAAGCAGACATGTTTCAATTCAAAGTGTGTTACAGAGTGTGATTTAAATTGATGGTCGGCGCAGCAGCAGCAGCAGCAGCAGTCGCAGTTGTGCACTTTTTGTTGCTGTTCTGCTGATTTTGCTGACTTTTCTCTACTGTTTTAGCAAAACAAACAGTAGAGAAAATGAGGGAAAAACTGAGGCAAAAAATATGATCGATTTAAGGCGAAAAGCAGCAGTGAGTGAGTGAGATTAAATGGGAAGTGAAGAAGGGCAAAATATGATTGAGAATCTGTGAGTGTGAGTGTGTGTGTGTGTGTGTTTATGTTTGCTCTAAACTTGATTGCTGTTTGGAATTGTTTGCCGATATATAATTGCTAACCAATTTGCCTGATACGACCAAAACCAAAAAACCAGAATTTTTATTACATTTTTAGAGCAGCTAGAGCTATTAATTTTGACATTTCTGTTATTTAAAGATTGGCTTGATAACAAAATTAAATTGACAGATTTCTGTGTATGCGTCACTGTCATATGATAGCTGTTTGTAACTTTTGAAAGGTATGCTGGCATTTTTTCCTTTTTTTAAAACTTTAGATTTTTAATTAGATATCAAAAACATAAATAATAAAAATACTTAGTAGCCACTGGATGAGGAAACTTTTTAAAAGCAGTTTTTCAAATTTTTGTTTGATTATTTTTTGCACTGTTGATGTAGTAAATGCTGATACCGTTACTGCTACATCATCAGTTATCTAAATTAAAACTGATTGTCCACTAATTAATTTGTGCGATTATCATTAAACTTTTGATCATTTGTCCATTGCAGTTTGCTGTGATTATTCATGATTCAGTCATCGGCGCTCATTTTGTTGTTGCACTTTTCAGCTTTCATTTGCATTTAAATTTTTTTTACTTTAATATGGCAGCTGCTTGACAGCATAACTTGCGTCGTATTTTTCCAAATGCTACCTTGTTGCTGTTTTTAGCTGATTAAAACTACCAAACACTGTTGACTCAATTAGAGAGAGAAGTTTGAAGGCAAATGAAAGAAGTGCTCCCTAATGTTTTTAATTTTTATTTTTCAAAAAAGTCTTGTGAGATACGAGCACTGCTTCATCGAGAGCAAGTTTGCTTGCTAGATTTACACACACACAAACGTACTAGCATTTTAAAACCGGAGTTTAATGTTTTAAATTTTAAAAAGACAACTTTAATGCGAGAGAGATAATATGGCTCGATGGAAGTTAACCGCTGCCATCAGATTGATTAAGGCAGTTTAAAGCGTCAAACTTTAAAATAGTAACAAGGTTAGCGTCAGGCAAACGTCAGCGGCGCCTTTTTTCCAAAACTAGATTAAAGTGAATGAGCGCAACTGAAAAAAAATTAAATTTGACGAGTGATGGAAGTGTGGAAGGTCAGTCAAGGAGTTAAGAAGTATAAATAATTTTCTGACTACCGTTTAAAATTTTCCGCTAGCAACAGACAGACACACACACACGTTTTACTGACTAAACTGGGTATTGCGTCAATAAAAAACCACAAAAATAAAAAGCGTTTTTAATTAAAATTAAACTGCTTTTTAACGCTTCTGGCTTTTGGATGTGCATTGCTGATGAGCTTGCTGGTGCAAGTGGTGCTTGAAAACCACCTTCTGGGGTTTTTTGCCTCTCTCTCTCTCTCTCTCTCTCTCATTCAGCTGTTTCATCTGCATCTTTTTCTTCTTCTTGATTACCATTTTGCAAGTTCACTTTTAGTTCTTGATGTACACACTTTTCTTTTTATCTGTTTATTTGCAGATGTTCCCTTTTTTGCAACAGAGCAATTTCAATGTAGCAGGCGGCAACAGTCAGGAATTTGCAGTATGTGTTGATGTTTGTGATGTGTGGCAATTTTAAATAAGCTAAACGCAAGCAAGCAAGCGCAAGACTAAGCTGTTTATATGCAGTTTAATTTTTTAATTTTCATTTAAAAACAAAGATGCAACTTTAGCAGCAGCAGCAAAAAAGATGCATACTTTTTGATTATTTGTTTGACTAACGTATTTTTGCCGCTGTTTTTTCCTCAAGGAGAAAATGAAAGAGGAGGTAGCCCCTCATTTTTTGCCATCATCATTATTAACATCTTGTTGTCGCTTTTGAGGGACAGCCCGATTTTAAATTCAAAAGATAAGCCATCTACTAACTTTATTAAAAAGTGCGTGATGACGGCAGGTAGTAACGGTGCATCGTGGCTCAAAATGATGATATTTTTTTTGCAAAAAGTAGCAAATTTAAGATTTTATTTTCACACAGTCATTTTCAGCAGTTTGCAAAAAGTACACTATTTTGATACAATCGGCAAATGTTTGAATTTTAAATTTAAAAACGATATCTTTTTATTTTCCTTTTGCTGTGTTAATTTTACATTTTATAATTGCAATCGCAGTTTAATCTTTTTTTGGCAGAAGACTATGTATTTTTCGCAATGCCTAAGATAGGTAGTATGTATACTTTTTTTCTCATTTGCATTTTAAATTTAAATTTAACTGTAGTCGTAGCTAAAGTGGCCATAGCCGTAGTCGTAGTTTAATGTTCTTAAAGTTACGTCGTCGTTCTTTTAGTGGCTTCTTAATTAAAATTTTAAAAAATGTAGCTTAAAGTCGTAAAGATGCTGTCTGGCCTGTCTCACCAAGTTTGTCGCAGCAAAGTTAGTCTGACTGTTGAATTAATTTTAATTTTAAAGTATGATTACGTTGAAACGTAAAAGGCAAGTGAACGAAAAAAGAAGAAAAGTCCGCAGCTTCATTTAGGTTTATTCTTAATCTCTCTGTCACTTTTATCAGATTTTATTTTTTAAACTTTTTATAATTTTTTTCTTATTATATTTTCTACGATTTTAGCTGTTTTCAGTTTTATTATCGTCATTGTCATTGCTTTTTTAAATTGAAGATTTACATTTTTTTCAATTTTAAACTATTGCTGCCAAACTTCAAAAAGGCTCAGTCTGACCTCTGTTCACACACTGAGCGTCCATTGTCTTTATAAAAAAAAGTTATGTGCATAAAATTAAGCAGCTTTTAGCAGAGGCACAATGCTTGAATCTTTTTAGTGCTGAAAAAAAATAAGTAATAACACCTGGCGTCAGCCCGGTGCAAAGTTACTGTTACCCGCAAGATTTTTGGCA
>JAALOO010001919.1_pt1 | contig 12664 bp, 6 predicted proteins | sample 7257641 | NCBI WGS metagenome assembly JAALOO01 (sample SAMN14085613, study PRJNA598686) | mite metagenome | biome: ENVO:01001000; feature: ENVO:01001002; material: ENVO:01001226; isolation source: single female mite from University of Michigan culture on fish food culture... ... | reverse complement strand
AGCTTAGACAGTCTGATATTGGGTTGTATTGCACCTACCTCATCGAGCAGGGCAACAAAGCCGTTGGCCATCAACAGGTAATTGTCAAAATATTGAAAGCCGTTTACATTATCATTTCCCAAGGTACCGTACGAGGCTCGGATTTTTAGATCGTTAAGTATCTCTCCGCCATTGAACCAATCTTCTTTGGTAATACGCCAAGCTGCTGAAATAGACGGAAAGTATCCCCAGCGGTTTTCCTTCGGGAATATCGATGAACCGTCGGCGCGAAACTGCCCTTCAACCATATATTTTTCGGCGTAGTTATAGGCGATTCGGCTGATTACACTTTGGCGTGTATAGTTGTTGCTGTAACCCGAATTTAGGTAGTCGGTAGCCGCAGACCCACCTTGGCTAAGCTCGGGAAGCTCGGTAGAGAGGTAGTTGAATCGCTGCGCGTCAAAATAGGATAGGTGGCGCTTGCTTTGTTCATAACCTAGGAAAGCGTTGATATGATGTTCACCAAAGTTACGCTCGAAATTTAGTTTGAAATTTCCAGTAATTAGTGATTCATTGGTTTGCATTTGCGTCAGCGTGGCAGCATCGTTGTTTCCTCCTACAATAACACTATTGTATGCATCATCTGCAGCACTGTAGTTATATAGTAGATAGGGTTTAGCAAAGGTCTTATTGAAGTTCGCAGATTTATCCACCGCTAGAAAACCGTCTACGGATAATCCTTCAACCCATGGTAAATCATAACTCGCGCGCAGAATACCGTTGAATACTTGTTTAGGGTTGTCTACCGTTCCCGGCAGGTCTGTTGCCATCACTGCGGGGTTAGCATTCTCGATTCCGGTCGTCGGGAATCCATTGGGATAATAGGCCGCAACGATTGGTTTTGCACGGTATATGGAGCGAAAGATATCGCCTGCCGAGGCAATTGGGAATTTCCGGTCTTCTTGTCTTCCGGAAATAGATAGCCCCACTTTAAAGCGCTCGGTAACATCTGCTTCCAGGTTCGTGCGAAAATTATATTGATTATATTTTGTAGCGCCATCCTTATAAAGACCTTCTTGGTATATGGTACCAAGGGACATGAAATAGCGTACATCCTGCGTACCTCCAGAAATTCCTACGTTATGCTGTCCCTGAAGGGCGGTGCCACGTAGCGTTTCTTTAGCCCAGTCAGTATTTGGATATTGCACGGGATCCGTTCCATTGCGAAACAGTTCTATTTGCTCAGGGGAATATACCTGATTGATTCCGCCCTCTTCGCTATTGTCATAGGCAATCTCGTTCATCAGGGTCGCATATGTTGCCGCGTCGGCCATTTTAGGAAGTCGCGTAGGGGAGCTGAAACCTTGGTTCCCACTATAACTGATCGACGGTTTCCCGGTCTTTCCTTTTTTTGTTGTTACCAAGATTACACCGTTGGCTGCGCGATTACCGTAGATCGCTGCCGAAGCATCTTTAAGCACAGAGACGCTCTCAATGTCGTTTGGATCTAACCGCTCCAGACCACCGACCTGACCTGGGACACCGTCTACAACAACCAGCACATCGTTATTCCCATTTGTAGCCTGCCCGCGAACAGTGATCGATGAGCCGTCATACCCTGGCTCCCCGCTGCGGTTGTTGATGATGACCCCAGAAAATCGTCCGGCAAGGGCATTGGATAGGTTGGGTTGCGGGCTTTTAACCAGTTCCCCACCTTTAACTTGCGAAATGGAACCCGTCAAAGTGGCTTTGCGCTGCGTACCGTAGCCAACAACGACGACATCCTCTAAAGTCTGTTCATCTGCTTGAAGCTGTATTTGATAAGTAGACTTATCATCTAGCGGGACTCGGCCAGTGATATATCCGATATAAGATACGACTAAAACGCCCTTATCGGCGCTAATTTCAAAACGACCAGCATCATCGGTGGTGGTAGCCGTCTGTGCGCTACCCTCGAGTTGTACGGTTGCCCCAGAGATGGGATTATTTCCTGAAGATACAACGCCGGAAATTTTTCTTTGCGCATACACCAGGGAAGGGACAACCCAAATCATGATGTATAAGAATACAGTTTTTAATGTGTTCATAAATGTGTTAGAGTAGTTGAACTTTAAAATAATGTAATCTAGCGCCGCCGGGGGAGATCATACATACACAGGAAATGTAAAAGTTTGATGCTTTACCGCGCCTTGTAGCAAACTAGATTTATAATTGAATAACTCTTCAAACTTAATCTACTTTGGTGCATAAAAGCATATACAAATCCGTCAAAAAACGTATGTTATTTCGTCAAAAGGGCCTCAGAAAGCTATTTTTAGCATGATTGGGTGGAAACTGCGTAGTGATGGATAAATTACGCGGCAGGATAAGGAGTGAGGTCGCGGAATTGAAAAAATGCGAATCAGCTCAACTTTTTTGTTAGAAAAGATTCGAGATAAGGATTGTCACAGATATATAGAAAGCCTCCACGGCAAAAAATACCGGGAGGAGAAAATACATTATTTGAGTTATCAAACTCTTAAGCGAATTCCTGAAGATTTGGAAGCCGCCCTTGGGTATTATTTTTTATTTCACATACTCTTTTTATTTGCGGGAGAACCGAAGAAATATAAGAAGGCCGTGCCCCAGCGCCTTGTGCGGAACAAACAAGACAAGGTTTGTTAATTTGTAGATGCACGAGTGTGCAGTCGTTTTTTTTCATCAGCTTATATACATAATCGATATCGTTCTCAATATCCCAGTGGATAATGGTTTTCTTATCGGCACTGACATTAAGCTCTTTAAATGTGGCATGTCCCTTTTCCCATTGGGAAATAAACTCGTGCTGGCTAAGCACTTCTCCGATCTGCGATAATTCTGCATTGATCAAAATCGAACCTTCAAAACAATTTGGTGTCATAGCTTTATATTTAATTACACTGATGTTCCGGCCGTGTTAGGCTTGAATATCATGCTGGTAAAAGTACACTCCAGCGTGTAGCTATCTGCCCAAGTTTATCAAGATGAACAACTTTTAACTTTGTTGATAAAATGCAGTTATTTAATGGTTTATGAGTTCTGTTTTATAAAAGCGAACATTTACCACGCAAAAAAAGGAAGGACAAGCACGATTCAGCTGCGTTTTTTCTGATTACGGTATTCGCTAGGCGTTAGAGAAGTTATTTTTTTAAAGGTGGTATTGAAAGAAGTCTTGGAATTGAATCCAGATTCGTAGCCGATGACCAACATGTTCAGATGGTCGTATTCTTTGTTTACCAGTAACTCTTGTGCCTTCGTTACTCGGTATTGGTTTATAAAATTAAAGAAGTTCGTTCCAAGACCCGTATTTATCAGATAGGAAAGCTGATGCGTCGAAATTTCCATCCTTTGAGCCAGCTTTATTAGATTCAGCTCGCTATCTAGGTAAGGCTGTTCCTCTGCCATCATCCGTAGTAAACTTTGCTTTGCAAATTCCAATTCGGAATCGGAAAGTAACTTCGTCTTTTGATTTCTTTTTTCTTCATGCCTCGCAACATGGGCATCCTCTTGTACTTCCTCAAGTGAAATGCCTTGCGGGTAGATTGCTTTTTGGCGCATCGAGTAAAAAGCAACTAGGTAAACCACAGCAAGAAAGAAAATATTAATATATACATTTAAAGGGTCCGCGCCGGTTATGATATTATAACCTGTTGTCAGTATCGCGGCGCTTATGAAAGTATAGATAATATACTTGATCCAGCGAAGATCTATATCCTCAGTGCTGGAATGAAACTGCTCGATGTCCTTTTGATGTTTTTGTATTTTTGCGTAAGCAGCAAGCGTATAAAAAAGGGAGTTTGCTAAAAAAAGTACGATATACACCGTGTGTAGGTATTGCTCGGAAATTTTAGATTCAGCAACTAGAAGCATCAGGAACAATAGCGGAGGAAACAGATGCCAAAGATGCTTTGGCGTAAATTTAAAATTCGGATTGGTGTAAAATACAATACTGAGATAAAAAGTGATGGGCACTAGGAACTGCAAGAAATGGAGTGCTGCATATATAACACTCTGAGGAGACAGACTCTGCGGCATTATCATCTCGTCAAGCCAAAAGGTAGACCATAATAAGGTGAATATGCCAAAGAATATGTTTGCTTTGGGATTTACCCTTGTCACGTTTGTAAGTTTCAAGAACGATAAAAGCAATAAGCCTCCAACAATGAATATTGGAATAATAAGGTTTAACTCCACATTGAAAAAGTTAGTTTGAACACAAATATAGTCAAATGAATTTTTGCATGTTTGCAGCTAAAATAATGCCAATACCTAGTTAACCAGTACTGTAATAGTATGGTCGGTTATTCGCTATTGGAGCAGGCGATTTGCTATTATACGGGTCCACGTTTCTGATATTCCGAGGGTAGCATTCCAAACTCTTCTTTAAAACATTGACGGAAATAGATAGCACTATTCATTCCGACTAGGAATGATACCTCGGTAACGTTGTGCTGCCCTAATTGAAGCAATTCAGCAGCTCTATGGATACGTACTTTTCGAACAAGTTGATTAATATTTTTGCCAGTTATACCTTTTAATTTCCGGTAAAGTGTGGATTGACTCATGTTCATTTTCTGAGCAAGTTTGGCCGCATCGAGTACTTCGTCCTGCAGGTGATCGCGAACTATTTTAACGAATTCTTGTACAAATTCGTTTTCCACAAAGGCACTGTCTTCTTTTTTTAGAACCTCCTGTTTGGGCTGGCTCGCGCCAGTCTCGAGAAGTGTCGTGATTACCTCGGCATAGACATTTTTCTTTTTTTCAAGTAGATTTTCAATGCGGTTAAATAGAACTGCGGCGCTGGTAGGTTTAGTGAGGAACGAATCTACACCCAATGAGTACCCGCGCTCTCGCTCCAAATCTGTATCCTTTGCTGTAAGAAATATCACTGGTATATGGCTGGTATTGCGTTCGGACTTTAATTTCGACAGCATCGTAAAACCGTCCATATCGGGCATCATGATGTCGCTTAGGATAACATCAGGGATGCGTTGTTTGGCCATTAAAAGACCTTCAGTTCCATTTTTGGCAGAAATAGTATCGTACTGCGATTGCAATGTTGTGGCAAGGTATTCCCGTAAATCCGGATCGTCCTCGACCAGTAGAATGAGTACTTTCTGTTGTCCTAGGTGTTTCTCAGTCTCTTCACCCGGGTCTTGCTCAAGGTGTTCGCTATTGGAATCAAGGGCAGCGTTTGTTATGAGCCGTACTGTAAACGTTGTACCCTTCCCCAAAACACTTTCTACCGTTATTTTTCCGCCATGTATAGACACGAGTTCTTTGGTTAGCGCAAGACCAACGCCTGTTCCCTGACTGATGGCACGTGGAACTTGGTAAAACTTATCAAAAATACGCTCGAGGTGTTCGGGAGCAATACCAGGACCGCTGTCCTGTACCTTTATTACCGCATAGGTGCTTAATCCCTCTTTTTGGTAATCTAAACGCAGCACAATATCTCCTGTTTGGGAATATTTATAGGCATTACTGAGTATGTTATCAACGATATGTTGTATAATTTCTGGATCGAATAAGGTTCGAATATCTTTACGGGGAAGCTCTGCTCTTATTGTGAGCGTAGGCTTGGTATTTAGTTCGCTATATTTTTTAACAATCTCTAGGAGCATTTCCCCTAGATGACCCTCTCCCAGAACCAGCGGTTTGTATTGTGATTCTACCTTTCTGAATTCAAGCAGTTGATTGACGAGTGAAAAAAGTCGATTAGCGCTTTTTTGAACCGTACCCACCAAACCTTTTTGGTTTGCAGCAAGTGTGCTGTCTGTCAATAGGTCATCAAGCGGCCCTAAAATTAATGTAAGGGGAGTCCGTAGCTCGTGGGTAATATTTGTATAAAAATTGAGCCGTTCGTTGTATAGTTTTTCGTCTTGCAGATGTTGATGTTCAATTATCTGTAATTCCGATTCGGCGCGTATTTTCTTTATATAAAATAGCAGAAGAACGAAGATGATGCCGATAATAGCGGTGGCATAAACGATCCAGGCTAGCGTGCTGAAGTAGAATGGTGGTTTTATTTCGATGAAAAGATGACTGTATTCTTTAGACCACTCACCGTTTTTCATGCGTGTTCGCACGCGCAGTTCGTAGTCGCCGTAGGGCACATTACGGAAGTCTAAATTCCGCTCGTTAGCCAGGGAAATCCACTCGGCATCATGACCGTGGAGCATGTAGCTGAATTCAACAAATTCATTGAGTCCATAGTCCATAACGGCCAGCTCAAGACGAAAACTGTTTTGGCGATGCGAGAGTGTTATTTTTTGATCTCTCGAGAGGTATTTATCTTCCTGAGCGCGTGCCTCGCCATTACCGAATACGGCGAATCGGCTGATTAGAATCGGAGAGGTGGGTAGATCAAGTGGTATCTCCGCTGGATTGAAATAGCATAACCCGTCCTGCATACCGAAATAGAGTTTCCCTTTGCTATCGCGTAAAACACTGCCGTTGACAAATCCTCCTAAGGGTATGCCGAAGGATTCGTCGTAAAATAGAAAGCGTTTCTGCGTGGGGAGGTAACGAAGAAGTCCTGATTTGGTGGAGCACCATATGTTTTCATTGGCATCCTGGCTGATTGCATGTATAATGTGCCACGCATCGGCACCCTCCGGCAAAATTGATTGTAACTCGCCTAAGGGGCGACCTGCTTCTTGGTAAGCGATGCCGTCGTTAGTCGCGATCCATATGTTGTTATTTTTATCGCCGAAAATATGATTAATGGTATTGCTTCGCAGCGCATCATCACTAGAGAGGCGTTTTAAAAGCTTAAAGTTGGAATCATAAATATATAACCCCTGCCCATAGGTACCCACCCACACATTACCCCGCTTATCTTCCATTAAGGTGCGCGGGGCATAATCCCCCAGCATTGGTTCGTTGATACGTATCTTTTTTGTTGTTTTAGCTAGCGGATCATGAATGAAAACACCCTGTTTTGCGGCAATCCAAAGGACTTTTTGCCTAGTTTCGATTATAGCACGTACTTCGCTCACCGGCTCACCTAAATCAATCCGCTGCCAATCTCCGCTGTGCAGGTTGTAGCGAACCACCCCTCCGCTGCGAGGACCTAGCCATAGCTGATTTTTATGATCGTTGAAGGCTGAAAAAAGAAAGCTATCGCCTAAACCGTTAGTTCCATTGCGATGGTGGATTTGCTTTCCTTCGGCGTTAATCTCAAAGATCCCCGTTCCCTCTGTAGCTATCAACGTGTTCTGATCTTGCTCGAGAATACCAACTACGGGAGAAATTCTAGAAGGAGGGAAGTAGGAAGTTTTCTCTTTAGGAGGAAAAGTCTGAAAATAAGGCGTTAAATGCGAAATGAAATCTACTCCACCACCGTATATGGCAATCCATATATTCCCGAAATTGTCGGGTGTAATTTTTTGAATGGACGCATTGTTCCCTCGTCTTAAATCGATTTGACGAATTGCAGGAGCGTTACCGTCTAGATCCAATGGATTAATAATAAACAATCGAGAGGATTCTGCTCCCACCCATATTTCCCCATTAACTTCTGTAATGGAGTAAACAAAAGGTTCTCTGTCTTTTTGCTGGGACGAATAAAGATGGATTTGACGGAACTTACGAGCTTGCCGGTTGTAAACGGCTAACCCATGCCGCGTTCCAATCCAGAGATTCCCTTTGGTGTCATTAAATAGTGCTTTTACCTCATTGTCAGGAAGCTCACCTGCGGTATTCTCTACGTTGAAATTTTCTACCGTACCACCAGTAGCATTAAATATCGAAAGCCCTTTGCTGACATGACCAATATACAATAAGCCATGCTCACCTTTTTCAAGGGACCATATCCCATTTTCAGGGAGCTCAGGGATAGATGCACGGTTGTAGCGCGTGAATTTTTTGCTTTTTTTGTCAAATCGCTGCAAGCCCTGATGATAGGTGGCAAGCCATAGATATTGCTCATCGCCCTTGATGATGTCCGTAACATCGTTCGTTGCAATAGAGTTTTTATCGTGCGGATCGTGCAAGAAATATTCGAAAGTATTGGAATGTAAATCCAGGATGTTTAAGCCATTGGAGCGGGTACCGATATATAGTTTACCTCCATCGTAGCATAGCGTGTTTATTTCGTTACTATTGATCGCTGTGCCATCCATTTTGTCCGACTGGTAGTACGATTTAAAGTGACCGCTCGCAAATCGATTGAGTCCAAGCTCTGTGGCAACCCATATGTAACCCTGCTGGTCGGTAGCGATGTCCAAAACCTGCAGGTTCGAAAGACCTTCCTGTATGCTGAAATGTTCCGTTACGGTTGACTGCTGGCTAAAGGAAAGTGCATGCACTAAGAATAGCCACAAAAATATTAACCTTCTCTTCATTTAATGCTCAGCTGGATGAGGGAACTGTTTTAACTCCGCTACTGCCCAACCAAGATGGTGCCACCACCGGCGGGAATAACGAGTTTAATTTTGTTTTCTTTACTAGGGTTTAAAGTTACAGATTCAAATTGCGGTTCCCCTTTAAGGTTATCGCTCCAGCGTTTAGCGCTATTACTTTTTAGCATAGGCAAAGCTATCTCAATCGACTGGGTTTCCTCCTTTTGTGCGTTTATGCCAGCTATATACCACTGATCCCCATGCCTACGTGCTAGGACCACGTATTTGCCGGGATATCCATCTAAAAATAGGGTTTGATCCCAAGTTGTGGGCACAGCTTTCATGAAATCGATGACATAGGCGGGCATCTCAGTTAAATTATTTGGCGTTATACCAAAGTTTTGTACCGGTGTCTGAAAAAGAACAGAGGTTGCCAGTTGAAAAGTTTCTGTCGTTTTCCTGATTTTTCCATTTTTGTTGTCTTTGTCGTGCCTTTTATTAAGAAGGACGGGACCAAAATCCATGGAGCCCACAGCGTTGCGGATAAAGGGGTGTAAGCTGGCGTTGTAAGCTTCCGCATCATTTGCCTCTTGGTTGAAGATGAGATTTTCAGAAGCCAAAACAGCCTCACTTCCTACAAAATTGGGGTACATACGTTCCCATCCCCGTGGTAGCGTACAGCCGTGGAAGATGACTACTAAACCATGATCATTGGCGTCTGAAAGAATATCTTCATACAGCTGCATCGTTTGTTGTTTATCGCCACCGAAGAAATCGACTTTTATGCCTTTTATTCCAATTTTCTGCATCCACGCCATGGCCTGTTTGCGACTAGTGGAAGTATTCATACTATTCTTGGGACCTTGTGGCGCATCATTCCAATAACCATTAGAATTATACCATAAACACAAGCCTACATTTTTAGTCGCCGCATAGCGAGCAAGCTCTTCGATTTTTTCCTTTCCGATGCGACTATCCCACCAGTTGTCAACCAGCGTGAATTCGTACCCCATTGCTGCCGATAGATCGACGAATTTTTTTTGATCTTCAAAATTAATACTGCCGTCTTGCCACTCTAGCCAGCTCCAGGTCGCCCTGCCAAAGCTATATTGTTTGGAGGCCGCATATTGCGGCTCCACTAGATCAAAAGGAATAGTGGTCTCAACGATCGGTTTAAGGTCGCTTCCAAGTGTTAAGGTACGCCATGGTGTGTATCCAGGTAAAGCTATTGTCGGCTGCGCACTCCCTAGCCCATTATTTTCTTCTGGCTCCGGGAAAGACAGTTTATATAAACCGTCTTTAGTTCCTTCACTGAGTTTAGAGCCGCAATAAAGACCATTTACACCGGTCTCAGACACCAAGACCCATCCGCGCTCACCAATATGAAAAAGAGCCGGAAAGGTATATCCTAACCCATACTCTGAAGGTATGCCCATTGCTTGATCGGCGACATATTTTTCTTCATAGCTGGGTTTTGTTTTCATCCATCCGCTCATTGCAGGTGCTTGAGGTGTCAGGAATGTGGTTGTTATCTTGGGGAATTTAAAACCGGTGACTTCGTCCGTGATTTTTAAATTTGCTGCCTCCCCAGTCTGTGGGACATGATAGCGAAAGGCAATATTGTTATCACTCACCTGAAATATAACCTCTAATTTCTGACCAGTCTGACTTTCAAATAAGCAAACTAACTGGTTAGCCTTGTATTCTACGGCGCTCTGTTTAATTTTGGATTCCTGATAACTATAGCTAACCGGGGTAGTTTGATGACTGTTTAGTTTGAGGTTACTTGAAAGATCGATACTATCACCGCGTAGGCCAAGGGGTGAGGGCTCAAGTAATACATTACCATCTAAATTAGCGCTATAAGAAAGTCTGCCTTGCTCGAGAGCTAAAGTAACGATAAGATGTTTATCAGGACTTGTGACAGTCATATTTTGTGCAGCGCAAAATAAACAAAGGGTAAGCAGCTGTGCTAAAAGAGTTAGACCTTTCATAGCGGTTAATGAAAATTTAAAAATTCGATAGTGGGACACTTATAAGGCAATCTTTTTCAGATTATCCTAAAATTATTCGCGCTTAAAGATAAGATATTTTTTTAAATGTAAATAGTACATTTAAAGATATCTCCATGTTTATGTATCTACCTTCCTGTGTGGAAGCCAATTTAAGCAGGACCGGGGAGCCTCTAATACATTGTAATTTTGGTGAAAATGATTGGCTTTGCAATGTGAACAAAATATTTAATACCGCTGCTCATCATGTTGCTGAATTAGATCTGTCCCTCCAGAAAACTTTCCAGATCCTCCTCTTTCTTTAGATCAAACTTTTGTTTCAGTCGGTATTTGAACATCCTAACACTTTGTGGCTCTACGTGTAAAGCCTGTGCTATCTGTTTTGTGCTCATCTTAAGATAAATATAGGTGCAATATTTAAGGTCAAGTGGTGTCAGTTTTTGGACTGCTTTTTCATTTAGTCGGTTGAAGAAGTCGGGGTGTAATTCCTGTATTTGCATTTTGATGTCCTCAAAATCTGTTTGCAGGAGCATCTCTTCCTTTATAAGTTTTTGTATATGTTTGGCCTCCCCACTATTTATTTTATCTTGTATCTGTTTGAACGTATCGTTCTTCCGTTCGATAATTAAGGAATTTGCGAGAGCCTCTTTTTCCAATTGGAGTCGTCGCAAATCTAGTAATTCCTGTTCCACTTTCAGCCTTGCTTGTTCCTCTTTTTCGAATTTAAGTTGCATCGCAGACTGCTGCGCTGCGTCTTCCTTCTCCTGAGCCAGTTGTTTCTCGCGTGCGATGGAATATCGTAATCGGAAATGATAAGACACGAACATAAATACGAGTCCAAATAAAAAGGTAAGAGCAAGTCCTCCGTATAAGTAATTTTGTCTCCTCCGGAAATTTTCACGCTCCTTCAGAAGTTCAAGCTCGCGATCTTTTTTTTCGGTTTCATACTGCACTTCTAATTTCTGTGCATTAAAAAGCTGTTGCTCATTGAATGATTTTTTTAATAAATCTTCTGCGCGTTGCTGATAAGCCAATGCCGATTTAAGATTGTCTTCTTTCAAAGCGATATCCGCCAGATCCCTATTGATAGCATATTCTAGTTTAAAATGACTTCCGTTCGAACTCATTAACCGACTGAGTCCCTGCAAAAGATATTGTTCGGCAAGTTCCCAATCTCCTTTGAGTTTAGCAAAACCACTTTTAATGCCAAACACGTTACCCCATTTTTCAGCAGATGCTTCATTATTGATCAATTTCTGTTCGGCAAGATCCAGGTATTCATACGCTTTTTGTTGACGATGTATCAATGTTTCAGTCGAGTGTTCCAGATAATAATTAGCAAGATTGATACAGGTGATTATATAGGTATTTACACTTAATTTTTCTGGGTCTTTCTCGAGTAAAATAAAGGATTTATTCAGATAGTGATAGCTGCTATCCAAGAGATTTCGCTCCTTACTTTTTTTATATTCGGCGAGATACATACTGGATATGCCGTTATTAGCATTTGCCTGCAAATTGATGTTGTTCGCTTTTATTGCGTAGTAACGAGCTTCGTTAATATAATTTTTCATCTTTTCGCTGTCTTCCCATTTGCTGTAAGCTCCGTACAGTAGATAATTAAGGTGGTACTTGGTGGAAAGATCATCTTCATTATTTTCTACCTGTTGGAGACCGTAAAGCGCGTCTTTTACCACAGCGTCGGGCAGGTTGAGCGCATTGTTTAGGAAAGCTTTGGCTCTATATGCCACAGCTATCGCCGTCTTCTGTTTTGATTTCTGCGCATTTTCGAGACTTAAATCAATTAGTTTTTTGGAACGTAAAAGACTGTCCATCGAAGTATATATACTGCTTTGATAGGCATACAAGTAAGCTAAATCCGCAGGTAAAACTGTAGACTTGATGCCGGTGGCTAAAATTTTAATCGCATCTTCCGGCTGATTGTGCAATTGAAATTGATCTAATTTATCCAGTAATTCTTGTGTATTGGTATGTAGGTGCTGAGCACTTGCCCTTGTATAACTTAACAAAGCCAATATGGGGTACAGAACATACTTAAATCTCTTAAACTTCATACAATTTCTATCTACAGACTAAAGCAAAGTAAGAAAAAATTACGCGATATTCGATGATATTACTTTTAAAATTGTTTGCTTATTTGTTTTTAAATAATTGATAATTAGATCATTGTGATTTATGTATATACTTTGTATATACACGCGTAATTAATGTAGATGTATTGTAAAGCAAAAGAGAATTCCAATTTGCTCATATCTTCCGATGTTTGTTGAACAACAAGTATATCATTAT
>JAALOO010001918.1_pt1 | contig 12667 bp, 8 predicted proteins | sample 7257641 | NCBI WGS metagenome assembly JAALOO01 (sample SAMN14085613, study PRJNA598686) | mite metagenome | biome: ENVO:01001000; feature: ENVO:01001002; material: ENVO:01001226; isolation source: single female mite from University of Michigan culture on fish food culture... ... | reverse complement strand
CTGCTGCTGCTTGGCAATTAATCAAATTGGCCAAATTGTGGTCAGAGACACGGTCAACCGCCGAACTGTGGATTTGACCACCAGTAATACAGAAAAATGTGAATCTGAAAGAATGAGAAAAAGGAAAAACAGAAGCCACTGCCACCGCCAAAAATAACAACAACAACAAATTGCCACCAAAGTCACCAGCAAAAATACCAATGCTTACCAGCACACAAAAAACCAGTACCGAAACTGCAGCAACAAAAACGACAAGATTTGTTTTAGCCAACGCACAAAAAAAGAGTTGACACTAAAGAAAGGACTTGAAAGGGCGAAACTTTCTAAACGAGCCTTGGTAGTAGTGAGCCTGTCCGAATCCTCGGTCGGCTAGGGTTGCAGGAAAGAGAAAAGAAAGGGAATAGAGTGCATGGTGCGTGAATCAATCAATTAACTAGCCATTTGACAGTCAGACAACGGCGTCGAACAAAGGCACAAAACAGGAGGAGGGAGAGGAGGGAACCGATGCTCGGCACTGCGATGCACCACTACCACCAGTCTCTGCTGCACCGCTCAATTAAAGCCGATCAGTGCTAATAAGCTTAGGCTGCTCGTTTGTGTGTGAGCCAGTGTGTGTGAGTGTGTAAGAACAAAGCGAGCCGCGGAGAATGCAGGAAAAACAAGGGAAAAGGAGAAAACAAATACAACAAGAAAAAGGAAAACAGAGAAAACAGAAGCAGCAGCAGAAAAGAAGAAAAGAACGGCGACGACCACAATCGAGATCACTACTAATCGAATGGGCAAACAAAACGGCCAGGGTCGGGTCACCACCACTACCCGGAAAACAAGCAAACAAACGCGGTCTCTAAACCACTTATACTTTTACTGCCAAAGTTGACCTTTATTGGCTGGCAACTCATTCTTTGCCATCAGGCAGCATTGAAGCATTGAAAACCGGCTGATCTTATTTGCGTCCAGCCTCTTTAATTAATCACTCCTACTGAATCAAGTGCACCGTGTGCACCGGCACTGATGAAGATGAAATGAAATAGAATAATTCCTGGCGCACACACACATAGTTTGAGGTAATGAAGCAGTAAAAGCAGAAGGCTGAATCTAGGCAAACAAAAGCCAAACCTTGACAATGCACCGAAACTGTCGATAAACCGGTCCTCCACCCTGTACTTTACCAAGTGTGTTTGCCAACAGTTGTTACTACTTCCTCTTTGCGGTGTTCTATTGTACAACGGCCACAAAACCCGACCACATTCACTGTACAATCTGCGGTAACAACAACAATGGTGGCAACAGCAGTCACAGCAACAACAGCAAAAGCAGCCGCAAGTTGATTAAATGCGTGCCCATACATTATTTATTGGCAAGCAGACAAGCAAACAGGCGGCAACAGTGCAGTGAACGTGTGTGCTGTGGCGGGGCAAATGTAATTTAAAGCTTCCACCAAATGGCCGAACAATACTAAACGAATTAATAACACCGCAAACAGAACAAAAATAAAGGAAACAAAAAGCAGAAGCAGACAGTAACAGGCACTAAATGCAGTGTGAAATGAGTCAGAGTGAAAGAAGTCTGAAGATGGGGTTAGATGAAGCAGAGAGCACCCAAAACCAAGCACCCAATCTAATAGGCTCAATCAGCGGTTCAGTAAAAAAACACTAGCAGCCCTAACATTGTCGTGGCAGTGAACACTAAAAAGCTGTGGTAATTCTTTTCCTGCTAATAATCAGTGCATTAGCACTGCGAATGGCGGGAATTACCACCACTACCACCACACTGCATGTTATCACCAGAAAATTTAAAATGCTAATAATCATTGCAGTGTCTGCTGCCAAGTTTGCTGCTGCTGCTTTTCAACAAAAGACAAGAGCATTAACCGGAAAACTTTTGAGAAAAACGATAAGCCGTCGCTAAATCCGCCTGAAAAAAACGCTGCAGTGAAGCGAGCCTCCACAAAAGGAACTAGCAAAAAAGAAAAAAACACAAAAAACTCGGTAAAATGGTTTGCCTGCAAATTACCTCCATTTGCTGATTGATACCATCACATCACCGTTGGACCATCATTTTCCCTCACATCAAAGTTTACTATTGCTAATATGCATCATTATCCACCATCACCACCACCACATATCAAGCAGCTTCACCAATTCTCATCTCATCACCACAGGAAAATCGTTATTTTTGCTCAGTCCAAACCCGCAGCAAAAACAATGGACACTGTTAACGCTCAAATGGTCGACTGCCACTGCTGCTACAAATGTCGGTGTAATGTTTGCCAGGCAATCGATACAGCTGACAGCAAACACAGCAACAACAAGAGCCAAATCAAATTAAAACAAAGACGATCAAGGCAATGAGTGGTAGTTGTGGTGATGGTGGTGATGAAAACAGCCGTACAGATAAAAAACACACAACAGCAGTGGCAAGTAAATTGTCGACCAGAGAAAACATCTCTGCGCCATCAAAAAGAGTGTCTGCCAGTCGATTAGATGGCCGACAGCCATCACAAGTTCTATCAAGTGAAAAAAGAAAAAAACTGCAGAGAAAATGTAGGCTGCGTGAAGTAGATGCCTTGATGATGGTGATGATGCACTACTGAACTGTTCTTGAGAGAAAGACAAGTCACAGTAGAAGTAAATGTGTGAGAAAAACAACATGTGTGAATAAAAAAGTAAAACTCAACTACAAGGAAAAAATGAAAAGTAAAGTGCACCTTAAATTGAAGAAAACTTTTTTACACAAAAAATAAAATAACAAAAAAAATTTTAAACAATTTGTTATCAACCTGACAACTAAAAAAAGTATGACTGTTACAAAGTTTTCAAAACAGGTCAAGTTCAGATTTTACTTTAAATGCCGCCACACTCAGTGACCGCCCATCACATACAGACGGTTGAAACTGAAGCAAAAACAAATCAATTTTCCATTTGCAGCAGCCTTCTATTCTGTCTGCTTAAATGTGCCATTTGTACTGATGCTACACTGTGCACAAAAAAATTTTAGACATTCCAAAAATGCAGAATGCACTTTGCTGTGCCGCCAAAACGCATTAATCGATTGCTTGTCTGTGAGCGGCAAGTCAAACTACCAACTACAAAACGACTAAGTAACTAGTTGCAAACAAAAAATAGAAAACAAGTAAATGCAAAAAAAGGAAATGTAGAAAGAAATAATGCAAAAGAAATAAAAGAGAAAAATGTACATAATTTATAAAGACCACAGCACAAACTGCTTAGATGAGTAAGAGAAATAATAAAAAAAAGCAAAAGATTGCCGTCAATAGGCTAACCCCATAAAGCAGCCAATCTCGGCGGCTCATTCAAACAGTCTCAATATCTAGAGACTGAAAAAAATTATCTCACATTTAGCAGCAGTAGCAACAAAACTTTAAAATTTTTAAAATTTTACATCGATATGTTCAAAGTTCAGTCACTAGGAAAACTCGATCTAGTTTAGACTCAAAATCATAACTCTTCAATCTACTAGTAAAAAAATCTCCCACAATCAATAGGAGCAAAATTGATTTTTTTTCATTTTTTAAATACAAAAAAGAAAATCCTAGCACATACACACCACAAAAAAAGATAGAAAGAGACACTGCGCCTATGCAGAATCAATTATTTAAATATTTAAACAAACAGCTATAACAGTGATAGTAAAAGCAAGCTAAAAAGTTTACTAAATTCACTTATCGACATAAAATTTTTATGAACAAACCAGAAACCTAAAATCTATTAAAAAACAGTAAAAAAATTTCTTATAAATAACTAGCTACACTGCAAAATGAGTTTAAAAAACTTAACAATTTTTAAAACTAATTTGCAATTTAAAAAATATAAATCACAACACAATTAAAACATTTGCAAAAACAAACAAATGTGCATTAAAATGTTTTGAAAATTGTCAAAGTAAAAAACTTTAAATTAAAGAATTCAATCTTTTTATGCTAAAAACAGCCGTTTCCTTTTTACTGCAGTTTTGAATGACTAAATTAAATTATGGCATTTATATAAAATACATAAAACACAGAGTGGTTCAAATTTTGCTAAAACTAAAAAATGGTAAAGAATCTCACTAAAAAGGTTTACCAAAAACCACCCTAAACGTTCAGTTAAACTTTGAATTAACAAAATAAAAACCACTAGTTTTTTCTTTATTTGAGCAGTAGCAGCAGTGAAAACTGTGTCAAATTAAAACCATCGTTTTTGTAAAAAAAACTAGAAAACGCATCAACAGAAAGGCTCATTAAACGTAATGACACATTAATAATAAACTGTCGTGCATAAATATTTTTGCTTAAATTTAAAAATTCATACACAAAAAAAATAATAATAAGCAAAATGCAACATTTTCATTTGCTTGAAAGCAAAGCAAAGCAAACTTTTTTGACTGAATGAGCGGACTGGCGGACGCTCTAATCGAAAGAAATTTGCGACTAATGAGGCTGACGCACTGGATAAAAAAAGAGAAAGCCAAACCGTAGCAGGCATTTCTGTTAAATTATTTAAATCAATGAGAAACTGAACAGATGAAAAAGAAAAAACAAGATGAGTTGAATTAATTTACATTAATTTGATTACTGAAAGTAAAAAAAATCTAAAACAAATAAATGCAACTCCAAAACTAAAGTTAAAAATGTTTTTTCAATAAATGCTCAAACTAAAAAACAAACAAAATTTTTATTTGCTTACATTTTAAACTGCTGACCACAAAAGAACAAATCCAAGTGACCAGCTAATTTTTCAAATCCTTGTTTCCATCTACTTTTTCTATTTTATCCTAAACAAAATGATAAAATCAATAGCCAAACAAATCGATCTGTTTTTTCTCTACAATACTCACACACACTTTAGTGGCAAACTCAATTTTAAATTTTAAATCCTACTTTATCCCACTACTCGACTTGGAACATATGATAAAGAAGATGGAGTGAAAAACAACCTAATAATAAAAAAGAATAGTTATAACTAAATATAGAAAAGAAAAAAAAATCGACAAAACAAAGGAAAAAGTAAAAACACTGCAAAGATATATAAAGTGTGTGAGGAGTTCAATTAGCTGTTGGTGCTTTCAACAAAAACAAGAGCTATACACACTAGAAAACTGTAAAGATGCTGAGCTCAGCACAGAACAACAGCAACAACGGCAACAAAACCCTCTATTCTACCACAACCTAAAATATGTAAGAGAGTGCCAGGCCGCAAAAAAGAGTGTACAAGTACCGACAGCACTTACCGGAAGCGTCAATTGGAGCAATGAAGCAGGAGGGAAGAAGGAGAAGGAGGATAAACGGAGTAAGAAGTAAAAGTGTCAACGAGGAGATGCTCCTGTGGCGGTGAGTTGATGAAAAAAGTGCCCAAGTAGAAAAGAAGAAGTGTTCAGTCGAAAGAAAAGACAAAGGCAGTGAGGTGTACGGCTGAAGTGGCGGCCGGTGATGATGATGATGATGCCGTCTGCTCCGCCAAGGCTGGTTGACGATATGCTGCTGGTGATGGTGCTGATGTTGGTGGCTGCAGACAGATGCATGATCGATGTGATGTGATAGTGATGGATGGGCGAGCTGAGGGTGAGGCTGGCAATGGTGGGGGTGATGGTGGTGGTGGTGATAGTAGTGCCGGTCTTCAGGCAGATTGCTGCCCAGATCTCGATGACGGCATCGTCGTCTTCGGTGTTCTCGCTCCTCTGCTGATATCCTCTGCTTCGGTTGATGCCGTCGCTCCTGGTCAGTGCTGCTGGCACACAACAACACCGGTTGACGACACATGGCAGATTTTGGTGAGTGTGTGAGTGTGAGTGTTTACGATTTGGACGCTGCTTCTGACTCACTCACTTTCTGCACCCAGTCTTTTCCTATTTCTTTGAACAAGCGCTAAAGAGAGTTTATTTTCGTTGAGTCATCATCATCATAAAAAGAAGTGTGTAGGGTTTACTGTGTTGAGTAGAGTCAAGTGAGGTGGCCACTTTAGTGAAGTAAAAGTTCAAATGCAATTTTTTTCAAATAAAATGGCGCTGAAGAGTATGCTGAGGTAGTTAATAGAAAAGAAAAAGGAGAATGCCGAGTTGTTGAATGACAAGTGTTTGCGTTTTGTTTATGGATAGTTGCTGGAGCTGCAAAACCTGCCATGGTAGAATAAAATGAAAAAGTTAATTAAAGTGGCGGGAAAAAAACAAAAAGCGTAATAAACAAACATAAGCTTAAAATAGAGTAAAAAGCTCGCTGACAATAACAGTTTCAGCGGTGGCTTTGCTCAAGGAAAATGACAGTTAGATGACTAATTAAAAAATGCTAGCAAGGGTGTTAGTTAAAGTGCCAGAAGCAAAACAAGGCAAAATGCTGCTTTGTGCTGCTAATAAAAAGCATAGGAGAAAACCGGAACTGAAAGAATAATTCTCATCAAAAGCATACCCACACAGACAGAATTGAGTCAGGAACTGAGGCAAACAAATCAGCTTGTGCAAGCAAGTGTATGCAAATGGACGACTACCTGAAAGCACCTCTAGGCGCCCAACTCTAATTCACTTCACTGCCGACAATCCTCATTGAGGGAGTAATTTCCAGTCAATAAACCTTGTTTTCCTTTTCTTTCTAGGTAGTCGTTAGTGCGTCGTTACAACAGTAAGCAGTTGAGGTAATTATTATCCACCTCGATTACTGCTGCTGCCTAATTCCTAGCCTTTTTTGGTTGCTGCTGCTGCTGCCGAAATCTCTTTTTCACCATCAGTTTTTCTGCCGGTGTTGCCAAGCGAGCATCATCATTAGCATTGATGGTAGTGGTACACTTTTCACCTCCTCTCCCACCATTGTCTCAATCCTTCTCAAGTTCGCTTGGTTGCTCTTTCTTGCTCCCCATCTTGCCGCTACTGCTGAGCACTCAATTAGCCATTGTGTGTCTCCTCTTCAGTGCACAATCACTGAGCTCGGTACCGCTCACTTTTTCTTCATTTTCTTCTTCTTCTTCTTCTACTCAACTACATTTTAGACACCTTATGTCTTCATTACTAAAATGCTGTGCTGCTGTTAATGGTGTGAATGTTCGCCTGCCATTTTCACCTTCTGAGTGACACACAATGTGTGTGCTCCCGGACACCCGAACACCGACTACACGCACACAACTCAACTCAACTCAACTCTTTCTTCTCGACGATAGATTGCTCGTTTAAAGTTTTTGCTTTCATTGTGGGCAAGGAGAATGAAAATGAGAAAAAAAGCAAAACGGGCTCACTTTCATTTAGTTTTTACCCTCACTTTTCCGTATCCTCCCTCCTTTATTTCCTTCTTCTCGCCTCTTCTTCTCATCACCTAAAACAATCTGCTGGCAGCAAACACGCGTTAACACGAACAATTTGTCACAGACACGAAAGAGAGGAAAAGGAGAAAGGAACCGCCAGTGCAAGTTTCAGACAACAGCATGAAATAATAGGCAAACGAGGGAAAAAGAAAGAGGAAGCAAAACAAAGCGTTCATTTACATGAAGAAGGCTGCTGCATAAAGGACACAAACAGTACTACCCTCACACAGTTCTCGGTAGTGGGCTTGCATTAGCAAGTCAAAACAGACAGACCGAAAATTTACTGCCAGAGAGCAGACAGTCATTGTACTATACCAGCACAACACTACAACACCAAAAGCTCTTTCACTCATTCACTTTGGGCTCACTAACTCACTAACTCTCTACAGCTGATTTAACACGAGCACAAAGGAGCAAAGACAATGCATCAGCAACAGCAGCAAAGGGCGACAGTTGACGAGCAAGAGGACTAAAACAATGCTCTGGTACAAATGAACAGACACGGGCATAGTCGCAAACAATGACAAACATGTTGAGTTGATAAAATGTTATACAAAAAGCTACTACTGACAAAGTGTGTACAAATTAGCCATGTTTGTTGTTGTCGTTGTTGCTGCTGTTGCTGCAAATAGGTCACCACCAAAAATAGAAAGCGCAACAAACACACACTCAAACATTCATCATTGTCATCAATTTTCTTTCTTTTTTTCTTTTTCATTGATTCCCTTTGCTGCTAATTGTTTTAAAACAACGCAAAAAAGTCAAAAATTAAAAAGCACAAGTCGAGAAATTAACGACACTAGCCACCACCACAGCAATATCTCCGTTTACCGCTTACATTAAATGTCATAAATATTTTAAGTGCTTGTCATAAATAAAAAATTACAATTTGTAAAGTCGACTAACGACTTTGGGGATCGAGGCAAAAACAGAAAAAAAGTTAACGCAGTAAAGCTAACTTTCAGGGACGCATGCTAAAACTGGTGGTGCTGTGACCAGGCAGAAGAAAACGAAAAAAAGAAGGCGATGGTGCAAATTAAAACCCAAATTAGGCAAAACTGTGCTGGCACCGAGGTCTGTGGGCGACATCAGCACCGGACATTAATTATCGTCAATTAGCATTCCACTCACCTCGCAGCCAATACTCTCCTGCTACTGTACACACAGTGTTCAGTTGGCCTTTATTCGTTTTTCTCTTTCTATTTTTGCAGTACAATCTTCCGCAATCAATTTGTTCTCCTTCTGTTTTCACCCCTTTTTCTTTCCACTCTTCAGTGCCAATTATTATCGAACCCGGAGAGATAGATACACACACACACAGTCACTGACTCATTCATGGCTCACATTCACCCAAACCGGTGGCTCGGTTTTTTATTTTTGACAACGGCAATGCAAATTAATGACGCGTGTGTGTGCTTGTCGATTTAGGGGCAAGCAAAAAACGCCATTCAACTGAGTCTGTTCATTCACTCATTCAGTGAAACATGAACAGCAACAACAGCAGCAGCAGTCGATATGTCTGCATTGTCATGTATTGAATGTGTGGTGAGAATAGAGGACATCAAATGTTTAGCAATTGAGAGTAAAAGCAAAACAAAACGGTTATTGCTGTGCACATCTCATGTTGTGGAAAAAATATTAAAATAATATCCAAATTTATAAGGTTAATTGTGCTGAAGTAATTCACATCCAAGGACAAAATGGTAAGCCGTTTTCAAACAGAAAAATATTTTTTAAACGTTTTGCAGAGTAAAAACAGTATTTTTATTATTTTTTTGCAATAACACTTGCCTTTTTAAGAAAAAAAAATTGTGGACAACGGTGAAATGAAAACAAAACGACAAGTGAATAACTTAAATTGTTAAAAATTATCAAAAAATGTAACAAGTTTAGTTCATATTTAGATGACAGCTGATTGTTGATGAAAATGCTGCAAAAAGTACAACAAAAACAAATCAAATGTGAAATTTAGCACAAAACAGTAAAATTATAAAAATGAAGTAGACATTGATAAAATTGTGCTCCACATTTTGCTCTTCATTTTCCGCCACTAATTTGGCTTCTTTCTTCTAAAAACAAACAATTGTCAAAACATCACCGCAAAATGATACATCAGCAACCTTGGTGAAACACACAACGAATGAACAGTTTCTCCCGTCTGCCAACAACAGACCACTATTGAAGATCAAAGACTGACTGTCTGCACCAACTGCTGCAAGCAGACAGACAGACAGACAAGCAGACGGCGCAAGGACTGGTGGCCTCGTGCGCTTGCGGTCGAAAACAACTGAAACACTTTTTGAAGCAGGGAGAGCAACTTTTATACCAAAAAATTCTGTTCAGCAGCAGCAGTAGCAGAAGAACCCGATTGCAGCAGCAGCAGCCGACCGAGTCAGTCAGTTTGGTTTGCTTGAGCCGGCAGCAAACTCTGAGAGTAGCGAATCTCTTTCTCTTTCCCATTCTTTCTCTTTTGCCGTCTGCACAACTTTCCACTATCTCGTCTGCTGCTTCTCAATGCTTCTCCGCTATATAAGCTCCCAACGATAGTAGTACCTAGTTTTCGTAGTTGTAGTCGTCGTCGTCTTCGTTCGTTACTACTTTTTTATTTGCAGTCGCTTCGATTGTCGATAACAAGAGAGTAGGGAGGGAAAAAATACCCGGCAGAGAAGCCGGTCATTGCATTGCATTCTTTTCTTTTTCTTCTTCTTCTTCTTCCTTTAGCCTATCCGCACAATTGCCAACACAGAGACAGTCCAACGATATCTGTCGAATTAGGCTGTGAATGAATGGAAAAAATAAAGATACACTGCCGAATAAAAGAAGAGAAAAAAGGGAAAAGAGCACAAAGATGCACCGATGTGTCACACTTTCTCTTCCTTCGACCACTTTATAAATGGCCATCATTTGCCGACACTGACAAACAACAAATAAAAAGAATAAAAACGGACAAGCAAGTAAAAAGAAAACCCCTAGCAAGTCTGATAGTTGATGTGAAAAGCGCAAAAACAAAACAAAAACAAAACGTAGAGGAAATAAAAAAAATTACAACTGACGAAAAGGGAAATACCAATGCCGAACAATATAAAAAAGCGACACACCAATGAGAAACTGTTTAATTCAACGGAAAAAATTGCACAGTTAATCGTAATTAATTAGCAAAGCAACAAATAACAATAAACAGTAGTAGTTTCCTGTGAACTCTAGGCAGACTCTGAAGTACAGTACAAATAAAAAACAAAAAGTACTCAAAACTAACGTGATTCGCTAGCTTTACTAGTCGATAATTGCTAACAAATCGTAAAAACTTCAAAACGACTTTTTTAGTTTGTCTTGTTCAGTTGTGGCTTTTTCTGTGTGACTTTTACTGGCCAATAAAATAAAAGTTTCTAGCCCCAAACGTAAACCACACTGAAACTGTACAAAAGAAAGAAAAAGAACACACCAATATCAGTTCAAATTGTACATTAGCCAAAACACCGTGTCATTTTTTTCTCATAGTCATAATAATTTACTGAAAAAACGCAATAAAAATGGCAACGAAATAGAGCAATTGAACACAACGCAAGCCAAACAAAGTCACACAATTCAGTCCAAAAATTTTATCTGCATGATAAACTGCCATTTCAGTGTCAGCTGCTGGCCAGCGACGCCATAGCAGTTTTTTCAGGACTATTGGGCAATAAAACTACAGGGCAAAAGTTTTTATAGTGGTTCGATAGTAGCGCTACACGATTGCTTGTGGTGGAAAAAAGACACGCGTTTGCGCGAGTGAAACTGTAGCAGCAACAGCAGCAACCAATTCGACAGGCCGATCGACGGGCAAATAAATCAATCGCAGCGAATTAGCGACTAGTGCAGGAAAGGAAAAGAAGGCAAAGGAGCGAACGAGATAACCGGGCAGCAAAGACAATGGGCGCCCTTTTGTCTGCCTCAAATAGTAAAACACGATGGGCGCCCTTTGACTGGCCGACAAATGGGAAGGGAAAAAGAAAAAGAGAAACAGCACAACTGAACACACAGTGGCTTGTCAATTGGTCGATGAACACAGACACACAGACAAACACTGGTATATTTGGTAATTGGCAAGTAATCAGTGGTAGCAAATGAAAGGAGAGAAGGAAAGTGAAACAGGGGCAGATTATGATAGACAAAACGAGACAGACAGACAGACAACCCAGGAAGACAATGGAAAGGAGTGCAGAGAAGAAGTTGGCTAGTGCTCCTTTTGCTGCCAGCTCTGTAGCTTTGTCTGTTTGCAATTTGCTGCTGCTGCTGCCAGTGAAATGAACAGAGGCAGATGAAAATTTATGAGCAGTCAGATTAGATACCATGCAAGGAGGAATGAAGAAATGTAACAAAGCACACAACACACACACTGCATAGCCAAGTTCAGTTTCTCACCGTAACCAGAAAAGGCAACTGCACAACCTAACCAAAACAACCAGACCACTGACCATTTTGTAGAATAAAAAACTGGTAAAGCCTGGACATCAACGTTTAAAGAAAATGAAAAAAAATCATCTCCTAAAATTCAAAAGTAACGATAACGACACACAACAAAGTGTCTACCATTTTCATTTTTTTCCTCAACTCTTAAGCTCTCCTCAGCAGTGCATTGGTCTTTGCCAGCGTGATTTTACAAAATGAAATTTTTTGTTGCACAAAAAACCAGAACTCACTACTACTAAATTGACCTTACAGTTTGGTGGAGAACAACATTGCAAATAGTTTTGTACAGCCAAGAGTTCAACAAGAAGAGAAGAAAATAGATAGAAAATGCCTGCAGTGAAGCATCCCTCCCTCTCCCTTTCGCTCAATCACCCCCGCCCAATCGCCTACACAACACTGGCACTGTTTTCATTTTTACCATTACTTCTATTTCTACTACGACTACTTTAACCAGAAAAAACAAATGGCATGCACACCCGTATTTTTCATCTATTGCTATTGTGCAAAAAAAGAAGAACAGCAGCAGCACAAGCAGCAATGGTTGTAGTCGGAAAAAAAGAGGAAAGCGGAAAGCAGAAAATGAGACACACAAGGAGTGAATTTAACGTGCACTAAAATATGTGCAGTGAATGCACGGAAAAAACAAGGAAAACGATGAAAAAAGTATATCTTGCGCTCTACGGGATAAGATATAAATTGCGATGGGCTAACTCACTTATTCACTCACTCACACACGCACAAGCAGAAAGATATTCCACTGGCGGGGATTATCGTCGCAAAATGGTGGAATGCCATCCCCTGTCTCATTTTGCTGTAAAACACAGAAACTGAGAGTAGTGCAAAAATACTATCAGCTAGTGTGGAGAAATAATGCAAATAATATAAAACACTGGCATTGCAGCCGACTGAAATTACCATTTTATAATGGCTGCCAA
>JAALOO010001917.1_pt1 | contig 12674 bp, 9 predicted proteins | sample 7257641 | NCBI WGS metagenome assembly JAALOO01 (sample SAMN14085613, study PRJNA598686) | mite metagenome | biome: ENVO:01001000; feature: ENVO:01001002; material: ENVO:01001226; isolation source: single female mite from University of Michigan culture on fish food culture... ... | reverse complement strand
AGAGAGAGAGAGAGAGAGAGAGAGAGAGAGAGAGAGAGAGAGAGAGAGAAGAAAATAAACCCGCAATAGGTTAGCACCCCACTTGAACGCAAAAGTTAATTAAAAAGAAGAGGAAAGAAGAGTACTTTCCCATAGACTACTACTACTCTCTCTCTCTCTCTCTCTCCATGACCAAATCAATCTCCATTAAACTTGAACTCCCTTCTCCAGCAAAGAGTGCTGCTGCTGCTGCTGTTTCAAGCTAATGAGAAGAGTGGAGCGCAACTTGAAACCCGATAAATCGATTACAGAAGATCACTGTTTCGATATTTATTAATGCAGTAGTAGTCAATGTGTTTTGAATGTGTCGTTATCAAAAGAGAAAGGAGAAACTAAACTTTTGCCCCATTCAAAGTTGAAATTAAATTGCCTTCGATATTGGCAAGAGAAATGGAGATGAAAACAGTAAAGGTAAAAAGAGAGAGCGAATTTTGTAATGAGCAGATCTTCTGAAGGGCCATTTATTTTTATTACCACTACCACAACAGAACACAACACAACAGCGTAAGCATATTTACATTGCATTGCAATTCGAGAAGCAAGTCGAACAGAATTCTCAATTTTTAGCTGCCTCTTTTGTTGCTGCTGCTGCTGCTGTTCAACATGTACGTCAGCAACAACTGAACAGACAGCGAGTGAGGGGACTAAAAAGGAACGACCAGAAACAATAAATTTCAATTGCTCAATTTAATGTGGCTGGAATCAGCTAGACAGACAAACAAAAATTGCCCGCCAAATTCTTCAGACTGGCCGCAGCACTGCCAGTTTGGCACATTCAATTGCTAAAAAAGAAAGAAAAAGTGGCTGGCTGGCCGCGGCCGCCGCTTCATTTTCTGGTCGACTGGAAAAGGAGAGATCAATAATCGAATTTTTTTCCCACATTCATCTTTCCCTCTGTTGCCTTCTTTCTTTCAGAGATCAGGCGGACGGGAAAGCAAATAAAAGGGAGGAATAGTAATACTGCAAAGTGGGGAGAGATGAAAATGATTTTCAAGCAGTTTTCCGTTGATGCTGATGCTGCTGCTGATCTCGGCAAACTTCAAAAGTGGATCAGACTAAAAAACAACAGAAAAAGATTCTAAGCTCTTTGGGCAGAGCTGTTAATGTTCATGTCCTCCTCCTCCTCTTCATCACTTCCCAGAATACTGGCGTACAATGTGTCATTGGTGGCGGTGGTGGCGGTGGTGGTGGTGATACTCGTCGGCTGACCTTCAACGAATTTCGAGTTTTTCTTTCCTCTTCCTCCACCAAACAGCTGCACCCAAACTTCCAGTGTATCTTCCGAGGTGAGAAGGACCAGCGAGGAGCCAATGGCGAGCAGGGCCGAACAATTACAGCCGACCAGCTGAGCAAGAGCTATCATTCCATTCTTCGAGCTCCTAGAGTCAAAGAACTGGCGGTAAAAGAGCGCCGAGAGAACCATAAACTGCAGCAGGCAGTAGCCGGCGGAGGTGAGCAGCAGGCGGCAGAGGACGGCCCTCACCGGCTCGGCCTCCTTGAGGAAGTAATCACCACCTCCATCTTCTTTTTCTTCCTTGCCGTTTTCAACTTCTTCCTCCTCTTCCTCTTTGAGGCGATTCAGCCTCACCGTCCGATGAATCGCCCGCAGGCCGCCAATGCTGCAGGCGAGCAGACAGACAGCGAGGAGGTAGGCCACCGCCGAGGGCAGGGCAAAGACGTAGAAGGAGGCGGAGGGGCCAACTTCCAACTGAGTAGAAGAAGGTGAGGAGGCAGAATAACAGGCGTGAAAGGTCGTCGTCGTCGTCGTCTGCAGAAGAAGACTGGCCGCCAGCTGGGCCCCTGGCAGCAGCCACCCAACCAGGTGAAACCAGGTGGCCATCCGGTGGACCGCCTCCTCCGCCCAGGCCCTCCTCGCCTTCAGGTACCAGGCGAAGGCCCACACCGTGGACCAGCAGTTCCCCGCGGTGGAGAGGTAGCTGAGGAGGAGGGTGCTGAGGAGGCACAGCGAGGGTGATGAGGAAGGTGATGGAAGTGAGGGTGATGACCCGCCGAAAATGGCGCCCATCAGCTGCAACGTCGAGGTGACCAGCCAGCAGGCGGTGGGGTAGGGCAGGACGGCTGTCGGGTATTCCAGCTCCTGATGGTGCTGACTGGACCAAGCTCCTAACCAGGTGGTGAGCAGGGCAAAGAGGCAGAGGACGACGGCGGTGGCCGAGGTGACGATGGTGGTGAGCAGTGAGGAGAAGGTCTCCGCGAAGAAAAGATGGCCAAAAAGTGAGGCCTGCTTAGCTGCTGTTCGGGTGGTCGAATTTGCTCCGGGAAAGGTTTCATTCCTCAGCAGCAGCTGCTTCTGAGGATCAGGCGTAAAGTCCTTGACGTCCGGTACGTGGTGTTCCACTTCCGCTTCAGCCTCAGCCCCTTCCAAAAGCTTTTGAAGGTAGTGATGATGACTATTTTCCATGCAGAACTCCACCGGAAAGAGGCTGCAGTTGAGAAAGTGCGGCCAGGGGTAGCCGGCGCCGGTCACCAGGGGCTCGCAGCCGGCCCGGGCCCGCTCGCAGACGGACCGGCAGACGGAGAGGCTGCTCACCTCATTCTCGATTTCTAATACCGAGCCCTCCACCCGGGTCTGTATGCAGACGGGCGTGAAGAGCGAGCAGAGGAGGAGGGGCAGGTCGGGCGAGCAGCGAAGTTCAATGAGGCCGTAAAAGTCGTAGAGGGCGGCGGCGGCTTCGGCCTGCGAGCGGTGGCCTAGGCCGTTGTTGAAATGACCTGCTGAGTAGAAGGTTTGGTTGTAGCCAATGGCCAGACAGTGCGGCGTGGTGATGGGCTCGCAGATTGAGCCAGAAGAGGAGGTGGTGATCGTTTGAAGGAAAAACAACAGGAAAGGGAAAAGCACAAAACCGACATTCATCTTTGGACGCTGATTTCGGGACACTGAGTGAAAGCAGGATTCCTCGATCTATTGTTAACCGAGTCGTCATCCTCCTCTTCTTTAATTGTGTTTGTTTACACCGCCGTCTCTAATCGGTGCAATCAAAAGTAAGAGATGGAAAAGCTAAGCAATGGAATGGAAAATGGAAACAGCGTTGGCAACAACAAGACAACACTTTGTGAGGCAATTTGTTACAAAGGACGACGCCGACGCCAAGGATTTTTGCTCTTGTAGTCGCTGCTGTGTTATCTTATCAGAGAGTACTAATTTCTCTCACCTCTTCTCTGGAACTCTTTCTCTCTCTCTCTCTCCCTAACCGACTACAACAAAGCGCAGTTGATTAGAGCTCCTCTCACAGAGCTTAGAAGTGTTCCGCCGGCAAATTTTCTCTCTCTCTCCTAACTTTAGTGTAATCGTGCTTGTAATGGGCAGCAGCAGCACAACCAACAACTTGACAACATTTCACTCTTTACTTTATTAAATTGGAACGCCATCAAAAGAAGAGAAGAGGAAAGAAAAGCATTGCCGGGCAACGACGACGACGACGAGTAATGGGGAAAAGAATGAGGACAAAGAGAGCGAGAAGCGTGTGCTCTTCAGAAAAGCAAAAGCAAACCCAAGTGTACAACAGCATCACTCGGTTTTCGGTGTCTCACATCATAATGATGTTGCGGCGGCGGCGGAGATGGTAGTGTGATTTCACCACCACCACCACCATCAGCAAAAGAAGCAAATTGCGGAAATGGCAAAGAAGAAGAGCAGAAGAGCAAAAGAGCTGAAGCAAGACCGAAACCGACGGGCCCGACCGACCGACAGACAGACCCTAATTTGTATTTATGACTGGCAATTTGTAATAATTTCACAGCCAGCCAAAGCCGAAGCTGGGTCTTCAGTGTCGCCGTCGTCGTCGTCGTGTCTCGATGTTAAATCGATTATCGTCCTCCTGTCTTGTCCTCCTCTCCTGCTGTGTCAGGGGAAGTGAAGTCGATAAATCTTGAGGGAAAGCGGGAAAAGCCGGGAAATTCCGCCAGAATTCGCGAGGTAAGCGTGCAAAGTGCCGGTCCCCGAGAAGCTTTGTGTGCTGGCATTTAAAAAGAAAAGATAGTTTTTCTTTTTCTTTCTTTTTGAATTGCCACTCTCAGCTGGGAATTCCTTTTCACTTCAAAAGGTGAAGAGGGGGTAGGAAACAAGCACAGAAAGATTTGGGAGACATCTCTCTTTCTATGCACATAACTGCGGTTTGCCGTGTATGGCAAACGCATAAAGAAGATGAAGATGAAGGTGAAGAAGAAGATGCGGTCAACTTTTTTATGATCTGCCCTAGAGCTTGAAAGCCAAACTTTTCACCTCTTTTTTTGACAGTTTTTTTGCTGTTTTCAGTGTCCGGTGCAAACATATCAAGAGAGAAAAGGTGAAGCGGCATTGACAAAAAGGAAGAAGAAAAGAGAACAGAATATTCAAACTCAAACAGCAAACAAACAAGTGCAAAGCATTTTGCCTCAGCCTGCTATTTGTTCAGGCGCTTCTAACAAACAAACAAAAAACTTTTCACTTGACAAAAGAACCCGTATAAAAAAGTGCAAGCGTACAACAGCGAAAACGCAATGGAAACAATTCAATATCAATTCGATACCAGACAAAATCTAGGGGAAAATTCAAAAGGCTGCTGAAATAAATTGTTCCACCATCATTCCAAGAAAGCAAAGAAATTCTGTCTGTCACAAAACAAACGACTTCTGAGCTTGACGTCATGAATCGTACAGCAAACCGTACAGCATTTGCTGTTCAAATCAATGGCAATGACGTGTGTTTTCACAAACAAACGACAAACAATACCTGCAGTGCAATTCCTGCTCAAATTCTCTCCTTCTTTGTAATAAATCTAAATCCAGCCAGCAAGTCAGTCAGTCAGCGAGTCAATGTAAATGTAAATGCGAGCACAAATGTGTTTGTTAATTAATTTTCAGCCGCAGCACAACCACCACCGACTTCGCACCAGGTAAAACGAGCAGAACTGGAGAGGGAAATAATAGAAAGGCAGGTACAATAGCACACGTAACACCACTGTGTCGTGCCACAAGTTCAACCCGCAAAAGAATAATTAATAATCTGACAGTTAATATAAATGCGACACCGAAAAAGAGAATAGAATTCAACAAGAATAGAAACTGAAATGCCCTTGCAATCGCCTACTCAATTCCCGAGAGAACTGATTTGCACTGGCTGGCTGTGGAAATTTGATCCACCCCAGAATAAATGAGACATTAACATTCGAGAGCAAAAAATGATAATCCGCCTGCATTTCCCAATCTTGACAAAATTAATTTTTTTTTCAATTCAGCTGTTTCATACTTTAATATCACTTTTTCTGATTTTTGCACCCAGCATAAAAATGCCTTTTATCATTTCCCTTCAACCCTCATTAGTCAGAGAAGTGAAAACTCAGCTCAGCAGTTTTTAGAGTGTCGAATTTTTCTTTGGCAACTTTAATTTAATTTAAAAGCCCAAATGAGCAAATGTTGCAGAGGAACTACAGAGGAAACACACAAGAGCTTCCAGTGCAGATTACACTGAAGAAGAAAAAAAGCATGTGTTCTCTGTGTTCTGCGTTGCGGTGCAAGAAACAGAAAAAGACCCAAAACAAAACTTCCACAAAATTGCACTGTTCCATTACTGTACATTACATTTTCCTTCCACTACTATACTCTTTATACTAGCACCTGAAATTAAAATGTAATTTAGAGAGAAGGGCAAAGTGAAATAATAATAATGAAAAACAAAAGGGCAATTTAAGTGAAAAAAATTTAGCTGGAGAAAAACAACTGCAACACACTGTAAAACACACACTCTCACACAGTCGACCAAATATTTGCCTAGTTTGCATGTTTTAATGCAATTTAAAGAAAGCTGTGAGAGAAGCGTCGTCTACAACGGCGGGCGGCAAAACAGCGGAGCGTTCTTTGGGCAAGCACAAAAATGTTTGATTTAAAAGCTATAACGGAACAAAAAGTAGCTGCTCTTTTCTCTTTACGGTAAAAGTTATCGACGGTAGAGTGTACACGGAAGGAGAAGGGAGGGGAAAGAACAAAGAGAGAGAGAGAGAGAGAGAGAGAGAGAGAGAGAGAGAGCTTGAGTTTGAGTTGCCAGCAGTTGTTCTTCTCGACAGCTTAATTTAAAAAGCCTTCTTCAAGAAAACGGCCTTTTAGTATTTGCGCGAGTAAATTAAGTTTAGAGATAAGAAGTAGAGGGTCGCCAGTTTTCTTTGCTGAAACAGTCAGCAGACAAAAAAGCTGCAAAGAGCAAAGGCCAAGCTGCTTTTAACTTTGTCTACAAATTCTTAAGCGCCTTTGAAAAAGCTGCTGCTGCTGCTGCTGCTGAACCGCTGAATTCAAAGACTCGATATAATTCAATTAGTTTATCTGTAGACAGACACTCACAGCAAGGTCTATCATATAAACAGAGAGAAACCTCATCATCATAATCGCAATTGAATTACTACTCAAAGTAAGATGAAAACTGGTGGTGGTGAACTTACATTACCGAGGAGTGACGCTGAATCAGTCGTACAGCTATTGCTGCTGGTGCTGCTGCTGTGATGGCCATTTGATCTTCCTGCTGGTGTTGAACTGTTGAGAGAAGCAGCTCTTCCCGAGCTGGCCAATTTAGAAGCCCGATTCGAAGTGGAAGGAACTGAAGTGGAAGTGGAAGCGGTGGTGGGAAGCAGAGGAACCGGCGACCAGCAGCACTGCTGATGCTGCCTCAGCTGCTGCTGTCGGCGGAGCAGGCGATCGAACTCGACTAATTTTTTTCGAAAAAAGATGAATAGAAAAAAAGTAAAGAATAAAGTTAGCGGAAGCTTCAATTTGCAAAAAAAGAATCTCTGCAGTGCAAACACACACACAACAGCACCGAGCTCAGATTGTTTGCCTACCTGTAATCGGATAGAGGGTGATGCTTGGAGGATTCTGCTGATTCTGCTGATTCTGCTGCTGCTGTTCTGACTGGCTCAGGCAATCAGCCGTGGATTCTCGAGGATTGCCGGCTCTCCTTTGCATCCGGCTCTTCTGTAGACTGAACCTAATCGGATCAGTTCCGATAACGGGCAGCATGTTTTCTACTTTCTATCTTTTTCGCTGTTGCTGTTCTTTGTTTACTCAAACTCAGGCGTGATAAAGGGGTGCACCTAAAGGTGGAAATATCCTCCCCTCTTCTTCCCTCTTTTGATGGCGGAAAAGAGTGATTGAATTTGTTGGCTGTTTTCCTTTTCAAGAATTTATCTTCTTTTGCTAATAGTAAATTTAAATAATGTTCTTCTCGTTATCGTTATGAAATGTGTGTGTGTTTACGTCACCGTGAAATGGGTATTTACATCCCGTTTATCACTGGAATACGGAGCTTGCTGGGCCGCCGCCGATGATTGATGATGAGGTTCGGTGAATTATGTGATTCTCTGCCTTGATAGTAGAAAAGTCTGCAGTAGTTATTATTATGATTATTCTGATTCTCTTTTTGATTTTCCTTAACAGATTTGACAGATGTTCATATTCACGAACGAGGAGGAAGTGGAGGGAATATTCACTGTGCAGCAGCTGACGATTATGACTGTGTGTTGTCTTTTAGGAAAAAAGAAACGATGATGATGACGAAAGTGACATTTGGCTCGATCTGCTGTGGACAGATTTGATATGAAAAATGGCCTCGGAGAAAACTATCGAGTTGGTTTTCTCTTTCTTGAAGAAAGGAAAAAGCACAACTCAAGTACACTGTCAACAGCAGAAATAGAGTGGGAGAGAGAAAGAGAATATTCCACTTTGGAAATGAAAATTGAGGCTAAATCGACGACGACCAAGACGACGACGACGACGACGTGTTGACGAAAAAATGGGAAAATAGAAAAATAAACTCTGATGTGTTCTCTGGTGGCCTTCCAAACGGCTTCTGCTTTGGAAGCTCTCGTCGTCGTCTGCAGCCGTCCAAATTCCGTCTCTCCGCTGCCGTCTCGCTCCCTCTCTTATTTTTCCATTTTCAGCTTCTGTACGGCAGAATTCTATAGCAAAAGAGTGAGAGACCGAGACTGTACGGTTCCAGTTTCGGGTTCTTTTTCTCTTTCTCGCTCGCTTGCTTTCTCATAAAAGTTGAGAGCGGAGATTTATTGGCAGTATCAAGAGTAATGCCACTGCTGCTGCTGCTGCTGTGATGTACAACTAATTAAAGTTATTACCACCACCAAATTAAAGGTCAGCCACGAATCCAAAAAGTAAACTTGAAACACCAGCAAAACTAACATTACCCTGCAAAGAGTGAACTTCACAAAAGCAGCAAAAGGGAAAAAATTCGAGCCTCTCTTTCTCTCTATCTCAGATTAATCCACTTTACTTTTTCTCCTTTGCATCCCTAAAGCAGAGAGACAAGTAAAGTGGAGACACTTTCCCACTGGAGCACGAATCTTTGCGAATAATTTATGACCAGCGCTGAGAAATGGAGGCAATATTCTTGTCCGATTTTTTTGTTTGTTTTGTCACTAAATTGGGAAAGAATATCTGAGAAATAGGATGACCTCGAGATGTGCTGTGGAATTACGCGTTTGGAATTGGTCTTTAATAATTTAGCCAACACTCAATGTTTTGATAACGAAAAGCTAACAGCAGACACAGTTTTTTCTGGCTTTTGTACGGTTCTTTGCTGTACGTCCTATTTAAATGAATGACCGCCGATTTGCATTCCTCTCTTTCTCTCTTATCACCAAAAGGAAGCGTGAAAAGAGAAGAGGGAGAAATTCCGGATGTCCGTTGGTTCTTCAGCTTCTGTTTGCTTGCTTGCTTATGTGACATTGAGAGGCAGCAAAAAAGATTTGCAGCAAATGCCAGACAAAAATGCTTTCGTCAGCAAAGTAGACCAAAAAATGAGTAGCTGTAAAATTTTAAATCTGCTAAAAAGATTAAATTGAAGCCATGAAGTCCGCTTTACTACATATTTTGCTGATCATCTTCTTTTATTTTCACTGTCTGCAGCCTTATCAGTGCCGCTCGATGCCTCGCTCCTACGGCCACCACATTCGCCTCTCCAAGTCCTACGATGAGGAGAAGAGGAAGGAGAAGCCAAAGTTGTGGAGGCCAAATGATGACAAGGTGGAAATCTATTCTCAGCAAAGCAAAAAGTCTTCGCCACTTAAAAGTGCCCTACCAATGCGCTCCTCACCGCTCAAATATCGTCGGCTAAGCTCCCGCGACTACTACCACCAGCACCACCACCAGCACAATAGCAACTTTCAGTACTACTGATGAATCCAAAAGAAGAAGAATCCTCATTTTTGTGGTAAAGAAAACCGTTGTTTTTTTCTGAATGACAATAAAAAGCGTAAACATTCACAAGCTTCTGTATCTCTCTGCTCTGTTCATTTGCATGAGACAACTTGTTTTGTAAGCTTGACAACAGCTAAAAGCTGCACCCAAAAAAGAGTAAATTGGTTTGTTTTGTTTCTGCTGTTGCCGTTTGCTTCGCTGCTAAATTGCGCTCATAAAGAGCTGCTGCTGGTAAACAGAGTAGCCAACAACAGAGCTGCAGTTTCAAGTTCAGCAGCAGTAAAGCACTTGAGCTGCCGTACAAGAAGAGGAGAAGGGAGGAAACATGTAACATTGCACCCGTACAATAACATACCGTTTTAAAGCACTGCAGCAGCAGCAGTTTTGAAGGAGGCTCAAGTTCAGGAACGAGTTGGCCAAGTTGATACCTCTCCTGAGACGACCACTTTGTTGTTGAAGGGGAAGGAGAAGGATTCCTGTTCCAGTCGACAGGGAGGAGAGGATAATCTCAAGAGAGGGAGAGGGAACACAAGTTCTGTGGTTAGTATAAAAGCAGCAGCAGACAACAGTGACCGATAGTACTCACACACACACTATTTCCTTCTCTCCACCAGTTTGAACCTGCCTCACTCACTCATTTGTGTAACGTGCTTTGTTTACCATTTGTTTGTATCACCACCAGATCACCACACTTCTTCTCCTCTTCACCTCTTCACCTCTTCAAATCCAAACAGCCAAAGGATGACCCGAAGCAGCAGCTGCCGCCGCCAGGACTCCCGCTCCTGGCGTGACGTGGTGGCCATGCAGAAGCACGCCCACTGGTACGTCGACCTGCTGATGAACCACCTGACGGAGGCGAAGCTGGCGGCGCTGGAGGAGGTGGCGCGGGTGGCCAGGGCCAATCACCACCACCAAAGTGGATCACCCTCACCCTCCTCCTCCTCATCCCAATCATCCTTTTCATCACCATCCTCCTCATCCCAATTCTCTTCATCATCCCAATCATCATTCTCTCCTGATGGGCACCACCACCACTCCTTTCTGCCGACCCTAGGCGAGGGCAACCTCTTTCTGGAGCACCTGGCCCTCGATCCTCGCCCGCTGGACAACGTCTTTCCGCTGCAGCCTCGGCCGCTGCAGCTTCAACAAAACTCTTCGTCCTCGTCCTCGACTTCGACTTCTTCACAGACGGCGTGCCGCGAGCTGGCCGAGCAGATGCGCACCATGGTTCGCAAGGGCCGCGAGATGGAGGAGGCGGAGGAGAAGAGAAAGCTGCAGCAGCAGCAGCAGCAACAACAACAACAACAGCTGATGCTTCTCAAGAAAGAAGAGGAGGGTGATGATGAGCTGATGGAAGGTCAATGTGGTGATCTGGTGATAGACTTGGAAAAGACGTCCTCGGAGACGAAGGCGAAGAAGAAGAGGGGCCGTCCCTCAAAGAAGTCTTTTTCGAGCAGCAGCAGCAGCAGCAGTTCCTCTGACCAATGAACTCCTTCTTTTTTTCCATTTCCATTCTTTACCTTCTCTCTCCTTCTCTCTCTCTCTCAAATCAACTAATCAACAACTACTCAGACACTTGCCAATTATTCTTATCCCCAATCCTTCTTCCTTCTATTTAGTGCTCATTAGAGCTAATTAAACTAGTACTAGTAAAGCCAACTTCCAATCAAGGTTCATTGTCGTCATCAAGATCGTCACCATCGTCACCACAGTTTAACTACTTCAGCGAAGCGAGCCGAAGAAGAAGAAGAAGCCGAAGACGGGTAGCGAAAAACCCAGCGCCCTTTCCCAGCAACACTCTAACCTTCTTCCTCGTAAGCTTCTTCTTCAAAGTTTCTTCTTTCAAGAAGAAGGTCTTTCTGAAACTAACGAGGCAATAAACGACGTCAGCAGCCCAGCAATGGCAGTGATTGAAACCACTGAATTGCACAACCCAGCAAACTTCCATCTTCAACTGATGAAGTGACGTTGATGAAGTTGATGAAGCGAGGAGAAAGAGGAGAAGGAAAACGAGCAGCTTGCCTACAAGCACTTCAAATCAATCTGAGAGACAGCAGTGTCAAAGTGGCTCATTGCCGATTGTCTTCTCCCATCTCTCGGGTAATTAAAATGCGCTAATTGATTTGGATTGGCAAAATAAAAATACTGAGCACGATGATAACGATCATCAAATGTGGCACACAGACACACTCGTACAGTATTTTTAACCAGTCTCTTTAAGGTGAACTGAATTGAAGTGTTTTCACAAACATTTTAACCCCCTGGTTTCATTTTTTTTTGTTTGAAGAGGGGAAAAAGAGAAGTTCAACTCTTTTTCCCCAGCACCTCCTCCTCTTTTTTCTTCATCTTCAGCTGTCTTCGATGTCTCTCTTTCCCTTTTTGTATTTTCTCTCAAAGCTTTTGCAATTGATCTACTAAGGTGCTGTGTGTGACACCTTTGCTGTCGCACACTGAAACAAGTGACGCGTGAAGCAGGTCAACACCGGCGAAAGAAGAAAGAGAGAGAGAGAGAGAGAGAGACAATCTCCAATCTTCAGGCTCTTTCTTCTTCTCCTCCTCCTCCTCCTCAACTGTAGATCAATCGACAGCAGAGTTGCTGCAGTCCTCAGATTTTCAGTCTTCAGCAGTCGACGTTCAACGCTTGTCCGACCAAGACGATCACCATTACCACCATTACCACCAGAAGGCTCAAAAGACTTTCACTACTTTGGAAAATCTACTTCAAAACTTGTTGATGATGCCTGGCAGAAGCGGAGGCAGCAGTGTTTACCAGCTTGCTCCATAGGCCTCCCCTCCCCTCAAAGTGTTCTTTTTTCTTGAGGTGCTTCTGCGGGAAAGAATTTTTGCCTGTGATTTTTTTATCAATCAGTTCATCAGCTTGTACAATTTGTGCCCAACATCTTGATTCTACACTTCTTTGAAGAGCTTCAACTTTATCAACAACGTGGTAAGTGCCTTTAATTTTCCGGGCTGATGTTCTATTTTGCACAAACTTCATACCGAGAGTTTTTGCCTCCTGGAAAAGACCCAAGCCAAATTGTTTGTTTGTTCTTCACAAAGTAGCTCTTGTTCTTATCTCCCGTGCAATACTGGAGCACACTGCCGAAAAACTGCCGAGCACTTCCTGACTGACTGACTGCTCAGGTTTCGGTAGTCTGCCCCCAATTTTGTAGTGAGCTCCCCCTGAGCTTTGCTTTGCGAAAAGCTAGTCGACAACAACTTTCTTCTTCTTTCCTCGTCGTCGTCTTTAGCAGCAGCAGGTGATGATAATAGGTTACACCAGCAGCAACTGGAGCTAAAGCTAAAGCTTATTCAACGGTGACATATGGTGCGACCACCATTTTGTGCCCACCACCACCACTCCTGTTCACCGTTCACTAAACTTGCCTCTCTCTCTCTCTCTCTCTCTCTCTCTCTCTCTCTCTCTCTCTCTCTCT
>JAALOO010001916.1_pt1 | contig 12677 bp, 7 predicted proteins | sample 7257641 | NCBI WGS metagenome assembly JAALOO01 (sample SAMN14085613, study PRJNA598686) | mite metagenome | biome: ENVO:01001000; feature: ENVO:01001002; material: ENVO:01001226; isolation source: single female mite from University of Michigan culture on fish food culture... ... | reverse complement strand
AATTTAAAACAGTAAATCACGTGCGTTTGAAAGATGTCAGATAAAAAGAGCATTTACGTCAAAATTATCTCGAACCATTTGCCTGCAAACACAGATAGCTTTATGAAAACATAAAAAAGATGTGAATTGCTAATTAGTTGCAATGTACTATCATTTCCCCTTTTCCATTCATGTGCTGCAACATTGGATTTAAATCAGTGTTCAGTGAAAAATAAAATAAAAGATTAAACTCATTTTATTACTGCCAATTAAAAGATGTAGTCAAAAGGATGTATAGAAAATCACACTTCTAAAAGCACGATAATAAATCTAACCTGTTTTTTTGTGCTGCACTATTTGGTATTGTTGTCTGCAGAAGAATCGTGACTAGAACGGCCGAATATCTTCGAAATCTGTCCTGCAGTTTCTTTTACTGCCACCACTCAGGCCATTAAGCAACGATCAATACTTTGACTTTAACATCAATCAATTAACGACTTTCACGGTCAACTGATGAAGAAGAAGATAAAAGAGAAGTGGGTGCAAGTGAAAGCAACATCTGCCAAAGTGATTCATTTGCATTCGCTAAAGAGGTTCACCTTGAAGGTCGACCGGCCGGCAATAGGCAACAGGGTGAACAGGCTACTTTGCTTGCACAAAAATAAACTTAATTTTGAGCACTTTCAAAATATATGTTTCTATTGACAAGAATCCAATAAACAAAATTATGGTAATCAGTATTCTTAAATTACTAGACAGAAAATGAAATCGGCGTAAATCATATTCAAAAGCAGCATATTGTATTTCAATGAAAGGTAACTTCACTCTGTAGTGAGGTGTGGAAAAAAACTTTTTTGTTGTTGTCAGGCAGAAAAAGATGAGACGATTTAGCTTGCAGCGAGAAAGGAGGCATCACACTTTTGTTTACCTTAAGCGCACCTCATCTCTGCCCCTAACTCACACACCGCCTTCCTTCTGACTGTTGTCAAGCAAAACACTGGTTGCAACCCTACAAACGATCGAATAGTAGCAGTATTCAAGTGAGGTGATCGTGTATAAAAGTAAAAGCCCCTCTCCTCACTAGGCAACTCTTGAATCTTTGCTACCAACAAAATGGCAAAGTATCTCTTTGGTGCACTGTGCTGCTTTGCCCTACTGGCCACTGGCCGCAGTCAGTTTGGCGGTGGCAACATCCTCGGCTCTGCGGGAAATGTGGTGTCGAACACAGCCGGCAGAGTGGCTGCCCCAGTGACGCAGTCTTTTGCGCAGATCAGCCAGGGCCTGGATGCCTCTCGCTCGACCATCCTCAGCGCAATGGGCATTGACGGCAACGCGAAGGTCGCCTCTCTAGTGCCCGGTTTTGATAGACTCTCACCGGCGGAGATGTTCCGCTGCTACAACTCCTCAATCGGCAAGGAGAACTTCAACATCTTTGACAATCAATTTTGGGGCGCCATTGAGGCGTACTACGTAAGTTGTCTGTTCTAGTAAAACCTACAAGAAACTTACAATTTAATACTTCCTTTCACTGAACTACAGCGCAACTTTCCGGAGAACTTTGACTTGCAGAAGTTGCCTGAGAAGACTGCCAATCTCTTCAAGACAATGCAGCGCATTGCCCAGTACACTCTGGCTTGTGTTGGATTGAGCAGTGACAACTTTCAACTGGGTCTTACTCAGTTCTCTGACTGGGTAAGCATTCATTGCCAACTTTTTATTGTTCACTCATCATTCTTTTTATTTAGAGCCTAAACTCTTACAAAAAGCTTTCCGGTGCTCGGGCATCTCCTGCTTCAATTCGAGCTCGTTTGGCAAACAAGCCCAAGTACAGAGACGACGACGATGATGAGGCACCCTCTGAAACTACCAGGCCAAAAAACAACGGACTGCGTCTCATCCGACGAAAACGTGACGATGAGGCGCCTATTGACCCGGTATAACTTACGTTACCATTAATCAATTAGTGTTTAAATGTTTGTTTATATTTTATTATTAGATTTGCATTCCCAAGAACAAGAGCCCCCTGCCTGACGAGTTTGACTGGCGTAAACAGGGCAAAGTGACCCCAGTGAAATGGCAAAAGGAATGTGGATCATGTTGGTAAGCTGGCGGCCTCTACTGTGCCTTTTAGTTTAAACTGACCACAATATCTTCATCTTTCAGGACCTTTGCCTCAATTAGTGCCCTGGAGAGTGCTTACTTAATCAAGGGAAAAACGACTGACGCCAATTTCGATCTCAGTGAACAGCAGCTTCTGTCTTGTGGTGTGGATAGGGGCTGTGAATCAGGCGGAACTGCCGTTGACGCCTACACTTACATTCTCACCAACAAGGGCGTCACTGGAGAGAGCACTCTGCCTTATGACCACAAGGTACAGCCAGTGATCAACTGATTGATGTGTGTTTCAAATTGCTAAAGTTTGACCTTTAACAGAATGTGAAATGTGAGAAAAAGAAGCGAAGCGCCAAGATTAAGGACTTTTGCGTTCGTGGCATCTACGTGTCAATTGATGGCAAACCTGAGGAGTTGAACGACATGGAAATACAGTACGCCGTTCGGGAGTACGGCCCAGTGTACACTACCATTGACGGTGAGGGCAGTGACACACTGCAGCACTACAAAAATGGCGTCTACGATGAGCCAAAGTGCAAGAAGGAGACCAATCACGCAGGTACTTTTTCCCTTTTAATCTTTTAAAGTCTCACATCACCACTAAAAATACTTTACCCTATTGCAGTTGTGATTGTTGGTTGGACAAAGGACTCCTGGATTGTCAAGAACTCATGGGGTGAGTTTCCTTCTCTACAATGGGCTTTGTTAGAATTTAACAATCGTTAATCTTTCCAGGTGAAAAGTGGGGCATTGACGGATACGTGCTGATGAAGCGCGGAAAAAACATGTGCGGTATTAACTCGTACATCAGCTGGCCAATGGTCTAGTACAGCTGATATTTTTTGCTATCACAAAAAAAGTTTCAATAAACGTTGCCAAATTTGTAATCAATGAGAGGTTTTTATTTATTATGAAGTGCGAGCGAATAAATAATAAATCACAGAAAGAAATGGAAAAAGTAGGTGAGTGAAAGAACATCTTTGAGCAAAAATTGAAAATAGCACCTGGTACTATTTTACAACTGCACAACTGGGGTGCACTATTTCTGAGATCACCTTTCTCTTGTGTTGGGAGATTATCATCAAATGGGAGATCACAAGTCATTATGGCATGAGTTGTCCCTCCCTCTGGCTGGCACATCTGTTGTGAAGGCGAGAGGAAGGTGACTGCCTTTTTGGTGACTTGTGACTCACCCATTTGACTGATCTAACTCTCAACTCCTATCACTGTGCAAGGTGGTCTAAAAATAGTGCTGTCCAGTGTGCACTAATTGCAGCAAAGAAATGGAAAGGCACTGAAAGCATTTGCATTAGTTGCAATAAGTGTGCGATACTGTTGCTGAAGATGGTTGTGCTGTGTAATTAATTATGGATGCTACAAATAGCAAGTTACTAAGCTTTGTGAGATGATAGAATGAGACATGAGAATAGGGATGCGGCTAAAAATAGAAATCCGCTAATTCTCGGCAGTAGAGATTGACCACCTGTTATGTTGTCACCTTCTTTGTGTGATGAAGAAAAAAGAAGGTGGCAAGCAAACAGGTGGGGAACGACTACTTTTGTTGGGAAAAAAGAGAAAGTTAGGAAAAGAATAGAAAAAGTGGTATTATGTGAATGAGCTTAAATTGATAGTAGCAATTTGTCGTGTAGATTGAGTGGTTGTCTGATGATCAGTAATGGAGGTAAACAAGCACTGATGCGCAGGAGAAAACAAGTTTGTGAAAATAAAGATGGGCAAATTTGTCTGTCAGTAAGTCTCCAGGCGGTGGTGAAAAATGATAGTTAGGCAGATATGCTATAAATACAAATTAATTTCAGTAAAATGATCAAAAACATTTTAAACTTTACACTTACAGTTTAATTAATTAAAAATTGAAAGTTTAACAAGTAGTTGCAAGTTGATGTTCAAATTGAAAAAGTTAAAGCAAAGTTTTGTCTGAGAAAAAAATAGTTTTTGGATTAAACAACACTAAACTAAAGCTTAAAACTTACTCAAAATTAGAAATTTTTTTTGAAAAATGTCGCAAAGTCGAAAAATTTTTAGAGAAAGGTTCAGCAAAGTTTAACTAGAAAGTGAGTTTCAGTCAGAAGTGGACAAACGGTGTCCATCTTCACCCGGCTTATATACACCGTTTGAATGTGGGAGATAAAGGAAACCAGTTTGGAGAGTGGTGAGAAGGGAAGGCATCAGTCGTCTATTCGTGCACACTGGTCATTATCCACCATCCGCCCAAAATGATGGTAGCGTCTATGCCCATTCGTCTTTTCTATTTTAGTGCACACAACAACATGGCCGTTTATATATTACATTTCGCACGGTGTCTCGCGGGTAAATAATGCACACAAGCACACACCGGCGGTCACAATTCAGCATTGTCTTGTCACACTGCAGAAGCAGCAGAAACGAACGGATAGCGACCTGCAAACAATCGTCGCTTAATTAGATGACCTGTGCTAGGATAAATTGTCACTGCGTTGATGGCCTAAAATAGATTTTAAAAAAAGCGCAACTGAACTGTTGTAGAATTTATGTTGTTTTGCTAGAGTCAACGTGAAATGAAAACTAGAAGTGCTGCTATTTCGGTGTAATGTACAAAGATGAAAAAATGAGAGTAGATGTTTATAAACACCTGATGATGATGATGATTGTAGGCAATTTAGAGATGAAATGGAAAAAGTTGAAGTGTCGACGAAGCAGTCGAGGTAAAAGAGAGGGCATTATACTATCTATCTAGCCATCGATTACTATCATTACGGTTGCTTTAACAGAAAAATAGCTAAAGGATATTTCAATTTTTGATCATTTTCATTTTAAAAAATCAGTAAAATTACAACAGTTCAAAATTTTTCGTTTCATTTGTCATTTTTTTTGAAAAAATTTTTTAAAAAATGGGTGGTTACCTGCGCTGGGAATTAGTCCCTAGAGTGACTGTCGCAAAAGCTTCTGACTAATTCATCCATGTCTCAGAAAACCAATAGTACGCAAGATGAGAGGAGACTGAGCTGTCGTTCCACATGCCACAGGAAACTTCTTTCGACCTTTTTGAGCTCACCCAAAGGATTGTTGCTCGGTGCAGCGTCTGCAGGCTGTGATGCCCTAGGAAGGAGGGATGGGAACAGGTACGGCAGGCATCGGGGCCAGCTTGCTTAAGGCACTACCCCAAATACCTGCGAGGCAGACATTGCCTCCTACCTTCGCTGCACAAGGTTTGGTTTCAGGGTGACTGGACGGCACCATCCCCGAGTGTTGTGAGCCCAATAAAAGAGATCTAACAGTCTAGAAAATTCATTTATTTACACCAAACAACGGATCCAATTTGATTAGCAATCTGATTTTTTTAGTATTGTTTCAAAAAAAACCTTTTTGTTTTATTATTAATCATCATTAGTAAAGTGAAAACTGCTCAATATTGGACTTGTACTCTCTGTAATCCTCCTGACCGTAAGTTCCGAAAGTCAGAACACACCACCAGAAACTGTAAGTAATCACGTAATCATCCACCTTGGCGACTATTTCGTAGGTGGGATAGGCCAATTTGCCATGATCAACAGACAACCAGTGGCTCAAACTTTCAATGATCAGTTTCTTCGGTTGGTTATCTACATAATGGAATTAAAAACAATGAGCCAAAACAGAGACTTGTAAACTGACTTACATCTAACAGCATATCCAGCAATCAAATTTTCCGCTTTTGGGCCAACACTGCTGAGAAATTTGACAACGTAATTCTTTTTAAATGCTTTAAAGTTATCCACAGTGCAAATTCCTTTGAACTCATGTGAGCTAGTATTGGTAGAGGTGAATCTGACCAGTGGTTCAATGGACCATTTGTTAGAAATAAAAGTCCTTTTTTTGTACTGCAATGAACACCAGTAAGTCTGTCTACTCTCTTTTGTTTCAGTGATCTGCAAATTAAATCGAGGATACGCATAGGCGGCACCGTTACTGACGACCACTCGGTGGTGCCGTTTCACTTTTAACAATGGATAGCTTTCGGACGAGCCTTCATTTACTTCATAGTAGGCGAGTTCACCTTCTTTTTGACTGTAAAAAGTAACAGTGTAGTTTTTTCGCTCCTCAGTGTTGAAATCGCGAATATAACAGGCAACTGAAAACGGTTGACTGAGGACGATTTGAGAAACTGTGTTTTTAAATTCTGCTCTTGGCAAGTGGTCAATTGCCGATACATTGATTTTGTTAGAAATCAAATCAAATTCTGAAAAAACACAAAACAAAAGGGTTTTTAAAGTTTAACTTTAAAAACATTTTGAAAATCTTACTTTCACTATCTCCATCATCCACATTACAGTAGTATTCCACTGAGCTGATGTTTTTCTGAATCACAGTAAATCTGTAGCTTGTTGCATTAAAGCCAATTGACTTGATACTTAGACTGCGGTCATTGTAAGGAAAAAATTTTGTGCTGGCAACTCGGTTGAATGGTCCAACTAGTATTTTTTAAAATGGTTAAAAGTCGTTTTTAAAAAATATTTTACTAACCATTAACGTCGTACAGTTGAATGTTAAACTTATTTTTTAATGTGATAAAAAGATACACTCTTAACCGAGTGCCTGACAGCTCATTGGTGGCAAAATTCTCTAGAAGGCAGGTAGCTTCAAACGGTTTACCTGCTTCAACGAGTGTCACGTTTGTGGTGAATCGCACTGACTTTCCAAAAGTCGGAACAGTCTGAAAGAAGAAAATAGCACAGAGAGACGATATAAGTTTCATTTTAGACATGACTTGTAGTTTTGCAGGAAACTGTTTTCAATAGCATTCAATACCCATCATTTCCCAGCCTTTTATATGAACGCAAAGGTGCAATGTTCAATCCAATTGATCTTTAGATCACTGATGCTTAATCTGTTTAATCAGTTGCATTGATCAATAAAATGCTGATGGAAATAAATTAATTACGAGCTAATGGTCAACTTTAAAATTGTATATTGGAGCAATTGATCTCAAGTGGGTGCCAACAACATTTCACCAGCAAAACGTAGTGATAATTTAATTAGCCAGTTTTCTCACTGCAATCAACTGCCCGACTTCATCACGCACTCAAACTGTCTCTTTATCTACGAGTAAATACTTTATTTTTGTTTGTTTTCAATAATTAGTAATATTGTTTTCCATCAATACCTCAATAAAAGGAGTGGTTGCAGATGCACGGGTGTGTGTTTGTTTGTAAGTTTGGATATTACATAGTGTCAGCAATCAAGTAAAGGTAAAAGAATAGTGACAATATAGTGAAATAATCAAGAGAATCTGAACACTTCACCGAAAAACTCGGCCAAAGTGAGAAGAACACTCTTGGGTGATCAGGAAAGAAGAGCGCAAATTAGTAGTACAGTATACAGTAAAAGTAGACAGTAATAGTAGTGTAGCAGTAATGTAGCCATAGTATAAGTTACACAAGTAGATGAGAGAAAAATAAGAATACAGGGAAAAGGAAAAATCATAAATAAAGAATGGTGGCTGTGTGTCAGTGAGGAGAGCGAGAGGATTCAGGTGATGAGGAGAAAAAAGAGGGAGCGAGTCAGTGTGAGAGAGAAAGATAATAGCAAAAACACCTGCTGGAAACTAAAGGAAAGAGAAAGAGCGAATCGTGGTGAACAAGCCGAGGAGAGAGAATCATTGTGTGGTTGCGTATCACCAAGATTTCAGTAGTAAAAAGTCAAAGAAGAGAAAAACAGCGAGAGAAGACCCTGTACGGGGACCAGCTTCAACCAGATGATGATCAGGAGACGGTAGGAGGAGGAGAAGAAGGAGAAGATAATTTAAAAGATAAGAGTTGGTGGTAGGTATAAAAGAGAGAAAAAGAGACAGGTGATAAGAAGAGATGTACAAAATAAAAGTTAGAGCGAGCAAGCGCAGTGACAGTGGGTGCTGGCTGGCGTTGTCGTTGTTGATGATCCGAAAACTACTAAACAGATCAAAGGAAAGTACGAGTTAGAATAGGCGTTTAAATTATTCAAAAATAGAGCCCAAGTACTCACAGATTACAATGCTCTCCAGCGCGGATCTACTCCTCCACTGCCGTCGCCGCAGCAAGAGCCGTGCTCAGCTGCAGTGGCGTAGCGGCCGCCTTTGCCTTCTTCAGCGGCGGCTGGTCGTGCTCGACGTCATCGACTGAGTTCTCCTCGCTGGGCGTCATCATCATCAGTCGCCCACCGCCGTTCTCCTCCAGACAGTCCCCTCGACTGTCCTCCGAGTCCAGCAGGCCGTCCTTGCTGCTGTCGCCGTCCTCGCCCAGACCGCTGCTGTTGGTGGAGCCGTCCAGGGGACGCTTCGTTCCGTTGGTCGTCACTACCACTGACTCAGACGCCGAGGTTCCCAACAGCATCGTCGTCGTCGTTGTTGTGCTCACCGGACTGAGCGCCTCCCCCAACAGGTGGTGGTCAGTGCTGTCAGTGACCGGAGTGGCAGAGGAGGTGCTGATGGCGCCATGTCCGTTGCCGACTGCCGCAGAGAGGTCAGCAAAGCTTGCCGGAATATGCCCATCCCCGAGAAGGTGCAGAGAACTGTGGTCTTGGTCCTCATCGTGGTGAAGGTGGTGGTCGTGGTGGTGGTGGTGGTGGCCGTTCATCGGTGCACTACTCAGTGGCGCCGCCCCGACACTGTTCGAGTCAGGGCCAATGACTGAGCTGGAGCAGCTGGCCCCCTGACTGATCTCCTCCTCGGAGTAGGGCACCGAGGCCGACTCTGAAGACTCCTCATCGTGGTGAATGTGGTGAAGGGAGGAGTGGTGGTGATTGAGTGACAGCAGCGATGACCCATTGGTGGCCACCTCGTTGCTGCTGCTCGTGCAATCATTAGCGTTGTCGTCAGCGGCGTCAGCTGAAGAGGAGCTGATGGCCGCTGTCTGGTGGTCGTGGTCACCTCGGGGCATTGCGTCCAGTAGGGTCGGCTTCAGGTCGCGGGCAACGTAGTAGATCCACAGTGCCTGGTCCACCTTGTGGGGAGTCCACTTGAATTCGGGATCTGCAGCAAAGAGGTGGGCGAATGAGAACTAAAGCAATCCAAGGAAATATCTTTTGACTTACCTCGTTGTTTCAGCCACTCGGTCTTATTGCGCAATTGGTCAGAGTAATTAACATACTCGGCAATAGTAGAATCTGTAGCCTCAACACCGGGAGTTGACAGCATGCCCTCATCTGACATGAAGGGCGCCTCTTCAGGGAAAGCCGCCGAAAGAATGGCTAAAAGAAGAATTCAAAAAATGGTTAGTCAAGCAAATTTCACAAACTACAAAACTCAGCACCAACCTGACGCCGTGGACGGGCCAATTCCCTTCAAATTGACAAGCATTGTGATTGCCTGTTGAATATTCTTCGCCTGTGTCACCTTTTTGTAGGCCTTCCGCGAGACGCCAGTCACCGAGGACTCCGTGTTGATGCGCACGAGGTCGAGCATTTTTGGCCTGTACTTGCCCATCTGTATTGCAGAGAGTAGAGTACATTGAAAATGATGTAAATAAAAAGGATCAATCAACCCAGAGTGTGATCGGCGGGTGCACTCACCATCAGACGCCACTTGGCAATCTGCACCAGTTCATCGTACAGCACATGTGGCTCCTTGCGCGACTTGATCAACGAGGGCAGCTTCTCACGGTACCTGTACAGAAAGGGAAAAGAAGAAGAAGCAACAACAAATTAGTAAGCAGTCAGAGAGTGCACAGGCAATAATAATAAGAGTTGCATTGCATCCATCTAGCACTTATCAAGAACGATAAGTAGTCCTCATTAGTCCTCCCCTGCCTCACACTGACGTCATTTCGTCAGCTCTGCTCCAGCAACAACAGCAACAGCACTGTTGCCACTATCGGCAGGAGAATCCCTGTGCTCTGTGGACACTCTCAGCTGACACTGCCGTGTTAATAACCTCTCACTTACACCGACTTACTCTCTCTCACTCACTCACTCATCTGCACCGTTGCCCACCGTACGCTTAGGCAGACACCGACAGAGAAACAGACGATGCAGGGGAGGGAGGAAGGGAGTGGGGGAAGGAATGGAAAGGAAAAGAAAGGCAGCGGACTGAGTGAGCCAGCTGATGGGGGCAGAAATGGTAGTCGGTGGCAATCACTACTACTGCTCACTGTCGTTCTCAGTTCGTCAGTGAGGCACTGTGTCAAGTGCAGCACCATTACCACCATTACCACCATTACCACCATTACCACCACCACTGTCAGACTCGTCTCCTCTCCACAGACTGCCTATCGCAGACTGTGAACAGACAGCAGCAGCAGCAGTAGTCAGAAGCTGCACCGTCCCCCGCGTTCACATGTCCACAACTCACCAGCAGCACTACTAGAGAGTAGACACAAATCTGGCGCCCGCACGTGGTGTCTGGTCGGCGAGAACAGAAGGCTCTAAGAAGGATATACAAGTATTTCCTCGGACAGTTCTATATACTTTTGAAATCGAACAGTTCAAAGCGGAAGTATGCGTCAGCGTACATGTAACAGCAAAGAGTTTGATTTCTGGCAATTGCCCACTGCCCAATGTGTACATTGCCAGCATCCGCATCACAGAACTTTAGTGCACTGGAAAAAAGCACTTCAAGGGTGACCTTGGCCTTTGCTCGATTGAACCGCAAGAGGTAGCAGGAGGAGGAGGAGGAGAAGGAAGACTACAACATCTCAGCCACTCAGGCCATCGACCGTTGACTGAAACAGTAGCCCTCCCCCCTCCACTACTACTTTCCCTTGCAAACACGCACACAAGCAGCCATCGTCTACTCTCACTCGCTCTCTCTTCAATCTTCTCAATGAAATAGACTCACACTTGCATTCATGTTCCGCACACACACCGACTGAGGACAATCACATACATACAGAGTCTGTGTGTCAGTAGAGCAGTACTCTGCCAAGACAGCAGCAGCACAGTGTCCAGAGCTGACTGCTGTTGCCGCACCAGCCACGCTCTCTCTACCACCGCTAATTTACTTAGCGCATTCTTTTCTCTCTCTCTCTCTTTCACCATTTTCCCTTCCTCCTCTAGCTCTATCTCTCTCTCCTTCCTTACAGCTCTCAATTCCACCGCTCAGCTGATAGCTCTCAGCTGCTGCTGCTGCCGCTCTCTCGTTCGCTTCCTCAATGCCGGGCACAACAGTAGTACTTGACGAGTACTGTTTTGTGTATGTATGTCAGACGACCACGTGGTCTGCCTTTCAGTGTGACAGATGGGAGTTCAGAGCAGAGTGCCCAAAACCACATCGCCAAAACACCTCCTCTACCAGTAGTGATCGTCAGCAGTACGATTATGCTTTTGACAAAATGATCTGCCCCTCCTAAAAAACGCCCCCCCCCCTTCAGCTACCACTCCCCATCCTTAGTCTACCTAAAAACCTCCACAATTCGCCTAAACTTCCAACATCCCCATCATTTCCACAGCTTTCAATGGCAAAGCACACTGCAGGCCGACTACACTAGATGGCGCATAGCACCCAGCAATGGCTAAATCAAACTCGTCACTGTAGACTTTGTTCGACCAACGCCCAAATAATTTGAACGACAACTCCCAAGAAGACCCTTCTCACCTGCAACACCTAGGAGGACAAGAAATCGAAAAAACAAACACAAACACTGACTATCAGCACAGAGTGCTCAGACTAGCACACACCACGCGCGCCTCACTACTGCCAGCGCACGACTCCTCGTCACCATCACCGCCGTCATCTCTCGTAGCTCGAGCGCTCACTTTTCCAGCTTACTCTGCGCGTTCTGCACTCGGACCTCTGCTGCAATCAGAGAAGCCAAGTAGACAAAAGCATACAAAGCAGCAATAGAAGCAATGGCAGCAGCCGCACAACATATCACACCAACTTCAAACTACCGCACTGGTGTACTACCAACCAACAGAGTCACAGCTGAGCGAGAGAGCAGTGCTCCAACAAACAGCTGATCGGCAGCAACGCTAAAGCCCGTCTAATCGTTGGAATCAAAAGCACGGCCAGTAAGTGCCAGTGCCTCAGTGTTCAGTCAAATGAGAGTGAAAGAGAAAAAACAGAAAAACAGACGACAGAACAAGGCAAATGATGGCCATCGCACACACACACCGTCGCCTCTGCCTAATGTCCAAAGCACAGTGGAAGCTGTAGGACTGCCACTAACAAAGCTGCAATAGTCTCTCTCTCATTAGTCTGTCTGACTGACTATCTGCACCAGCACCCTCGTGTTCTGCAAACCAGAAAAGTTCTGTAACTTGAGACCGAAACTGTCATTGGATAAATAAGAATGAGAAGCGATTCTTCTTGTTAGTCAGAAGTCGATACAAAAACTCCAAATCGAATTAACTTTTCCCCGAACACTTCGAACTTCGAGAGTTACAAGAGCACTACGACTAGCAGTGAACTCGCTCAATCATCTTTCTTCGACCCAATGATTTATTAATTACCAAACAGTCAAAAGTGTCCATAAATCTCCTCCCTCCCTACACCTGCACCTAAAGGCACACAAAATAAATCAAACAACGAGGAAGAAGAAGTTACCAGGACAATTTGGCACTTGACAGTAAGAGAAAAGTGCAGTGCTCAGAGAGAGAGAGAGAGAGAGAGAGAGAGAGAGAGAGAGAGAGAGAGAGAG
>JAALOO010001915.1_pt1 | contig 12686 bp, 16 predicted proteins | sample 7257641 | NCBI WGS metagenome assembly JAALOO01 (sample SAMN14085613, study PRJNA598686) | mite metagenome | biome: ENVO:01001000; feature: ENVO:01001002; material: ENVO:01001226; isolation source: single female mite from University of Michigan culture on fish food culture... ... | reverse complement strand
TGGCAAGAAGAACGAAGCAGGCAAACACTGCTGCCAACTTATCAGCATTTGCTGAGCAAGCAGTCTCAGTCGTGGTCGAGCGTTCAGATCATCATCATCATCATCAACCGTGGACAGTTGTCAACACAGGCTCGATCAGCTACTACTGCTCATTTTTTCGCTGTTTCATCTTCTTCTTCTTCAACTTCAACTTCATCGTAGTTTGCCGCGCAAGTCAAGTCAAGGCAAGCGAAGGAGCTAAGCAAGCAGCTCGATGACAAAAGACAAAAAGCAGTGGCGATGACCTAAATGGCAGTGCTGTGCCTGTCTGTTCCCTTCGATCGAGTCAATGTAGTGGAGTAGTGCCGCATCGAAGTGCTGGACATCATATATGCATCGAACATCATCACCACTCGTGGTTGTGTGTGGACTCGTTACTCTCCGAGGAGTGCTCCACAGCTCACTTTCACTTTCCGAACACAACTTTTTGCCTTCTTTTTCTCTTTCTCTCTTCTAATCCACTGACTGACTTCTAACGCTAACTCACTCACTCGAAAGCCTTTCTCTCACTTTCACACTTTCTCTTCTGCTCTTACCTTGTCTGTCGTACACAAACATCGAGGCAAACTTCTCTCTCCTTTTTTTCTCTTTCCTGTGTTCGAACGGCGACTGTGAAATATCGTTGGCAAATCGCAGGCGAGCGCGTGTTTCGTTTGTGCTTTCCACTTTTCAGCTTCAACTCAACTCCGAAGTCTTTGGCCTGTGTGTGTGTGCTAAACAAGTCGCACACTACCTGGTCACTGAACAGATCTGCCGCCGCTTTTTCCACTTTTTCTACTTTCCACACTTTTTCATCTCGTCGTCTGATCTGCACTTCTCAGACTGTGTCTGTCTCTTCTCTTTCTACCATTTTCTTCTTCTTCGCATCATGTCCCCATCAGATAATGTGTCATCGCAGTAGTTAGTGGTAACGAAGGTAGAGGTGTAGTGAAGTGCTCCGTCCCTTTGAACGGTGTCGGAAGAAGAAGAGGCAGAAGTAGGAGCAGCAGCACCACCTTCTTCATCATCATCATCATCATCAACAGTTTCTATTTGCCGCACTTCTACTCCTTCTTCTTTGTTGGGCCTTCTTTGCTGTAGATCTCTTCTGTGTTCTATTCCATTCTATTCGATTCTATTCCAGTCCCGAAGATGACCCACATCAGCACCACCTCGACGGACACCGAGTCCGGCGGCTCAACCGCCTCCTCCTCCTCCGTCGGCAAGGGCAGCTTCTCCAGCGCCGACCTGCGGCCAAAGGCGAAGTAAACATTGATCAGCTGATCCGCTTTAGTCACAGCGAGCAGGCGCTCAATTTCGAAATGACCTCTAACCTCTAACCTTCTCCTTCTTCTTCACCTTCTTCTTCCTCCAATCCTCCAATCCTGCACCTAGATCCAACTACTCTTGGGCGCAGAACTTTCACTTCATCGAAAGTCACCTGTGGGCATGGACGCTGCTGCTCCTTTCTCTGGTTCTCATTCTCCTTTCCATTCTCACCGGTCTCTTAGTTCTCAACACTAGAGGTAAGCATTTGTTTGTGATTTCTTGACGACTTTATCTTCTCATCATTGACATTATCATCACTAACTCCACCAGACAAGAATGACTCAAACCTGTGCCTCAGCGTGGATTGCATCACCGCCGCCTCGGACATGCTCACCAGCATGGACACTGCCGTCGATCCGTGCACTGACTTTTACCAGGTAAGAGCGAGCATTTTCAAGGAGGAAGGAAAAGGAAAAGTGAATCTTTTCATTGTGAACACACACACTAATTTGCACTGATCGTGACCACTACGATCAAGTAGCTGCTGTTCGATACCATCATCACCACCACCACCACCACCACCACCACCACCACCACCACCACCACCACCACCACCATTGCTCATCCCTTTCTCATACATTTCCTCTTCCTTGCAAACAAACACACAGTACGCCTGTGGCGGGTGGATGCGCCTGAACGCCATTCAGGAAGATGATTCCCGCGCCGACACTTACTCTGTCATTCGCAATCAAATGTCGGAGAAGCTGAAATGTACGTACTACTACTACTGCCCGTATGATTGATTGATTGATGCAGGCTGCTCTTCGTTTACTTTAAAATTTAAACCACTTAGACGCCGGCATTGTCACTTTCACGTTCAACTCTTTCAACTCTTTCAACTCTTTTCTCTCTCCCCCTTTTAGTGTTGCTCGAGGAACCGATCGCCCCCGATGAGAGTGCCGCCGTGCGAAAGGTGAAGCACTTCTACGAATCCTGCGTCGACGTGCGGACGATTGAGAACCGCACCGAGACGCCGCTGCTCGAGGTTAGTGTTGACTCTTGTGGACACAGCAGCATTGTCACTGCTGTCCATTTCATTGTCCAGTTCAACGGTCAACTCATCAACTCTCTATCTTCTTTCATCTCTTCCCCTAATGAAGCTGTTAGATCGCGACTTTGGCGGATGGGCACTGATTGGCCGGCAGAACGACAAATGGTCGGCGATGGACTGGGTGAGTGACTGAGCGAGTGAGCGAGCGAGTGAGATGTGAGATGTGTCAGTGTGTGTTTGACAGTCACAAACATTTAGTTAAGTTCGTAGAGTAGCACTGTTTGATGCCCTTACAAATACAGAAGACTCGACCTCTGTATGCTTGCTTGTGTCCACTGTCCACCACAACTTGATAACTTTTTCACTGACAGCAAACAGACCGTTAGTTCTCTCTCTCTCTCTCTCTCTCTACAACTACTCCGTCCTGTCAGTCGGATTAAGTGATGGTGGTCAATCGAGACGGCCAATTGTGTCGCATAATTTTCCATCTCTCTCTTCTCTCCACACTAAGGTCAGTGTCTGTCTGTGTCTGTGGTCATTGGCATCTTGAAGATGCTAATTTGCCTGCGTGCCAGCCCATTTTATCAGTGCTCGATGACTGCCCCTGCATCCAAGCGCACACACTTTGATCATTAGAACAATTTGCCGCTCTGAAAATTGAGATTCAGAGGAGAATGCTCCTCGCCGGGCGCTGATTGAAAAAAAACTTTTTTTCAGCACTCATGTACTCGATGCTCGTACAGCTAATGATCGATTTGGCAATGATATTGACCTGACTGACTGACTGACTGACTGACTGACTGAAAACTGCTGCTGAACAGTCTTTTGGTTATCCGAGTCACGCGTTAGCGGCAGCAGCAGCTTCAACAGCTTCAGCCCCAACAAACTATCGTCTGACCTGCCGTCGACGACATGTGACCGCTGCTGCCTCAGCTGAAGACGAAGACTTTGAAGTTGTGTGTAGTGGCGACGCACTTGTGTGCACTTCTCTTGTAACACTCTGTTGTGCAATCGAGCCGTCGCGCTGATCGACACTCTGACACAGTGTCTAGTTTTCATTGCCGAAACTCAGACAGTTTCAAGCAGGACGCAACAGCAGCAGTAGCTTAATATAATCGCCCAGATGAAAGGTGACAACGGAAGGCCAGTAAAGGAGAGAGTGAAACGAGTTTAGAGCAGAGCAGAGTTGACATATTCTGAAGGGCACCACACACGTTTCCACTTCTGTCACCACCGGCCGGTTAGAATGGCTGTTTAGTGTGTTTGAGTGTGTCAATAGGCTTTGTCAGTAGGTTATCAAATCATTCACTTAAAAAGCAGGGTCATTAATCGATGCACTTACAGCTTCAATCACTCTCTCTCTCCATCACATCTAACACACTCACTTTACTTTACCTCCATTACCACATCACACACATTACTACCACAGGTGACAGTAATGGGCAAGTTGCGAGAGTACAACAACGAAATCATCATCGGCCACAACGTCGGCCCCTCCGACGTCAACAGCACACTGTACGCGATTAAGGTGAGTGCCAGTGCTATTGTTCAACTATTGCTAAATTGCGCCACTTTTAAAACACTGGGAATCAAGAAATCTTTGACAACGCTAAAATGAAGGAGAATACTAAAGTTTCATTTTCTTTTTCCTCTTTAGATTTATCCCGCCGGTCTGGGCATGTCCAGCGCCGACTTTTACAGCAACAAGACGAGCAAGTACTACCGCTCCTACCGGAAGCTGATCCTCAACGTCGCCCAGCTACTGGGCGCAAACAACCGCAGCAACCTCTCCGCCGAAGTGGACGACCTCCTCGAGCTGGAGGTGAAGCTGGCGAACATCTCGCGAATGTACGAAAAGTTTGGCGGCGCCAGCTTCCAGCGAATGCCACTGAATCGCCTGTCGAAACTGGTGCCGAAGATCAACTGGACGGGCTACTTTGAGCGGGCCATTCCGCTGCCGCTCAATGAGACCGAGGCGATTGGCATCTTTGGCTTTGACTACTTCCTCGACGTGCAGGAGATAGTCACTGTCACCTCGGAGACGTAAGTTTTATCATTAAACAGGTTATCAAATTCTAAATCTCTTTCATCTTCCTAGCACCATCAAGAACTACCTTCTCTGGCGCTTCGTGATGAACCGCATCAAGAACCTCGACCTGCGCTTCGAGAACGTCCTCGAGGACTACTACCGCGACCAGTATGGGACGAAATCGGTGCCCGCCCGCTGGAAGAAGTGCGTCGACTTTGCCAACGGCAACCTGGGCACCGCCGTCAGTGCCCTCTACGTGCGCAAGTACTTTGACCTGGAGAGTAAGCACAAGGTAGGTGGTGACCACGATTCGGATGATGAGTTGCCTTTATACAAACTTTTTCTTTGTATGACAGGCAGTGCAGATGATCGAGAGCATCCGCGATGAGTTCATGACCATCGTCGACGAGTGCGACTGGATGGACGCGGAGACGAGGGAGGACGCGAAGCGGAAGGCGAGAAATATGGAGGTGTACATGGGCTTCCCGGAGTACATTCTCGACCCGGTGCAGCTCGATAAGGAGTACGAACATGTAAGTGTGGGAAAATTGAAAAATCTTGATTGTTTTTCACCAACACACTTTTTCCTATATCCTAAATCTCATCTTATCAGTTGGACTTTGACAACCGCACCTACTTTGAGAATGTGATTGGCTTCCTCCGGAACTCCACCGCCAAGTCGCAGGGGAAGCTCTACTCGGTGGACGACCGTACCAAGTGGAATGTCGCCCCCACGGTGGTCAATGCCAACTACCACCGCTTCAGGAACTCAATCAGTAAAGAATTTTTATTGTCAGTATTTTCGAAATTCTAACGATTTTATTTCTCTGCAGGCTTTCCGGCGGCCATTCTGCAGAAGCCACTGTACAGCAAGCTCTATCCGGCGGCGCTCAACTACGGCGCCATTGGCTCGGTAAGAACTAAAGTTGTTCCCACCACCACTCTTTCTCCTCGCTCTCTCAATCAACTCTGCCCTTCACCGACATTATTATTTTAGTCTCTCACTCTTTTTCACTCGCTACCTTTCGATTTGAGAAGTGCTTGAGAGAGAGAGAGAGAGACACTTGAGAGATAATAATGGCCGACACGGGCGGCACTTCAGCGCACAGCTGTTGTTCTGTTGCTGTTCTTGCTGTGTTGCAGAAGGCTGTAATTTGTGTGCTCTGTTGTACTTCACTCACTAATCTCTGTGTTTTGTTTTTGTTTTGTTTTTGTTTTCCTTTTCTCCTTTGCTCACCGCTACTTTATTTGCTCATTCATCCCCTTCAAAGGTTATCGGCCATGAGCTGACACACGGGTAAGTGTTCACAACAATTTGTTCAAAAATCAAATAAGTGTGGGCGTTCTTTGTCTTTCCCAAACATTCTAATTTACCTTTGTGTGATTTCACTTCAGCTTCGACTCCAACGGGCGTCACCACGACCCGGACGGTAATCAGCGGCTGTGGTGGCATCCTCGCACTGTGGAGCGCTTCATGGCCAAGAGTTCCTGTATGGTGGCGCAGTACAGCAACTACACGGTCACCGTCGCTGGAGAGGTCATCAATGTGAGTGACATTTGGAAATTTGATAAATGACTGAACTGTGGTTTAACTTTTATGTTCTTCTTCTCTTCAGGGAAATGGAGTTCTCACGCTGGGAGAGGTATTTCACACGTTCACTCTATACAATTTGCACTGATTCTCACTGCATTTCCATTTTTTCAGAACATTGCAGACAACGGCGGTATCCGCCTGAGCAAAATGGTAAGCAGTCGGAATTTTTCCTTTCCTTATTTTCATTTGAATTTTATTGATGCGTGTTGTCCCCCTTGTAGGCTTTCAAGCGAGTCCTCTCGAAGGACCCGACCGCCAGCCCGAACCTGCCCGGGCTGAACATGTCCCAGGACCAGCTCTTTTACCTCAAGTTCGCCCAAAGTTGGTGCCAGATCATGACCGACGAGGGGCTGATTGACTCGCTGAAGACCTGGCGACACTCTCTGGGAAAGTTCAGGTAGGTGCTCACTGTTGATCCTCATTGTTGTGCTGATGTGCTAATTGGCAATCGATGTTGTTGCTGTTGTGACCGCGCAGAGTTTTCGGGACGTTGAGCAACTCTGTGGAGTTTGCCGAGGCCTACCAGTGCAAGGTGGGCACGCCGATGAATCCAGTGGAGAAGTGCAGAGTGTGGTGAGATCGGGGGATTGATGCTGATGATGATGCTGAGATTGCTGATGTTCCTGATTTGGCCCCAGAGAATATATCAACGGATAATAGTCAACGTCTTCTAAGTTTTAAGTCTACTGATGCACACTCACTCACTCACTAACACACATTCACAGAGTCACTCATCTCCAGTGTCTTTAGTCAGACACACTAACTAGAGCCATTCACTCCACACACACTCACACACTTTGACCACTATTTTTTGCTCTTTACTTAAGGGATTCATTCACTCACTTTTCCTTTCTTTCTTCACTGCTTTCCCTTTACCTTTTATTTATTGTTAGTAGCCGTCAGTGAGTGTTTAAATGTGTGATGGTGTTCGAACATCACAATGGACCTGTGACTCTCGTCAGTGTTGTGATTTGTCTCGTGTAAATGGTCTCTTTCTTTTTTCCCTTTCTTTTTTTCAGTTCCTTCCTGTACATAGCTGAACATACACACACAAACTTTCACAAACAAATCTAACATCACTTCTCTTCTTCTTCTCACTCTTTCTTGATCTGATCTGATCGGATGAGAGAGGTGAGAGACTTTTGAAGCTGCCTGAGCTGCTCGTCTAATCATAACCGGCCATCATCCTCTCTCTTTCGTCTCACACTTATTCATTCATTCATTCTTTCTTTCTTTTTGTCAGTGATAAATGTGTGGCAAATGCGTAAAAGTGTAAATCTCACTGCTACTGCTGCTAACTCGATTAGTGTTTAGTCTCTGTGTCATTTAACTCTGTCTGCCTGTCTGTGGGCAGCAACGAGGAAGCATCTGTGGCGCAGGTGGTGAAGTGACACCTTTTGAGGCAAATCAGACACAGACAATGCTGATGATCGGTGCCACAATTGGCGCCAGTTAGCATGTCGATGATGTCCACGCTGTGGCTTGGCCATTGTACACGCTAGCACTGTCTGCTCATTGTCTACTCTTTTCTCTCTCCTTTCTTTTCCCACTCATCCTCATCGATGCCAAAGATGGCTGATGATGATGATCTCTAAAACGATGCTGCTGCTGCTCAATCGATGAAACACAGTTTGTGTCCAGCACTGTTTCCGGCACCTAGTTGCCACCAGTTTGCTGCTGCTGGACAGCCAGCCAGCATATGTTTAGGCGTCTGTTCACCATTCAGTCCAAGGTTGCAAGACTTCTGCCCATCCATTTTGTTCCATCATTACCACCACCACTTTTTCACTTTTTTTCGTTTGTCCTTCCGCCCTGAGATCAGCCCACAGCAGCAGCATCACTTTTTCATCTTTTGAAGGGGGAAGGAGGAGTGCGCTATTTATAACACTCTAACACTCTCGGGTAAGACAGAGTGTGATGCACTTCTGTCACTGACTTCTCTCCTTCTCCCGAATTCCTGCATTATTAAATTTCTATCGACACTCGATTACTCGGCACTGCGCGCCTTTGTGGGGCACAGTGGGGCAGCATTACAAATGGTGCTGCTTCTGCTGATGGGGACAATGGCAGATTCTCTCTGTCTCTCTTATTGGAAATGATGCCTCTCAAATATACTTTACATATTTTCCCTCTCCTCTTTCCTTTCCTCTCCTTTTTAAATTGTTCTCCAGTTGTCTTCTTTGTTAGGCCTCTTTCGTTCACTAAGTTTTCCCATTATCATGATAAGTAGTCGGTGGTGGCAGTGGTGGTCTAAGTAGTAAGCCCTGGTCACGTCAGTGCCACTGTCTCTGTCTGTGTTTGTACTGTTCTAGTGTTCTTGTAATCGTCGATTCGGTAATTGATTATTACCAGAAACAGCAGCAGCTTGTTCAATTGTGTTTTGAGCTGATTAGATCAGCGACATAGAAAGAAAGAAAAGGAGTTGTGATTAGAGCACTTCACTCTTCACTTCACTCCACTTCACTCAGACACTGCTGCTGCTGCTGCTGATTGGTACTTGAGCTGTGTGTTTGCTTTCCCCTATCTCCGCTGAAGAGCTAATTACTGCCGCTGTTGTTTGCTGGGCAATTACTCGACTTGTGCTGTTCCGATGACGAATGAGATATTGTGGAAAATGAAATTGAAAATGAGGGGTCAACAACGACAACAGCGGAAACTTGACATTACTTGACCGTCAATTGAGAGCTCCTTCTCTCTCTTTCTTTCTGGTCAGTCTGCTTTGCCTTTACTTTACTTCTCTTTCCTTCTCTTTCTTTTGCCCTTTCATTCACGCTGGCATTTCCCAAGTAAACAGTTTGTTTGTCTGCTGCTTTCATTAATAGCATGATGCTCAAAAGTGGTATTGAATGATGCTGGCTGATACTGGTGCTATTGCCTCCGTCGACGGCAACGACAGGGTTGACATTACATTACATAACTGTACGCTGGTATGTGGGCCAGACGGTGGTGGGGTGGTGGTGACGACAGCAGAACCGTGTGTGCACCAACAGCACCGAACAATGGATTGCTGCTGTTGCTGATGCTAACCCTCTTCTTTCCTCTTCTTCCCTGAATGCCGCTTAATTCTCTCGACAATCTAATTGAGAGTCGTAGTTGTAGGAAAGTGCAAATTGATTTTGGGGCGGGCAAAGAGAGGAGGGCAGCTGAATGAACTGGATCGGCTGAGAAGGAGGAGGTGGTCTGCTGCTGATGCTGCTGCTGCTGAAGAAAGTGCCTTCTTCGAGGAGCAGACAGGCACTAGATTTGACAGTTCTCAGTGAGACTGCTTTGAGAATCGAGAATCGTGTCAGGAGTTTTCAGTTTTGCCGCTTTGCAGTAGTATTTTCACGTCAACCACTCAGTTTCATCGAGTTCTTCTTGCTGCTAATTAAATAGACTTCAAGTATCACACGCCACCGCTGGTTTTTCTTTCTTCTTTCTCTTTCTCTTGTCCCGAAGATAATCAACTTCACTGATTTGCTGATTCAAGTGAGCATCCCACTTGACCGACTGCTGTTTTGTTGTTGGTGTCCAATCAGTTTTGCCAACAACTTCTCTTTCTCTTCATCTTCAACTTTATCATCACAAACTTCATCACCACATTCTCTTTCAGTGCACCATTCGACTTTGGTCTCTGTGACTGCAGTCACCAGTTCTCATCTTTTTCTGAATTTACCCTCTTCCCTTCACCTCCTCCGCCAAGCTGTGGCACTTCGACTGGCTATGCTACTTGCGCCTTCTCGGCGAGTGTCGCTCATTTCTGAGCCGACCGCCGACTGGCAAGCGGCACCAAAACCATCACAACTCGGAAGATTCCACCACCAAGTCTTCAGGAGACGTCGAACGAGGTGGCGGAGAACTTGGACCTGGAGATCACGACTACCAGCTTTCCGAGCTGCAGCCCATCAAGGACCATCCCCATCACGGAAAGGTAACTTTTCCCTCTGGAATGATGGCCGTCAATCACGATGCCCAAGGGAACAGCAGCAGCAGCAGCACTGGCGGCGGCAGCAGCAATCTGAAGAGCATCCTCAACGACATCAGCAGCCACCTGAACAGCGGAGCGAACATCTTCTCCGGTGCAAACGATAAAAAATCGGAAAACTTTTTTGGCTCTGGAGAAGGAGGTGGTTGTGGTGGCGGTGGTCCGAGCAGCCCCAGCAAAGTGGTGCCCATGAACACGGCCGAGTTTCGCCACCGCGGCAAGCAGATGGTGGAGTACATTGCCGCGTACATGGAGACGATTGCGAAGCGCCGCGTGACGCCCAACGTCGAGCCCGGTTACCTGCGCAGCTACCTCCCCGAGTCGGCCCCGCTCAAGGCCGAGTCCTGGGACAGCATCATGGAGGACTTTGAGCAGTACATCATGCCGGGGGTGACGCACTGGCAGCACCCGCGCTTTCACGCTTACTTCCCCGCGGGCAACAGCTACCCCTCGATTCTGGCGGACATGCTCTCCGATGGCATTGGCTGTGTGGGCTTTTCTTGGGTAAGTGCAGGGGGGAAACGGTTTTGCTTAAAAATTATCAAATCTTTTTGTCTCGTTTCTTTCTTTTCTTTCTAGGCGGCCAGTCCAGTGTGCACCGAGCTGGAGATCATCATGCTCGACTGGGTGGGACAGATGATCGGCCTGCCGGAGCAGTTTCTCTGCTTTGCCGACCCCAACAGCAAGGGCGGTGGGGTCATTCAGGTAAGCATTTTTTTTTTTGGATTTCATCATTTCACTCATTTTTTCATTCTCATTTTAGGGCTCTGCCAGCGACTGTGTGCTGGTCTGTCTACTGGCCGCCCGTTGTGCCGCCCTGAAGGAGCTGAAGAAGGCGGAACCGGGGGCGGATGACGCTGCGCTGATGTCCAAGCTGGTGGGCTACTGCTCCAAAGAGGTAACACTGCAAAATTGACTGTTAGTTTGTTTTCAGATAATTAACATATTCTCTCTCTCTCTTTCTAGGCCCACTCGTGCGCTGAGAAGGCCGCGATGATTGCCCTGGTGAAGCTGCGCATCCTCGACACTGACGAGAACTTTTCACTGCGCGGTGAGCCGCTGAAGCGAGCGATGGAGGAGGACAAGGCCAACGGCCTGGTGCCCTTCTTTGTCTCGGCCACGCTGGGCACCACCTCCTGCTGCTCCTTTGATGCCCTCCACGAGATTGGCCCCATCTGTGAGGCTGAAGGAGGTGAGTGATGGTGGTGGTGGTGATAAGAGTTTTCAACTCAATTGAAAGACTGCTAACTATTTTCTTTTTTACCTTGACAGGAGTTTGGCTGCACGTGGACGCCGCCTACGCCGGCAACGCCTTCATCTGTCCGGAGTTTCGGTACCTGATGCGAGGCATTGAGGTACTTGATGGAAACTTTTATAATTGATGGTAACTAATTAATCTGTTCTTTACCTGTTCAGTACGCCTCCAGCTTCAATGAGAATCCCAACAAGTGGGCGCTTGTCAACTTTGACTGTTCACTGCTCTGGTAAAGTTGAAGCTTTTGCCTTTTGTGTTTTTGCAAAGATTAACAATTTATCATTTGCACAGGGTAAAGGACCGCTTCAAGCTGACGCAGGCGCTGGTGGTCGATCCGCTGTACCTGCAGCACAGCTACTCGGAGCGGGCCATCGACTATCGGGTATTGAAAACTTTGTAACTTTGTTAGATTAGTGCTAACATCTTTTTTCTTTTTCTACACTACTAGCACTGGGGCATTCCACTGAGTCGCCGCTTTCGCTCACTCAAGTTGTGGTTCGTCATTCGCAACTACGGCATCGAAGGGCTGCAGAAGTACATTCGAGAGGTAAAGAGAGGGAATGATCAGAAATGTTCAAATATCACTTATCCTCCATTTTCACTAGCACGTCCGCCTGGCCAAGCGCTTTGAGAAACTGATTCGCCAGGACGACCGCTTTGAGGTGATGAACCAGGTGAAGCTGGGCCTGGTGTGCTTTCGACTCAAGGTATGGTGGTCACTCACTACTTTTCAGTACTTCAGTACTTGTTTCAGTGGTTGTAACATCTGCTTTTTATTTTCCCATAAGGGCTCCGACGTGATGAACCAGAAGTTCCTCTCGTCGATCAACGCCTCCGGGAAGCTGCACATGGTGCCCGCCTCGCTGGACGGCCACTACGTCATCCGCTTCTGCGTCTGTGCGCAGAACGCCGCCAATGCGGACATTGACACCGCCTACCGGGTGATCGCCCAGTTCGCCACCGACCTCTTTGAGATTCTCGAGCTGGAGAAGCGGAAGAACGCCGAGCAGAACCGCGAGGAGACGAAGGAGAGCGAGGACAATGAGGCCGCCGATGAGGTGTTCATGCTGGACCGGAAGCGGCAGATGAGCCTCCGCTACAAGCGCAGCTTCTTCGTCCGCATGGTCTCCGATCCGAAGCTGTACAATCCGAAGATTGTCAAGGCGCTGAACAGCTCCACCAGCTCGCTCGATGATAAGAGTCAGCAGCAGATGCAGCAGCAGATGCAACAACAACAACAACAGCATAAGCAGTCGCAAAGACATGCCAGTGAATATGAGCCGGCACCGACGCCTGCTGCTGCTGCTGCTCCCACCTCTTCAGCTCCATCAGCAACACCTTCAAGGGCCAACTGAACTTCGTCTGATGACCTCTTCTTCTTCCTCACCACCACCACCACTTTTCCAATGTTTAGTGCACACAGTCTTGGCAAGAGTTTAGATGATGATCTGGTAGTCTTACACTTTCACGCACTTAGCAGTTGTAGTAGCCTAGTGTTGTTGCTGT
>JAALOO010001914.1_pt1 | contig 12696 bp, 12 predicted proteins | sample 7257641 | NCBI WGS metagenome assembly JAALOO01 (sample SAMN14085613, study PRJNA598686) | mite metagenome | biome: ENVO:01001000; feature: ENVO:01001002; material: ENVO:01001226; isolation source: single female mite from University of Michigan culture on fish food culture... ... | reverse complement strand
GATATAATTAGTGCACTCTCTCTCTCTCTCTCTCTCTCTCTCTCTCTCTCTCTCTTTCTCCATCTTCAGCTGATCCGTACCAGCGCAGATTAGGCCACACCGGTATGAGCACCTGGAAAATGTATATTAAGCACTTGGTTAGTTAGCTGCCGATTGATTGGGTCAACGGCTCAGTAGGAACACAAAGAGAGAAACCATCTCCTTGTCCCCTTTTCCAGTACCGATTAGCTCGAATCGTTTGAATTGTTTTCCCAGTTTAGCATAATCGGCAGACAGTCAGACGGACTGCTAAGCCAAGTAATGAAGAAGAAGAAATGCACTGATTTTTGCACCCAAATGCATCGCCGGTTTTAATTAATGGAGCGCGTCTGAAGCACCACACTGCTGCTAGTTCAGGACAAAATTGGAAATGCATACCGAGCATACAGAGGATATTGAACTGACTTGACTTGACTTGCAAGTTAGCTTGAGTGACTTATTAGGAGCTAATCAAGTGACGTTCGACGTCAGCTTTACTGCCCACCCCCGCCTCCCCTTTCCTCCCCTCCTCCTATTCTCCGTTTTCTTCATCTTTGTCAGTTCCTCAGTCCGTCGGGCAACCATCCAACCAGTCAATCATCATCATCATTACCATCACTACCAACAATGTCGAATCAACGACGGTGTATAATTTAGCATTCATGTTCGTTTAGCGGTGATCACTGCTGAGACGGTTGTTGCTGTTGCTAAAAACTGCCAACTATAATAGTGCGGTAGTGGCAGGCACTTCCAGCACCTGAGCAGCACCTGAGCAGTACTTAAACTTGCACTTTTCAGCTTTGTCGCCACTACCAGGAAGCAGGCAGAAGAAGAAAAAGAAGAAGAAAAAGGGGAGGGGGCGTTTGATTGATAGGCAGACTTACTACTACCACTACCACTGTTGCTGCTAATAAGCAAACTGACTAGTGGAGAATACCAAAGAAGTAAAAGGTGGAAGGTGCTCGTGTTGTGCTGTGCTGTTTTGGAAGTCTATGATCGCCACTGAGGATCGCCGCTTTTTATGACAGCTGACTGGGGCACACCGTCCTGCCAAGATTGATTTCTGTCTTCTTCTTTTTCTTCTTTTTTTATTCTCAGTCAAATTGAAAGATTGCGCCGGGAAACGCTTGTGAACAACTCTCCTGGTCGCTCGTGGTGAGCTAGGACTTTTTTCCCACATTTTTGAAGCCGTTTTTGCCATGCTTCGGTAGGCATAGCACAGCATTTGCTTCTGAATATGAGTCATATGTTGAATATAATACCGTAATAATACCAACATTTGCCCGCTTCCATTCACTGCTAGACCTTTTGTCGCCTGCTGGGGAAGAAAAAATGTCACCGAGATTGAGCGGCAGTGGCAGCAGTAGTTGTAATAATAACAGGCAAATGTGAGTGTGTGTGTTGTAAAAGCTCAATGTCCAATTAATTCCAATCTTGTTGTGAATGACTGTGCCCAGTCACTCACTCTCGTCAGTCAGTTTCGCAGACAAAACGTCCAACAGTTTGCCATAGAGCACTGTTTGTTGGCACTTTTATGGGTAGAACAGCCACTGTACGACAAAAACAGCACTTCTCAGTGTCAGTTGTGTGAGAACAACGAGTAGAAAAAAAGTTAAAGTCAAACACTACTGGTTTAATTTCACTTCATTTGTTTGCTGACTGACTGCTAACTTTATTTGCCTGTCGGTCGGTCGGTCGGGTTGACCGCCACCGAGTCATTGAGGGGGATAATCTGCTATTTTCAGGTGACATTTAGTTTAACTGTTGACCACTCGCACATTTATCACTTGCCGACTTGGCACTGTGTTACAGTGTCGACGAAAAATGTTTTACTATTGTGCTGTTAACATTGTCCGAAAGACGTTGAGAATGTCTTTAACAGGTGCTAATTGATTTACTCAGGGTGAGAGAACTACTGTTACACTGCCACACACACACACTGTTATGAGAGAATGACTGAATGAAGAAAGACATGGACTTTTCATTATCTTTTCTTCAGTGTGTGTGTTCACTTGCCTAAATGGTCGAGTAATTGGTCAAATTTCTAAAAGAAAGTAGGGGGAAGGAAAAAAGGAAAGATCTATGTCAGTGGGCTTTTATTTACGACATCGTCTTGCTGCTGTCTGAGTGTCACTATCAAGCGAAACTGGCGAGACTGACTGACGGACTTTGTCACTGCATTTTGATACTGCAAACTCATTCAGAGCACTTTTACTATCTGCAAACATAATTACCAGCTGAGCAAGCAAACAAACAATCAACACACACACACGGACAAACACAGGTTTTTAGATAAGAAAAAATAATTAAACGAACACTTTTTTCTTTGCAATTGAGCAGCAGATTTTTATTGTACTTTTTTTTATTTACGTTTCCTAATTGGGCAATTATTTCAGAGTTTTATAGTGATATTTCTTATTTCAATTTCGTGTTCATAAAGTGCCACTTTATAGTTGTTTTTAACTGCAAATATTAGTGTTTCCAGCTGTTTGAAACCAGGATTTAAAATACAAAAACGCTATAAATTAAGGGGGGACACCGCGCACTTTTTTACTGTTTTTTTTTAATTTTGATTTCGGGGTGGCTATGATGTTCATAAAAAATATACTTAATAAAGATTGTTAAAAATTTTATGTGAAACAGTTTTGTGATAATACTATGGTCCTCCAAGGAGTGGGTCGTTGTTGGTAACGACACCAATGTTCTGAACACGCAGGTACACTTTCCGCCAAAACGGGTAATACCAAAAAAATGATCAAGGTGTCAAATGAAAGGTGACTAAATTATCTAGATTTTGTAGGACTCCAAATATTTTTGTTCAGTTCAATTCCTCAGATATAAATTTTTGAATGATGGTGAAAGACGCAAAATGACAAAAATACCAAACAGTTAAACTTTAACAAAATTTTTTAAAGTAAAAAAAATAAAATTTAAAAAAAGTAAGGCCTACAATCTTTAGATAATTTTGTCATCTTTCATTTGACACCTTGATCATTTTTGTGATATTACCCATTTTGGTTGAAAGTGTACCTGCGTGATTCAAGATCTTGCTGAAAAAAGCTGTTGACTAGAAAAGAAAACTAAAAATTCGAAAAAAAAGTTGCTTTGTGCGCGTTGTCCCCCCTTAACAGAAAATTAGCAATCAGCTAAAACTGCAAACACCGCTTCACAGCTAATCTTCTTCTTCAACGCATGATTACACTAAAGGCTACACAGTGAAAAGTGTCAAAAATCGTACAAACATAGTGAGACAGACACCGACACGCGCTTAATCTTGTACAGTACGTGCTGTAGTGGACTTCCTAGATCCGCATTAAGATTTCTACAAACTCGGTGTTGTTGTCTGTGTGAGGTAAGCTCTATTGGCGCCATATTATAATCAAGAGTTAGTGAAGCGGGAAATATGACAGCTAGCTGCCGGTGCTACTGCTGCTTCTGTTGCTAAAGAAAAAGAAGAACAGAGCAGTTTCAACTGTTTGCAAGCAGGCTGGCAGCAAATCATCAGCAGCAACAGCAGCAGCTCCATTTTAAAGCGTCGGCGTCGATGGTGGCAAATTATCCATTTAAAAGCCTCCTTTCTTTCAGTTCATTCACTTCAATTGGCACTAGACTTTTTTTGCTGTGAATGAAAATGAAAAAAAATAAATAGAAAAAAGGGCTGCGAACAATTATCAGGTAATTATCACAGAGGCAAACAGAGACTGAGCATTCATCAGCAAAGAGCTATTAGTCTTTTTGTTTCAATCAGGCAGTCTTTAGCTGCTCTAGAGCAGTTCAATTGGCGGCAGCAATATTGAGTGAGTTAGTGTGTGTGTGCTTAAGACATAACAGTCTTTGATTTAAGAACTACAAAAGGAGACAAAGCGCAAAAAGAAAGTGAGAGTGTGTGTGCCAATTTGACTTCTTTTATCTCGTTAAATATAGTTTGTTTTATTAATTTTATTGTATTTTTTTCAATTCAGCACATTTATTAACGGTAAATTTTGTCAGTTCTAAAGTAGTGCAACTTTTATTTACAATAACAAATAGTATCGATAAAAATTAGTCACACTGTGCAAAAAATATTTTTGCCAAGCATATTTAGAAACGCACTGGGATTTTAATATTTTCTATCTTTTCCTTTAATACTTGTGAGTACTTTTGCACAGATATTAAAACGGCCGTTACCGTTGATAATGGTTTGTCAGGCAAGCAGTGCATTTGTGTAGCACACACACAGTGTACTGCAATTAATCCTGTCAACTGCTGTTCTATTACTGCTCGTCGATTATCTGTAATTAAACAGAGCAGATATAGAAAGCAAAGAAGAGTTGCCTGAAGATTGAAGACTTTGTCGCTTTCTCCCCTTTTCAGTTTTCTTTAGTCCGCCGATGTCTTCACATACACCCAAGTGTCTATCTGCATGCACACACACACATAAACTATTATTAGAGCTAAGCGACCAAAATGGTAATTTACTGGCTGCACTTCTCTGTCTTCTTTTGTTTGTTTGACTGTCTGTCTCATATACATAGTTTTGTCTTTTCAGCAAATATTGCTCTTAATTAGAGCAGGAGCAATGCAAGTTAATTTGTTATTTGTCACCCTTATCACACAAATGCACCCAATGTTTTGCCCAGTGTGCTTTACTTTTTTTACTGACATTTTCTAAATCATTCAGCCAATCAATAATTATTAATCTGCATTTGTTTTTTGTTTTTAATTTTTATCATAATTTGTTTGTGTTAAACAAAATTTATTTTTTATACAATCTTTGTTTACAAAAACAATGCCGCAAAAAAATTAAAGCAAAACTGAGTTTTTAAATGCATCGCCTGACATGACAGAATAAAATATGCGATTTAAAGTATGGCGGCAATGTTTTGCATAGTGGCAAACCGTTTATTTATTTTAAATTTACCATTCAAACAGATAAACTTGATGAAAGCAAAACTAAATTGTTTACAAAATAAGTAGTGTAAGTGAAAAACAACACAATTATTAAAAAACATAGATTCAACGTAAATAACAGTTTACTTACATTTTTGCGTAAAATAATTGTAGAACGAAGTCATAAAAGTTAATGAAGCGTTGAATTGAAATGCAGACCAGAGAGTGTGGACCAACTACTGTAACAAATGAAAAAACATCAATTTCAGGTAAACAAGCAAAAACAATGCGGATATTGAACTGAAACAAACATTGACTTTTTCAATTTTTTAATGACATTTGGCAAACAGCAGTAGAAAAACAACAAAGAAAAAAATTAATTAGTCAATCAAATACAATGTTGAACTTTAGAGTGGCATTTATTTTGCAATAAAAACAACAATAAAAGGATACACAGTAATCAACTTGTTGAAAATACAGTTACAACTTTTTTCCGCATAACGGCAAAATCGCCACCTGTTGCTGGTGAATTGAACTGTCACCTTTAATTTTGTTCTCTTTTCTTTTTTTTCTCGCCAAGATGGCGCGTCCAGAGTTTGAGCAAGCAAAAAATGAAAGTTTAGTCGAATGAAAAACGAACAAAAATAAAAATAAAAAGCACCTAACACAAGCACTGAAGCATAAGAACAAACAACAATTGTGTGTTTGTGCTTCATCAAACACACACAAACAACAAACTGGTTTTGTTGCTGTATTCAGTTTGCCAGTCAAAGTTTTGATTTGAAAAATTTAAAAACTCATAAATCATCGCCACTTTTATGCTGGCTGTCAATTCTTTAAGCTGGTTTTCATTTGTTTACCTTCATTCATCATAATTTTTTAATCACACCTGTCAGGAAAAGTGAAAGCATCTTCTGGCATTACACATTTTCTATTTGTTTAAACATGTTTAAACTCTGGAAAATTTTAGGAAAAACAAAGAAATTTAGCTCAAAGTAAAAAGGCGTTTTTGCTACTTTATTTATATGTGAAGGTGTAAATAACAGTGTGTATTACATAATGCAGTGTACAGATGGAGAGTTTTATGTTATGTAAAAACAGTATCAAAAGATGCAAAGTTTGCAGTTTGTTAAATGGAAGAAAAAAGTGAAAAATGAGAAAGTGAATGAGAGAAGGGTGTCATGACAACTTTACTCAACAAAATTGGCCCAAAAAGAACCGATTTAGACGGCAAAGTAATTGAAACAGAATATTATTGTACAGGGTTTGAAGTTACGTTTTTTCACTTGGTGTTTATGTGATTTGTGGTGATTGATAATTTGGCTTTGAGCAGGGTGCGTTTTTGTTTAAAATTAGAATCTTTTTTCAGCAATAAACAGTGTTTGAGAAGCAGAAAATGTCCTGTTGGTCTATGTTGGTCTGATTGCTCAGCGACATTTGATCAGTATCCTGACAACAATGCATGCTGTTAAAATGTCATCTGCTAGTTAGGAAAAACTTTACAGTGCCCATTACAGATCGATATTTTGCGTTTATGTACAGAGTGGAAAAAGGAGAGCGAAAGTCAATGAGTGAGAAAGAGGAAACGAGGATGCGTCTAACAGATGGCCAGACAATGCTGTCGGTTTGCCTGTGGTTGTCTGTGGTTGATGGAACAGATTGTGTGTGTGTGTGCTCGAAGGGAAAGAGACTGAAGAGCGACTTTACTGTCAGATGGTGGTGGTGATGGTCGTTGTGAGTACTGCACAGCGGAAGTCTCTTTCTCTGAATGCTTGTCTTGTCATCCGAGACTGGTAAGCAAAGGTGCTGATGATGATGGTGACGGTGATGATGATGGTCTTGCAGCAGATGAACGAACGATTTTGCCGCGCAGTCCCTCAGGCGTCAAATGTGCTGATGCGGCAGAAACAGTAGCAACATCAACATCAGCATCAGTTTAGAGCACTTCATGCCGGCGACTGATATCGTTGTCGCCGGCACCACTGCAAATGTGACTGCAGTTTGTTTGTTTGTTTGTGCCTCGCATTCATAGTTGATGTGTTTGCTAATCGGCTGTGAAGCTGTTCCTGAAGTGAAGTGTAGTGTCTGAATGAATGAGTGAGAACTAGTCAAGAGAGTGAACAGTGTCTGAGCAACTACAGCAAAAAGCAGGTGTTGCAGAGGGGAAAATGATAAGCAGTGCAAAACTAGGAAGAAGGTGAGAGTGAAAAGCTAAGAAGTGAAAGGAAAAAAGACCAGGAGCTATCAGTGAAGAGTGCAATAAGAGGGGGACAATTTGTCGAACAGTGTGCGTCTGAGTGCGTTCGATGTTAAAGTGCACTTTGCACAGACAAACACACCTCTTCGATTCATCTTCTAGATCTTCGCCTCCTGATGTGAGAAAACGCGTTTCATCTCTTCCTCCTTCTCGTAGTGGCGAATGAGGAAGGCGTAGACGTAGGCGCAGATGACGACGGCGGACGAGGCGAGGAAGGAGCCAATGTCGTCCTTGCTCAGCTCCACAATCTCCAGCGCCAGGGCGATGGTCATGAGGACGGCGTAGGTGAGCACCAGCGCAAAGTGACGCCGCCAGACGGCAAAGATGCCCAGCGAGCAGAAGAGAATGACCATGAGGCAGGCGTAGATGAGCACGGTATGGTGGTTTTTCAGCTCCGGCTCGCCAAAGTCCCGTCCGCTAATGAGCACAAAGACCGAGCCGATGATGACGAGGGCGTTGGAGACGATGAGGATCGATTTGAGCACATTGAAGATCGTCTCCAGGGAGGGGATGTAGGCGCTGTAGTTGATGGCCATGGTGGTGCTTTGGTGTGGTTGAGGTGGTGGTGAAGATGACTAAGGTGGTAGTAGTGAGGGTGATTAGGACAAGTTTCACTAGGAAAAGAGAAAGAAAAAATGAGGTTAGTTTGGTAAAAGTGTCTAATAATGGGGAAAAATGTAGCAAAGTTGCAGCTGCAAATTCAGTATCGTACAGTGAGTCAAGTTGCTCAAGGTGCTCAAGTTGACAGTTGAGTTGCGACTGAAGCTACTGCTTTTTGTGCGAGTGAGCTGATGTTCGTCAGTTTCGGAGAAAAGGCTAATTTAGGTGATTAGGCCGTGCTGGTGCGTGTGTCTGTGCTGTGCTGTTATGATTAAAAGGTCGCAACGGAGTAAAAATGATTAGTTTAGTGCAAATGAAAAGTGGACTGATGTGCTGGTGGTGGTGGTGGAGGGTAGTGGTAGTAATAGGTTTTGGCTAGTACAGCAGCTGATAAAGCACTCACTCACACAGTGATAGAGAAAAAGAGGGAGCAAGTGTTCTTTTGCGTGCACGATGATGCAAAAAAGAAGCAGATGAGTTTGAAGTAGTAGTAGTAGTAGTACTGGTAGTTGTAATCACAGACAGTCAGTTATTGTCAGTGACAGGGTGTCTGCACTGGGTGTTGGGGTGATGGTGGTGGTGAAGAAGAAGATGGTCATGTACAGAGATGGATGAGTGGTGATGGTGGTGATGGGGGCGAGGAGAAGGAGAAATGGTGAAAGGCGAAAGAAAGAGTGCACTCTGCTCGAGATGACGATGAACACTGCAATGCAAATGGTGACCAGTCGGTACGATCGTCGACGAAGACTGTTCCTGCTGCTGCTGTTCGAAACTCTCACTCACTTGGTCTGTGTAGTACGCCTGTGCCTGGAGTTGTTAGTAAGTCCAACGCCTTCTCTGCGGTGGTGGTGGTGAAGTTAGAGTGAAGTGAGAGTTAGAAGAACAGAGGGAGAGATTAAATTATACGCCAGCAGGAGAAAGCCACTTTCCAGTGATCAGAGAACAGAACAGAACAGACAGCTGGCGAACAACAGTCGTGGTCTATTGGACTGCCACCAGTAGTGAGAGTCGCCACTTTCATTCAATGTGGCTGCTTTTTCAGCGTCGGCGATGATGTAAAGAAGGAAAGAAAGGGAAGAAGGAGTCCTCTGCTACAGTGTCGATCTGGAGTAGGGAAAGGAGAGAAAATGGTAAGGTAAGATAAGGAGTAGGAAAAGGAGAGAGAGAGGAAAAAGTGGCAGATGTTGCGGTCGGCTTCTTCTTCTTCTTCGACTCTCACTTTTGCATCAACGGTGTTTGAAAAAAATCTGAAAACGAAACCAAACAACAGGAGAGAAATCCAAAACAAGAAAAGAAAAAGAAAACAACAGCAACAAGTCAAAACGGAGACACAGAGACAGATTTTTTGCCAAGACTACTGTGTCCTCGGAGAGGGAGAGAAGAAAATAGAAAGAGAAAGCAGAATGAAAGCAAGCTCGACTTCAGAAACCAGTGAGAAAATGCCATTCTCTCTCACTCTCCTCAGATTCATGTCTTGTCTCACCTACAAACCTGGCCCGGACAGAAGAACACAGGTCTGTGAGGAAGATGGAGAAGAAGAAGGAAGAACAAGAGGGGAACAAGAGCAAAGAGAAAAGAAAGACGCGGATGAGTGCTTTCTTTGCGGTGTTTGAGCAGTAGTAGAGCAAGGCAAGAGGAGGATGCAGAACAGGAGGATGAAGCACTGGAGCACCGTAGATTAGCACTGAGCAGTTGTTGCAATAGTAGCTCAGGCAGTGGTCCGAACGAATCGGCAGCAGCCAGCCAGCCATAGTGTCTGAAGACAAGACAATGCTGGGCACTTGTGTTGCTGCTACTGCAACAGCAGCACTACTAGCTCAGTCTTGATCAGTGCCAACAATCCTCATAGTGGTGGCCATTATCATCGGCCATTATCCAATCAATGGTGGTGGTAGTGATGTTCACTGAAACCACCACCATCAACGGACAGAGACTAGGGCAGAAATATCTCACTTCAGTGGTGCTCTAGTGCAGCAACAACAGATCGATTTCCTAGTTCAGTTTTGCTTTCCTTGTTCCCTTGATGCACCGGCAGCGGCAGCAGCAGCAACAGGCGCAGCAGCAAACAGCTTCAAATCAAAGTGCTTGTGATTGCGATCGCTCAGCAGTGTCCGATAAATGTGTGTGTGTCTGCGTGTGAGTACTGCGTAAAAAAGGCTTAGCTGGTGCTGGCAAACACACACACATGGTGAGCAGGACACTGGCACTGAAGGATGGACGTGCGTAGACAAATGATCGGCAAGGGAAGACAAGTGAACAGAGGCAGCAGCAGTAGACAATGCGGACAAGGCAGACAATCGGTTGAACTGCTACCGGTCGGTAATCGGTGATCAGAAAGAGAGCGCACTACTACAGACACGCGACGCAATTTGGAAAGGCAGCCCTCTTTTGCCCGCCGCCATGGCGCCCCAGTGTCTCCCAATGCAGGAAAGCACAATCAGCTCAAATGATCTTTAAGTAGTGCTGCTTGCTCGCTGACTCACTCACTACCTCAAGTCAGTGCAGTTGATGAAAAGAATGAACTGCCTGGCTGTTGTCTTTTGTGTTGCAGTTTGAGCACCGGTTTATATGGACTAATTAAAATGAGTGTTGGCATCTTGCAGTTTTTCCAATTTGTCAGCTTAATCGATATTGTTTTTGTTTTTGATCTGATTGAACTGATAAACTGGCGCACATTAAAAACGCCCAAAACAATGGACTTCCCCAATGCATCACTTTACCGGAAACAAACAAAAAGCAGTTTAAACTCATATTATATTGTTTGCGGTAAAAAAACAAAATAAAAAATCATTTCGCACTAAAACTGTCCGCCTTACTGAATAGTTACATAAGCAGTTGCATTGAAAGACTAAAAGGGAAAAATAGGTTACTAGAAATAAAAGCAAAAATTGGTAAGCAAAGAGTGCCGGCAATTAGCGGTAGAAGTAGCTGTAGCTCTGCACAACTTTGATCTTCAGCAGATCATATCATTTCATATCTTCTGATCATATCTCGATGGTCATCATCAGTCAGCCTAGCGTCAGCATCACTTATCTCACCTACTAAACATAGCCACACTGCTGACAGTTTCTAATTGGTCGACAGAGCCGTCAGTGAAGAAGTCAGCAGATGAAGACTGTACTACACAAGTCAGATGGTGGTGGTGATGGTGATCATCATCATCAGATGATATAACTTGAGATTTTAAATTATGCAATGTGCCACAGTTAGTGTGTCAGACAGTGACGGATTTGACTTTCCGCAGTCCCCGAAGATACAACTTAACAACTCAACAACTCAACAAGTGGCAATTTTTGGCCGCCAACACTTGCCTTGCCAAGCACAGCACATCACATGACCAGACAGTGGCGGCAGCATTGAAATGCACAAGTGTGGACAAGTGTCGAATTATTCATCCCTTATCATACCAATCTCCATCATCAGTAGTCAAAAAGAAGAAAAAGAAGAAGAAAGAGGAAGATGATGAAAAAGCATATCAGCTGAGTCAAAAGTAAGAGAAACTTGGTAGGCGAGTAGCTGCTACTGCTGCCGTTGCTGTTAGGGTAGTAATTATGACAAATTAAGCCCCCGATTTCGGGAGCGCTCCACAGGCGGAAAGAGAAAACTAGTACTGTGTCAGTAGCAGCAGCTGCAGCAGCTTATTAGAAAGAGTGCGCTAATAACGATCATTAGGAAAGTGCTGAAAAAAGAAGAGAGAGAGAGAAAAGAAAGAGAAAAAACGAAAAAGCCGTTTTTTAAAATGCAGCAAGAAAAGGGGAAAATCAACTTTTTTCCTTTCTTTCTCTTTTCTCTCAATGTTCTGCATGGTGCTCGGGCATAGGTGCACCACTCTTTCAGCACCACCACCACCACCACCACCACCACCACCACCATCTCTCCACACATCTTTCTTTCGCCTTTCTCTCTTTCCGTTTTTCTCTTCGGTAATTGCACTTCTTTTTGACTTCACTTCCTTACTACGATTGCCGACGCTGCTACTGCGGCTGCGGCGTAGTCGGCGACATAGAAAGATATGTTGGCTGTTTGACCGAGAGGAAGAGGGAAAGATGTTGCACTTTGCTTCCACCTTCTTTTTCTTTTCCCTATCCTTGTGGTGGTGGTGATAGAAAAAAAAGTTTTTTATATGCAGAGTTCAAGTCAAAGAGCAACAACGGCAACAGCAACAACAACAACGGCGGAAAAGGGGAAATGACGGGGGAGGAAGACAAGCGATGCGGCACAAAACATCGTCTTGAGAAAGGATGCAAAAGAATGGGACAAAAGAGATTGGGCAGACTGGGTAAAGCGGGGAAACTGGAAAAAAAGTTGAAGCTGAGACTGAAGAAGAAAAGATGGTGAAGGCAGATTGTGACAATCATTGAAAGTCCAAATGCTGCTCACAGCAGTGTTCAAATAAACTTTTCCCTACTACTACTTTCATTACAATTACAAACTGTCCCTTTTCAATGAGCACGATGATGAAGACAGCGCAAAAAGTCAGCAAAGCGAAATGTGGTATGGAAAGCAAAAAGAAAGGGCAAATTGCAAAGGGCCATGCAAATTTGAAGCCGATTTTCAAACAAAAATTTAGAGTACTTTTACTAACACTACAAATTTGATATTTGGCATGCCGATACAAATAGTCAAGCTGAATCCGAGAATTTAAAATTTGAGTTGAAATTACCTCAATAAAGGTTCCAAAATGGCGTCTGAAGTTGGTTAAAAATGCACTGAAATGTGTTAGGCAAGCAAGCACAGTGCAAAACAGGGGGGTAAGTCTGGCAAGCCAGGACTACAGCGAGCCTTTTTTTGGGTGCACCGCTAGGACTTTGTGGAGTTTAGCTGTGCACTGGTAGGAAGTTGCAATTACTGTCGAGGGAAACTGACAAGGATCAAGTCACGTCAAACCTAGCCGCGTTTAGCCGTGCAACGCTAAGACTTAAAAACTACTTTATCGCGAATCTCTGATGTGA
>JAALOO010001913.1_pt1 | contig 12700 bp, 15 predicted proteins | sample 7257641 | NCBI WGS metagenome assembly JAALOO01 (sample SAMN14085613, study PRJNA598686) | mite metagenome | biome: ENVO:01001000; feature: ENVO:01001002; material: ENVO:01001226; isolation source: single female mite from University of Michigan culture on fish food culture... ... | reverse complement strand
ATAAACATTAAATTGGTTAGTGGCGAGCGAAGCGAGCGTAACTGAGCCCTTGTAAATATTTTAAAAATTTCTTTTGCTAATCTACAATTCACCTTTTAATCAGTCTAAATCTAAATTTTTAAAATTTTAAACTAATCGGTTTTATTTTAGATTGTCGGTCAAACGTATTTTAAAATTGAGATTGCAGAACCATACTTCCACTGTGCTTTTAACTCGGTTCTAGAGGGCAGCACTGAAATGCAGTGGAAGCTAGAGATTGTAATCTTAATTTTAAAATACGTTTTACATTTATGATTCGATAAATTACGTTTTTCATGATATCTAAACACGGTTTTACTTAAAAGCAATGCTAACCGTTATCTTTCAATTGGTTTTAAACTTTGGTTGATTTGGCCAACAAAAGTAATTATTCATGCCTTTTTAAATTTTTGTGCAAATCACTATTTAAGTTCTATATGATTTTTTGCTTTTACATTCATGGTTCTAGAAATTACATTTTTTATGATATCAAGCCGCAGTTTTTTTAAAATGAAACGCTAAATAACACATATCTATTAACCAGTACGTTATAACAAATTGGTCTCACTGGTTAAAATACTTCCCATTGTGCTACAATGTTGAAACTTTGCAAGTAGACTCATAAAAATGCATAGGTTTGTGGAAATTTTTTAAAACAATATTTTGGTAACCGGAAGTACCAAAGTCCAATTTGAATTATGCACTTCCGGTCGATATAAACTTGATTTTTATAAATTCAGACTCTTTGTAAGATTCTACCTCAATGTTGTACCATTTGTTTGTACATTGGACAATCGAATAGAATGTTAGGATTTTCCATTTTGATAACATGTTGAGACAAAAATATATTTTTTTGAAAAAACTCAAAATTTTAACTTTTTATTCGATTGTCCAATGTACAAACAAGTAGTACAACATTGAGGTAGAATCTTACAAGGAGTCTAAATTTATAAAAATCAAGTTTATATTGACCGGAAGTGCAAAATTCTCATTAGACTTTGGTACTTCCGGTTACCGAAATATTGTTTCAAATTAGTAAAAATGTAGTTAAACACGTATAAAAACATATGCAAAAAACAAAATTTAAACATCTTAAGTAATTTTTGAGTAATTGATTTTCAAAGTTGATCCAAAAACTCTCTTTTTGGATCAACTTTTAAACTTCCGGTTCAAAATCTAAAAAATTTCCACAAACCTATGCATTTTTATGAGTCTACTTGCAAAGTTTCAGCATTGTAGCACAATGGGAAGTATTTTAACCAGTGAGACCAATTTGTTGTAACGTAGTGGTTAATGTTAAATTTGAGTTGACTGAACTACTAAAAGTATTTTTTATGATAGATTTTCCAAATGTCGTTAAACAGAATTTTTTTACAATATATTCACAAAATGAAGTAACCAGGTAAACCCTAAATGTTGAAAGCTGGTGTCATTTGGTTGATCGGCACCGACGGTTTGGGACACAACGAGCTTGCGAGTTGTGTCCCAAACCGTCGGACGATGCCTGAAAACTGCACTTGATGGAGACTTTTACACTCGATGTTACCACACAAACATTACCATTTACTCTTACCCTTTGACACAAACAATGCCACAAAACAACTCTTTAACTAGTTTACTAAAAGATGCTAAAGTGAAGCAAAACCACCGTCTGAAGACAGCTGAACACTTATCACTGTGAAAGAGATGATTGATGCCGAGCTACGAACTGCTTGACAAGAGAAGATGCTGATAACTGCTTCACTACACTTCGATCCTGCCTGACGTGCTGAAAAGATGGAATGACTATGGCTGATGCTGCAATTTAGACTGACTTGTAAGTCTAATATAACGAAGGAGACTTGCTGACGAGAGGTTAGGTTATCCCAGGCTGCTGTGGAGGAAGGTACACCAACTGCCTGAGACGGAGGACGAGCTTGAGAAAATGGAGAAGATGGCCGTCGTGGATTTCCTCGTTCTTAGTGAAAGGAGAAGCTGCTAAGTCCTACCGAAGAGCAAAAGCTGAGTGCCTGGAGCAGAAGCCGTGTCCTGGTGCCGAAGATTTAATGCCGGACCCCAGCACACCTATCAGTACAGAAACCTACAGACTTGACTTGACCTACAGACCCAACTAGACCTGCTTGACCAACGTCCACCGCCGGACATTTCATTAGTGCTACTGACTTAGACAATTACCCGACAATAAAGTAGTTACAGCTAAACCTTTTAAATTGTGTTTTCACCTCTGCTTGAAGAAACCACATCACACCAACGCCACTTTCACATACTCTGGCAAGAGTGAGAGACCACTGCCAGGCCACAGTCCATCCAATTGTACGAGCAATAGGACTGAGATTCTCGTCCTAGCACAGCATTGACCCTTGACCATGTTTGCACAGCTCAGAACAAATCACCAGGAAGAGTGAGCTTTTCTTGGGGGACATTGTTCAACCTTACAAGACAGTAGGACTAGCTAGCCAACGCAGTCCACAAATCTACTCTACTTCACAGTCCTGCTGAAGCTGGAGCTGCCCAGTCTGGAGAAGATCACCCTGGAGCGCATAGTTTGCCAGTCAAACAGCTGTAAAATTGACAGCAACCATGCCCGACAAATGGAGAGAAAGGAATTTGAAGAATGCGTCTGGAACGCCCAGCAAGCCCTTCATCGACAATACTCAAACGTTTCGTTAAGTAAAATAGACTATCGAATGCGTCAACACTGCAAGACGGCAAAACTCTGCATGCCCGGTCGAAGGGCCAGTGCAGTGGAGTAAACTGTAAGTGCAATATCTTTTTTCCAAAAAACAGTGTCAGTTTTATAACATTTTTAATAACTAACGTTTCTCTTTTGCAGTTTGCATGTCATGCAGTTTTGAGAGCCTGCTCCTAATCATCATATTTTATCATCATCATTCTTTCAGCACTTTAATCAGCACTAGAATCTTCCTTTTAGCAATTTGTGGGAAAAATGTGTACAGTCAGTCAGTCAGCTTGCCATTGTCTTTTTGCTTGTATTAAACACAGTATCAATTATCAACAAATATATTATATATAAGATTATCTATTAACAAGTTATACAAGGTGACACGTATTTAATCAAGGTAGAAAGCATATTCAGGAATTGCATTTTTACTTTTGAAGACTTTACCAGTACGGAACTGGGTATCCCGATCGCAGGTACAGCTGAAATCGACGCAAACCTTTGCGTTCGATACGTTCTCTAAATGTGGCCACGACTGGTTCCAAATTTTCGCTTTCACATCGATCGAGCATAGTAAGCGACTGCAGACTGCCAAGAAAGCGTCCGGGGCGGGTTGTCAGCTGAAAAACTGCTTTTATCAGATGCATTGAGCAAACTTGATTCTCGAAAATCTCTGGTTCAAGCTGGTGCACAACAGGCAGGCCAAGGACGGTGTGCGGCAAATTGTCAGTGAAACGACACTGAACCAGACTCAGATCGGTGCACTGAGGCAGTGAGAGGACGACGGTGCGAGGGATGGACGTTTTGGAGAAGCCGACCAGCGTCACACGGTTCAGCAGAAGAAAAGAAACCAGATTTTCGAGAATAAAAGTGAGGTTCTAAAAAAGAGAAGAAAAATGAGGTGGAATCAAGTAAGTGAATAGTTTGAGTTTGTCTTACATGAAAATTGTCATTGTCCAGTCCTGCTTTCTCTCCCAGAACCAGAGTGTTGAGCGCAGAAAAGTGCTGCAACCAGTAGTCAGTGAATTGGCTGTACTCGCAATCGATGATGGTCAGCGAGGTGAGCGATTCGAGAAAGGGCAAATCGACTATTTTTGAGCTAATATTCAGCCTATCCGTTTGCTCATCCATCTCCGATGTCTCTGCAAAATCACTCTCTTTACAGTGAACAATGTCCACTTTGAGACTGGCTAGGCGAGAGGAAGCGGCCATGAGCAGTCGCATCACCGAGTCACCAGTTGCCTTGGCATTTAGTCCAAAGTGAACGAGTTGAGGCATCAGCGGCAGTAGAGCGGAGTAGTCCTCAGCAGGGCCAAAGACTGATTCGTTCAGGTTCAGATCGAGATGGCTGAGGGGACCCTTCACTCGACTGCCAACCAGGTAGGTGACGAGCTGTGGAACAAGTTGCTTAAACGGTCGATCTCCTTTGATGCGGTTGTCGGTGAAAACGGTGAAGATGAGCTGCTTCAGATGGGGAAGGTGGCTCAGCAGAGATTTAATGGTGGGCCATTCTAACAAAGGAAGCTTGGGTTAATAGTAAAGTTCAATTTTCAAATTACTACTCACCTTTTTCAGTTTGAAACTCTGGTTTCTTATCCTTTTCAATGATGACAAGAGAAACTGACTCTGTGATCATCGGTGAAACTGTAGGCTGACCTGTTTTATCATCGGTTGTGGTTGAAACGGCTTCGAGGAAACGGACAAAGCTGTTCAGTTGACCTGCTCCAGTCAGGCGAATCAGTGGTCCGTCTTTGAGAACCTCGTAAACCATTGAAGGTCGTCGGTTGCTGTCCAGTGTGTCTGTGATGCGATCAAAGTCCTCAGAGAAAGCAGTCGAGCTGAGGGACATTGCTTCGTCGAAACTGATCACCTTCTTCTCCCGTCGAGGTTTGCCCTGCTCGATCACCTTTCGATCATCTTCGTGCGACAAGTCAACCTCGATGGTGAACGACTTCAGATGACAGCGACAATAGTGCTCCACCGAGTTCTTTCAAACCTGGCCCCAAAGACGAAGTTCGGCGAGCATGGCCAGTGAGCGCATTGAGGACAGGTTACTCGGGTCCTCAGTACCGGACGCCGCAGACATCAGCTTTTGCAGAATGATGTCCACCACATTAGAAATGCTCAGTGATGTTCCGATTGATGCCTCATTGGCCGTTTCACTTTTCACTGGTTCATCATTCTTCCACTTTCCAGTGAGCTTTTTGTCCTCCATTTTGGTTGTCTATCAAAAGAAAATGTAAGATTAATAGTTAAAGTAAAGTATTCTGTTGATTGGTTTACTGTTTTGTGTGCTTGGTGAGCGGTGAAAATGCTTAGGATGATGGAATCCGGTAATGATGTGAGCCTTCGAATCTACCAATAAATGGTAAACAAACATCAGACGAGAAAGTTGCTTTGACAACTCAACTTACTTAGTGAGAAGTTTGAAAAAACACACAATTATGGTGACCACCGATGTATTTCAGTATTCAATGCTGACACTCACAAATAGACGAGATAAGGAGGTGAAATGCCAATCACCCACACACAAAGCACAAAAGAACAGCAAACAATCACTTGCCTTGGCCAAACGCTGACAAACAGACAAGCGTGCTCACTCACTTCTTTTACGAACGGTACAAACAGGGAGGGGACTGTTGAAGGCCACATGTTAAGGCAATGAATGAAGCGTCTATTTCCACACATTGACAACTTTCTGAATCTGGTCTCAGTTTCACTCTGCTGTGAACACATTGGACATTTCAAAAACGCTGGCCACCCTCGGTCGAGCTGACCTTCGCCGCCTTCGACACTTTGCAGAAGCCAAAGTTTCGCTTTTATTGCTTGACCAAGTGTCTGAAAAGCTCTAAATGCATTCGAGCAGGTTGTCTCGGTGTGATTATCAACAACTTGTGGGTGTGTTGAGAGACCACTGAAGCTTAGGAAATCTGATTACAATGGCAGCCCACCTCGACCAACTCTCTTGCGCGCCTTCTCTGCTTTAGCTTTTGCCTTCAGTTGCTAGGACTACGACTACTACAACTACTTTTTTCAGGTGGTGCATGGCATCGCCGTTTTCTAGTGAAAAGCTCGCCCTTTACAGTCGTACACTGTACAGGTATAAATGAATGGCTCATTTAGCCCAATCTCATCTACTCACTCTCTCTCTCATTCGCTGGCTCCACGTCTGCTTGTTGCTGCAAGTTTTGTGATTTCTAGTGCATCACTTCTACCTGTTCGACTGTTGGCTTTCTTCTGCGTGCCGAAACCTTAAAGTTAGCTTTTTAAGAGATTCTGTTTGTCAATTTCTAACTTTTTTTTCTTCAGTCACACCAAAACAATGTTCATCAAGTCGAGTCCCACTACCATCACCACCACCAGCATTGCCTTTCTTGCTTTGCTCATCTCACTGATGGGCGTTTGTGCTTTTGCTGAACTGGAAAAGTTGCCCATATGTGATAGTGACCCTCTGTTGTATGCTTTCGCAGACTGCCAGGGTGATAATAAAATGACAAGGGAACAATTCGACGATTTCTCTCCTTTTACAATTAAGGTAAGATCACAAATTGCTCACTACATTGTAATAGGAGGCTAACAATTAGTGTTGTTAGGACACCTGCTGCATCATCGTCAAGTACCGCATCTGTTTGGATGAACAGATTTCGAAGTACTGTGATAAGAACGAAGACCGAAATGCCGTTTTTAAGCTCATTCAGTACGATAGTAATTACTTGTTGAAAAGAACCAATATTTATAAGAGCCTCTACTGCGATTCGCATAGCACCCAAACCAGCGATTGCGTCTCCAATAATGAAACCTTGAAAATGATTCTTTTTGCTTTTGCCGTTCTTGGATCTGCCTGCATCTGTTTCTGCTTCGGAGCCGGCATTCTCTATTGTACGTTTCGGTGCGTCGATTGGCTTATGGCGAAGCTGTGTGGATCCACTCCTGCCACCAATAGCATCGAGATGACTACTCATGAGCAGGAGCACCCGTGAGGCTAAAGTCAAAGTGCCTCATTTCATCCTTTACTCTTCATTTTTGATATAACCGTTGTGCATATTTTTTTTAATCTTGTTCTATGAAATTCTTTTGTAACTAAAATTCTAGATCTTGTTTGTTTTTTCTACTCTTATTTTTTGCAATTTCCTGTGTCATGATCATGCCAGCATTACAGTAGCATTTTTCAGCTATTAATTTTATACAAAAACTATTTGCATTTAAAACCTAAAAATACCTAAATAAAGTGCATTTGCAGTATAAGTACACTTGGTTTATCAAAACCATTTAAAAAAATGCAGACATATAACTGATAATAACAGATTAAAGCATGCTTAGTAATCTAACCGTAAACTACCATCAATGGTATCTACCACAGCTATCAATCAGTACAAAGGACAACTATTTTTCTATTAATTAAAACATCTGCTTTTAAAGTTTGCCCTCATGGTGGTATCAGCAAAATACGCTACACAAACTTTAACTCTACACAAAACAACTACTACTGAACCAAAACTGACAAATAAAAAGTAATGCAAAAACAGTGTCAGTTTGGCGCTTTGCTGGCAGAAAAAAACCTGACATTTTTAATCAAATCTGTTTAACTTGTAATCATGAAGCCTCTTATTACACTGTTGCCCATTGTTCTTCTTTTAATCTTTCAAACCACCACCGCCGATGACTTTCGCATTGTCGACCACCAGACGGTGGAGTTCAGCAACCCTTTCCGGGCCAATGCCAAGCTGAAGATCACCTTCACCGGGGGAAACATCACCCACACCGACCACAAGCTGAAGACGAACGCCTGGTCGCTGGTGATGGACTACGACCCGAAGGCGACCGGAAACGCCACCCACTACCACAATGTAATCAACGTGCGGAACACCACTCGAACGACGGCAGACCTTCACGATAACACGCTGTACCACTTCAACTGGTACCACTCGGGTCGGGAGTATCCCGACCAGGAGATCTGTTTCGACCTAGCATTCAACGGCGCCAGCTGGTACAGCACTTCGCTGGAGAAGGAACAGCCGTGGCCCTTCAACACTGGAAAGCCCTTCACCGGAGGACCGGCGCCTCTGAAAACGGGCGTCTACGAGAAGGACTCCCCCTTTGGCCCGGTGGTGGAGAACGTCTACCTGACCACTGACGGCCTTGCCATCTTCTTCTCGCAGTACTATCCGGACTTTGTGGAGCGAAAGACGGGTAACAAGCTTTGCACGAGCATTCGTCCGGACCACCACGACAAGCGCGACACCCTGCACTACGCCTCAATCAGCTTTGAGATCTTTGCCACCCGTGACATGGCCGCACTGCACCGCCTTCTCCTCGATCGGTACTACATCATCGGTCGAGAGAGTCCAAAAGGGGCGATTCCTGATGAGCGCATGTTCAGCCACCCCACCTACACACTGGACGCTCGATCGCTGAAGCAAGCTGATGTGCTGACCAAGGTGACGGAGCTGTCCAAAACGCTGGGGCTGAAGAGTCTGCAAATCGTCCTCGAGGGATGGGAGGCGGTGATGGGCGATCTAAAGTGGGACACGGCTCGTTTCCCCGATCCGGCGGCTATGGTGGCCGCGATCCACAAACTAGGCTACCTAGTCAAGCTGACGGTGAACTCCTTCTACAACGTACACTCGGACGTTTTTAAATCGCATCCTCACTTCTTCCTGCGAGATCCTAAAAACCACAGTCATCCGTTTACCTTCACCTGGAAGGACCCCTCGCAGTCGACCTCGGCCAGCCAGACTGGATCCCTTTTCAACTACCCCACCGGCTCGGCCACCCTCTACCACTCTCGCGACTGGCTGGTGCACCGCCTGAAGGACATTGAGCGCTTCGAGAAGGTCGACTCCTTCCGCTTCGTCGGCGGCGACCTCGGCCAGTTCGGCGTTCCGGAGACTGTACGCACAGACTCGATGCGCACTGATCACTACTCAAACGAGTACACCCGCTACTACGCCGCCACGGGCAGCTGGATGGGCGGCCTGGTGGACCTCGATGCCGGCTATCACACGCAGGTCTGGCGCAACTTTCTCCGCATGCGAGACATTGGGGCCGACTGGGCGTCGCTGAAGAATGTCTTGCCGCAGGTGCTGACCATCGGTCTGGCGGGCTACCCCTACGCAGTAGCGCCCACCTTGTCCCATTCAGCCGGTTCAACGGCAGCACCCACTGAGGAGCTGTACATTCGCTGGCTTCAGCTGACCACCTTCTTTGCCTCGATGCAGCTCTCCTCTGGCGTGACCTTGTCGGCGAAGGCCGCCAACCTGACCACCACCTTTGTCGCTCTTCACCTGCAGCACGCTTCAACGCTGGTGGCAGAGGCTCATGCGGCGGCCAAAGCGGGAGGACTTCCGCTCCTGAGACCACTCTGGTACCTGACGCCCAACGACACAAAGACCTACTCGGTTGGGGACCAGTTTGCCGTCGGCAACGACATCATCGTGGCGCCAGTGGTGACGCCCGGCGCCAAGGAGCGCTCAGTCTACCTGACCGCTGGAACGTGGGTCGACCAGCACGGCAAGAGCTACACCGGTCCAGCCGAGTTTAAGGTGCTGGCGCCGCTTGAAGAGCTGCCCTACTTTAAAAGAAAGGTTTGAGATTTTTAATAATGAAACTTGCTGCTATTAAAAATAGATAAAAAGCTTATTACCAATTTAAGAAATTGTAAGTTTATATTGGTAAATAAAGTTCTTTTTAAATGAAAATACAAACTGATCATATTACAGCAAAAAGTACAAATTAAAAGAAAAAATTTCAAGCAACCAATCACTTTCACTATGGCAAGATATAAAGTGATGACTAACTGAATGTCAATTATGCTAATAAAAAACGGTTTTTATTGATCAAAAACACCGTTATTGAAATACTGCCATTCTTTTTAGTTAATAGCCCATTGCACTGGTGTTCCGTTTCAATGTTTTTGCGCTTTTGTCTAGCAAAAGTAATAAAGCAATCTATTAGATTTTTCTATTGTCATTTTGCTATTCATTTAAGTGGGTATATAACTGAGCAAAAACAGGGAAAACAATTTTATTTTTTTGTTACAAATGCCTAATAAATCAAATGCATAATAAAATGTACTTTATTAAAATGCTTATTATAGTGACATATGTTTTGTGCATTTGCAAATGTGATAACAATAATAACAACAACAACAACATTCAAATCAGTTGCAACAATAGACAAAGTGAACAAATTGGCTCCTGTGATAAGTTGATTAACTCGACCAAAATTGACAACAACCTTTCTAAGAAAACCTGCAAAATGGCCAAATCATATCAGCAGTGTATGAAAAAAGTAATTAAAAAAAGTTCAACTCAGATGACAATGGCTGTCGTGAGTACATGAAACTGGTCATTGACGAGTACAAAGAAAAATATGAGCAATACTGCAAAAGAAATGATGAAGACGACAACGACGAGGACAATGACAATGACCAAAACCAGGACAACAATAATAATGATGATAAAAATAAAGATAAAAACAAAGATGAGGAAACCGATAAAGATCAGAATAAAAGCAGCAAAAGAGACACAAGTCAAAATAAAAAAGTTTGTTTGAGTTTAATTTTTTGTTTTCTAATATTTCAAAACCTGTTGTCAATCTAAAAATATGCACTTTGTCAACATCAAAAATAAAAAAGGTGATTTGATTTATGGTAATGTTCTTGTTAGATTTTTCTTTCAGCATGACAGCGTTTCACTTGACACTTTCTTAAAAAGCACTCTCTTCTGTGGAATGCGCACTGTAATGAGTGTTTTTCCCGGCCATTACCTGTTGTGTTATGTTGCAGTGCATTCCTCTCTCTCCCTCAATGTCATTGTCATCATTACAATTATAATCTATTTTTAATTGTTCTTTCTCTCTTTATTTGTGTTTACAGACTTAATCATCTGTTTAACAGCTAAACTGAACAACAATTGCTGCTGCAAATTTATAAAACTGGCAAGTCATCATTGAGTGCTTGATGGTAATTTGGTGATTTTGTGATTTTATTTGATTTGTTAAAAACTTTGTGGAAAAACACAAAGCAAATGAGTGTTGGTATAAATTGTGCGCCGGTTAATAGTTTTATTTTTTGCAACAATAAAAATTTACAATTAATAAATCATTTTTAACTCTACAAAAAAAACTTTGTGACATTATCTTCAATATATTAATTTCGCACAATTTCGCAAAAATGGAAATCTTCAAATCTGCATTTAACATCAGTCCTCTTACACTTTCTCATTTTTACCTTCTAATGCTGTTCTCCACTTTACTACTCCTTCAAATCAGTCCCTCGGTCTACTCTCAATGGAGTACTGAGCCGTCTCGGGCTGACTGTGCTGCTCGTGAGGCGCAAATAGTGGGCGCCTGCAACGCCAGCAAACCAACCACCGAGCTGATCGTCGACCACTCTCGAGCCAACTGCTGTAAAGGAAAGGCCTACTACAAATGTCTGAAGAAACTGGTGGCCATCGGTGTGCAGTGTGAAATGTTCATTCGAGATCGCATTGACGAGTACGATGAGATACTGGACAAGTACGACTGTGACGACGTCAAGAATTGCTGAAGAGAAAGGTTGTCTAAGAAAAGTGTAAGAAACCGATAACAGGACTGACTGAAAATGACCTTATATTCACAATTGTTTTCAAACTATTAGCAACAACAGTAAAAGCAGCAACTGTAATGGCATTGCCGTTCTGCTAGGCACATTTTGCCCTTTTTACTGCTTAAAAAAATTTAAACGTTGCCTTGAATTTCTTGTTTTTTGTGCAAAAGTCGCAAATACTAGTTTTGGCGCTATTCATTTTTTATTATTAAAAAAAGCTTTGTAATCAATTAAATGTCAAATGAACCGAAAATGAGTAGTTTCAGTAATGTACGGAAAAAAATGCAAAACAATGCACTACAGCAGAGGTGTTTGCTTTCCACCTTCGCCTCGCTTTTGTCTAGTGAACACCATCGCCTGCTCTAGGGGTCCTTTTTCAGAGGTGAGCACAGTAAAGTCAATTAACGGGTCCAGTTTATAGCGGTCATCAGCGTTGGCCACCACCTCGGACAGCTGCTGTCGGTTTCCGCTGGAAGGGGCGAAGAAGGGCGCCACCAGGTGGCGAACGTACTGCTCCGCCTGGTCGGCGTTTTGAGGCGGCAGCCCCGGCAGCCACTCGCAACTGCTGCACCGGCCAAAGGACAGGTTGATGAAAAGTTTCTGGATGGCGGGGAAGACCACCTCAAAGCGGAGCTCCTCGAGGAAGCGGTGCTCTAAGGGCGTCTTCTCGTCGTTTCCGTAGAGTACCAGCTCCAGGCGGGTAACAGAGGGCAGCGATGGCGGCTGCCTGCTGCTGGCACCGCTGTACACTAGACGCCCTTTTTGGCGTCCGTTCGCAGCAGGCTGCTTTCCAGGTAGAGGTCAAAGAGGTGCGGCAGTTTGGTAAGCTGCACAAAAATGGCGCCCATCGAAGGGCTTTCGTTGAGGAGATGGACTGCGCGCAGATTGACGAAGGCGTCGGCAAAGTCGTTGATGGTGAAAAGACTGACCGGCTGGAAGGAAACGCTGCTGAAGAGGTGAAAGTTGGCGGCTACAGTAAGCAGCGGTTCCTCTCTTCCTTCAAAGGGAATGTAGGCGTACGCCTGCATGTTAATGGCCATCAGCGGCGGCGGCGGCGGACTTTCTCCGTTCTTGTTGTTCACTTGTTGTCTTTGTCGCATTCGGGCCTTTAGGCTTTCTATCCAGTAATCGGCCCGTTGAGTGGACGCCTGCTAGAAGAAGTCAAAGGTGCGAAAGGTGGTGCTGGCAAAGAGGCGTGGCAGGTTGAAAGGAGGCACAGTGAGGCAGTTGGCGTAGTCAAAGAGGGAGAGGCGTTCCAGGTGGGGCAGGCCGTCGATGGCTTCCACCAGCGGAGTGAGTACCGCGTGGAAAGGGGCGTTGGGCAGGTTGAAGACAATTTGCAGGGTGGTCAGCGAGGGGACGTAGGCGGTCACCAGTCGAGGCAGGTGCTCAAGATAGTCGACGTCCTCGGTGGG
>JAALOO010001912.1_pt1 | contig 12709 bp, 12 predicted proteins | sample 7257641 | NCBI WGS metagenome assembly JAALOO01 (sample SAMN14085613, study PRJNA598686) | mite metagenome | biome: ENVO:01001000; feature: ENVO:01001002; material: ENVO:01001226; isolation source: single female mite from University of Michigan culture on fish food culture... ... | reverse complement strand
CAATCTCGAGCCAGGAAAGAAAACAACAGAAATGAGGTAAAGGTCAGGTCAGACGGGAGAAGGAGAAGAGAAGAAATAAAAATCACCGGATAATCTGGTGAGCAAGATAAAATAAAAGGAGGGGAGAATAAAGAACCGAGTTTCTCTGTGTTCATTGTCTGACGGTGGTGGTGGCGGTAGACATTAGCCATGGCAATTGCCGCAGTGGCCTTCACTTCACTTCACACACAAACACACAGAGGGGAAAGAAGAGAACACCGAAACTCGAAGCGCCAAATCTCAAGCTAAAGCTAAGCCAGCCAGCCAGCCAATGTGAGTGGGTGGAAAGGGCGAGCACAACAACACTGCTGATGAAAAAAGTTGTACAGTCGCAGAAAAAACTGCTGCAGCCGTACAACTTCTGCCTCCACAGCTGGCACTCCCCGGAGAAAGCTACGTAGCTGCAGCAGACTATTTTGGGACTACCGCAGCCAGCCAGTCAGCCAGGCAGGCAAGAGACTACTCGGCGGCAGCAGCAGCCAAAAGTCTGAAGTTAGTTTTTGTTCAGTTTGTTCAGTTTGGCCAAAAGTGGCACAGATGGGGGCCATGAAATAAAACTGATTCCCTCCACCACCACCTCCTCCTCCTCCTCTCATAAAAAAGTCTTCTCCCCAGTCTACAGTCTACGATCGAGTGTCGGTGTCAATGTTACACACCACACTCAAATGATGGTCGAGTGGCTCTTCTGTCAACCGACAATTTTCAATGCTAAACTCTCGCTCTCTCTCTCTCTCTCTCTCTCTCTCTCTCTCTCTCTTGATCATGAAATCACTAGAGTAGTAGTAGTAGGCCTAACACTAAAGTAACTAAAAAGAGGGGAAAAGACTAAAAAAGAGGAACTTACCCTTGTCCAGGTCGGGATCAGGGAGAAAGTCAATGTCCTTAAAGTCGACAAGGTTCTCTTTGTTTTGCTGCTTGTGCTGCTGATAGGAGTCACTCCACTTGACGTTCTTCCGGGTGCTCTCCCTGGGCGTCGTCGAGGACCGACTCTCTCGCTTCTCCTCTCGCCGGTAGCTGTACTGGACAGCACCGCCGGCCTTCTCACCTGAAGACGAAGGCCGTTTTGAAGAAGATGAGGAGTGTCGATGTTCATGACTGTGTCCACTGGAGCAGGAGGCATTGTGCTCATGAAGTGCCGAAGAGGATGACTCCTGATTCAACAGCTTCGACATTGAGCTGCTGCTGCGCACGGGAATGGGCGAGATGGACTGGCGGAGGCTCTCCGACTGCAGCTGCAGACTTCCGCTGCTGCCTCCGCCAATGCTGCCTGCTCCTCCAGCAGGACTTCCGCCGCCATAGCTTCGAGTTTTGGTGGAGGTCGTCGAGGAGGTGAAGGTCTTCTTGTAGCCGGTAATGGCCTCGCCGTTCGGTCCCACGGTGTTGATCTCCTCGTAGGTCGTCGAGCCGCCGCCGCCGTGGTCCGGCGTGCTCGAGCTGAAGAGAAGGTGTTGGTCCGAGGTAGAAGATGAGGAAGGCAGATTGTGGAAGGTCGACGAGGAGGTGGTCGAGGTGGTAGTAGTGCCGCCAAAGGCCGACTCGATGCGCTCCGAGGCGACGTCGGCGCCCGAGTCGATGTCCATCGTTGCCGAAGAAGTTGCTTTGTTGTGCTCTTCTTCAGGCGGTGCCGAAGAAAGTATATTTACGAGTAATATCCGACTATCAATTGAAAGTTGGCTCTGGTTGTTGGTTAGGTTAGTTCGGCGGTGAACAGATGAGGAGGAGGAGGAAGAGAGGAAGAAGAGTGGAAGAAGAAGAGGAATGTCAGTGGTGGCTATAAATAGACCCAGGCAGCAAGAAGAATTCAAGGTTCAGCAGCTGAACAGCAGTGGAATCGGGTGAAGCAGCAGCAGCAGCAGCAGATTGAGGGCGCGATGTGGGTTGCGATGGTGGCCTGTTTGCCTGACTGGTTGCCTGCTAACAGAGTTGCCTTACTTTGGCGAAATAGTAGCAGAAGAAGTCGGAGATGAAGAAGAAGAAGAAGAACTGGTCTAGTCACCCGAAAAAAGAGGAACATGCAAGAAAAACACAAAATTAGAAATGAGTCTTGAGATGATGGTGACTGTTCGGTGTCCTGCAGACGACTGCTGATGCTAATGTAAAGTGTGATTTGAATTGGGCAAACACAACAACAACCTCATCAGCAGTGGCCAGTTTGAAATGAAGTGAAATAGAAGACGATAGCTAGCTGGAGACCTCCTTGAGACCCACGCTCCAGTGGCAGAGAGGCAGGCAAACTGACTGACTGAATACATTAGGGGATGAAGCCAAGCAAAGTGAAAGGGAGACATACCAAATTTAGGTGACGGAAAGGGCAGCAACTGCAACTGCAGCAGCAGCTGTGGCTGCTACGGCTGTTCTTCTCTGTTGCTATTCCACTGTCTTCACTGTTCTCTGCCAAACGACGACGTCGACGACGAGCTTTGTGAGTAGGTGGGCGCTGCTGAGCTGCAAAGGCAGAAAATCAGTGGCTCGGCGTCGGTGCAGAGGCGAAGATGGCTGTCTTTCTCTGCTGCTTTCCAAAGCTCTTCTAGCTCTGAAGCTCGACCATCAAAGCGGCAAGGAAAGAAGGAGCGAAAAAAGGAGGTGAGGTGAGGCGAGTGCATTTGCATCGGAAGTGGAAAGCGATTGCAATTGTGTGTACAGCAGTTTCCCTTCTTCTTTTTGTGGATTTCTATTTGAAGCAGGGCAAGAGGGGGTGATAAGAAAGAACAGACACCTGCAAATAGGAAAATAGTAAACAATAAATGGAGTCATAAAAAAGTTATAATGGGGGTGATTTACTGCTGCCAGTCAATCACAGTTGCCAACTTACTTACTTACTCGTGCTCTCGTGTCGCCTCTAAAGTTGTTGTTGTCATTTCATTTCACAATCTGTGATTTTGAGGCTGCCGCTGCTGCTTCTGACGACACCGACACCGAGCAGCAACAACAGCACATTGAGTACTTTTTAGCAGGTGCCTGCTAAATGGAAAGCGCAAGCTTTGCTGGCCACTGCTGAAACATTATGCCTGTATATGGGCAATCTTGAGCAGAGGGAGAGAAGAGGCAGAAGTGATTGGAGAGAAAGAAACTTGCAGTGTGTTCTCGTCAATAGCTTTAGTAGCTCGGTGTCCACAGAGAGTTGCCGAGTTTTCGAAATGACCACTTGATCCAAAAACAGAGCGTTCGAAGATCAGATTTCACAAAAGGCTTGAGCTTGAGTTTGACTCCACAAACATACTTGGAGAACTCTTTCCTCGTTCTATTTCTAAAACAAGACAATCCAATAGAAAGTAGTACGCTAACACTAGATCGAATTGGGTAGTACTGTTCTATTTCAAGTTCCATTCCTTTGAGCTTTCGTTTATTGATCATCAATTGGGAAGGGAAGGGGGATCCTGGTTCATTTGGTACATCAAGTGTCCTTCATGAGGAGGTCTTGCACTTGAAGATGGCCACAGTGAGGAGAAGCAGGCCGACGATATAGCCGGTGGAGATGCTAAAACCGAGCACGATCTGACTGTAGCGCATATCAGGTCCGCGGGAGAGAATGTACCGCAGCGAGTTGATGGGCAGCGTCAGCGGCAGGGCGTGAGAGAGGTGCTGTGCCAGGCGGTGCATCGATTCAATCGGCCAGATGATGCCCGAGAAGAAGAAGGCGGGGATGAAGAGCGCTGAAGAGATAAAGAAGTTGAAAAAGAAGAAGATAAGTTGAAGTTCGAAATCAGAAGATGCCAAAACAAAAGCGCGGAAAAAAATCCTGTCGCTGTCGCCGATGGTGCCCGCCACACAGGACGTAACTCAATCGGACTGGAAGTTTCGAAACTCCCTTCAAAACAAAAAATTCAAACTCCAAACTCCTTACCTGAGGTAATCATCGCCGCCGCAATCGGCTTCGGACAGATGACGGCGATAAAGAGGCCAAAGGAGATGCCCTGCAGTCCCTGGAGGAAGATCAGCAGCCAGGCGGCGTAGAGCGGCCCCCTCGAGGGCAGGCCAAATAATCGAAAGACGATGAGGAGGATGAGCGCCTGCTGCACCAGGTAGAGCGCCGTCTGGGAGATGTAGTGGGCGGCCAGCAGCTCGATTCCCGACGTCCCGGTGGCCAGACAGCGCTCCTGCAGGCCGGCCACCGCCTCGCGGATAAAGAGATAGGCAGAGAGCACCAGCGCATAGCTGAAGACGATGGCGCAGAGGAAACCGGGCAGGAGGAACTCAAGAAAGCGAAATCGCGTACTCCCGTAGATCACCTCGGTCACCTCAAAGGGCGCAGAGTGGTTCCAGAACCACCAGGGATTGAAGGAGGAGGAGATGGAGGAGGATTGAGGGCAGTTTTGCCTGAAAATAGAAAGCAAAAAGTTTTAGGACTCTCAGGCTAACCAGAAAACCAGGACTGTTCATTAAATACGTCTGCCGAGCAGCTGTCGCCATCTAACGGTCGCAGGAGAGAAGCTGTAGTTCCAAAAGTCGCCAAGTGCAACTGGTGGCGCTAAATCCGCGTCACGTACTCTGCGAGCAGATCACGGCAGTTTCGGCATTTTTGGCTAGTCTGACAGGCTTACAGCTACGATAACACTAAGCTTCCATAGACTCCTTAGCAAGGCTGCCAGCTTTCTGGTGACCGCACAAACACCCAAAAAAGATAAACAAACAAAACATTACCTCCAGATAGCCTCGCCAATCAGCCGACTAGACTCGGAGCGGACAAAGCGGCGCATGGAGCTGATAAAGGCGTAGAACATCGTCTGACTGATGACGTAGTTGGACTGGTCGAGGTACAGCTTCACACCAAAGGGCGTCGGCGGAGAGGAAGGAGGAGGAATATCATGATGATGATGATCACCATCATTTGAAGTGCTGAAGTTGCAGTTCAGCACCTGAGAGTTCTGCTGACTAGAAGAGGAGGAGGAAAGGGAGGAGGAAAATGAGTCCAAACTCCCGTTTTGACTAGAAAATGAAGAGGAAGAGGAAGATGAAGAGGATGTTTTGATGGTCCAGGGAACCAGCGCTGCCACCGCCTTCCCTCTCACCACCGCGCCCACCGCATCAGACAGCCGTGCCACATAGGCCGGTGCAAAGATGTGCTCATCGAGGAAGCCGTGCACAAAGGTCGGCCCAAAGTTATCTGCTGATCCTGCTGCTGAGGAGGAGGCAAAGGCAATGTCCGCCGGGACGGCCACCGGCAGCTGCCGCACCGTCCGCCCAAAGACGATGCACATGAAGACGATCTGCAGGGCGGGAAAGAGAAAGTAGAAGAGGGCAATGGCGGGCGCCTGCCCCCGCATCGTCGCCAGGTTCTTCAGCACCAGCGCCAGCAGCCGTTTCAGGTCGAGGTTGATGAAACGGGAGAGGTAGGCCGTCCGGCGACGTTCGCAGATGGGCCACTCCGCCATCGGCAGGGTAAAGTGGTGATGAGGGTGATGGGGGTGATGGTTTCGATGAAGGTTATGAGGGTGATTGTGGTTCAGAATCGACCCCAAAGAGTGATTCGAACCCGGTGTTGAAGAGTTGTTCGGTTTAGGGTGCGACTTTGAGCTGAAGCTGAGCAGATCAGGCGGCTTCAGGCGGTCCAGTATGGGGAACATGTTGTTCGCTGGTGGTTGTGGCTGCTGATTTTCAGTAGAACTTTCTAATTTTATCTCCTCAGTTTTCTCCTCCTCGGTCTTCTCCGCTTCGAGGTAGGGGGCAATGGAGGGCAGGCGGCACTGCCTGATGAGCTCCTTCGTCTCACAGACCCGCTGGTAGAGGGCGTCATAGGTGGGCGCCCCGTAGCGGGTGCGCAGCTCCTCGGGCCGGTCCTCGGCGACGATCGTTCCATCGCGGAGCAGGCCCGCCTTGTAGGCGAAGCCAATCTCCTCGGGGTACTGCGTGGTGATGAGGACGGTCAGGCCTAGAAGGAAAGTAAAAAGTTAAACTTCTGTTTTAAAACTCCCAAAACTCCCAAAACTCCCAAAACTTACCCTCCTCCTCACAGAGCCTCTCCAGTCGATTCCAGACACTCCACCTGATCAGTGGATCGACCATCACCGTCGGCTCATCCAACAGCAGTAAAGGCGGCGAATGAACCAATGCAACGGCCAAACTCAGCCTCCACTTCTGTCCCTGGTTACACCGACCCACCTTCACCCCCTGCCCCGGAAGGTGCAGCATGGCGCTGAGGCAGGCGATCCTCTCCTCAATCAGATAGGCGGGCAGCTGATAGAGGCGTCCGTAGTGAGCTAGCGTTTGCCCAACCGTAAGCTCCGGCGCCAGCGTCACCTCCTGCGGCATGTGCCCCACGCAAATCGAACTCAGTCTGCAGCCGGTCGATTTTGAGGAGGAGGAGGATGAACAAGAGGAGGAAGAAGCCGCTGCTTTGGAGCTGGAAAACACCGACACACTCCCCCCGGTCGGCCTCAACCTCCCCAGAATCAACTTCAGCAGGGTGCTCTTCCCCGAACCGGAAGGCCCTAGCAGGGCGTAAATTTTTCCTTTAGGAACTTCCATGGTAACCGATTCGAGGACCGACCGGTAGGAGAGGCGGTCCGCCCTGATGGCGCACTTCGTCGGCAGGCCCTGCATCGCCAGGCTGCACTCGTCCGGTATGGACATCAGCGTATGGGCGCCGGCCCTCACGAAAGGGGCGTGGTGGAGGGCGTATCGAAGGGCCTCCAGAGAGGCCAGTCGTTCATCGTCCTCCTCGTAGTAGCTGGCAGTTCGAAGTTCGAATATTCCGTCGGCATCACCATCATCGCTGTTGGCCCGTATGCTGCTCAGGCGACTGCGGATGCTGCGAGTGTCGGCGCTGCTTCGTTGACCTCCTCCTCCTCCTCCTCCCTGAGAACTTCCGCCTCCTGAACTTCCGCCGCCTCCTCTTCGAGGACTTGGATTTGGGCTAGGGCTGACGCTGCCGCTTCGAGGCGCCCGACTAAAGGAGATGATCCGCTGGTCGGTGTGGTCGTAGGTGAAGTTCGCTGAGGGAATGCTGATGGAGGTGGTGGTGGTGGTGACTACGGCTGATGGTGATGAGGGAGATGAGGGTGATGAGGGTGACGGGGGTGACAGTGTGGCTGAAGTGGAGCTGAGATTCATGGTGATACGAAGAAGAGGTGATGGGGTGATAATATCGGCAAAAACTTTTTTACAGCAGGAAAGCTGATATGATCAGGAGAAACAGATCATGTTTGGGTAAAACCAAACTGTTGAATCGTCGTCTTCAGGTAAATTGATTTGTTTGTGTGTGCACCGCTGATGCCGTACACAAACGCTCAGGCAGCGGTCTCTGACAGACAGTGTGCAAAGTGCTGATCGGATCTCTCTTTCTCTCTCTCGATGAGGCTGACAGCAGCAGGTCGTCCAGCGAGCCGTGAAAGGCACAAGAGAGAGCTAATTAGTACTGATCAGTGGAGCGATCAAGTGCAGACAACAGCAGGTGAGGTGGTGGTGTGCAGCAATGGTGTGCAGACAACACTTTAGCCGTAGCATTTAGGTCGATGTTCACAGCAGCGAAGTGGAGGTGATGATGGAGATTGCTGAAACAATGTCGATGGTGGTGATGATGATGATGAGTTCAGGGAAGAAGGCGAAAAAGAAGACGAGGTGATCGATTGCTCAAAGCAGTAGTTTGTGATTGACGAAAGATCAATTGAGGTGATGATGGTCGAAAAGCCAATCAGCTTAGACACACAACCTATCAGGGAAAAAGAACAAGAACAAGAACAAACATGCAAAAGGGAGCTGATTAGTTGATTGAGTGAGTGTACATGATTGAGGAAATAGAACTGAACAACAAAAGTAGCAGCAGATAAACACGAAACGACATATTCCAAGCACTGAGGAGGAGGAATGTGTCGACATTGGCCACACACATGGTGCGTGTGACAATTAAAACTTTAGTCAAAGAGTGAAGGACCAGCAAAGAGAAAGAGAAAGATAGTGGAGAGAATACCTCTATTCACTGATTGCTGATTACTGCTACCGAACAACAACGACAGCTGATAATAATGAGTATATCCTCCAAACATACACACAGCTGAAGCGGCGGCGGCGGCCACCGTAAATGTCAATAACTTTTTGCAGTCCTTTAGCAGCAGACAAACTATGAACTACTACTGGTGGTCTGACTCTGCAGCTAGTCTGACCAATTAGCCACGCAGAGAAAGCAGAAGTTGCTGAAGTTGTTGACTGCAAGTCTGTCTGAAGTGCCCACTGGCACTTTCTTTCTTCTCTCAGCTTTGTACTTTTTCTACTATTAAGAAAAAGTAGAAGGCTCAAAAGGAGAAAAAAGAGGAGAGAGAGAAAAGACAGGGCAGCAGACACACGTGAACGCAAATCAGAAGACAAAACACAGTGCTGCTGCTGCTGGTGCTTATCCAATTTGCTCATAACACTGCTGATGTTCAATAAGTCTACCTAATAAATCACCGCGATCCAAAGTTTGCAGTCTTCAAAATATCCTCCTTCATCAAAAGAAGAAGAAAAACCCAGAGGCACAATTTACGAGCCTGTTGTTGTAGTAGTAGTTGGCTGGTTGGTTGGCAATAAAATTCAAATTAGTCCTGGCGCAAAGGGGCACTTCTCTCTTGGATGCGCTTCACCAAATTGAATTCCAGCCGTGATAAATGATCGAAATCACAATGGTCAACAAACAAACAACAGACTAAGCTGTTTACTCAGAGCAAGGAGGTGCTGAAGAGTAGGAAAAAGAGGCAAAAGAAAATGGGGAAGATATTTCTGCTGTAATAGCTGGTTGCTGTAAATAAACACACACACCGGCGCGGCAATCGGCTTGCTGTACGACAGGTGACCACAAATGAGCAAAGAGGAAGAAAGAAAACGATGGTGGTCAAGTGCAGCACCTGACCACCTGAACACTATGATCAGCTTAGGAAGAAGAAGAAGAAGAAGAAAGTGGTGGTGGTGGTGGTGATGCAATCAAAGATGTGAAGACGATTTGCTGAAAAACGGAAAATTTTTGCACACTTAAAAAGAAGCCTGCCTGTACCACTGTGTACAATGCGAAGAATGCAAGCGAAAGAAGGTGAGGTGTGTTGCAACTCCAAAAGACAGCCTGCAATTTTAATTGTTTGCGACTTTATTATTTTAATGTAATGTATGCACGGCGGTGGCAGAGGCAGTTACCGTCTTTTGGTGCAACACAATAAAGCAAAGCAAACAAACAACAACTGATTGGAATAATAAAGACACTGATGATGGAAAACTAACAAATATGACGATGATGATGATGACCAGAGGGCAGATCACCAGAAAGAGAAAGAACACCGATTAATTAGCAAGAACAATAACAAAAACAACAGCAGAGGACGATGAAGATGCTGATGATGATGATGAAGTTGATATCATCATCATCATCGTCCTCCTCATCCCTTCCAGAACTTCTCAGGAATACATTAAATCTAATGCGATTATTATTGGATGCAAAGTGTAACTAATGACCAGTTTGGAGAGAGAGAGATTAATCAGCAGTTTAGTAATAACATCAAAAATTGCTGCTGTACTAAAAAGTCTACGCAGTCCAATGCAAATAACTAAGAGCTAACGAGGAAGAGGGGAAAAACTGGAGGAGGCAAAAAGAAGGTAAAGGGAGAGAAAGTTATGCTGCACAAAAATATGGCCATTCTAATTATCGTCATCAATCATCAACGACAAAATAAAGAGCACTGAGGGAGAACAGCTGACTAGGAAAACTCTTACAAAACAATCTCTGTGAAGTTGTTGAAAGCAGAAGTCACAAGTGTGAAGAAGGAGAGAGAGAAAAACTGTAAACTGTCTTGTGACAAACTTACTGCTGCTGCTGAAGCCTCTTTCGCTTTCGAAGCTTACGTGAGAAACGTGATGCTGATCGACTTTAGATAACACCAACAGCAGAAGTTTGGAAATGGAGAGCGAAATGAAGGCGGCAAAGAAAGAAAAAGAAAGTGGCAATCTCTCATAACGGAAGAAAAAGAGGGTAGCACTTTCTAACAAAAATCTGAATCAGAACTAAGGATTATCTCACTTACGTGCCGACAGATTAAATACTCTTGGCGGCTGCCATCAATTGAAGATGAGAGAGAGAGAGAGAGGGCAAAAAGAGGGAGAGAAGTAGCAGTAGTGAAATCGGTCGCTTTGGTCATTAACATAGCACTAATCAAATTACCTGCCTGAGAGAGAGAGAGAGAGAGAGTATGCCTTTTATTTCACCTTCTCACTCATTCTCAATTATAAGCCCATCATCATAAATTCTGCCTAACTCACAGACTGTCTGAGCTGAGCTGAGCTGTTTCGCCATATGGCTAAAGGCCATAATGAAAAAAATGAAATGAAAGTGACTTTAAAGAGGAGGTAGGCAGGTAGGTAGGTAGGTAGGTAGGTATTGCCTCAGCTGAAGAGGTATTAAATCACTCAATCAATGCAAGACAATTAGCAGCAGCAGCAGCAACATTTTTGTCTGTGACAGTCTTCGTCCGATTAAAGGTCATCAGCTACTGGTCAGCAGATCAAAGCGGCAGATAGGAAAATATAGTAGTCCTGTTTTGCCTGTGAGATTACAGCAGATCTGATCAGCCCATCACCGTCTTATCAAACATGATCTTTGCAATAATCTGCTGCTAATCACAGATGTGTGGTGCACACTGAGCTGCCGGACATTCGGCGGTTGTCGTACAATGGCTGTCGTACCAGCAGCACCTCCTACAGCTGACAACCACTTTTCACTGTCACTGTCTTCTAGCTAATTATCGAGCACTGAAAGCTGCAGATCTATCTGCTGAAAGAAATGGCGTTCGTGGTGGTAGTCACAGCAGCTAAACTGTGTTGTACAACGACTGTACAGTTGTGAGTACTTCAGTAACCGAATGATCAGCATCAGCATAAGAAATGTACTAGCCTCGACTACCTCCTAAACGTGACGGACTGACGAGAGTGGCGGCGGCGGAGATATTGCTTATTACGTGTGATTTTCTTCTCTCTCCTCTCTCTCTCTCCCTTACGAATTAATTAAGTCAACGACTTGAATGAGCTGTTTAGTTCGCGCTTTAGTTCGTAAGCGACAGCAGCAGCAGCAGAAGCAGAAGGAAGAAACGTAAGAACATTTGCTAACACACAAATCGGCAAATATTAGCAAATTCTATGCAAAGTGGTGGAGGAGAAGGAAAATGCTAGGAGAAGAGGGTGCAATTAGTGCAACGATGTGAATGAGTGTGATGTGATGGGCAACTGTTCAGTTCAGGACAAACTCGGAACTTTGCCAAATTATGCACAAACCACGTCTCGTCTCTCACTGACCAAGCAAGTTTGAGTGCAAGTGCGTGTAAAGAAGATGAACAAAATAAAAAGGGGTAAAACAAAAAAGACGAATAAATGACGAAAGATCGAAGAAAAAGAAAAGGGAAAGGGAAACGCTGACAGCGAACAAGACACTGAAAGAAGAAAGCCTGAGCGCTGTCACGTACTGAAAAAACGTACGATAAAATTTCAGGCAGCCAGCAGATGAACAGATTGAAACGATGATGATGATGATTGGTAGTGGTGATGGAAGTGGTGAAGATGGTGATGCCACCGACTTGATAAGGTCACCGCCATTCACCAATCAACCTCACTGATCAGTCGTCAGTCAATCAGTCAGTTGTACTGCTTAAATCAACAACAGGGCAAGTGGACAATGACAAAGAAGAAGAAGAAGAAGAAGAAGAAGACAATGCTGCAAGTGATGGGCACTACACTAAACAATGTCAGAGTTGTCAATGGGGAGAGAGCAGTTTAGCAAACAAATCGAGTAACATCGAGTCAATTCAACACAATTGGCAAATTGGTAAATTGAGCGAGCAATTTACACAGTTTAAATTGCCGCTATAAGAGGAAAAGAATGTCTACAACTGCTGAATAATAGAAGAAGAAAATGGCTGATTAGAGCGGCACTAAATTGCTTCTCTTTAACTCCTCTTCAACACCATCTCTTCAGCAAGCAGACATCCATCGATTAAGGAAAGTGGAGAACAAAAACATACATGAGAGCACGTGCACTGGGGTAGCAGTACTGTACAAAACAAAGCTGCAACTGTACGGCAGCGGCAATTTGATAATGGGGTATTTTCTGGTGGTGATGGCGGTGATGATGATGGACACGAAGAGCGGCTTTGCTTTCGACTTGAATTGTTTTTGTGCACTGAAGAGGAAGCTTAGCACCAGTGAATGAATGAAAGGGCAACCGGTGATGGATGGAAAGAAAGACAAATAATACAGCAGCAGCAGAAGTGTTGCTAGGCACTTTCTAAAAGGACTAAAAGGACTACAGGACTAGTTGAAGTGTCCGAGCAGGTAAAGTCAATATTCTTCACTGAATGACTGTCTGTCTGACTGCCGACTCCTTCAAACAGGTAGAAGAGTTTTAAAGATGCTCACTCGCCATTTGGTTGAGTGCACAGTGTCAGGCAGTCAGTCAGGCAGTCAGTCAGTCCTCACAGAATGTGCAGACAAACAGTCAGACAGAGAAGAAGAAGGAAGAAGAGTCTTTCTTTCTCTTTCTTTTAATTGAGAGGTGGTGGTGGTGGTGGTGGTGGGCAACGACTGTGGGGAGAGAGAGAGAGAGAGAGAGAGCGAAAATGTGTGTGTTTGGCAGCAGCAGCTCACCTTGAGCGCAGACACTCGCTCTCACTCTCGCATTTACATTGACGCAAACAGACGCCAAGATTTGCTGGCGAGTCGTCTTCAG
>JAALOO010001530.1_pt1 | contig 12710 bp, 10 predicted proteins | sample 7257641 | NCBI WGS metagenome assembly JAALOO01 (sample SAMN14085613, study PRJNA598686) | mite metagenome | biome: ENVO:01001000; feature: ENVO:01001002; material: ENVO:01001226; isolation source: single female mite from University of Michigan culture on fish food culture... ... | reverse complement strand
TGGAAAAAATTCTACAACCAGTACGGAAAACTTTGAGAAACACTTGCGTAGTTTGCGAAAAAGGCTGGCTGAAACAATTTGGGATAGCAGAATTTGCATTTTCAAAAACTCCTTGAAAATTACCCCATTGCCAGTTTAAACACTGGTGCATTTTGCGGTTGTTTACTGTGGATACGTGTGAATACTACAGCATTTTTTTGTCACCGTTTTGTCTATTTTATTCTTTACTCATTTCAATAAACAATATTCATTTTGCAACATCAAATGTTTTAGAGGGGTGTGCGCGCACCAGCTCCTTAAAACTGTTTGCCGTCTTTTGCAGACTCACCTAAAAGTCCTCGATTGATTAATTAAGTGTTTGGCTTTAGTGCTAAGGCTAGCACAATTGCTTTTGATGTTTTATGTTCAATGACCACAAGAGCATAAGATTGCTCCAGTTTAATCAGTGGGCAATGTTGCGGTCGCTTTTGCTTCACTACAGTCTTGCTTTTACTTTCTTTTCAGCAAGTCGCAGGGCCATTCTAATTGCTCTCGTGCGTCGTGATCAATCATTCGGTGGTCTGTCGGCCTGGAACAGTTGGGCGTCTTTGGCTGAGTTGGCTGCACGTAATCTGCTCATTTCCATGATGTTTCAGTCAGTCAGGCAGTGTGTCTGGCAAGTGTCACTTTGGCTAAGTCGATCTAAAGGGGCTCGATCTAATGATGCATCATCCAGTGCGCTGCCAAGAGTGCAGGCAGAAGAAATTGGCAGTGCACTGCGCCGAATTTACATGTACCCATCTTCAAGAGACAGCGATCTTTTCTGTAAAATAATCGGGAATTAGCTCTAATCCTGATGTCAAGCTTAAATTGAAAACTTGCACTAAGCGAAAAGTGTCTTTCGAAGTGGCAAGTTTAGCTTAGTCGTACAATGGATTTCATTTTTTATCTTCAGCAAAGTATGTTCACTTTTACTGAAATTTGTTTTTAGTATTTTTGATTTGTAAATAGCACTACTTGAAGCAGCCTATTTGAAACACTGAAAATGAGACGTAAAAATCTAATTCAAAAGCTCTTCAAACTATGTATTTCTATCTTTCCTTCTCAAGTACTATTGCTTTTGGTTGATTTATCTTTGTGACACTTGAAATCATACACATTTGTGTTTATGCAATTTATTTTTATACAAAAGAAAAAAATTTAGAGCATGACCAAAAGAGGAAAAGAAGTGGGACAAGGAATGGAGGGATTCCACGGTCAGCGGCGGAAGGATCAATTCAATTGTCAGTGGCGAATGGGCACCGAGCATATATTGACAGGCAGCAAGGTTTCAGTGGTGTGTGTGTGCGCCTTGTTGTGCTGTGTCCGAGTTGCGATTTATCAGTGCCAGTGGTTCGCATATTAAACAGCCAAACAGCTCAGCACGAGTCGAAGTCGGGGCGCCTCGGCGACGGCAGCCAAAATATAGCCATTGTAGTCAGTGGATTGCCCTGTTCGGAACAGCGCTTCCAGTGTGACCAGCGCCGTTGTTGCCGCTGTTGTCCGACAGTGTGTGTGTGTGTGGATCCACTGGTCGCCGGGCAGCTGGCCAACAATCAATTCGCCATCAATCAAAGCGCACCAAGGCAGCAAAGGTCAGTGTGCAGGAAAGTGAAGGAACCAGGCACAGCGTTCTTCTTCCTCTCTCCTTTGCTTGTACACTGACGACGTGGTCGTTCAGTGTGTGTGTGCTGATCGAAGCGGTCGTGGTTTACTGCAAAATTGTCCCAGCAATCTTTCACTTTTTTCTTTCTCATCTTTTCTGTCCAATCTGGCACCGTTGCCGCCTCCTAATTGTGCGCAAGAAGGCTTGCATATTGTGCACGCCGTAATGTGCTGATTTATTACGCACACAATAGAAGTTAAAACTGGTGCGAGCAGCACTACCATTACCAGCACTACTTCCACTACTTCCACTTCTTTCTCGCCGACTGATTTATTCCGCCAATTATTAAGCCATTTATCGCTTCGACTGCAGCAGGCACCGTGCTAAACTCAACGGCGCAGTTCAACCAGTACAAAGGCAAACACCAGGCAGGCAGAGGGCACCAGCAGAACTGCCTCAAATGTCTTACACCTCACTGCCCGATAACACTTGGCTCTTTCACTCTTATTCACTTCTAAATTACCCTTTACTCAATCCATTGTGGCATAATCAACTCAACCAAACGTAAAGAAAGAAAAACTCAGAGAGTAAGCACTAGGTGGCGTTTAAGATTAGATTTTCACAAAAAAATAAATTGTAAAACAGTTTAAACAGTTTAAAATAAAATAAATTGTTCCGAAGTATTTCTATGAGAAATTCAGATGTGGGCTAAACATGGTGCTCGTTGCTTAACGACGATTAGGTTAACATGCAAAAACCAAACTAAAAACAGTCAAACAATAACTTACCATTATCGTCAACGAACATTATGAGGTGGCAATCATTTTGACAATGAGCAGCAGTCCTGGCAATGGTCAATCATTTGCATACATCAACACTGTCTTTTGGCACTGGCGTGCGTCCTATCAAGTTCAAGTGTCATTGCCCGTACCATGGGCACTGGTCACTGTCGGCTGATGGCGATCATCACGAGATCGCAGTGCCACTCGGCGATGATCTCCCGCTCTGGTCAGCTGTCACCGCTTCAGTGCAATTAGAGGCTTGTAATTTGTGCTGTTGATCATTAGCAGGCACGCAAAGGTGACGCAGTGCGCGATGCCATCTTCAGGCGGCCGCCATATGACACCTCGTTTGCCATCTATCTCATCTCATCTCTTTTTCCCTCACTTTCTCTCTCCTGCTCTTTCAGCCTTCATTACTCACTGAAGTGGCCTCATTTATTTTCTCCCGCCTATTCGGTGACCTTTAGTCAATTCTCTCTGGTGTGCTTCACCTTCAGAAGTTGCCTTCTGCCTTTGGTCGTTAATTGAGCCATTACTCACCGCTCGTAGGCCCTTTTTGTCGCGCAGACTTTTCATCTCTCTAGACAATCACCATGCCGCGTATCGTATTCATCAACGTCAGCGCCGCTGCTGCTGAAATGCTGGCAATCAGTGGAAAACCATAGTCAACAACATGGTTTCTGTGTGCACTTTTAAGGCACCGGATTGGTTAATATCTTTACTTTTTGTATTTTTTTGTATCGATGCCATCGAGAGTGTAACAAAAGCTTTGTGTGTGTGTTTGAAGTCTGTTGTATGGTACAAGTGTATGTGTGTGTGCAAGTGTTGCTGAAAAATAAGAAAAATGTGGCAAGTGAAGTGGCGTGTTTTGTACAAAGTCAGTCAGTAAGTGTGTATGTGTTTGGCTGCGGCACGGCGACGGGCATCATCGTCCCAGTGAAATTAGCTCTCGTTGGCGGCTGCTTGTGTTGATTGATTACCGCTTGAAAGCTGGCGACAGACAATTCCATTGGAGCCGTCTGGCAGCACATGATGCCAGGCAGATCGATAACTAATCTGAGCAGTGTTCGAGTGGTGGCAGTCGCGACGGCAGCATCAGCACCAGCGAAACTGTTTTGCCACTGGCTCAGGGCTCCACAGAGCACAGCCGCTTGTGCTGGTAAAACAACTGCTACCAGTGCTCTTCAGACTGGCAGATGTGTATGAGTGTGTGTGGGGGGTGCTCTCTATCGAATGGATTTAAATAGATGTTAATTCCATTTATCATATGCTGCAAATTAAATGGAAATTTGATTTCGATTCCTAAAGTTTCCCTGCTGCTAATTCTCGCTGGGTGCAAACACACACACACACAGAAAAGAACGATGAAAGTTGGCAGCTTACTGGCATTGAAAATGTGCTCGCCCGCTTCGTAATTGGATTGGCGGGTGCGAGCTTGAAAAATTGATTTCTAAGTCGTCGACAGTGTGTGAGTGTGTGTGTTGTGTACAGTACACATACACAAGCTGGGCATTATTACCTTATTTAAACTGAAATTAAACTTCACAGGCTTACTGGCGATGATAAATCGAAAAAGACTATCGCTCAACTTGGTGATAGGCTATAGCAAAAAACTTCCATTTCTTCATCTTGGTCGAGAGAAACTGGCATGGCAAGGAAAAAAGCAGTAGTATAGTGCAAAACGCAGTACACAACAGTGTTGATTATATTTACAAGGCAGTGAAAGAGGAAAAGAAAAGAAAAAGGGGAGGAAAGGGGAAAAAAGTAGATCATGACGACGACGAGGACGATGTGCACGACGACGAGCAATAAATAAGTGAACCGTCAAGAGCGAAAACCGTGGCAGTGTCTGTCTGTTTGTGTGCTTAACCGAAGAAGTTTAGGTTGGGCAAAGTGCTGACCGGAGCGACTGGCACCTGGACAGTCTCGGTGAGGACGGTGGTGATGGTGGTGGGCGTGACACTGGTGCTGGTGATCGTTCGGTACCTGGTGCTAAGGGCATTGTACACCAGAGTGTACACCTTCGACTTGGTCATCGTCGCCTCCGTCACCGTGGTCACCGTCTTCAGCATCGTCGAGCTCTGTATCGTCGGCGTCATCTGAAACTGGGGCATCTGCATGGCGCCCATGGGCATGCCCATTTGGGTGCCCATCAGTGCATTCTGCAGCTGTGCCTGCTGCATTGCAGCCAGTTGCTGTTGTTGCTGGTTGTTGCTATTGCTGTTGCCGTTCATAATGGGCACTAGCTGAGTGGTGAAGGTGTTCACTACCCTTTCAGTGGTTCCCGATGGCTCGAGAATAGTTCTCGATCGAGTCGTTCTCCCGTCGTAGAAGCTGACAACTTTAGTGTTGTAGATGGTCTCTGTCTGCAGGACCTGCGTGGGCACTGTCAGTGTGTTGTACTGCTGTGGCGCCTGCTGCTGTTGTTGCTTCATCTGCTGAAAACCAAAGTAGACGGCCGCCAGTTGTGGGTTCTGCAAGACAGCAGCCAGCAACAGTGGATTGTTCAAGTCAAACTTTTGCGCAAATTGGTTCTGGGCAAACATCGGTGGCTGCATGCCAAAGCTCAGACTGGGATCAATGCTTGGCATCAGTGGTTGAAGTGCGGCCGGCATTTTAGTTTCACTTTCGGCGTTACCAGTAAAGCTGGGCACCTGCGTGGCTTGGATCATGCCTAAGATGTATTAAGAATTACATTACTAACCCTTCTAAAACTTAAATATATCGCACTTACCTTCCACTGAAGATGGCTGAATTCCCTGCTCAGCCATGGAAAGGTCGAGAATTTCCGTTCCATTGATGAGCTCTGTGTTCATCGATGGGGACAGCGTAGAGGTGCTCTCAATGAAGATATCACCCGGTGGCAGTGTTCGATAGGCGGTGATCAGTTTGCGGATAAAGAAGCTCTCGGTGACGGTGTGACTTTGGGTAGAGGTGCCATCAAAGACGGGCACCACAGTGGTACGCATCGTTCGCTCGGTGACAGAGTAGGTGCGAGTCATCACCAGAGCCGGCGTCTCGGGGATGGAAGTCGCCTCGAGGTCATTCGCCGACAGGTCAATAGTCGGCTTGACCATCTGTGTGTCAAACTCGGACTCAGTTGGGTGCAGCGTCCGCTCAATAGTGGTGGTCAGTGTCAGCGTCTTCACCTGCAGGTGATTGCCGTCGACGTGCTGTGTGACCTCGCTCGTTATCGTCTGCACCTCTTTCACCACTTTTGATGGATCGATAGCAGGCGGACGCTGCTCATCAACACTACCGCCATTGAAGTTCACTTCATCAGCATTGCCATCAACAACATCTGGAGCGGCAGTGGTCGAGGTGAGACCTTCCAGGATCTTCTGCTTTGTCTCCTGGTCAATGGCATCCTTCTCCTGCTTCTTCGCCGCTTCCTCTAATTCCTCTCTCTCCTTTGCCTCCTTCTCCAGTTTGCTCTTTGTGCTGTAGTACTGCTGCATTTCCTCTGCTTGCGTGGGAGGCAGTTTAGACTTGAATCGATTAAATTTGGCCTAGGTGGGAAAATGGTTTGTAAGTGGTTTGTCGCCTTTTTCGCCTGTATGTCATGTCAATTGAATGCCCTTACCTTGGGTGCCTCTCGTGGCGGCAGTGAGAACCGTCTACTAGTGCCGACACGTGGCTTTCGAATCTTAACGACCGATTTATTCTCTTGGCTCTCGGCATCTTCCGCTTCCTCCCTGTTCTCCACCTGCTTTGCCCACCGCGACTTGAGTGGATTCAGCGCAAAACGAGCATTGAGGTGGCGAGCCTTTGAGCTTTCAATCAGCTTTTGCGATTTCGCCCTCAGGGGGTGCACCTTCTTGTGGATGGCATTCGGCACCGGCTCCTCTTCTTTTGGCTGGTGCACTGGCTGTGCTGGCGGTGGTGGTGGCGGCGGGGGTGACGAGGAGTGCTGACGCGGTGATGAGGCCATTCTGGTGGGCTGCACCATTGGCTGGGTGTAGGAGTGCGTCGGTCGAATGGTGGGACTCTGCATCTCCGCATCCGGTCTCACCTTGATGCTGCTGGAGAGAATCTGCGCGTACTTTCCGCTGATGTACGTGCCGATGACCTTCGTCTCGTACACCGTCGTCGAGCCCTCGTTGACGACGGTGCCGCCGAGGACGGTGACCAGCCCCGTGGGGTAGGTCTGCACTGGGCCACCGCCATGTTGGTGGTGGGCGACCCTGGTGGGCCTGATCTCCGGAAACGGTCTGGGCGGCTGTGTGGGCGCTATCTGAGGCGCAGCGTTCGCCAGTGCTGTGCTCTGGCTGGCGCTGGGAGACGGCGTGAAGACGATGACGGTGCCATCTACTGTCGTGCGGAAGTTCAAGAACCCACGCACGGTGACAGTGGGCAGGGAGGTCTGAATGGCGATGTTCTGCTGCTGCTGAGCAGGGGATCCATAGTAGTTCTGGCCGTCGACCAGGGCTCCTTGCCAGACTGTCAAAAAGATGGGAAAGAAAAATGACAATCATATGGTTAGAAAGAGAGTGAGAAATCATTGCAGTGTTTGTTTGTGTGCCAAAGTTTGACCATTTCCAAGTCTAATCGAGCAAACCAATAATAACAGTGCTGCTCGCTGCGAGGTTTGTGGCAATTGTGTGTTTGCAAAATGTTTATTTGGCGATCGATCGTCAATCAGTCCAAAGAGTAGAAACAAACAGAGAAAGTAGAAGGCAACAACAACAAAGATCGATCTCCCCCTCTTCTGTTTCTCCTTCTCTGCTGTTGGGCGATAATCGACACTTTGATTCTGTTTCACAAGATATAATTGAACTACAGTCTACAGTTTAATTGTTATTGATGGCCAAGTGAGTGAGCATCATCATCACGCGTTCTGCTGCGGCAGACGGCAGATCGGCAGATCGGCGATGCTGATGCTTCTGCCGCTGCTACGAGCGCCAAATGACTGATTGCACCAATCGCGCAATTGTGATGCGCAGGCATCGTTGCCAAAGTCCGACGACGACGGCTGCAACCCAATCTCAATGCTAATGTACAGGAAATTGACGCCCGTGCGGCATTGCCTGCCCGTTCCTCCTCCTCTTCTCCTCGTGGCCAAGTGCAAAGTAAAAGCGTTGCCGCTGCTGAAGTGCTCATCTGCTCCATCTCTCTTTCTCGCTTTCGCCTTTTCTCTGCGCAGTGATTGCGTAGCCTCGGTATTTCATCCCAGTGCCGTACAGGTGACTAAACCGCGCGCGCTCGTCCTCTCAAGCGCGAGTGAGTGAGTTTGAAGATTCATCAAGCGGTCACGATGTGAGCTCGATTAAACTTGCTAATCGAAACGAGCATCTACCAATTACCAACAAAACAGGAAAACAGCAGTGCCACCAACACTGTCGACAGACTGACGACCATTTTATTATTTCCTTTCTTTTTCACTCCTGCCAGAGCTGTGTCCAGTTGTTTATGATCGATTATTAGCGCGAGACCAATTGACGACTAATCGTTGCATTTCGACGTTCTCTCTGTCCTCTTCTCTGTGCATCCAAAGTGCACCCGTTCAGTAATCGATTGCCACTGCTACTGCATTTGTTTTGAACTGCTGCCTCTTACAAACACTCAAGTTTTTCTCAATTCGAACAGGGCAATTGTTTTTGCTCTATTTCTTTTTTATCCGACTAATGTTCCCATTCATCATTCAAGAGGCAATCATATTGCCCTCTAATATTCACACTGAGCATCAAAGGAGATTACTTCTCGCTTTTCAAACAAGCAGCTTTACTGTCAATTTGAAAGAATCGTGTCTTTTGAAACTAGAGTTTTAGCTGACAATGAAAAGTAGTTTCCTAATTAGCCGGTGACGATCCGGTGTGCAGATTTTTTGCCTAATCGCAACATCGATCGTGTGCGGGCAACTTTTACAGCGACTGGCACGACAACAGCTTTCTAAGTAGATCTCTAATTTATTTATGTTTTCTCACTCACTCAATTTTGGCTTAATTAATGCCACCAACAAAACGAGAAAATTGCTCAAATTTTAAGAGCACTGGGCGCCAGTGCAACATGTGAACACAGAGTTGAAACAAATGGTTTAAGTTGTTGCTGTACAAGTGACTTTGGGCGGGTGCTGAATTGTTATTTGGCTTGGCAATTGAGGATCATTTTGTTTTCTTTTAGTTTACTATATTTGTAGCCACAACTCAAGGCACAGCAAACATTGGATTTAAGTGGAGATATTTGGGCGCGATTTTTCAATTGATTCCATTCAACCGCTACTACTTTTTTGTTTTTTTGTTGCTAAAATGTCTATACAATGCACCACTCAGTGTGTACGTGTGTGATTGTCTACAAAATAACGTTTTTTACTAAATGGAGATGGCCATTGGTAGACAAACTGTGAGAGAGAGAGGCATTTCTTAGTTCTCTACTCAAGGGCGCCATTGTCGCCTTTTCTCTGACAGTGTGCCGTACATTGACATACACACTCTTACCAAAGACACTGATTCTTCATTTTCTCTCATCATTTTTGGGCGATCTTCACTTGAAGAAGTACACTGCAGTTTATACCTTGAAATAAACCATTACTGTTGCTGTTAAATTGATCCTCCTAAAACAATCGATTTCAACGGCAAATGTCAAGTTTAGTTGTCAATAGTTAACTCTCACGCTAGCTACGCCTAGTTTCACCGCAGCAACAGCAGCAATGGTTGGCCAGCAGTAATTAAGTTTTTCTTTGCAGAGGATCAAGCCAATAGAAGATGCTGATCGATTGCTAAAAGATGCTAATAAATAATGTTTTAGGCAGTTATTCATGTGTTTCACGTGTACAGCATCCACTACACTTGTGGTGGCTTCCACGCCTCATTATACACATTGGCTAATGCCGTCTAAATGGCTCTATTTATGGACATGAGGCACACTGCTTTTGTGTGTAGTTTCCATTGCCACTGAAATCACCGCCTGTGTATGTGTGTGCTCGTACCAGACACACACAGTGTCTTCCTTTGTGTGGATGACATTTTTCCCAGACGTTAAGTCTCCTTCCTACTACCTGCTTCCGATGCCAGCACTGAGGTTGCTTCAGTGGCTTCACATTGCTAATAACAGGGCACGAAGAAACAGTGTGCATACAAGAGCACACACTTACTTTTAAAAGCCTGCAAACACTACCCATAGCCTGCGGCCGCACACTGGTGCCATCACCGCCATCACCACCATCCCCATCCAGCCCAGTCATTAATCCATTATGCTTATAATATTGTCCGCGGCGTTTCCTACTTTACACCTTTCCCCAGGATAAGAGTAACAATCTAACCGCAGCAGCTTCTTTCCGAGTTTAAGCACTGCAAAATCTGACCATTTGAAGTTTTCTTCACTTTGATAAATTTCAATTAGAGCACTTATCGCAATGCCATTCGTTTAATTTGACAGTGTTATCAAACAAAGCACAAAGCCAATTAATTGAGACCTGCACTTTTTTCCTCATCTCCACTGCTCGGGTTAGTCACCAAATCAGTCAGTATTAACGGGCTAGATTTATTTGTTTTATTTATAGTTTTTAGTGATCAGTGAGAGATTAAGATCCAAAAACTGGGTTAGTGCGGCTCGGTTCAAAGTATGTCTGCCGACTGCAAAGCAGACAGGTGAAATGATCTGCTCGGCTTCATCGCTTCTAACATATATCCTTCACACATATTTGCTCAACAAACAACACCCAGCCAATTGTTTGTACTTGCTTCCTTTCTACGCGACACTTTCAGTTTCAGAGTGCATCATTAGGAAGTAGTGACGAGAGAAAAGGCCACTTCAAACAGTGCACTTCACTTTTTGTTCGAGAGCAGTCGCTTGGCAGACACAGGTAGTCTCGGTGCTACCCGCACTGACACGTCAAAAAGTGTTCCTTGATTTGCAGTTGTGGTTATTTCTGTCACTGTAAATGGCTTTGTTGTGCACAATTTATGATGGTCAATTTTACAGTGGCGAAGATCAACTTAAAGAAGTTTCAGGAAGAAAAACAATGACTAAATATTTATTATTTATAAAAATAAAGATTTGATCGTTTTACGTGATTGCAATTGAGAAATAAATTATTATCATTGTCACTGTGCCCTCTGGCCATTAAACAAGCAAAAAGATAATTGTTTTGTCCACTCAGGAATCAATTTGAATTGCTTCTTTTTACATTTATTTTTAGATATCACTGTCAAACTAAAGTGCCGGGGTGCACGCTTAATTTTGGTGAATCTATTTATAATTATTATTTCAAATGAATTATTGCTTTTAGTTTGCATTCATGCACGAATTTCAGTTTTATCTAGCAGGATAGAAACTACATAACAATGGATATAAGATAAGGAAAACACATTTTTCAAACTGACCAAGCAACTTTTTACACTTATCGATTTATACGCCCACCACTTTCAATTGAAAAATTATCAATTGTAGTGCAACAGTTTCCTTTTCTGCTTACCTCTGTTATCACCACTTTTAAAGCATTGTCATTGAAAATCGAGGAAGCCAAAATGAGTGCGAAACGTGTGCTTAAATGATTGATGGCACTCATCAGACAGTTGGCAGCTAGTGAAGACTTTTTCTTTCCTATCCAACACTTAACTCACTGACTCATCACACCTCCGAAGTGAGTGAGTCGTCTGTTGTTCTAGGCTGTCTCACGCAAATCTGTGTCCTCTTGTTTCACTGTCGTTTTCAGCAAACTGCTCAGCATTTCCTTTCAGAAACCTTTTCGCCTGTTCAGCCCAAATTGAGCCACATAGCCGTGTACACAACAGCTCACGTCATTAGTATAGCACTTTTTGTCGCACATCACTGGCCGCATCCCGGCAGTGCCTTTTAGCTCGTTCCCAGCAGCATCGGCCAGCAGACTGTTCTCGCCAAATTGGCAGTTTTATTCACTGCACTTTAATTGCAATCCAGACAGAGAAGCTGTGCTGCAGTGTGGTCATTGCTGCTGCTGTTGTCACTACAGATCAGCTGTTTTGATTGTTTGACTTTCCTTCTTCTTTTTCTTTTCAACGTTTTCAGCTTGAAGAAGGAGTTGTCTCCGTGAAATGAAGTCAATTGTTCTCTGCCATTTGAACTTGTTCATACTTGTGGCCCTATTTCGGTGTCTCCAAGAAAGCTCTCACTACCAGCAACTTTTGAATGATCAATTTAAATTGCCTGGAAAGTTATAAATTGGCTGCCCGTTTTTACAATACCTCAATTTCAATTCGAAATCGATGCTTCTGCTGCTGCCTATCACAATTTTCTGGCCACTTTTTTGTCTGCCAACGTCATTGCACAAGTTTATACAACTTTGCTACTTTCTATCTCCAAAACTTTTATTTTTCTTCACTTGATACACTCGACACTTTTGACATCGCACAATGGCACACAAGCAATTGTTTTCCTCCTTGAGTCTCATTGAGCCCCCGGTGTGTTTGATCACGCTTTAATCGCCCATGTAAACACTTTCTTACAATTTAGTGTACCTTTTATTGCAGCAGTGTAAGTAAACAACTGAAACCGATTTGAGCAGTGCACCGTGCTTTACCTTGTCAAGACGCTGTGGTGGTAAATGAGATTTTGCCAAGTGGTGCGAGTAAACTTTAAAGGCTGAAGAAGCAATTGAAAAGGTTGTTGGCAACGACTGCACTGTCAACAGCAACAGCAGCAGTCTTCAGTCTTGCTTGGTTGCTTGCAGTTCAATTGAAAAGTTATCACTTGGCGCCGGTGAACTGGCAAACAATACTCCGTCTCCCTCGCTTTAAATGCCTCACTCTCTTTGGATTTTGCTCCGAGACGCCTGCTAACCTACTTCACTGATTTGAGTTCGATTTGCACAATGAAAAGGATTAGAGAAACTGTTTGAATTTACTTTCAAGTGAAGCACCAGCAGCAGAAGCAACAACGGCGGCGGCGGCTAATTTACGAGTTGCGTGTGTGTACAACTGTTGATGCAAGCACAAACGTCGATGCACTTAAAAATTTATTTACCATCTTCATTCGCCACAGTGCTCACCATGTGACCACTGTGCGGTTATCTGCTCGGCACTCTGGAGCCGAACTCGTTTGCTGGCGGCAAACTTTCCCGGTCAATTGTCTAGTGACGACCTCGTTGACGTCCGACAAATCCTCAGCGCGTCCGTGTAGCACCAGTGCACCAAAGTGACTGACTGACTGCGCAGTGGCATTTCCTTCACCAACAAAAAGCATTTTTCTTACATTCACCACAAAGAGGGTCAATAAATCAGAGAAGTAAGTCACGGGACAATTAATTAACTTTGAGCCACTGTGAGTGGGGAAATGGCGTTTGTGCAGACTAATTTAACGGTAGATTGTGCTCATTGCTGAAGATGCTG
>JAALOO010000085.1_pt4 | contig 12714 bp, 19 predicted proteins | sample 7257641 | NCBI WGS metagenome assembly JAALOO01 (sample SAMN14085613, study PRJNA598686) | mite metagenome | biome: ENVO:01001000; feature: ENVO:01001002; material: ENVO:01001226; isolation source: single female mite from University of Michigan culture on fish food culture... ... | reverse complement strand
TCTCTCTCTCTCTCTCTGCTCTCTATTTTTGATGACACTTTTCGCTCTTTCGTTCTTGCCAGACCGCTTTGACTAGCGAAGCTTCCAGCCAACCTTATCCTGTACCCCTGGCCCAGTTTCTTTTCCTTTTTTTCTGTTGCCCAGTTGCCGTAGGCCACTCTGCTCTATCGTCTATCTCGCTCTCTGCTTCCGTCTCCACTCTCGCTAGTAAAGTGTTCGCCCTTCGATTGCCATTTCTTGGTATTTTCTTCCACCATTGTTATTTGCGTGCACGTGCATGCAAACGTGACTGTATATAGAGAAAGTTATTATTTCTATATATTTATAACCAACGCCATCACTCGTCGTTTCCTTCGATGTCTCATGTACTATATTTACAAACAAAAACACTTTTCTAACATTATATTAAAATAATTCTACAATAAATCAACAAAGTTCAATCAAGAGACCGCACCGGTTGACTCTGCCCAGTGCAACTCTGTTGCAGTCGGGCGAATTTGGCAACTTTTATTCTTACATGACTTGTTGTGCACTGCTTCTTTGGCACCATTTCTGGTGCTCTACAAATCCAAATCTTTCAAGCCGGGGACAGCCTTGAACATTCCCTCGACAATGTCGTCGGTGACATCAGACAACGATTTAGGATTCCAACTGGGGCTTCCACTCTTTGTGATGAGGCCTAAGAAAAAAAGAAGAGATGGCGTTAAGTGTGTTTGCCAAATGTGCCTGTCGAGTAAACAACAAATCTAAATGGGACACTTACGAGCAGTCACACCGTTGAAGAAGTCGTCGTATTTGAGTAAGTTTTGCGACACTCGAAACTCCATTATGAGGCACTGGGGAAGGTTCAACTTTTGGCCTCGTTTCAGCAACTCGAACGTCACTTTGAGGCTCAGCGGAGATGCCTTGTGCAGTTCGTCAAGCACCTCCTTAGCCCATGAAGAGGTATCCTCCTTGAGAATATCAATCATCTTCTCGACCGAATCTGCGCCGAAAGCGGTGTTGATTCTGCCAACATACTGCTTCTCGGAGAACTCCTGCTTGTAGTCGTCCATCCATTGTTCCTGGCAAAGTAGGGTGATATCATCAATTATTTATGCGCACACAATATGGTGACAATTTATTCCAATTACTTGATGCTTGGAAAGAACGTGGCTTATGCGGTTAGCATCAGGTTCCTCAATTCGCAAGAGATCTCCCTCGAGGTTAGGCAAGTTGGCCTTAGGAGTAAAGTGAGTGGCAATTCCCGCCTTGACGATGTCAAGTCCCTTCATTCGCCGACCCGTTAAGGCAAGGTAGGCGCCTAGTTTGCCAGGCAGACGGGGCAAAAAGTAAGATCCACCCACGTCAGAGAAAAATCCAATTTGCGTTTCTGGCATTGCGAAAACTGCATTCTCAGTCACCACTCTGAAGTTGCCGTGCACCGAGAGACCGACTCCCTTTATAGGTGATAAATAATTAATGAGAACAAATATTGATTAAGTGGTGTCGGCAATTCCCGATCACACTTACACCGCCCATACAAATGCCCTGAATCAGAGACACGATTGGCACACCAAGGTTTCCAATTTTGGCATTTAGCAGGTACTCTTCTCGAAAGAAGTCGCGGCTAAGATCTGACCCTTTGCCACTCTCGGCGATTGCTAGAGACAAATGACATTGTGTGAAGATTACAGAGGCAATTAGGCTGATTGTCACTTACCACGAACGTCTCCACCGGCACAGAAAGCTTTGTCGCCAGCTGCCTTCAGAATGACCATTTTCATGTTCCTGTCATTTTCCCACTTTTTGAGCTGTGGGTAGATGAGACGGACCATGTCCAAGTTGAGGGCATTCAGTGCCTTGGGTCGGTTGAGGGTGATGATTCCCTTGTTGCCCTTTGTCTCAAAGAGAACGTCAGACATTGCGCCAGACTGCTGAGTGGACGCTAGCATCCGTTTGGGAATGACCGACAGCTTTGAGCGCAGGCAGGCGCCAGCAAAGGCTGCCATCGCGTGCATGGTGAGCCTGTTCAACCGAAGAGGTACGTGCCAAGTGTCGATGACGGCGGCGGCGGCAGTTGCTCTTTCACTTTCTCTCTCTCTCCGGTACAAATAAAACGAGTGAAATGAAATGCAGATGAGCTGATCGGAGATCAGCAGTAGCGGTCAGGAGGATCGTCGACTGTTGCCGCCGTTGCTGCTGCTGTTGCTGTTGCTTCTTCTTTCGGCTCTACTCTTGTGAAGTCTGTTGATGCTAGCAGAAAAGTCGTCTGATGGCGTCAATGAATTACTTCGCTTGCAGCGCTGTGAAGTTTACACACTGTGGTGGAGTATGTTGACAATATATCTCCGTGAACTGATGCAACTATAAATATAGTCACACTTGGCGCCAGTACTGTTGACTGGCTGACTTTGGCAGGTAGTGCTGATCTCACTTGTACAAGCTCGCTGTTGATAAGTTACACAGCTGTAGAAAGGTGCAAATAAAGCAATGAGTATGAGTTTTTATCTCACAGTTCAAAACGTCTGTTTGATGGTAGGTGGACGGTGACCGATGAAAGTGACCGGTGAATCAGAGCTGCCAAACAGATGGACCCAGTGACATTGAACTGCGCTGGCTGAAAATGAAAACAAACGTGGGCGAAAAGCTTGCTGTTGATACCACTAGATGGCAGTGAAAAAGAGTTAAAAACCAGTTTTTTACTTTTATCAAAATTGACGATTTTGTGGGAAAAAATCTAGAAACATTTTATTTGATTGAAAACTGAAAAATAAGGAAACGTCAAATTCAAAATGGATAAAAACATTGCAAATAGAAAGACGCACTCTTCTCTACTCTCGTAATGTCTTCTCATTCGTCTCCGGAGGCGGCCCAACTGCGGCTTGTCGAGGTCGAGCTGTTTCAGATAGGTAAAAAGTGATTTATTAGTGAATAACGCTCATCTGCAGGCAAAAACCAACAACTCACTGTGACAAGTTCCAGTGTAGTATGTGATGTCATCGAGAGCGAATCCGCCATCACTGGCCTCCCCCTCAAACTGCACCCTGTAGGGCGTCTCGGGAACGACCGCCACCTGGGCGTACATCCACTCGGGCTTGGCAGAGTCGAACTTGCGAGTGGTGATGCGCCAGACCAGTGCCTTTGACTCTAACCCTGAGGCTGAACCTGAGCCGGCACCTCCACCACCACCTCCACCACTTTTCTTGTCATCATCTTCAGTCAGTGTGTTGGTGGCGTCTTGGTTCTCCATTGTGATGACGTACACACTTAGCACCGTTGAATCACCTCTGAAATTGTACAACTTTTAGTTGTGAGATGCTTGGGAAATGCTGTGCATCAAGTACCTTCCAAAAGGGGTAAACCAAAATGACACGCATCGAGGAGTGTTGTCCTCATTGGGCTGAAATTCGGGTGACCGCAGAATGGGATACTGAACTGAGTTTTGGTTAAAAACGTCAAAGTATATGTAGCCAACTGTCAAAGTAAAAAGAATAATTAGGCAACTGATTAAAAGCTGAAACCATCATACTGGGGGCTCTGAAGCTGTGATCCTGCAAATTGGCAGGTCGACTGTTCGGTGTGGCCAACTTCCAGGTGACAGTGTCCTTCAGAACGGTCAGTCGGTTCGGATTTTTCCGCTCAAGGGCAGCTTTTGAAAGTGGCCCATTCACCGGTCCTTTACCCGACTGGTTTCTGTAGCCACAAAGGTCACGATCAAATGAACACTCCCCAAAGACGGCAGCCGCTTTAACGGGAAACGCTGAAAAAAGTCGAAAAATGTGAGAAAAGCACACACTGGAAAGTGGTACTTACTAGTGCAGTTTCCGTTGAAAAAACTAATGTCGTCTACAGCGATTGTTCCGACCTGTGGGTAAACAGTTAGCCGCACGTTTTATCTAACATGCTCATCACTACTCACTCGTCCGTCTCCCCAAATGCCCTCAATAATGATTTGGTAGTTTTGCAGCGGCGCTTTCTTCTCGCGACCAATAGTAATGGGTACTTTGGCCATTTTCCAAGCCTGTAAAAAATGTCAAACAGTTGTACTGCAAAGTGCATTTAAAATCAAGCTACCACTACAGTACCTGAGCTTGGTGATTGTTAAGTCGCCAAATCAAACTCATTTCTTCGCCATTATCGGTGACCGTTTTTACGTAGACTCGCAGTGACCCCAAACTGGGTCCGGCAGAGTCGATGGTGCGCTCGTACATGTAATAGTAAAAGGTCATGCACTTTGGTACGGTTGACTGCGGCACAAATTCAGGACTGAATATCCAAGCCCTCGTGCCGCCTCGTTGAGGCTGAGAGTTGTCTCCGCTAAGGTTGATGAAGTAGCCTAAGCAGTTGGAATGTAACAAGTCAGACAATGTTGGAAAAAGATGAAATACACTACCTTCTGATGACCGAAGTGTGTGGTCGTAGCGGGGTTCAAAGTTGCCCAAGCTAAACTGCCGCAGCCAGTCAAAGTCGTCCACTTTGCTGTACTGATTTGGATTAGTCCAGGAGCACATGTTTTCATCAAATGTACAGTCGCCATTTCCTTTGGAAGCAGTTTGAGGTAGTACTATAATGTACAGAGAATAAGTAAAAATAGCATTAATTAAATAGCAGATTCACCTGGACAGTTGCCTTCGATGAACGCAATATTGTCGATTGCAATGATGCCCAGACTGTTTAGTCCTACTTCGCCTTCAAATACAATTTGGTAGGAGAGAACCGGCGAGGAGATGGGGACCTGTGCCACGTGCCAATTGTTGCCCGATTCTCCGCTCATTTCCCAGAGAAGTTGATCGGGAATGGTCTCTTCACCGCCCGCATAGCGAATCTTTACTCGAAGCGAGCCAACGCCGTTCCCAAACATGTGAATGGCGAATTTGAGACACAGAGGCAAGTTGTCGCCTAGCAAGAGTGATCAGTTACTCACAAAGAAACATTTATCTGTCATATTTCGTCTTACTCGTCGGATTCAGTGATGGACTGAGCAGCAGGGCCACATCTCCTGGTCTTCGAGGATAGTTTGCATCAATGTACACATAACCGCCGGAAATTTCGTTGTTGTCAAAGCTGGAAAAATCTCGCGCAGGACCAGTGAAGATGTTCTGGGAGCCTAAATTTGGAAACAGGAAATATGGAACTAAAGAAACAACTGACAAAAATGTACCTCTGCCTAGTTTCCAGTCAAAGTCATCATTTTCATCTTGATTTGTCCAGGTGCAAAACCCTGCTTCAAACGTGCAGAATCCTTTGCAAGTTTCCTCCGACTCTTCCATTTGCTTGAATGCCACATCGTCAACGGCAATGTATCCTCGAAATGCTCGGTCAGGATTTGATAAAGGTTTTGCATTTGCTTTCAGTATGATCTACCATGGTTAAGTAAATGATGTGTGCTCAGTACAAAAGCTAAAAAGAAATGAAAAATCATACTGACTTTGTGTATGGTAGCGTAGGTGTAGGCAATTTCCGACTTTCTCCACTCGCCTTCGGTGATGTCATTGTAGAATGAAAGTGTGCGATTGTAGCGTGTCTTTGAGTCGGAGAGGATCACCTGCAGACTGTCCGCACTGAGGCCATCGATGGAGTAGTACAGACTGAGACAGAGACCCTGTGAGCCGGTGTCGGTGATGTTCGGACTCTGGAAGAGACTGTAGTCAGGCACTGGGATTTCCTTCCGACTTTCGGTGCTCATTTGAAAGAGAGGAAAGCGACTGATGAGTGGTCTGAGCACCTCACTGCTCATTCCCCTTCCTCCAGATGAAACTACTGTGGAGTTGTTGCTCTGCGAAAGTGACCTGCCGTTCCCTGGAAAACCGCTGGGCACCACCACTGAGTAGCGACCAGTGTTGGAGGACTGATGTGACGTCTCAAAGTACGCATATCCACCTGATTATACAGTGAAATACGATGGTAATACTCCGACAAGGCAGTACAAATTAATCAAATAGAAATGACTTACCACTGGAGTCTTTGAGAGTGTTGTCGCGACCTGGCCCACCCAGCCAAAACTCCTGTGCGCCTTGAGCGGTCTTCCAGCGAATCTCCGGATGACTGCCATTGGGCACTGTCCAGCTGCAAGTCTGCAGCAGCGAACCAGAGCCAAAGTCACACACCTGTCCCTTGACGACGTCTTCTTCGGCGGCGGCTGCATCTTCCTGCCGCTTAAACCGCCTACTTCCGGCGGTTAAGCTCGGCGAGAAAAGTGCACTTAAAGTGAGGGCGAGTAGCAACCAGTTCATTGCGGTTGTTGTCAGACCTGCTAACATGAACGCAACATTGATTCAACGTGTGCAGTGTGTTCGTTTTTGACTGAACAAGAAGAATTTCACTGACAGAGAGAAGTGAACACCGGTCGACGACGGTCTGGCGAGCACTGACCACACACTGATGCGCCCGGTCTGTGTGAAGAAGAGCAGCGAAGAAGAGCAGTGTCCCAGCTGTGATCTCCATGACTACTCTGTGTTGGTACGCTGAGCTGACCTGTGTCCAGGCAGTAAATTATTCAGTGATATCACTGCTACAACAGATTAGGGTCCGAAATGGATCGCAATGAAGGTAGCTGGTGAGAAGTGTGCCCACTGCACACTGCCCTACTTACCCCGTCCGCGGGTAGTGTAGTGTGGTCAGCAGTACCTGACAGTGGCACTTTCCCTTGATTTGCCGTAATTGGCCCCACTTGTGCGCCGATCATGCGGAGCCCCGAGCAGTGGGTAGCTGACTTTTATTACAATTTAAAACAATACCTAAAAGGGAATATATATAGTGGTGATGGTGGTTAGCCAAATAATAACAATGAGCCATGTAGCGACCTGAACACTGGGGACACTGAATGGTAATTGGAGCAGATCAGGCGCACGTAAATAAGCGCAATTAATTCTCCTCGAACACGGACACTGGGCCGCCTGGAGAGGGTCTGACAGAACGAGGCCAGTGGCGGAGAGGCCTACCACCACCACAGGCGTCACAGAGAGGCGTCCACTTCAGTCCTCTTCTTCATCTTCTTCGAGGTTTTTCTCTGTGCTCTTCATCACTAAGCTGTAGTACTTTCCTCTCTTTTGCAAAAGCTCACTGTGGGACCCCTGCTCCAGAATGCGCCCACTTCCAAGTAGGATTATTTGATCTGAGTTGAGAATGGTGCTGAGCCGGTGGGCAATCACGAGCACTGTTCTCCCTTTCATGACAGTGTCCAGCGCACTCTTTACCTCTGCTTCTGCGTCGGCATCAAGGGCACTGGTACTTTCGTCCATGATCAGCACTTTAGGGTTCTTTCAAATAAAAAATGATGATAGTAAATCAACGGGAATTAACGAGCCTTCTCGTTTTCCTTACTTTTATGATTGCCCGAGCAATGGCCACTCGCTGCTTTTGGCCCCCTGATAATGCTCCACCTTGCTGTCCCACGACAGTGTCGTAGCCATTAGGAAAACTGCTGATAAACTCGTGGGCGTTGGCAATTGTTGCCGCCTGAATAACCTCTTCCTCGGTGGCATCAGGTTTTCCGAATTTGATGTTTTCTCGAATTGAAGTGCCAAAGAGAACTGGCTCCTGCGAAATGTAGCCGACAACATCTTTTCTGAGCCACTTTAAGTCAAGTTCATTTAGATCATTGTCATCCACGGTGATGCTTCCTGACTCCAGATCGTACAGAGACTCGACCAGCATTGCAATGGTAGACTTGCCGCTTCCACTATGGCCACAGAGTGCAGTCACCTTGCCCGGCTCCAGAGTTAAGCTAATCTTTTTTAACACCTCCGACTCTGGCCTTTTTGGATACCGAAATACGACGTCTTTGAACTGAATGTTGCCAACGAAATCGGGCAAAACTTTTCCCGTTATTTGCGGCGATTCAATGACTAGGTAGTCAACAATTCGCTGCATTGAGGAGGTGACTTTGATGTAGTGACCGTAAAGCAGCGAAAGAGCAAAAAGTGAGCGCTGGATGGTCTGAGTGGTTGCGAGAAAAGACATCAGATTTCCAGCTGACATTTGACCACCGAGCAGTTGGTGTCCACCGAAGAGTAAAGTGACCAAGACTATTCCATTAAAGGCAAAATTGGTCATGCTTTGAAACAGTGCGAAACCCGATGCAAACTTGTTGTTGATTGAATCGAATGCTCGTAACTCTGAAGCGAACTTGCTGTAATAAAGAGTTAATAAAGTTGATAAGCATTAAACTACAAGACACCTTACCAGAGAAGAATATCCTCAATGCCGAGCATTTTGACAGTTCTAATGTTGTTGATTGACTCAAAAGCAACATTTGTAATGTTTGCAAGCTGATCCTGCAAACGTTTGGATAGTTTGCGCAATCTTATGCCGACTTGACTCCCCACAATGGCCATTGTTGGAATGATGACCACATTGATGAGGACGGTCATCTGCGGTGAAATGTGGTACAGTGTCACCAAACAGCCGACTATCTGAGCAAAGTTCTTAATTCCCAGTGAAATTAGCTGCTTGAATGAGCTTTTAAATTCTTGGACGTCGTTCGACAGCGAGCTGAGAATGTTTCCGCCATCGTTCAAATCAAAGAAGGACAACTCGAAACTAAGAAACTTGCCAAAAAGTTCACATCTAACTCGAGATGCAGTTTGCTCTGCCAGAACAAACAGTGAATACAAGTACACAAAGGTGAAAAGTGACTGGAAAAAAAACGATCAAAATGTTACAAACAAACACTTGATCAAAAAGTTATACCTGGTTAAAATAAATGACTATCAGGTTAATTGCTGGAGTCTTGATGAGACTTGTAAAATGGGCTAAAAAATTTTCTCCAGTTGGAATTGAAGCTTGCAAACTACTTTGAATGACATTCAACAAATCACCAAGTGCTAAATTGATTTTTATATTAAAGTAGGCTGCTAAAATGGCGCTCTAAAATAAAAAAAAGTTTAGACAAAAATAAAAACTTGTGTTTGCTTACCGGAATGGCCAGCATAAACCACACAAGATCTGGCTTGATAAAGCTGCCTATAACCGCCCAGACTGACTTTGAGCTTGCCGCCTTCTGAACGCTTTTCTCGGTACACTTGTCATCGTTATCACTTGTTTCATCATTTTGGCCAACAAGACTTTTTTCTTTGGACAATGCTTCTTTGCAGAATGCCTGAGACTTTTGTGTTGCGAAATAGACACAAACGCCAGCAGTAGATAGGCTTCCACAGGTAATGAATATTCTAGGACTAGCAGCAAAGCGTGATGCCGTTTTTAAGCTTTCAACTTTAAAGTGAAACTGTTTTGCAGCCGGAGTATGAACGATTTTGTGATTCAGCTGCAACATTCGCTGACTAGGTCATTAAACTGTTAGAAATGTCATGAACACGTTACTTCCGGTAGAGAAGAGACTTACAAGATTACCGATGCACCGGAAAGTCGCGTGGAAAACATTGCGCCAATGAATTTCGATGCAGGAGTTGCCGGTCAGAATCAAAATGTTGTTGTTGTTGTGGCGATTGGGACGACACCTGGCTCAGCTGATTGAGCTTTCTGTCACAGGCACAAAAACGCCGATTGTTGTGGTGGCGAACAAGTGTTCTTGTTTTTCAGTCTGTAAAACGTTGTTTTCATACGATGGAAATCAAACTTGAAAACCTTCTCTCCGTGCGAGGTATTCTAGGAACCAGGAATCTTTTTTATTGAATTAACAACACTCTTTTCCCAAGTTGGCAGGGTGGTGCCTCGAGATGTTGATGTCAGCAGCTTTGTTTCCGCAGAAGAGTACAAGCAGTTTTTTAGTGATTTCACAGCATTTGACATTTCACTATTGGATAACTACAAAGATAAATGGGTCCTCGTTCCTACTCCGGTCAACATTTACTTGGGAGAAGTTTTCTCCTTTTATCTTACCTGCACGAATGATTCCATTCAAGAGGTGATGACCAACGTGCACATTCGCATTGACATGCAAAGTGGAAATCGAGCCATTTTCCTTAAAGAATTCAACATTGAAACACTTGATGCAAAGGCGACCATTGATACTGTTCTTGGTCATGAAATCAAGGAACCCTTTACTCATGTGTACGTGTTTTGATTTGTGACTTTGGCTAACTGGGTTTTCTTTGCAGTTTAATTTGTACAATGGGCTTTAATATCGCCGGTCATGAAAGGCAAACATGTCGAAGGTTTTTCCAGTTTCAAGTTTCAAAGCCAATTGATGTCAAGACAAAGTCTTATTACACTGAGGTAATCAATTGGTCATTTTTTACAAAATAACATTTACACTTTTTGCAGAGCGATGAAATATACCTAGAAGCACTGTTTCAAAATTTGACCAACTTGCCAATACAGTTGAAAAATGTGAACCTCGAAAGCAATGACTTTGAAGTATCTTCGTTGAATTTCATGCAGAATGATAGTTCTGAAAAGTGGATATTCGGTCAAGTGAATCGACTCAACACCATGGAATCGCGGCAATACTTGTTTATGCTTAAACCCAAAGAGGAGGCTCGAATCAACCCAGCTTTAATAAAGGCAATCACCACGATTGGCAAGTTGGACATTGTGTGGCTGTCAGGCATCGGCGAAAAGGGACACATTCAAACATCACAACTTGAAAGAACGGTCTGTTTCTAAAGTCTTTTTACTCATCTTTTAAAAGTATTTTTTGTTTTATAGACATCAAGCGGTGATAGCATAAAAATATTTGTCGATGAAATACCAACGCAGGTGTACATCAATACTATATTCAAAGTAAAGTTTCGCATTGTCAATTGCAGGTAGAAAAGTTATATTTTGGCTATAGTCATTTACTGATATGATTTGCTTTTACCAGTTCAAAAGAAGTGGAGCCAACGCTGCACTTTGTCAACACTGAACACCAGAACATTCAGTGGCTTGGCCTGGCGAACAAGACGCTCCAGCAACTGAAGCAGTCAGAAAGTGCCGATGTGGAGATGAGACTGTACCCGACAAAGGCCGGCCTCTTTAGCATTCCTCTCGTCAAAGTGGCGGACTTTATTTCCAAAGAAAACTACGATTATAAAGAATTGGCATTTGTAAACATAATTTAATGCTTTGCGTATAAAAAGAGAATGTTCTAGTGTTAAAGAATGTATATTTTGCAAATATATTTTTGGCTCATCTGACTTAAGTAGTGACCTTAACTCTGTCCACCCTTATCAGGATTCTCATCCTGGCCACCATCTCCAGGCTTTTTGAACGCACTCTTGAGCTGTTCCACCAGCTCAGGGTTGGCCTCTTGCATTTGTTGAGCGAATTGTTGCCCACTGAAAGAGAAAAGGTGAGTTTACATTTAGAAAAATTACTTGAACACTTACGCTTGCAAAAATGCATCGAGGCCACCGCCGGCACCAGGACCACCGGCACCGCCCTCGCCTTGTTCCCCACCTTGTCCAGCCATGGCGTTGCTCATTAAACCAGATAGCATGTTGCGCATATTAGGATCGGTCATCATCTGAGAGGCAAAGTTCATCAAGTTTGGGTTGTTGAGAATGTTGCCCAGATTGAAACCCGAGCTGAATTGAGCTTGCTCTTCCTGCGAAAAGTGCATCAGATTAAACGTTTATCAACACTGCACAATTTTTTGTACCTGAATCTTCTGTTCGGCCAGCTCCAAGTTTTTAGCATTACTTTCGCTAGGATCCAGTTCGACCGCTTTCTTGTAGCAGTCTCGAGCGCGCATGTGGTCGCCCAAGTTTACGTAAGCAAGGCCCATTCTGCAGTAAGCTTTACTGTAGTTGGGATCATGCTTGATGGCAATCTTGCAGTCTTCCAAAGTGGCTTGATAGTTTTCCAGCTTGCTATGAGCAGCAGCTCTACAAGAGACGGGAACGTTGGTTTTACGGTTGTCAACACAAAATAATCAAACTTACCGATTGCAGTAGTATATTGGATTAGTTCCGTCAATTTGAATGGCCTTAGAGTACGTTTCAAGTGCTTCGGTGAACTTGCCATTTTTCATCAGTTCATTGCCTTCATTTTTTAAAACATCAGCCTTTGCTTTGTCTTCATCGGAAATCACAACAGCTTTAGCACTTTCCGCCTACACAACAAAATGTGCGTGTTTGAAAAAATGCGGCACAAAAGTACAGTTATAAGCTTACCTCCTTGTTGTTCTCCAAATAAGATGCAAAGATGTCAAGAAGTGGCTTCTTTGAAGGCAATGACCCGTCAACAGGATTGATGTTGAAGGCGGTCTCCAGACACTGAATTGCAACTAAAGTGAAAGTAAAGCAAAAGGATAAGATGAAAGCGGCAAAAACAACAACAAATCAAGTGTACCTTCGATGCTCTCCTTTGCGTCGTCCGTCAACTCGTTGTTTCCCAGTTGTTCATTGAGGAACTGCATGAACGACGCCACCAGTGACTGCTTTGGGTTCTTGTCGGCTGACATTTTAAAGTGAGAAGTGATCAAAGTTTGGAAGAAGTTTAGATCAAGTGAAAGTGAAAGCAATACAGGTTTCTTCACTCCAGTGCGGCAATGCCTTCCTCAGTGACTAAGCTTTTGGAGATATTTCTTGAATTTTTTGGGTGACAGACTGCCGTATAGTACGTAATGCGCCGACTTGTTCGAGGCGCCAACTTACTGTCAAACTGTAATCTTGGCTCGCTCTAACGATAATTAAGAAACCCTTTAGAAAACAGTAAGCATTTATTTCATTACTTGTTTTTACAGAAAAAAATTTAGACGTTTAGTCAATTTCGTCGTTGGGATGATAGTGTTCACTCAAAAGACGACAAATGTAAAACGGCAGTGTACCTCCGCTGCGTAATAAAAAA
>JAALOO010001911.1_pt1 | contig 12718 bp, 7 predicted proteins | sample 7257641 | NCBI WGS metagenome assembly JAALOO01 (sample SAMN14085613, study PRJNA598686) | mite metagenome | biome: ENVO:01001000; feature: ENVO:01001002; material: ENVO:01001226; isolation source: single female mite from University of Michigan culture on fish food culture... ... | reverse complement strand
ATTTTTGAAGATTTACCAAGATTCAAATATATTTGACGCGTATTTCTGTGTGTGTAATGCTACAATACTTTTCCGAGAAGTATCATCGGCGAATAAATGTTGAAGCTGATGGTGATGATGATGAAAGTGCAGCCTCTTTTTCTCTGTGCATGTACAAACCAAAGTTCGAGAGTTCAGTGAAGCTAAATGGTACTTCCAACAAACAATTCCTCATCAGAAAGGCTTCTCTCTGTCCCGGCCAGACTAAGTGTGCTTTGTTTGCACACTTGAGTGCCAGTGGTCATCTCCACGCTTTGGTTTCTCCACTGGTGGTCACATCAGACTACTTAGTTGGCCGGTTCTCTGCATTATACATTAGGCTAAGACACACATACACTTTCAGTGTTGGGGTATTGAAAACGAGTGGAGCTAATAGTGGGTCCTGAAGCCATTAAAGTGGTAGTTGTGTTTGTAACAATCTGACAGATGAAGGAGAGAGAAAAGAGAAAAGGCTGTGATTTGAATTGAACGATGATGGTGGTGGTGCCGCCGCCGCCGCCGCCACTGCAAGTGTAACCGGTTTCTCTAAGAAGAACGACGGGCGACAAAGTCGCCGACGCTGGCTGACTGGCCGCTTTTGAGCCCCTCGCACTGATAGTGCTCATCAGATGTGGCCATCTTTATGTGCTGGTAGCGGTGGTGGTGGTGGTGGTGGTGGTAGTGCCCGAAGCAAACAACTCATTCAGTCAGACCAACAGTCAGTCAGTGCTCAGTGATCGCGGTGCACATCTTTTCCTCTTTCCAGCATCTCCTCGGCAATTTTGTGCTTCACAGTTTCATCTTGCGAGCTGCCATAAGATTGTGTGTCAGTGTGTGGAGCATTCCCTTTCTTCCTCTCTCTCTTCCTTCTCCTTAATATCCACTCGCCAAAATTAGCCTGTACATGTGCTTTCATTTCAAGTTGTGGTACTGTGTGCACTCCTACTGTCACTGCTGAACAACAACGACAACGAAAACAACAACATCGGGGGCACACGTTAATGGAGTGTGTACACTTTTCGACTGTGTTTGCAAAAAGCAAAGTTTGCTAATGATCTAATTCGATTGCCGATATTCCCAGTGCCAATCGGTGTGATTGTGTTCAGCAGGTACACAACAGCTGAGTCAGCCCGCACAAATTCACCACCGACGACGTGGACTTATCACTGATGTGCACACGTGCACTTTCACTTCGGTTGCATCAGTGAGCAGTGAACAGCATTTTCACTTCATTTCACCACCGTTGTCGTCATCACCACCACCGCCATTGCTTCTTACTCAAGAACTCAATTAGGGTAGGTACAATGACAAATATACTTGAACAAAGTTGCATGTTCTTGGCAAACACATAAACACACACACACTTGATGGGCTTCACTGAATGGGCGCTAATGCATTGCTGCTGGTGCATCAATCATCGGCACTAATGGGCGCTTTGTGCACTCTGTACTTGAGGACAACAGGGCACTGGAACGCTGATTGAGGCATCTAAAGTGATAAAACGATAGAGTTAGTTGCTTGATCACAGTAATAAAGCCGAGTACCAGCATAATGCTTGTGCATACAGTTATTACCCAGTTATCATCATCACGTTGCCAGCAACCGTTGTCAACAAAGAGCACTCACACATTTATCAGGTGATGCCAGTCTGTCTGCTGTATTTGCTGAGTGAGCTTAGAAGAGAAGCCCCTTCCATCATCATCAAATCAAATCAGTCTGCAGTAACACATTACCACCACCATCATCATCACACGCATAACAAGAAAACAAGGTTAGTGGTGGCGGCGGCTCATTTTCTGGTGCTCCTTCGTCGTCTTCATTGCAGCAGCAGCAACACTTCTCACTGCTATATAGCTTTCCGCCTCGACTTTCTCAATGTTTTGAAAAGTGGACCAGTAGCACAAAAAATAACAACGCACACTTCACCAGAGCTGAACGCTGTGTGTTGACCGAAGAAGTGAACAGAAGAAGTGGAAGAGGATTCCCTGAATCGCGTCGGTAATTCAGTGGTAGGTTCTTGAGCAAGTTGTCTGGAAAGGAAGCACACAAGCACTAGCACAAGTGAGCTCTGCTGGCAACAAAGCACACACAAAGCAGTGCCACCAAAACATTGCCGCTCACGTGGCCAGGCCAGCTGCTGCAGAGGTGCTGCTGCTGCTGCACCTGCGGCGACAAACTCGCCTGCATTTTTGTTCACTCTCATTCTCATTCTCATCTGTGATCATTGATCATCATCTCGACTTTCAGATTGAAGCCACACAGTTTCTCTTACAACATAAAAACACCCTTCTTCTCCCCATCTTCTTGAAACGAGTGCCAAATCGTTGTTGTTTTCATCGGCTCTCCGTATCCAAGCCAAAACAACAGCACCAACACCGACACCGCCAAACGCTATCAATGTCAGCATCATCATCATCGTCGCCTGCCTAATCACCGTCGCCACCACCACAAGCACCTTCATCGCTAATTTTTACTCGTTTGCTCCACCGAATCACACTATCTATCTGGTTTGTTTTCATTTGTTGTTTTCCGTTCGCTGCTACTGCTCTCATCTGCACATCTGCCCTACTACTCACGATTAATTATGGCGTTGTGCTTCAAAGGAAATGAAAATCTCTACTACTACTACTAGCTGGACAATGAAAAGATATTTTATCACAGATTGTTTCAGTTGTAGCAGCAGCAGCAGCAGTAGTAGTGGCTGCTCTTTTGAGTACATGTACAAGTGCATGTGTGCAAACAGTGATCATTCGCAATATTGCCAATTTAATTGGCTCTGGAAATCATCCAGAGAGTTTTTTGATCATTTGCCAATCTGAAACAGCAAATGTTTTCATGGTGAACCTGCTTTTACCTGTCTTTTTGTTCTGATAATTTGAACCTGAGTTTCGCTTTATGATTCAGAAAAAAACCAGGATTTTGATCTTTTGAGGTAAGTCCGTTTGTTACCCTTTTCACCAATCGTTACTAATTTTTGTTTTATTCTTTTCTCTCTTGCACAGAGCTTTTAATTTCCTTCACTGATTAACAAAAACTGAAACGGGGCTTTCCGCTGGTGTAAAGCCCGACCATCAACGAGCAATATGTAATTCCATTCCTACTTCAGACAACTTTCAGCCACTTTTCAACTTTTGAACTGTTTGCCGTTCTCGTGTACGCGCAATGTTGGCGTGAGCCACCACATGTGTCCACTGAAAAATCCAGCGCAGTATTATCATGCAGCGAGTGACGAGTAGGCGTCAAGTTCACTGCCTCGGCTGTTGTTTCACACACGGGGATGTTCCCTCTTGAACCTCTCATTGAGATTCCTTCCAGACAGGCCAACAACACAAGACAGTGTACAGTTCACTCAATGGCTTGCCTGCTGTGTGTGCCTGCTAATTGCCACCACCATCAGCCCATCTCACCCCACTCTAAGACGCAGTCAGCGCAGTACCACTACTTTAAACTGCTTCTTAGTTTCCATTGTCTAGAGTGGGAGAAGCTGAAGCTGTCGGATGATTTCGGCTCCCTTCTAATTACTACCTGTCGCCTACTGTACGACAGCTGCTGCTGCTCTTTGTACGTCACGTGCACTCTACATGCACTTTGAGCTGGCCACAACTCTGCTGACAGCTGATGCTGAATATCGATCGGCTCTCAGCAAAGGCAGCAGGGACATTACTCACTGACTCGATGATCACTTCTGATCATAAACTTGTTTGTTTATTGTCTGTAGTGTTTCCTACCCCATTAGCACTGTTTGCAGTGTCAGTTTGTCTGCTACTGACAACAATCGGTCGGTCTGAGCATCCCCGTCCTCGTCCTCACTCATACTAAGCTCTCACTTTGCCGTACACCGCACTTTTACACTTGGTACGGCAGCAGCTTCGTCCCCTCTTTTCACACATTTACACAAACACCTGTTGCTCACGCTGGTATTTGCAGCGATGCTTCGCTTTGATATTGCCTTGCTTTGCCGGTGTCCACCATCTCTGATTTGTGCCTACTTTTTGTCGCCTACCATCATAATAGCTGCTGAATTGAGCACTCTTCATTTGTTTTGACCAATTGATACTAACAACTGAACATGCATCACCTTCTAGAGTACCTGGCAATCATGGTTCAGCAGCGGTGCGTCAACCCCTTCTTTCATCGCATTGATTTGCAGCCAAACTCGTACATTGCCGTAAGTGAACGGAAAAAAGGAGAGAGATTTTTCACTGTTTAAGCTAATTAAATTTTTTCACTTTTCACGCAGATTGCACTAGGCACCGTCTTTCTCTTTCCCATTCGAATCATCCTCACCATTCTTCTCTTCTTTGTCACATCGGGACTTGCGCGGTTGTACGCCTTTCTCCTCAGTTTTGTCGATCGGACGGCAAACCCGGACAAATTTCACTACTGGCGGTAAGTTTTTTAGAGTGCTCATCTAATTAAATTCGTGTTATCTAAACTGTCTTTTCTGTTTATTCTGCACAGGGAAATATGCAAGACACATCTAGTCGTTCTGCTGCGAACCATCTTCTACGTCTGCGGCTTCTACAAGCTGACCATCGTGCAGAAGGGCGACATTGAGAAGGAGAAGGACGCGCCGATCTACATCTTTGCGCCGCACACCTCGCTCTTTGACGTCCTCGCCGGTGTCGCCTTCAATGCGCCCTCCTCAGTGGCCAAGGCGGACATTATTGATATTCCACTCTTTGGAAGTAAGCTCTTTTTACCTTTTTTCAAGTTTCCACGACTGATCACACATTTTCCCCCATCTTTTGCAGACATCTTCAAGCTCTCCGACCCGGTTCTGGTGGAGCGCGACTCTGCCAACTCTCGCCAGGATGTGTTCAAGAAGGTGGCGGAGGCGATCAAGTACTCGAAGATTGTCTTCTTCCCCGAGGGCACGTGCAGCAACCACCGCGTGCTGCTGCAGTTCAAGAATGGCGCCTTCAAGTTCGGCTACCCGGTCATTCCGGTGGCGATTCGCTTCAACCAGTTCGGCGGCCCGGACACGCTCAGCTGGACCTGGGACGGCCCCAGCACGCTGGCCTCCATCTGGCTGACACTGGCCCGCTGGCGGACGGACATTGAGGTGACGAAGCTGCCGGTGTACTACCCCAGCGAGGCGGAGAAGGCCGACCCCGATCTGTACGCGAGAAACGTCACCCAGGTGCTGGTCAAGGAGCTGCAGGTGCCCTGTCTCTTCTACTCATTCGACGATGCTCGCTACCTCAAGTACAAGTAAGTGTTTTTGTAGAGGAACTGGTGATTTTGAAATATTTCATTATTTTTTTAACTTTTTGTTGTCAGATTTTTCCGCTCATCTGCCTGTGTCAAGTTTCTCAAGCTGTGCGACAAGATTCGCCAGATGCGGCAGCAGAGCACCACCACCGAGTCGACGAATGGTGGTAACAATCACAGCACAATCAAACCAAATGGCGATTCAGGTGCAACCTCAAATGGAAAGGTGAAAACTGGCAAGGCAGCAAGTCAAGCGCGGCCAAAGTCACATGAGACGCTCTTCACCTCATTCTTGCACCAGTACATTGATGAGATTGAGCAGAATTTGGTACATTTCAAGTGTTTTGAGTTTGGGTTTCAATTAGCTAAAACTTTCCATTTACCTCTAGAACAAATATGATCTAAACACGCCGCTGGACAGCAAGTTTCTGGTCAAAGTACTGAATGCAGAAAATAGTAAGTGTTTTACGGGGAAAGTGTTTTAGATGCGCAGATTTACTGATGTACTTTTTGTTCTTTTTCTCCCTAGTTCCTGGCATTTGTGATTCCAATTCGGTCAAGGAGTTTTTGTACTCTATAGAGAAGCTGAACGAGGGCACTCGATTGCTTCACCTGAAAATGGTTCTCTGCTTTACTGATTTGAGGTAGGTCGAGCTTATTGGTTAGTCTTGGGTTTTTGGTTTTTAAATATTTTTTTAATTCAACAGAGTGGATGATCTCTGGGAGCGAATGCGCAACTGCTACGAGGCCATTGCAGTGCAGGAGAAGGGCAATATTTCATTTGAAACGCTAAAAACTTTACTGTGGTTAGCGCTTAGCTTGGAGGAGGTTGATTGTGACGAAGAGGTGAAAAACATTAAGATTCTTTCATTTGGTAAGTGAGTCAGTGGGGAATTGAAAAATTTCATTGTTAACATAATATTTTTTATGACAGATGATTTGAAGAACATGATTGTCAACTACTACGATTTTGCTCTGCGAGAGAACGCCAACTCGATCAGTCAGGAAGGACTTTCACTGGCTGTCAAATAGTGTGAACAAATGGGGAATCAAAATATCGTTACTTTCCTCTTTTTCCTCCTCCTTCTTTACCAGCCCATCGTTGAATTACTACTGTGATGCTCATTACCACTAAATCTCCTCGATTTATACCCCTTTCCTCTATCCCTTTCCCTACTTTTCCTCCTTTTCCTTAAGCCGTAAGCAAGTCCTCGGAAGTCTGAAGTCGCACGTTTTTATATTATCGTTTTCTATTATTACATTACATTACATACAAAGGTTTTTTCACTGTCATTACTATGTACTGTGTACAGAAGTTTACTCATTGGTTGTCTAATTGAGAGAGAATTACTCATAAAATAAAAATAAAACTGTGTTGCTGTACTTTAGAACTGTTGAGCTCCTATTTGTTGAGTGTGTTTAGTTTTTTGTCATTTCATTAGCTGCCATTATACTTTTTGAGAACAGATTCGTTTGCACTGGTCATCTTCATCTCACGAACAACGTTGATTGATTTCAGCCATTCAAGAAAGATGCTGCTGCCCACAACAACACTGGTCCACTACTGGTCACCTGCTTTTCTGCTTCTCCTGCTGCTGTCAACAGCTGTCTTCAATTGTGGAGGAGTAACTGCTGATGGTGATGATGATAAAGGAGGTGGTGGTGGCAACAAAGACGGCGGCGGTGGAGGGGTGAGCGTCTCCATCTCGAAGGACAACACCGGCCTGCCTGCCGCCCGCAGCTACATGGTCGACCCGGTGTCGGAGATTACCTCGCTGCAGATGAAGGTGGCCATCTTTATGGCCGTGCAGATGGGCCTGACGGCGGCCTTGGTACTGGCCGCCAATCATGTGTACAAGGTGCGCCAGGAGGAGTACTACAAGCGCATCTTCAAGTTGAACGGCCTCGTCATCCGCCACTACGAGGCCAAGTACGGGCCGCTCTTTGATGAGTGAGCCTGCCTGCTTCGATTGTCTCAAATGCTATGCAAATACAGTGGTAGGGAAGGAGGTGGTGAGGGAGGGAAGGCGCCGTTCATTAGGCAAACACACACCACACCACACACAAAGCATCAACTCAACTCCTTTGGGCTCGTGTTTTAATTATGCAAAGTGCACACTACTCGTTGTGATCGCTCCCTTCCTTTTCCTCCCTCTACGATGCTAATTTAACTGATTGCCAATAATAAACTGAGGTGCCATTGAACTTTAACGCTTTTTTCTAACTCGCTCTAATGTTTCATCTAATGCACGAAAAAGGACGAGGGAAACAGTTGGCACGTGCCATGCAACATGATTTTAATTCAGAGAGAAACAACAACAGCTCAACAGCGAGAGACTATTTAGAACAAGTATAAAACAAGACACAGATTATAAAAATATAAAATCATCAACACCAGCAGAAAATTTAAAACGGCACCTCGAGCATGCCCACCGGCTGCGGGTCCATCAGCTGCGGATTGGCCAGCACCAGAACGGCGTTCTCTGCCCTGATCACCTTCTCAACTCGGCGAATCAGCCCACTAAATCGGGCGTAGCTAGAGGAGGACACCGTCTGGTAGGCGACCAGACTGTACCAGTCCTCAATGTTCACCATCGAGTTGGCGGTCGCCTCATTCGGGTAGGCGGCCAGCGGGCAGGCCTCGCCTGTCCAGGGGCGGATCACCTGACCGGGAAAGTCAAAAGCGGCGTACAGGCGAAAGAAGGCGACCAGCAGCTCACCGGTGCTCTGGCGATTGGCAGTGGAGTGAGAGTGAGAGTAGGCGTGGCCGGTGGTCATCTTCTCAATGCTCTCAAACACCGGTGGAGTGGTCTGCTGGAGGGCGTAGATCACCAGCGAGACGAGGTCGTGGACGGTCTTGAGGACGCCTCCCTTGCCGCCCCCAATCAGCTGACTGCAGTGGGCCCAGTACTTGAGGAGGGCGGTCATGGCGGCAAAGCGCGGCTCCACCGAGGACAGCCACTCGTACAGCTGACTGTGTCGCCAGAAGGCCGACTTCAGGGTGAGGGTAATGTCCAGCAGAGTGGTCAGCGAGTAGTCATCATCCTCTCCATCCTCTTCTTCATCTTCCTCAAAAGAGCAGCTGCTCAGGTCGAGTGTAACCTCATGGGAAAGCAATAGAGTGGCCTTGATTCGGTGGCGCTTGCTCAACAGCCCACCCACCGCCTCGTAGGCCATAATCGAACTGCCGTCGTCGAGGTAGGTGTCCGCCGTGGACGGGTCTAGCTGCAGAAAGAGCGTCAGACTGCCGTGGGCGTCCACAGAGTGGCGGGCGGTGAGGGCGGTCATCCGCACCAGATTGGAGCTCAGCTGGTGGCGGGCAAGGTCAGTGGACAGCGACGAGGAGAGAAAGTTCAAGCAGGCGATGGCAGTGGGCGGGTCGGTCGTTGCCTCCAGAAAGTACTTCAGCGTGTCCTCCTCTTTAGGCAGGCGACGGAGCTCCTCGTAGAAGGCCCACGGTTTGATGGGCGTGTAGAGAACGGCCTTGGGCGGCACTGGACGGGGAGGAGAAACGCCCTGTCTTTTACCGACCAGCAACTCCTCCTCCTCAAAGTCCATCAACCGATTTCGAAGGCGAAGAATGGCAGGCGGAAAGAGGGCCAGGTAGTGGTGGAGGAGGACAGAGAAGGCGCGCAGCTGACCGACCCGCGGAAAGAGCTGCTCAAGAAGGGCCCAAAAGCGGTGACCGGCGCTGGCGTAGTCCCAGAAGGGGAGGCGATTGTGGTGGCGGTACACCTTCAGGTAGGTGACCCCAGGGCGGGAGAGGCGTTCCCTTAGCATGCCAAAGTAGAGCAGAATTGACCGACGGAGGAGGCGGCTCTGGCGAGTTGTGTTGACACCTTCTTCTCCTCCGGTCAGGCTGGTGGCCATCGCCGGGCCACTTTCGCGGCTGAAGAAGAGCGCCAGACGGAGGGACTTGAGCAGCTGGTGCTGCTCGGAGGGGCTGGGCGGCGGTGCCAGGTCAGCAGACTCTTCGCTTGTGGCAATGTCCAGACAGGCCAGGTCACTAAGCGGAGGATAGCCCAGACGACGAGCCTCGGCGGTGGTCAGCGTGGTGAAGGGGTTCACGGGGGCGGTGTAGGTGTACAGCGGTACAGGGGCGGTGCCTGTTGAAACTGGTCCACCAGCCACCTCTTCTTTGGCCATGGCCTTTGCCTGGTACTTTCGGTAGCGAAAGAGGAGGACGGCGTAGCTGCGCAGCTGCTCATCGCTGAAGAGGTCCGCCTGGAGGTGAGCGGCGGTGAGCCAGCGCCAGAAGCGGCTGCCGTAAAGGGGCAGGTGGAGGAAACCGGTGCCCAGCTCCAGCAGGTCAGACCACTGGACGGTGGGGCCGAGGAAGCGACTGTGAAGGCTGCTGAAGTACGACTGAACGAGGTAGGAGAGGGTGGCCAGCTCAGAAGAGGAGTAGGCGGTGTTATTGATGGTGGTGGTAGTGATTGGCTTGTTGTTGTTGTTGTTGTTGGGGTCATCCTTCGGCTGATCATCACCATCACTACTGGCTGCTGCTGCTGCAGTCAAATCAGCGTGAAACTTGGCGGCCAGCTTGTCGATCCGCTTGTCGATCCGCTTGTCGCCGCTTCCACAGTGGTCATCATCACCTTTCTCTCCTTTTTCACCCTCCTCCTCTTCTTCTTCTTCGCTCTCCGAGGGCGGTGCCGAAGGCGTACTGCCCAGTCTGAGCCGATTGGCCGGCGGCAAGTGCAGCTCGGCGTCCGTCTTGCTCAGGTCGAGGGTGAAGGGATCCGGTGGCGGGTCAGTGGACGCCCAGAAGGCCTCCTCGGCGGTGGCTCGGGCGACGCTGCGACCTCGGGTTCGGCTTTTGCTTCGACCGCGAGACTGACTGCGATGACGGCGGACGGTGACCTTGGTGGTGCTGATCAGCGTGCTGTTGTTCACCAGTGAGAAGGGCGAGTTGAAGGAGGGAGAGCTGGCCCGGCTGGGGCGGAAACTTGCATTCCGACCGACACTGCTACTGATGCTGCTGCTGCTGCTTAGGCTGCTGAGGTTCAGGGAACTGGCGAAACTGGTGGATAAGCTGTTGTCATCCATCTTCGGTGATGTTGGTGTGGTTGTTGGGGTGACAGACTGATACAAAAGATGCAAAGTGTTTGCTGAAGGCTTTTATAGCCGAACAAAATGCTTAGACTTGACCAGATGAGTCAGGGTCATCTTTGCCTGGTGGTAGATTGACAGCACCAAGAGCAGCAACCGACATGACACATCACTAGTCAAGTTGATCAGGACAATCAGCTAATCTGTGTGAAATAGAAACGAGCTAATGTCAAGTTCAAGAAACCAGTTTTGTGATTTGGTAAACATGGCTCCGGTCTTGGCTGATAATGTCATTCATGTGGACAAGTATTTGCCCTGCAGCTCCGTCCGGCAATGATTACTTTTTTGCTTTTACTCTTTTCAGCTACTTTAATACTTTCTTTTTGCTGTGTTTAACACAGAAAACTTCTCGTGTGCTACTTTTTCTCTATTTTTTTTGTGTTTGTTGAACTTTTTTATTCCCTTCAACAAAGTGGCCTTGTTCGTGTTTTTTATTTTCTATTTGTTCCTGGCTGACTTTTTCTTTTTCTATCTTTTTACTGCTTCTAGACCGATCATTTTCGTGACAATGGCAGCTCAGTTGAGTTGAGAAATAGCTGAGAGAAGCTCTATCAGGGGAACCGTTTCAGTGTCTCAGACAGGCACATCTGCTGAGTGGCCATTTTCAGTGTCTGTGACTGTCTGATTGTACGGCAGACAACGAAAGAAAACAAAACAACCGTACAATTCGTTTGGCTAAGTGTCCACCACTAGTTTGCCCTGACTTTTTCTGGTTTTCACTGCCTTCCCTCGTCTCTTCCTCATTCCATTCCATTCCTACCTTTCCCAAACAAAAAATAAGCAAATACTTTAACAAACAAAAGACTGGAGCCAACAAAGCATACTAATTTTTTTCCGCTTAAACACAACCTACAGAAGACTGAACAATTATTCACTGAGTCTTTCTCTCCTACCTTAGATTGAGTAGCCGATGTACTGGGTTTGCACTTGTTTTGCAGGCATTAGCCATTAGCCTCATTAACCTGCTCATTGATGAATCGGTAATTCACATTAGGCAAAAAATAGAAACAGAGTTGGCGGCAACTGGTCAATACTTTGCTTGTTTGGGCACTAACTGATCAGACTTTTAATTACATCTATCTATTGCTCTTCTATTCTCTCTTTTTACCATTGTCAATTGCTATTTTCGATTTATTTATGGAATACGCAAACAGAGAGAAAAACACACCAAAAACATTGTACTGCTTGTTTACGACATGGAGGCAATTTATTTGTAGCGATAAAGAGATTGAGATAAAAATAAACAAAAAGGCACAGTTTTATCAAAAAGCTTTTCAAAAAAACTTTTACAGTTGAAATTGTGCTAAACGAAGTATAAAGAGAGGAAGAGAATTGAGGCGAATTAGTAGAATTTAATATTTTTTATTTTAGTTATTGAATTCTGAACTTTTTGTCAAAGGCAGCAGCAAGGGCTGTAGCGGAACAACAACAACAACAAAACAAGAGGAAGCAGTTAGATTGCCAGTCAGCAAAAGCACAAGAAAAAAAAGTTAATCAAACAGTTTCTGAAACTTTAAAATAATAAAAGAAAAATATTAAAAAGTACACTCATTGTACCAATATGGTTGTGTGTGTTTTCAAGCATCAAATGATGTGCTCACTGCGCAAAAGATCATTACAGTTTTTTTGGGAGATAGAGTGAAAGTACTCCTTCGATGGGCAAAGACGAAAATCCATTATCTTCAAGTGAGCAAACACACACATAGAGGAGAACTGAGGCAAAACAAAAAGAAGATAAAAAGAAAGATGAAAGTTGCTGCTGCTGCTGCTGCCGCGGTACATCGTTTGTCCACATTTGAACGGTTTTGAATTACAAATTCAACTGTAAAGCCATTTGTTAGCAACATTGAAAAAAACTGGCGGAAAAACGTGTGTGTGCCTGTTTGTTGTTCTAACGCGGTTCACTAATGCGGAAATTGAAGGGGGAGTTTGAAAAGCTGATTGAGGGCAAACTTGAGGGAAAGAGGCAGAGAAGGTCTGGCCACTGTGTGGTAGGCCAGAGTTCTAGTTCAGTACAGTAGGCAGAGTGTAGGCAAACACTCGGACCAAAGGAACTGAACACTTTTCTTCCTTTTCTCATTTGTGTCCATTGCCGCCTTTTAGGCAGGCAGGCAGACGGTCACATCTCAGCGCTGAAGTTTTCAGTTTGCTGGCTACATTTAATTGCTTCGGGAGCAGTCAGCACCGCCATCAGCAACAGCAGCACTTTCTTAGGGTATTACCCCATTTGAAGTTATGTCATCACCGGGTTGGCCTGCCCTGTTCTTTTCAGACAGGGGCTGATTTGAGAAGAAGGGGCAATTGGCATCATCAATTTGAACTGACAGAGAGAGAGAGAGAGAGAGAGAGAGAGAGAGAGAGAGAGAGAGAGAGA
>JAALOO010001909.1_pt1 | contig 12721 bp, 9 predicted proteins | sample 7257641 | NCBI WGS metagenome assembly JAALOO01 (sample SAMN14085613, study PRJNA598686) | mite metagenome | biome: ENVO:01001000; feature: ENVO:01001002; material: ENVO:01001226; isolation source: single female mite from University of Michigan culture on fish food culture... ... | reverse complement strand
GATCGAGAGTCTCTCTCTCTCTCTCTCTCTCTCTCTCTCTCTCTCTCTCTCTCTCCCTCATCTTCTTCTCCTCGTCTGCCAGTGATCTGGATGGCAGAGTGCTCCCTTCTTTCTCATTTAGTTCTCCTCTCATTTGCTCGACCTGCACTGCTCGCGGGGTCTCTTCTTCGTCTTCTGCTTCCTCGTTGTCCCCCTCCTCCTCCCGTTTGACGGATTTATACTCACAGCAGAAGAAGGTAAGAGAGAAGATGCGACCAGGTGAGAGCGAGAGAGATGCTCACTCTGCTGCACACAGCTCTAATTAGTCGTCATCATCAGCAACGACTAAAGTGAAGTGAAGTGAAGTGAAGTGACTCTCGCACGGTGCACTTTTTCAGTCTTTCTCTCCTCTCCTGCGACCCTCATCTTCATCTTCACTGTTTGTGTGTGTGTGTGTGTGAAATGGCGGTGGTGGCACCAGCGACGAAGAGTCACCGGCCTCTGGTGACGTTTTTTTTCTCGTTTTCTTCTCGTCGCAGTATTTACATCTTTCTCTCGCTCACTTGCTTATCTTCTTCTACAGCGGTAGTAGTCCTCCTCGGTGTGTTGGTCTAGTTTGGTCGGATCAAGTTTTTCTCCTTCTTCTTCTTCTTCTTCTTGGCCTGCACTGAGCTATTTTAAATGCTCTGATGGGGTGAAGGAAAAGCATCAGAAAGGGGTGGGGGGAAGGAAGAACTTCTAAGGTGAAAAGTGCCATTCGGCGCCTCTGCTGCGTTCCTCTGCTTCTTCCTCTTCTTTTGCTTCTTCCTCTTCTTTTTCTTCTTTTGCTGCTTTTTCTTCATTACCAAGAAGATGAAGATGAGAATGATGGTGTCTGTGAGTGTGTGTGTGTGTGTATGTGTATGTTGTTCACAGGAGCGAGCGATGTGCTTCTTTTTTCCCATAGCAGTGCTACCTGCTTCCTCTTTTACCTCCTGAAAAACTGTGTTGTTGTTGTCGTCGTCGTCGTCGTCGCGACAAGAGATGATCATCATCAGCAGTGTCAGTGTGTGAGCTGTAGCAGAAGCAGCAGCAGCAGCACTTGATGATGATGGTGATGGTTTGAAAGCAGCGGCAATCCAGACAATCCTTTGTGCTGCTTGCGCTTAGAGAATGCTTTGATGATGGTAGTGAGTGCAGTGAGTTTGGGTAAACGGGTTTAATTAGCTAGATTAGTGCTTCTGATGCTGATGCTCATTCTGATGTTGTTGTTGTTGTTGCTGTCAGTCCATTTTCTCGGGCTCTCATTTGCATGGCACATCAGTTTCAGTCTGACACTTTGCTGTGTGGTACTAGTGAAGATAATCTTTAGTGCACTGGTGACCAAAACAAGCTCTCTTCAAAATTTCATAACCCTTTTTTGCTGTTTGTTTGTCTGTTGTTTGTTTGTTTGTTTGTTTACCCAACCTGGTCTTTGGAGACTGGCTTTGCTACTGTTTCCAACTTTGTTTGTCCAAAGGAACAAATGTGCTGCTGCAGTTGTTCCAGTAAGCTCAGTCACTACTGTGCCTGACTTTGGTGCAATTTGGGTGCGTGTTTGAATTTAAACAAACACACACAAGCACAAACTCATTTTTGACTGCCAAATTGTATTAAAAGTTGGCCTAGTGCGCGAGAGAGTTAGCTAACTCGTTGGCTTGAATTTAATTAATTCATTAGAGAGCTGCTGCTGAATAAAATTAAACTTTTTCAAAATTTTTAAATTAATGGGAGGAAAAGTTGTGGAGAGGAGGGGAGAGGAGGAGGGGACTGATTGAATTAGCGCCATTAATAATGGATGACCAGAGAAAGTGGTGGTGGTGGTGCCCTTCTCCAGACGATGAGATCTGTGTTTGCACAAGTCCTAAGTCATTATCGGTACAAAGTCGGCAATTTTCAGTTTTAGCCTTTCCAGCATATGCTGCACTCGGAGTAGCAACCCAATGGAAAAGCCGTGTACCTGAGTTGTAACTCTTATCTACCAAACCCAAACCTGTCATTACTGCAGCATAACTGAAGTTTTCTGTTAAACTGAATTTCTCTTGCTGTGACTCTCTCTCAGTTGATTCTTTCTCTCTCTCTCTCTCTCTCTCTCTCTCTCTCTCTCTCTCTCTTTCAGACTCGTGACTTTTGTTTGTTCCAAGTGGACGAATTCAATTTGACCATAGTCACTCACTGCTGGACAAAAGTCACTGCACGATGATGATGGTGATGATGATGATGCGGGCACTGTTGGGAGCTAGTGTTTAGTGCTGTTAGTGACCACCACCAGCATTTCTCTTTCTTTGTCTCGAGTGAGTGACCGCGCACGAGTTGAACTGGGCGACATCGGCACCAGCAGCACCACCAGCAGCACCAGCACTATCAGTCCACTTGAGTTTGCCTGTTCATTTGTCTAGCGAATGACTCTCTTGGAGCAACTCAAAATCTGTACAATCCTGAGCTTCTGAATCGCTCATTTACTAATCGAGTTTTGCTCAATTAGCCAGCACTTCTCTTCTCTCCCTCTTTGCCTCTCTCTCTCTCTCTGCCGACTATTTATTTGCCGCTCCATTTGCGGTGGCGCGTCTGGTGCCCGTCCAAGTGCTTGGACCGCAAAAGCATCCACATCATTCTGACAGTGAAAAGTTGCCCATTCTCAGTGTTTGATTTTCAGTGCTTGAGCAGTACTTAATTTGCAGCAGATGCATTAGTCAGTCAGTCAGTCAGTCACTACTTAAACTTGGCGCAAACTCTTTCTCTTTTGGGGGGATGTGCTTTTAATTATTAATTGGCAGCACAAAAGAGGAGGAGAAGAAGTAAGCTAAAAGCGATTACCACCAGTTTTTTTCAGTGGTCTGGTCTGGTCTGGTCTCTAGGCAGTCTAATTCACTCTGGTTGGAACTAGTAGTGCACTTTGGTGGGGTACTTTGACTGTTAGTAGTTGGGTGAACTTGAACAAGGGCGCTGACACTGGTCGGCACCGGTTTTTCATTTACGGCTCTAGTGCCTCCATTAGGTGGCAGTGGGCGATTTATTCTCATTTACACCTCCTCCTCCTCCTCCTTCTCCTCCTCCTCCTCCACTTTCTTCTTCTTATTCCGCCCTGTCCTCGGACTTGACATTGAAAGTTGCTGCAGTGAATAGTTGATAGCTCCCTCTTCTCTTCTCTTCGTTGAGTGCTGGCGATTGATCACTCGAGTTCTGGCTGCTGCTGCTGCGGCTGCTGCTGCTCACTCGCACAAATTGAATCCTAATTGCGCGCCCATTGTCTGCTGCCGCTGCCGCTGCTGCTAAAGAGTCTGAAGATGCTTTCTACTTTGTATTAAAAGAAGTCTATCAGCTCTGCTGCTGCTAACTACCCCGGCTCGATGTCACTTGTTCTCCTTCTCACTGAGGATGGCTTGCTGGCTGGCTGGCCAATTCCCCAGGCAGCAACGAGACTGACTGCTGGCTGAGTGCATCAGCGGTACGTCTGCCTTCTCCTTGGTCGTCTACTTTTGCTGAAGTTCGATTCGATTAATTATCTCGGCGTGCCCTGCTCCTGCTGAATGCATCTCAGTTTCTGGGGAAAAGTGGGGACAGCATCAGCAGCAGCAGCAGGAACATCTTTGCAATGCTACCCTGCTTCAATGTCAACATGGCTGCTGCCGATGCTGCTGCTGCTCGAGCCAATCTGTCTTTTACTTCTTCTTCTTCTTCTTAGTAGTCGTTGGAATCGGTGGCGGTAGCCCCCGCCACACTCAGAGCCAATCAACTGTGCCTCTCTCTCACTCACTTTCCAATGTTTGTTCTGTTTTTCCTGAAACGACTCCTCTCTTTCTCTCTCTCTTTCTCTTTCTCGCTCTGTTTTCACTCACTGACTGACTGACTATGTAATAAATAATTGCGTTTGTCGAATTAAATTAACGACCCCGAACAAAGTTAATATTTTGTTTTGTAGTCTTCTTCTTCTTCTTCTTCTTCTTCTTCTTCTCAACTGATACTCAGAGTTTTCTTTTTTCCTTTTCTCTCTTTCTTTCTTTGGATCTCTCTGTTCGATCGAGTTTTTTGCTTCTGGTGCGAGGGCGACGGACTCTTCTTACTTCGGTCCAAGAAAGAGAAGGAGAAGGAGAATGAGCCAATCAAGAGTGAGCCCTGGCTGGCAATCAATTACTCCGCTCGGAAAGATCAATTAACGGCTGCAACGTTACTTTTTCTTCCTTTCTACTTTCTACTCTTTGCTCCCGTCTCGTCGAAGTTCTTCTTTTTTTTGTTATTCTAAAAGTAGAACGTTGAGAGCACTTTTTGATCACTTACTCACTCACTTACTCTCTTTTAGTCTTTTAGTCTCTTTCGCCCGGTGCCGGCGCCAAACGGTTCCAAACGGCTCGGCTGCAGCGGCAACGACGGAGCACGAATTTAGTTAGTTAGCTTTTTTTTGCTTAAGCTCCGCATTCCGTTTGTTGCAATTGCGCGGATGATTAATTAATTTGTCGCCATTAGCAGGCCGTCTGCTTCCAAAAAGAGCCGTACAATGCTCTGGCACTCACTCACTCACTCACTCACTCACTTGCTCACTTTCTCGGTCAGATTGACTTCATTTGCATATGTTTGCACTTCGGCTGCTGCTGCTTCTTTAGCTTCCTAGTTTACCCCTTTTAGCTTGTACACTGTTTTGTTTCTTCTTTGTCGTTCTCTTCCCTTCTCCTCTCGTTAATGCCGTTTACACACGTTTTTACTCTTTTGCTACCCTCTTTGCCTTCTTCTTCCGTCTGCCTGTGTTGTATGTCTCCTTAATTAAACAGGTCTGTACTGCGTTTGCTCTTTCCGCTGTTGTTTGCACTAATCCCCGTTACGGGATGAATAGTACGACGAAATACGTGCACCACTTTTGCTCCTGTGCTTTCGGGCAAAAGTGTGCAAGTGTGTTTGCCTTGTGTGTGTTTGCTACGTGTTCGTGGAATTATTGTGGAGACAGAGAATAGCAGAATTTGGTGCCTTTTTGCAAAACAAAGCCATTGCCGGCTCAGGAAGAAGAGAGACAGAGAATTTGGCCATCGATTCTTCTTCTTCTTCTTCTTCTTCGATTCCGCCAGCCAACTCGTCCATACACATGCACGTTGATGCACTTCTGGCCCTTGGTCTTTGACTATTTGGCTAATTAATATTCGCACTGCATTGCAATCTTCTGTGTGCTGTGTCTTCTGACGGCTGATCTGTGTGAATGAGAATGTGTCCCCCCCCGCTCCTCTTTTGGCAGCAGCAGAATGAGGTTCCGCCATTTCTGATTGCCTCCAGTTCTGACTGCTGCCGCCTTTGACGGGTGAGATGTTTCTTCCTGAGCAGTGGTGGTGGTGGTGGTGGTGGTGGTGGTGGTGGAGAGATGCAACTCAAACATCAAACAGACAAACACACAGAGGGAGAAAGATCAGCATTTGTGCAGAGCTGCTAATTTGCATGGTCCACACACACAGTTCGTGAGACGTGGTGGATTCTGCTTCTTCTTCTTTTCCCCCTTTCTTTTCCACTTGGTAATGGAGCGCACGTCCATGCAAATAGTAATGAACTGTACGACAAAGTGTGTGCCTGCTTGCTTCTGCTTTTCCTTGTTGGCTGATTCAGCTTCTTTCCATCTCTTCTCTCGGAGCATCGCTGTCTGCTGCTGTCTGCTACTGTACAAATCGCCTGCATAATCCCCCGTTCTTTCCTTTTTACATCCAAAGTTCACCCAGCCTCAGCATCACTTTGGGGGCACTCAATTGGGCACCATCATATCTTCTGCTGTTGCCTGAGAGTGCTGCCTGGCCCCTCTCATTTGCCGCCACTGACTGTTCGGCTCAATTTTGCCCTCCTCCTAATTGTGCAGCCAATTGTCCGGGCAATTGTCTTCAATTGAGGAGGATTGCTGCTGCTTGGTAGGTTTTTGCAGCCCACAACAACGTATTTTTTTTGCTTCGGCCACTGAAGCGCGGGCAAATTATCGTCACAACTCTGATTATTGCTGTCCCCTTCGTTGCTGTCGCTAATTGTGTCCGCATTATATCCCTTCTTTGGATTTGTTCTCTGCCACTGACAAGTTGAGGCTGGGCGTCTCCTCTTTTTTCCATTGCTAATTGCTCCCTCTCCTCTCTCTCCTCACTGAACACTGCAATTAGCACACCAGTAATGAAGCCCATTCACAGATTGGAAAAAGATTGGCCCAGTGGCACAACTTTTGCCCGTGCAAACTTCTGTCAGGCAGACCGATTCTGACCGTCAATTTTTTCCACTTCTGTTCACTTCCGCTGAGAGTGGGTAAAGGGAGTGGATAGCTGCAACTTCTTTTGGTAATGATAATCTTGTCAGCTACTAAAAATGGCAACCCTTTTACCCTCACCCTTTTCCTCTCTTAACACGGCCATCATCCTCTTCTGCTGGTGTGCTCGTGACGTAACATTAATAATTTGCCTAATAACTTCAAATATTGACACTGCTGGCAATTAATCACCCACCTCTTTGACTTAAGAGTTTCCTTTCCTTTCCCTATTCTTTCCTTTGCTAGCTTCTTGAATCACTGCACTGTCCCCCTCAGTGGCCCAGCATTCAGTAAGAAGTAGTCGTCGCTGGTTGAAAAACTATCAAATATTATTATTACACAGTAAAATGATTGCACTTGGGCGATGGCACGCACACAATCAAAGACTACTGCTACCCAAAGTCTTTCTCCTTTTCTCTTAGTTTTGTCGTCTTTGTGATGCCTTCAATTAATTGTCTACTTCCTTTGCGCGCACTTCTCTGCGCGAGAGCACGCGGAGCTATACTGTAATTATGAAATTGCCGATATTGCTGATTGGCGGCGGGGATTGCGTTTCGATCCTATGCTTTCCGTGATGCAGAAGAGAAAAACCGTACACTGTTTCTTTTCTCTCTTTTTCGGTTTTTTGCTTGCTGTCTGCGGCCAGTCCACTTAGAAGTAGCAGTAGCAGTAGGTGCATTAATTTGTATTAATTTGTATTAATTGCCTCGGCGATGGCGATGGTAGAATTTACAAGCCCAAAAGCTGAGCTTCTGCTTTTTGTTGCCACTGCACGGCCAAATGGATCCGCCGCTTTTTTCTACCCGTTTTTTGCCAGCCGTTGCTTCTACAGCAGACGCCGCCGCCAGCACAATAAATCAATTTTAATTAGTAGCATTGCGCGCGCCGGCCAATGCATTAGGAGCAGGCGGGTGGGATGGCAGAGAGAGAGAGAGAGAGTGCTCAGTGATGAGTCAATCTTTTTTTGTTCAGAGAAACTGCTTCGTACAGTGGTACATTTTAAAAGGGGACGAAGGGGATGCTCTATTCTAGTGTGCACGACATACTAATGAAGACATGCCAGGCTCGCTCTACCATTGCCACATTACCATAGCATGGTAGTACCAGATTGTCTTACAGAACCAAAAAATGTGGAACACTACCACTTTAGCTGCTGTTTTAGGTGTCGCTGCAGTCGGTGCATTTTTTAATGGTAAAAAGAGCATAAGGAGCTATTTCTTTCTCCTGATGCTCATCGCTGGCGCAATAATTAATCAACTCGATTTTTGTTGCATTTCTCCATTTCATTCATCACAAGCACAGCACATCTTGTGCCCCTCTTGTGTACGATCAATTTTATTTAAATTATTATTTTTTGGTTATATTGTACAACTGTGCCGGCTGTTTTCTGTCTGGTTTTCTGCTTTAAATTTAATTATTTACTCTGCGCCTAAATCCGAGCTCTCTTCTCTTGGATGTGATGGAACAGGCTTGTGATGGAGCAGAATGGAGAATGCTCTTTCATTCATTCAGTCATTTTCTTTCTTTCGTTTTTTGTGGCTTTTTTCTTCTTCTTTACACTGCAAATGCTGACGAAAAGATCTTCAGCTCCACAGCTCGTGCTGTGGGGGCGCACAGTGGTGGTGAGCCTAATGATTTTTTCATTCTGGCTCAAATTGTTGCCAAAAAGTGAAAAATGAAAGTCAAAAGAGGAGGAGGTTTGCTTGCACACACACACGTCTTGGCATGTCTTTTGCTTGCCTTCACTTTATTTACTCCTTCACTCCTTCAACCGAGGTTCAGACACTCACTCACTCGCTCACCACAGTTTGCAAATTCAGGCATTGCTACTTTGTCGGTTTGGAGCAGACTTTTAATTTAATGAAAAAGCTTAATTTCCCTAACCCTGCTGCTCTCTTTCTCTGTTGCTGTTGCGAGCATCCAAAAGCCTCTCTTCTCGTTTCGAATTAATTTTTGCTTAATTCAATTTGAATCGAAAGAAGGGAAGAGATCCTTTTCCTTTTCCACCCTCTTCTCTTGGTGTTCCCCCAGTTTTCTGGTAGCATGTTCGGCTACCGTCGTCGTTGTCTGTCTCCTCTTTTCCCTTTTATTTTTGTTTGCTCCCCCCCCCCCCCACTTTACCGTTACGGCACTGGTATGCCTGGCACATTTTCTTTGCTTTGCAGAAGGTTGCGCTTAAATTCATCAAATTATGCGATCGATTATGGAGCAATGAGAGCACTTCAGCAGCAACAGCAACAGTAGCACACTTCGATGCATTGATCCCTTTTGGGCAAAATGATGGCGAATGGCGGAAGCAATTGAAACAGGCAAAGAGAAAGGAGATTCTGTTTTCTGTCCTGAAACAAACAGACCACAGCGTGGTTGAGCATTCTCAAATCCTTTTGCCTCTACCTTTAGAATCTCTATGAATACCAAATTCTGGTATAATTCTGGTGAAGGAAAAGAGAGCAGGGCCATGCAAACACTCTCTGCCTTCACGTCTCAAAACGCAGAACGCCTTTGGCGGCTTTCCTCTTTTTCTTTTTTTCTTCTATCTAAAGAAGTGCGTGTGCACTTGATTTGATTGCTCTCAATTATTAAGGAGAATCTTTAAATTTTATTAGTTTTTTTGCTTGCAAATTAAAGTTTTCTCCAGTGTGTAGACGCTTAATTTTTAGCTTTATTCTAATTTTTACTCGTCTGAGCAAATAAACTAATTGGAGTGAGCGCTAAATGAGCGCCCCAACCAGTTGAACCAGTTTCAACTGCCTAGTGAGTTTTGCTTTGCTGTTGTTTTGTGCTGGCCTCTTCTTTTGGGGCCTAATTCGCATTCGATTGGCCAATAATGTCCGATGGAGCGCTCTTTTTTTTCGAGCACGGGCACTAATGGCCTTATTGAAATTCATCACTTTAGCAGCATGTTTTGCTGTACAACTGTTGTACAAGCACTGAGTTGTTGTGTACGAGCTGTGTGCTGTGTACGAGTTGGCCATTTTTCAGCTGGGCCTCGCTGTTCTTGCTAGCAAACTACTGGGATCACTTTAGTTTTAGTTGCCGCTGGAATGATGCCACTTGCGCGGGCCAGCACTCTCCCAAAAACTTCCACCAAAAGAGAAAGAGAAAGAGAAATCATCGTTATTGCATCTGAGATTTAAGATGATGATGATGATGATAATTTGACTCGATTATTGCTCGACCCCCCCTCAATACGACTGTTCACTGATGGAAGAGGGATAGGAGGGCTAGCTACTGCCCTTGTAAGTGCCCACTGTCTGGGCGCCTTCTAATTCAATCAGCAGCAGCAGCAGTTTGTTCCCCGACGAACCAGGGAGCACTTTGTTGTGCTACTGTCTGAGCGCCCCACAATTTGCAATTGTCTACCACTACTGCTGATCTACTCTGCGCAAGCTCTAGTTCCCCAGCCCCGAACTTTTGTGTTCAAGTTCAATTTGAAACTTGTCAGCATCGGCAAACTCTTATTGGAACTGCTGCTGCAGCTGCCACTACTGCTAAAGATTGAGTTTGCAGCTAGAGCTGGATGCTTTCTTCTTTCAATATGCGATGGATCAATTAGAATCATCGTCATCATAATCGGCAACTGACTGCTCGGTTGGCAGTGTTTGCTGTGGACGCTTCTTTTCTCGGGCGCCCATTGTTGTGTGGCGCCGATCACTTCTGCTGCTGCTGCTGCTGCTGCTGCCCATGGCGCCCTCGTTACCAGCTCCCGTTCCCTTTTTCATTTCTTTCTCCGAGCGCTTCCTTCCCGTTCTTTATTGCAGTTTTTGGGCTCTCTCTCGCTTTCTTCTGTACAGTCTTTTCTACTGTTCAGCTTTTGCAAAGTAACGAGCCTGCGATTAAGCTGTACGAGCTGTGCAGCTTTTCTGCCCCCTCCTCCACCGATAATGGCCCTAATGAAGGAATTAGCGCCCGCATTGCTGATCCAGCAGCATTGCCTGCATTCTCTCCTTTTGTGATACAAACTTTTGCTGCTGGGGGCCATTGTGGCTGGCCTGGCTACATCAGCTTAGCTGGTGGCATCCCTTGGCTCCCCAGTTTCTGATGTCCCTCTTTTCTTTCCCCTTCCCTTTCTTTTCTGTGTCCAGTCTGCAACTGTGCGGTCTACTGCAATGTGGTCGTTATTATTATCCAATCAAATCGCTTATTTCGACTCTGTTGTTCGATTGCAGTTCTCTCTGTCTGCTTGTGCAGCCAATTTGCTGTAGAATGAGGGGGAAGGGAACTATTTTTTTTCGCTACCACCACCACCATGATAGTTTTTGCTCTCATTTGTCATTGTGTGTGTGTGTTCCAAGGCTCAGAATGTAGCCGGGGTGCTTCGCCTAATAATTCAGTCTTCTTCTTTTACATTCTCCCGAACAAGTGAACTGTTTTCTTTCTTTTTCTATTTTCTTTTTCGATTTCATTGCACACACTTGTGTTTCCCTTTTTGGGCATACTTTCTTTTTCTCTCTGTATGGACAATCTATTGCTGCTGATGATTCTGGTGCTGTTGTTTCTGCTGTCCCTTTCTCTCTTTTTCCCTTTGCTGGCAACGCCAGTGAACAGGCGCAGCAAAACACGCAAAAACTGCAGTTTTTTTTAAAGCAGACAGACAGACAGCATCGAATCGCATCAATTGCTCGACAGTTGCCCCGCCGCCGCCGCCGCCGCTCGCGCTGATTCAATTAGATCTCTCTGATTGCTCTGATATTTATTGCATCAAAGGCGAGGGATGCTGCTGATGCTGATGCTGGTGCACATCTTGAACACACACACACACACACTATCGAAACTGGGCAAGATTTATGGTGCTCCGACTTTAGAGAGCAAGAGCTAGAGTTGAGTTGGTGGTGGCCCATCGACGACCAGACAATGGCAGGCAGAAACTGAAGCAGCATCAGCAGCAGCTCGTGTTGCTGGCAGAACTTTAAACTTTGAGAAGAGAGAATTCTGCTCAGCCATTGCTCTTGGCAGGCGATTCTTTCTTTCCTTTCCTTTTTTTTACTTTTTTACTTCTGACTGTTCTCTTTTCCGTCAGTGCAAGTCGTCCGTGTGTGTCACTGCGCTTGTAAAGCAGCAAAAGAAGAAGTGTGCGGGTATTTAAATATATTTTTTCGCCATCTTGGATCGAGCCATCAATTTCCAGCTACCAGCCACCACCACCACTGACTTGTTGTGAGCACAAGTGGAGTGAAAGGAGAAGAGCACATGAGGGACAAATCGAAACTGAATCGCTGCTGCTGCTGCCTCTGTTGTTCTCTCGGTGCAAATTTAATTTTCAATTGAACAAAACAGGCTAAACACTGGAAGCTGCTTCGGCGGTGATTTATTTACTAAAGTGGCTGCCCTTGCCAGCTTTTTACAAATAAATAAAAAGCTGCTGAAGCACACCGCATACAAACACAGCAGCACAGACAATCAGAGAACTGCTCTTTCGCGCTCGCTGCTTTATCACCACTGAACCAGTGGTCGTCGGCTGGGCTGTGCAAAAGTGTCCCAGGACACTAGTGATGTGCTACCACCACCACCACAAAAGCAAACACACTGCTGCCACTTCTGTTTTTCCTTTCTTCTTTTCATTCTTCTTCTTTGATCATCGTTGCTTCGATTTATCAATGTTCGAGCAGCAGCAGCAGCCTCAGCAGACCACACAGCAGCGCACTACTCACAGTGTCCACCACCACTGTGTTCTTGTTGTTGTATAATCGTATTCAAATTGCTACTGAGGCCCCCAATTAACTGCTGCTGCTGCTGCTGCCTCCGTTTCTTCTTGTTCTGTTGTGGGCTGTTGTTTCTTTCTCTGGCAAGTGTGGTGCCACTGACATGCCTTCCTTCTCCTGCTAAGTATCTGTGTCTGCCTGGGCACTGCCAAGTTTGTGTCAATCATCGGTTGTGCCTTTCCTTGCTTTTTTCTTTCTTTCTTGAATGAATGAATGACTGATCGAAAGAAGAGAACTGTGCTGTTCTGTTGCTGTTTTTTCTGCTGTTTTTCTGCTGCTTTTTTGCTGCTCCTGTGGCCTTTGATTTCTCAGAGCTAGCTCCATTGACCAGTGGCTTCTGACAGCCGACATCGAATGATGCCGCAGACAGTCTCTGAACTGCGACAGTTCTGTTCTTCGTTGTTGGCTGTTGTTCTTGGCTGCCTGCAATTGCCTGCCGATTACGCGACTGAACGGTTTCTCCTTCTCCTTCTCCTTCAGACAGAGACAGAGGCAGAGAAGAGAAGAGCTCCTTCTCAGACGACTTCTCAGTCAGAAGAAAGCACTCCACTTTTTTTCTCCACTCGCTCCAACTTTTGGTGGTGAGCGGCGCTTCGTCAATTTTCTCCTTGACTTGATGCGATTTAATTGGCTGCTGCCTGGCCTGGTCTGGCTTGGTCTGCTCTGGCCTGCCTACTTTGCCTGAGCAAGTTATTTATTTTCATAAACGACACAGCGAGAGAGAGAGAGAGAGAGAGAGAGAGAGAGAGAGAGAGAGAGAGAGAGA
>JAALOO010001908.1_pt1 | contig 12741 bp, 14 predicted proteins | sample 7257641 | NCBI WGS metagenome assembly JAALOO01 (sample SAMN14085613, study PRJNA598686) | mite metagenome | biome: ENVO:01001000; feature: ENVO:01001002; material: ENVO:01001226; isolation source: single female mite from University of Michigan culture on fish food culture... ... | reverse complement strand
ATTGTGTTGGAACGTAAACAAACGATAACCAACCAGTTGTAACCTGAAAAAACTCATTTGCACAATGCGAGTTTTTGGTCAGTTGTGTAGAAAATTTTTCACTTAAAATAAGACACACTTAACCCGTGTTTTAAGAGCCCCCGAAATTTTTAGTCACGGACTTAGCCGCAGTGAGCGTGTCATGTCAAGGGTAAGTGCGGTACAAGGCGCAGTTGCGGGTAGACTAACGTAAACAAAGTCAAGCGCACGCAAGCAGAGAATGCGCTTTAACGGAAAATTTCTTTGAAAAACCCTTGTACTGGTTTCACTATTTTTTAATTTGGGCCCAACTCTCACCAAAAAAACAAATCTTTCTCATTGAAATGCCGAACAATTTAGTTGTTTAGTAATTAACATAACCGTAACCAAAGGGCCATGCAAAGAGTGAAAATAAAATCCCCCCATTTTGTTCGCATACTCAAATGTTATTGAATCGCACATCGTTGGAAAGGTAAAAATCTCCTGATTACAAAATATGTGAATATCTAAATTGAGCCCCAAACAGTTTCCAAGAAAACCGGGTCTAAACTGTACCTTTGGCTCTGTTTCTTCTGTTGCTGCTTACGCCACCTAGTGGAGTTAAGCCGCAGTGCTGTTGCTAAACTGCATGCTTTGATAAACTTTGGACCCGATTTTTTCGGGAACTGTTTTGGGCTCCACTTAGATATTTGTAATATATTAATGTGGTGCCGATGTTGCGGAGGCACTACATATTTGTAATTAGGGCATTTTTAGCTTTCCAACGATGTGCGATTCAAAAACATTTGAGTATGCGAACAAAATGGGGGGGATTGCTTATGGAAAATTGTTTTCACTCTTTGAATCCGATTTTCAAACAAAAAATTAGACTTTTTTTACTAACACTAAAAATTTGATACTTGGCACTGTAGATACAGCTAGTCAAGCTGAACCCGAGAATATAAAACTTGAGGTGAAAATACCAACCTAAAGGTTCCAAAATGGCGTCTGAAGTTGGTTAAAAATGCACTGAAATGTGTTAGGCAAGCATGCACAGTGCAAAAAACAACAGTGCAAGATGCCGGTAGGGGCGCTGTATTCGCTTGCGTAACACATTTCAGTGCATTTTTAGCCAACTTCAAACGCCATTTTGGAACTTTAAAGTTGGTAATTTCACCTCAAATTTTATATTCTCGGATTCAGCTTGACTAGCTGTATCTACATGCCAAGTATCAAGTTTGTAGTGTTAGTAAAAAAGGTCTAATTTTTTGTTTGAAAATCGGCTTCAAAAAGTGAAAACAATTTTCTATAAGCAATCCCCCCATTTTGTTCGCATACTCAAATGTTTTTAAATCGCACATCGCTGGAAAGCTGAAAATGCCCTGATTACAAATATGTAAATATCTAAGTAAAGCCCAAAACGGTTCTTGAGAAAATCGGGTTCAAAGTTGACCAAAACATGCAGTTTAGCAACAGCACTGCGGCTTCACTCCACTAGGTGGCGTAAGCAGCAACAGAAGAAACAGAGCCAAAGGTACAGTTTGGACCCGGTTTTCTTGGGAACCGTTTTGGGGCTCCACTTAAATATTTACATATTTGTAATCAGGGGATTTTTACTTTTCCAATGATGTGCTATTCAATAACATTTGAGTATGCGAACAAAATGGAGGGATTTTATTTTCACTCTTTGCATGGCCCTTTCGAGCACCTGTCATGGGCAGGGCTTATGTTAGTTTCGAGCAGATGTCATTTCGACGACTTGTCGCGCTACAGAAAGCATAGCACGTGGGATTTGCCTGCACACCAACATCTGATTTTTCTTGGCGCGCCGGCTTGTTTCTGTTCCTCAAGTATCCTCAAGCTTTGTCATGGAGGAAATTTCGTTAACTGAGATTAAGGATGGTATGGAACAACTGTCCAATCAATTGGCCGAGCTAACTGACACGGTTAAGAAGCTTGGCGTTCAACTCGATCGGATTGTATCCACCAATGGAATGCAGCAGCTTGGAGGCGCAAGTTTTGGAGGTCCGCAAGTTTTGCAGCCATCAGCTAACAACTACCCTCAAATGCCAGTGAACCAACCGGTTTATATGCAAGTTCCGGCGAACAATCATCTTATGTACGCAAGCTTACCTCAACAACAAATGTTTGCATTTCAGTCTTCGCCTGCGCGAGGCTGCTTTCCAGCTAACCAATTCCAGGTCTTTCAACATCCTCAACAGGGACAGTTTATTCAATCTGCCCAACCAGTATCACAACCTTCCATGCCCATCACCGTCGCTCAGCCGGTACAGCAGCCCGAAGAAGCCATTCCAAATGTTCCACAAGTGCAGCAAAATGAGCAGGTCACTCAAACTGCTCAGCCAGAACAACCTGAACAAGCCGTCAACCAGAACAATGAACCTGCTGCCTGTGCTTTAAATTCTTCGGCTTTTCAGTTAGACAATCAAGAGGAGTCTATTTCATCCACTCATAAAGTGAAAGAAGAAATAAACGTAACTATTTTTCGTCCTTTTGTCTTTATATCTAACACTTTGTCCTCAATGTAGAACTCTCCATTACGAGCGTCAAATGAAACTGCTGAAGAGGCTGGTAAAACTGCTCCGTCAACATCGGCTAATGCTTCACTCAACGGAAGTGCCAACCAGCAGTTGGCTCAGAATGGACTGCCATCATCTTCTAATGATCAATTGGTGAGAGTCAAGTCTGAAGAATATGACAGTGATTTGGAGATAGTCTTCGAAGCAAAGAAGTCAACTTCACGTCGTTCTTCTTCTATTAGGTCAAAAAAGTCTCGCGTTCTTTTAAGAAAATGCTATTTTAAAAACTGTAGCTCGGAAGAAGGATTTCCGTCTAGAGATCACTTGAGCGAACATTTTAAAAAGAAACACAATGGGCATAAAATTATTTGTTTTGCCCTTCCTGACTGCTTTGCATCATTCAACACAAGGTAAGCAATTCTACTTTGTTTAACTAAATGCTTTTCAACTTTACACAAACACTTCATTTTCAGCGAGGAACTTTTAAACCACGTAAAAGCGGCTCATTCAAACTTAAAAAAATTTTCCTGCTCAAACTGCAACTTTGAATTGTCCGAATATACTGCGTTTTCGAAACACTATTTTTCAAATCACCTTTCTGGCCAATATCAATGTGCCAGTTGTGACTTTAAAGCTGAATACGCCAATGTAATTTATCAGCACTTCGATGAGACTCACCAAGATATGGACGACCAAAACGGCGGCAGAGCTGTAAAGAAACTTCGTACGTGAAAAACTTGTAAATGTATCTTTTTTACAATTTCCTTTTGATTTTAAACTAAACAAACATGCGATACTCAATAAAACAATGACACTTTAAGTTTGTTCTATATTTTGGACTTGTTTTAAAACTGATCTGTTTTTTCATTCTTTATTTTATTTGCAATACATTTGTCGTATAACAACAGATACTTTCAATCTAAACATGTTCTTGGCATCGTCAAGCGAATTCGCTTTCGCCTTCTTCCTTTGGCTTTCCACCATGTCAAAGTACTCGACAGACACGACAACTCATCCTTCTGAGCACCTGTGCACAAAGATAGCTACTGGTCACTTTGATCGCATTCACATAAAATCCATCACCGTTTACAGTGTGAGAAAGGCAAAAAACTTGCTCATTTTTGAGGGCGACAAGAAGCACTACGTTGAGCTGTCGCAGATCACCAACAGCAGCATGGAGATGAGTCTGAATAACTTCCGGTGGGACGAACAGGAGCTGCGACAGGGCGTCCAAGCGATGGTCCAACGGAAGCGACTTGACGTCAGCAAAGTCTCCGCCATCTACATGTTCTACTACGGTGATTCGGCGTTTGAAGGCTTGCCTGGTCTACCAAAAGGAAAATGGTATCAGATGGAGGCACGCTTTAGAGCTTCGTTCCTGGTGGTGCTGCTGTACACAAACAGCACCGTCTTCTCAATGGACATTCTGCCTGAAAAGGTAGATCTGTTCAAGGACCACCAGAACATGTACCCGAACTTTGCGCTACTTCAGTATCAGCCGAGAAAAACCAAAACCATAGGTTTCGTCATTCACAAGGACATCTACGGTCTTACTGAGCAGCTGGTTCTGTACGACATGAAGTACGATCACCTAATGGAGACGGTGGACATTCACAGGAAGGTGAAGGTAACTCAAAAGGAGCGAGACAATGCCAAGTACTACTACCTCGAAAAGGGCCGCCAGGCAAGAACAGTGGACCTGGTGCCGCGCAGTGTTCGAGTCAGCAATCACAAAGTGGACCTGGCAGCTCAGCTGATCGGCAGCTCAGTTCCGCGTGGCTTTATGCTTAACGGCTACCTCTATCTGATGGACACACATGCTGGCTGCGTCTACGTCATTGGCGGGAACATTGCCTCGGTTGAGCTGATGAAGGCCTACACTGAGCAACCCAACAAGACCTTGACCTTTCCCGTCACTGGCATTCCCTTTGAGAGTTTCTTCAAGTGTACTGGCGTCTCTATTGCCCAGCCGTATCCTCACCAGGCTGATCGCTGTGAGCCCAAGCGCAATGTGGCCCCCGTGGTCCGACCACTAACGGTGGGCGTTGAGGAGAACATGGACCTTCTAGTGACAGTTCTGATGCCGATGCTGCTGCTAATGCTGGTCCTAGTGGGGTTATGTGTCACTGGGTGGTACTGCTTCTTCGGCCAATCGCCCACCGATGATGTCTTGCCTCAGGGCTTAGACTTGAAGGCAGTCCAGGCAGAACTGACGAAACGCATGAAACAAACCGGCAAACTGGGCACTTTTCGTGATGCCTTTAGCTCAGTGGACAATGAAGCCACTAGCACCTCTAAGGCAGAGCAGTCAAAGCCTACCAGCAGCAACATATCTTCTGCCATCACTTAGACTGCACCAGCATTGTGCTGCAATTTAACAAACCACAATGTCATTACCGGTTTTAGTTTCGAAATAAACTCATTATTTGTTAGAATAAGTTTCAACTGGCAAATCAGGGAGTACATTCAAACTCAGCCATCGCCGTACAGACTGTACTCTTTAACCGTACAGCTGATAGGAAAGCGCTGATTTTCCTTTGCCAGTGCAGCAGGCAAGTAACAGTGTTTCTGTCAAACAGTACACACTGTAACCAATGTCCGAGTGCACGGGGAAAGCAGTCTCCGTCTGCAGGCAAGTGCATCTACACGACTCTTTGCAAACTTGACTGCACATCGTTTGAAAATATATAAAGCCAATGCATCTGCAAATTCGACAATCAAATCTGACAACTTTTTTGCTTTACAAAAATCGCCTTTTAAATCAAAAATCAAAATGGACTACTGGACTACTGCAGCGTTTCTGGTGTCATCGTTTGCAGCCATCATCTACTTGTAAGTTGTTAAACTGTAGTAAATTTCAATCCTTCAGTTTCTTATCTTTTATCATCAGTTACATCCATCGGCAATTCAATTACTGGTCACAAAGAGGAATCTCTGGACCGCCGCCATCTCTTCTCAACTTTGGCAATCTCCGGGAGTTTTCTACCTATGGACAGCCTCAGATTGAAATGAGTTGGCCAAAAACCTATGGTTCAATTTACGGTTTTTACCAGTTTACAAAACCCATTCTGACCATCAACGAGCCGGAACTTGCAAAGGAAATTATCGTCAAGGTGAGTCAATTACTATTTGAGCAAATCTCTCAAATTATTTTACTCATTGATTCAGAACTTTTCTTCGTTTATCAATCGAGAGAAAAACAGCTTTGATCACGAATACTTCAATTCAAATCTCTTTAGCTCAAATGATGAAGTATGGCGCCAAGTTCGCAGCATTACCAGCCCGTCCTTCACCTCAGGTATTAAAGTTATTTGAGTTTTCTAATTACAAAACTTTGTTTTATTTTGCTTTCAGGCAAGCTCAAGTTGATGCACGGAATTATGGAACAGTGCGTGAAAAAGCTGGAGCGGTACCTCAAGAAAGACATTGCTGCAAATGGAGGCGTGATCAATTTGAAAGAATCAATCACTGGTTTTACCATTGACGTGATAGCTCAAACTTCTTTCGGTGCTGAAACAAGCGCCGACGGTGAGCTTAACAGGTCAAACGTCTTTGTGCGAAATGGCACTGACCTGCTCGGGAACTCTATCTGGAGAGTGATAGCATTCTACTCACTGCCTCAAATGGTCAACAAGTGGCTGGGCAATACCATCGGCATGGACGATCGGGCGTTTGACTTCTTCACTAACGTCTCCAAGGAGATTATCAAACAGAGACGTGCTGGTGATGGAAAGAAGAGGAACGATTTAGTTCAGTTGCTTATAGACGCTTTTGTCTACGAAAGTGAGCTCAAGACGAAAAACTACGAGAAACTTGTTGCTACTGCTGATAATGGTAAGTGTTTATTGGATAAATTATTACACTTGTTTATAAAAAGTTATATTTTTAGATGAGACGGAAGTTCAAGAAACCGCATTTGCAAATACGTCTACGAAGAAAACTTTGCAAACAAACGAAATTATTGCCCAGTGTATTATTTTCTTTTTAGCTGGGTAAGGACTTTCAAATTGTTTAAAAGTAAAACGTGCCTAACTTTTGTCTTTTTTAGGTTTGAGACGACAGGTGAATTTAATCACTCATTTGAGAGCCCCTAATTTTAATCGTTTTGCTTAAACAGCTACCACCACTAGCATGGTGGCCTACTTTTTGGCACTAAATCCGCATGTTCAGGATCGGCTGCACAGCGAGCTGACTAGTGAGCTTGATGGCCTTGATCCTACTTCCGAAGAGTACTTTAACAAGGTGACCACAAAACTGCCATACCTGGATGCAGTCATCAAGGAGACACTGCGGCGTAACCCACCACTGCCACGACTCAAGCGACACTGCAACGTCGACGACTACAAACTGGGCGATACGGGCATTCACATTGAAAGGGACTCTGAAGTGCACATTGGAATCTATTCCATTCAACACAATCCAAAGTACTTTCCAGGTATAGCATAATTGTGAGGGTTTAGTCAAATGATTTTGATCGTGTTTTCTACTTTCTAGATCCCGAGACATTCAATCCTGACCGCTTTATGCCAGAGAACAAGCACCTGCTGGTTCCGTACAGTTGGCTTCCTTTTGGCGCTGGTACGCTTAGTAGAATCTCTTTTTGACATTTTGTTATAATGAACTTCTTTTCTAAAAAAAGGTCCACGAAACTGCATTGGGATGCGTTTTGCTTACCAGGAAATCAAGCTATGTTTGGCAACCATTGTGAGAAAGTTTCGCTTTGAACAAGCACCTTCAACACCAGTACCCATCTTCTTCAACACATTTGAACTTTTGACAACGCCAAACATTGAGCTGAAGATTAGTGTTCGATGAGCATTAAATTGTCAAATGTTGCTGTTTTTTATGTGTAGCTTTGTTACAATCAACCATAATAAAAAGTGATAAACCCAATTTAAAATGATCTCTTAATCAATCTCTAAACGCAGACTTTGATCAAAGCACTCCACATTGCAAGTAATCTACTGAGCAACAACGAGTGACACTTTCAGTGTCATAATTGAAAAAGTGTTGTTTTCTCTGCTATCACAATTTGCTCTAATCAACTTTAAAAGATCAACCTAATTAACAGGAATTATATTTGCATTTTTAATGTGGTCTCTGAGAAACAGCAGCAGCAATAATTTGACAAGTGTTTACCGATCAGTATTGCAAGACAGATGTTTAAGTATATAAACAATGGTACTCAAACTGTTTTGTATACCACACTTTAAATTAACAAATTCTTAAACAAAATGAAAACTTTGAACATTTTAAGTTTGCTATTCTTGGGACTAGCTTCTTGCGACCCAAATTGTGGTGATTGGGAGTCTTACAAGGACGAAAAATGCATCAAAATCATCGACAGCACACACACCTTTGCAGAAGCACTTTCTGCCTGTCAAAAGCTTGAAAAAACCTCCATCCCCTTGACGATTCACTCTCCTGAAGAGCAGAACTTTATGACTGAATTGATTTTCCGCAAAAACGGCGTTCACGACACTGTCTGGTTAGGCGCCCACCTGGGCGCTGACAAACAATTCCACTGGGCTGATGAGGCAGAGGGAAAGTTTACAAACTGGGCACCAGGTGAACCAAGTCACAAGCCAGTGGCCTCGTGCATTCAAATGATGCCTGAACCACTGCACGTCGGCAAGTGGTCCGACGAGCCGTGCGACAAGAAGAACCTGGTTGTCTGTCAGCGACTGCAGTCCTGGACACTGCAGCACATGCAACAGGTAAGTGTGGAATAAAAGCCTATCATACGTACCTAGTCACCATTTTTAATTTAGGTGTTTCTCAACTCGCGCAAAGCACTAAAAGACGCAGCGGAAGAGCAGAAACACTACCTGGAAGGTGCCATTGACGCGACAAAGAAGGCCTTTCAGGCCACCATTGATGCCGCCTCTAAAGCGCACCTGGCTGAGATCAGTCAGCTAAAAACGTCTCTCCAGGCGGAAATCAACAGTCTAAGGAGCAATCCAGTTCCAGTAAACTTCACCTACGTACAGCTGCCAGGTGACCGTGCTCCAGGGGAAATCTGGCCCGGTCTTAAGGTGAGACCAGGTCAAATGCAACGTTCCTATCTATAACAATAACGTTTTTTGTTCCTTCTGACTTTAGTGGGTGGACGTCAGTGCAAGCTACGCAGGACTGTTCTTTCGCGTGCAAGGCGGTGAGGCGGCGCCCTTTGGTAAGGTGCAAGATGACAATGCCCCTCACCTCAGTCAGGTCATTCACCAAGTGAATCCTTGTGCTGGTGAAACTGTTACACTGGCCAAGGGCGTCCTCAGCGGCACTGTCATTACAAGCAGCGGATTTGGAGCAGGAGCGCTTAAAAATTGTCAAAAGTTTCTCCTTTCACCGGGTGAAGTTCGTCCCAAGAACATGGCCACTAAAGTCTGGCGACGAACGGGCTAAGTTAGTTGTACAGCTTTAGTTTTTGCGTACAAATTGTTTACAAAAGTACAAAAATTAAAGTTATTTATAAACATTTTTACCGTGTTGCCGCCTATTTTACCTTCAATCATCATCCCACTTTTCTGCTTTTCCGTTTCCATAAGGCACCGGTGAGGAGCCATTTTCATCTGTTGTCTTTTCATTTTCTGCCTCTTCTTCTTCGGCCAGTTTTGATGGCACGTAGTAGTAGGCCATCAGCGCAAAAATGCCCATATCAATGATCATTAGCCCAGCAAAGAAAAAGAACTCATACGATTGAAAGGGAAATATTTTTGCATCAGCGATTATGGCAATGATCAAATTACCAAAAGCCACAGTCAGTAGCCAACAAGCTTGCAAAACGGCTTTCATTGATTTTGGAGCCTAAACATTAAAAGTGGAAAACATTAAAAGTTTTGTTTGCTGTTTGTGAACACTTGCCTGTTGATAAGAAAACTCCAAACCAGTAACTGAAAACATGATCTCTCCGCAGGTGATGACAAAGTAGGGAACCACTTGCATGAAAACAGAAAGTTTGTTTTTTGTCACAACTTCTGTAGTTTTAAAAGTAACACTCTAAAATTAAATATGCAAATTAGTCTACAAGTAATAAACTTTGCTTCAGGATAAACACTTACCTTTGTATCCTTTAAATCACCACTGATTAGCTGAACGTACGAAGCACCTTGGTCTAGCTTAAGATGACTTTTCACAGCACCCACTGACATGATGACGTCTTTTCCTTTGATTTCTACTTCAAATTCGTTCAAATATCCAAAAGTAGCCTCTGTTGCGCTGCCGTTGTTGACTACTGTAGCGACCACCTCTTGATTGGTTTCAGTTGAAGAAAACTTTTCATTGTTGTAGTTTAACAAATTAAAAACAGTAAATAGCAAAGCACCACCATTTTCTGGTTTCACAAGAGTGTTGTTGAAGATGGCTGCATCAACAGTCTGACTGCTTACTAGCTTTTCCGACAAGAAGATTAAAGCGTTTGATTTGTCATTCAACTGGGTTGGGTTAATAGATGGACTGACGGTAAAAGACTTTTCTGTACAGCCATCTATGCCGCTTTTGACGTTGAACGTCATTGTGGTAAAGTTTTCTCGTGGTACATTCGGAAACACAGTGACGCGATTGACATCGATGAGCTGTCCGGAAAACTCTAGCTGACATTTGTAGCTGTTGACAAAGACAGCGTGATTGTGACCTGATACAAGCTCACCAGGACTCTCTGACTCAATGGCCAGCTGAATGAAACCGACAATGAAGAAGGAGATGCCAGCCAGTATGCCACCGACTGTCATGCGCTGCAGTGGCCGTGTGATGCCGATCTTGCGGAAGATGGGATAGAAAACGTACTCGTAGACGGGAATCATGAGAATGATCAACAGTGGATTGATCACCTGAATCTGGTCAGGCTTGATGGTCCACCCGCCCGTTTGGCCGTTCATTCTTAGAGCCTGCAACGTCCACCGAGAGCCTGTCTGGTCAAACAGCGCCCAGAAAATAGGCAGTGGGAGGTAGAGGAAAAGGACGCGCATCAGCACTTTTACGTCGGCAATAGTGGTAGACTGTAAAAAAGAAGGAGGAATAAGTACTGAAATATCACTTTCAATCTACCACTCACATCGTACTGGTCATCGGCATAGTCTAGCCAATGGTCTCGCTTCACACCTCGACTGAAGATTTTGCCACTGAGAGCGTGGAAAACACACTTGCAAACCATCACCACGACATTGTCCTTTTTGGGCGGCACCATGACGTAGTTGGTGAGAAACTTTCCAAGGAAGAACAACGACAAGGCCGTCACCATGAGGATGGCAGGAACACCAAAGGCGAGCGGATAGCAGTCATTTCGACCCATGCACTCTACATCCTGGCGAAGAATGGGCGTAATGAACGTCGAGATGAGACTGCCTGCGTTGATAGAAATGTAGAAGAGGCTAAAGAACTGCTTCAACTGGACAGATTGCTCTGGCTTGAACTGATCGCCACCAAATGCAGACACGCATGGTTTGATTCCGCCAGTGCCAAAGGCAATTAAAAACAGGCCTATGAAGGTGAGTACCCTAATGTGGGAAAAAGAGTTTACATAGTGTTTTGTCACTCTATATTGGGTAATTACTTACACAGTTCCCTTGATAGAAGCAATAGCAAGGAGAATATTCCCTCCTGCGTACACTACCGATATGCTAAGAATGGTCCTGTGCGAGAAAATAATGAGTTTTATCATCATCAAACTACCTTTTACCCTTACCAGAATTTTCCAAGCAGCGAATCAGCAATGATGGCTCCAAGTACAGGCGTAAAGTAGCAACACATGGCAAAAATATGGTACATTTGCGTGGCAGCGTCATCACTGTAGTAGAGAACAAACCGAAAGTAGAGGACGAGAATTGCTATGGAAAATATAAAAAAACATTTTAAAACATTTTGAAACTTATTTTTAGTTTGCTTACCTTTCATTCCATAGTAGCTGAATCTTTCGCCTTTTTAAAAACAAGTTTTTAGTTTAAAATTTAAAAAATATTTTAAAAAATTACACAGTTCCGTTCCAATAATAAAGATAACCGACTTTGGGTACGGCAATTTTGCCGGTGCCCCTGATTCTTTGTCAGAAGCAGTCTAGAAAAACAAGTTTTAATCACAACATAACTTTAGTTTCTCAAAACAAACCATTTTTGCGTCGTGTTCCAATTCAGTCAGGTCGTGGAATGATTTGGATAACAATGTGGAGAAAACACAAAATCAAAATGTTTTTGGCAAGCGAGCCAAACTTGTCGGCGTCACTGAAGAAACCAGACAAAAAATATTTTAAAATGGCGCAGACTTTTATGGCTGAACAGTGCAGTAACGCCGACCATTGGTCGAGACCATAAACAGCAGAAACCCCTACTGATGTCAAAGAAGATAGCGACTTAAATTTATAAAACGTATTTATTCTTTCAATCAAACAACAAGATTCAAATTTGCAATATTTTTAAATCAATCGAAAACAGAGAATTTTTGTGACAGCTTTGTATAAAATAAAACATTTCCTCGTTTGGTTGAGAGAAAAAAGTGCACTGTACTTTAAATTCAAGTCTAGATAGATGTAGTTCATCGCTTTTAAAATGTGCCAAATCTGTAGATAAGGCGATGGAGGTGTTAATTACCAGGCACACTTGGATTAGACATTTTTTAATTACCAGTTGTAATTTGTGGTGTATGGTCTGGCGCCATTTATGGCCATCTGCATATTTACTGAGTCGCAAGTTGAGCTTGTTGTTGTCGTATGTCTCTAATTAGTGATTTCACGTGATAAGCAATGTACTACTATTGTAAGCAGTAAATGTAGTGTAAGGGGTCAATATGAATGGAAATGCGGCTCCAAACTTTGTTTTGGAGAATGCGGATTTTAGTTATCACTTGAGTTTTTGGAAAAACAAAGGGGTCGCATGGCGCCTAACACAGACTCGTTTCCTTTTCTTAAAAAAAATAGTTTGGCGTCTTGCACACACAGCACTCGTTTTGGCTTTGTTAAATGCTTTCGGTCATTTAGTGAATTCAAACTTGGTTGCGTTAGTTGTAAACAAAAAACTGTATCTTGTTTTAGTTGTTGATAAAAATTGCACATTGCAAGTAAGTTTTTTATTTTTTGCTTTTTAAATATTTTAGATCGCTATAAACCGTTAAGCATTGACTGATGTCATGTTGGTCAATAAACATTTGATGTTTAAGAAACTAAATATGAACTGTTTTTAAGTTAAACAGCATCTTAATATCTTAATGTAATTTATAAAAA
>JAALOO010001907.1_pt1 | contig 12745 bp, 9 predicted proteins | sample 7257641 | NCBI WGS metagenome assembly JAALOO01 (sample SAMN14085613, study PRJNA598686) | mite metagenome | biome: ENVO:01001000; feature: ENVO:01001002; material: ENVO:01001226; isolation source: single female mite from University of Michigan culture on fish food culture... ... | reverse complement strand
CGCAACACCAATTACAAGATAACAATTCGAGAAATATGTTATCGATGATTTTAAATATACATATTTTTGTTTATAGTTGCGAACCGTAATGTAGAACAATTTGCGACTTGAAGCTGGCTTAACATTTCATTTAAAAATCGATAACTTGTCAATAGCTGCCGCCATTTGTACATCCTTCTGTGTGACGATGTTCCCCTTATTATGCGTAGTAAGCGAGATATCTACAACATTGTACTCATTTTTCCAACTTGGATGATGATCAAGCTTTTCGGCCAGTAGTGCAACTCGGGTCATAAATGCGAATGCTGAGGAAAAATCCACAAATTCAAACGATTTAAATAATCTGTCATTTTCATTTCTCCATTCCATATTTTCTATTATTTTCACTTTGATGCTTTAATTCATCTAACGACGTCTTATGAAAATTGTTTGTTCAATTCTAGAACTCTGAAAAAAAACGAAGAAGCATATTTGTCGCTACGCCGATAATCACGTAACTTGGTTTCTAGAAATCAGTCCTTCACGGTTTTTTTTAAACAGATAAAATAGTTAATTCGACAAATGTTTTGCCGCATAAAGCTATATGATCAGCGACACTTAAGGACCTTTTAACACATAGAAATGGCAAACCAAAAAGATTTAAATATAGCAATACTGATTGATGCAGATAACATGTCCTACAAAAAAATAGGTGGGATTTTAAATGAAGTAAAACGTTATGGTATACCGACAATAAAAAGAATATATGGAGACTGGACAAGCCCTTATGTAGAAAATTGGAAAGATAACTTACTAACACATGCTATTACACCAGTACAGCAATATAGTTATACGCAGGGTAAAAACTCCACTGACTCCGCTTTAATTATCGATGCAATGGATATTTTACACTCGGACAGAGTTGACGGTTTTTGCATAGTATCCAGTGATAGTGACTTTACACGTTTGGCAACACGTTTACGCGAATCTGGAAAGCTAGTAATTGGCATCGGTGAGCGTAAGACACCCAAACCATTTATCTCCTCTTGTGATAAGTTTATTTATGTTGAAATCCTGGAGAAAGATGCACCTGAGAAAAAAACTAAAAAGAAGCCAATAGCCCCCGAGCCAAAATCACCCCACAAGACCGAGAGCGATAATCTAAATCTAGATGAAGAAATATTGTTACTATTAAAAGACGCTGTGGACGATACTGCCGATGAGAGCGGTTGGGCGTTTCTGGGTGAAATCGGAAGTTTAATCATCAAACGTCAACCTGATTTTGACGCGCGAAACTATGGTTTTGAAAAGATTTCACATCTTTTTAAATCAATGAAAAGTGATTTTGAAATCGATGAAAGGACTACCGAAAAGTCTAAAATTAAGTTGTATTATGTTCGAAACATCATAGAGCGTACTACCGCTCCTGAAGATAATTTAAAGGTCCTAGACTCGGTGATCATTCCTTCAACGGGAAATCAAATCACTGCAGAGGATGTCCGAAAAAATCAAATTAGAATTACTAAAGAGTTCAAACATCTATTTCCCAGCCGGACAAAAAAAATCAAAGTACGCATCAAACACGAATACGAGTGCACATTTTCTCGTCATCGAGATCGCTCTTTTGTACTAAACCTTGGCAAACCAGCGGCAACTGAATTAGAATTGCACGAGGGAAGCTCGTATAGACTGACCAAATATGAGGATCAGAGTTATAGTATAGAAAAGTTACTTGGAAAAATTGTCTAACTTAACCAACATCTAACGTTAAAAAAATGCAGAAAAATATTGAATCACCAAGTTATGGTTTTGCTATTATAGGCACGGGCGCCATTGCACATATACATGCAAAAGTAATACAAACAATCATTGGCGCTACGCTTGTGGGGGTGTACAATCGTACACTGGCTACCGCTCAAGATTTCGCAGAAAAATATAACTGTATTGCTTACCAAAGCCTAACAGAAATGTTGGAAAACCAGCAGATATCAATCATTTGTATATGTACGGCCTCTGGCACTCACCTAGAACCGGCACTGGCATGTATCAAGGCCAACAAGCACTGCTTAATTGAAAAACCGTTAGAAATCTCAATCGAGCGTTGTAAAAAAATAATCGCTGCAGCAAAGGAACAAGGAGTTCGTGTGGCCACGATTTTTCCGTCACGTTTTCATCCCAGCAGCATACAAATAAAACAAGCGCTCAATGAAGGACGATTCGGAAATCTTGTACTTGGTAGCGCATATGTTAAATGGAGTCGTGATGAAGCTTATTACAACTCAGCAGCATGGCGCGGCACCTGGGCGCTCGATGGTGGTGGTGCCTTGATGAACCAAGGAATCCATGCGTTAGATTTATTACAATGGTACATGGGTTCGGTTGAATCTGTATTTGCCTACGCGGGTAATAGACGGCACAAAGGTATCGAGGTGGAGGATACTGTTATTGCTACCCTACAATTTGCGAACGGGGCAGTGGGTAGTATCGAATGCACAACTGCAGCTTATCCTGGCAGTTTAAAAAAAGTGGAAATAGTGGGCACCGCTGGATCAGCAACCCTTGAGGAGAACAATATCATCAATTGGCAGTTTTTAGACGATCTTGAGGCAACTAACGTAAATAGCGAGACAGTTGAGGATCAGACAACAAAAGGAGGAGCAAATCAGCCGATGAACATCAGCAGCTTAGGACACCAATTACAAATTGAAGAGTTCTTATCGGCAATACAGATGGGAGTACCTTCCCTAGTGGAAGACGAGGAAGGCATTATTTCTGTTGAAATCATCGCAGCAATATACGAAAGCGTACGTCTCGCGAAACCAATAAAAATTAGCAAGACTTAAACCCTCTAGTAATTGTGTTAAATTTCTACTTACAAGAATAGCAGGCTTAAATGAGCGAAAACTGTCAATTAGCCCACCTCTTTAATTTAGATTAATTTAAAATAAAATTGATTTACCGTTATTTTTTGCCTTATTTTGCGCTTCGCAAGAAGTGTTATTTAAATGAAAAGAGTTATTGTTGTATTGGTTTTCCTGCTAATCAATACATTAATTTATGGTCAGCACTATACCATTAGGGGTACTGTCACAGACCCAAATGGCGTACCGCTTGTTGGAGGATCTATTCAAATTACGAACCTCAACTCTTCAATACCGATTAATACCGATGGGACGTTTCATAGTGCTAAATTACAGAAAGGCTCCTATAATTTAATATTTTCCCATTTAGGATTCCAGACCGACAGACGGACAGTTGAGTTATCCTCAGATCTTATTCTTTCGATAATCTTGACTTCTAATGAACTAAATATCCAAGAAGTGTTTGTTTCTGCTAAGGAATCTAACACTCTTGGTACCAGCTCTATAATCGACCGAAAGGCGATGGAACTTTTACAACCCTCAAGCTTCACCGATATTTTGGAGCTTTTGCCCGGAGGTCGGTCAGCCCCGCCAAAACTGACAGAGAATAATAGAATAACCTTACGCGAAGCAGATCCAACGAATAATGTCAATTACTTCACCGGTTCATTAGGCACACAGTTTAGTATCAATGGCGCAATAATCAATAACGCAGCTAACTTGGGATCCTTAAGCAGTTTGTACAGCAGTGGTACGAGTATTAGCAACACCCCCCAATTAAGTCGGGACAATACATTTTCAGGTGTCGATATGCGAAGTATCAGTACAGATAATATCGAAAAAGTAGAAATCCTTAGAGGCATAATATCGGCAGAATATGGTAACCTTACCTCCGGTGTAGTACTTATTGATCTTATTTCGGGCGATACCCCCTGGTCAGGAAGGATAAAAGCCGATGGCTTTAGTAAATTATTCAGTGTCGGTAAGGGGTTTGATTTTAAAAGGCAAGGATATAAACTGAACATAGATGGCGAGTACCTCACTTCGTACGCTGACCCTACAGACGTATATACGTCATACAAACGTGTGAGCACATCATTGCGAGGTGAAAAATCCTGGATACAGGACAATTACAAAATCATTTGGGGTCACAGCATTGATATCAAAACAAATATTGATGGAGATCGATTCGACCCCGATAACGATTGGGAAGGTACGGACAGTTACTCGCAGAAGAAACAACAGTATGCCCTGGCAAACAAAATTGAATTCATCAATAATAATAAAAATAGTTTATTTAGAGATGCCATTATCTCCGCAAACTTTAGTTTAGGAAACAATATAATTAAGCAAGACAAACTGATACAAGCGAAATCCGCATCGCTATTAATTAACAGTACGACAGCGGGATCCAGCGAAGCTTCTTATGTAACTTCTTCATACGTATCCAAATTACAAATCGAAGATAAGCCTATTACCGCGAGCCTCAAAATGGTTACCAATTGGCAACTCTCCACAGGAATCAAGCATTTTATAAAACTTGGGTTGGAGAACAATTACAGCAAAAATATAGGTAATGGCCAACAGTTTGATTTAAACCTCCCGCCTGCTCTACCAATGCCGATTCGTCCTCGCACCTTTAACTCCATTCCTGCTCAAAATATTCTTTCGGTCTTCGCAGAGGACCGTTTCACAGTTGCATTCTACGGATTCAAATGGCAAAATCAAATCGGTGTTCGCGCCTTTTCAAACACTAATCTAGATAGCAAGTACAACCTGGCAAAGAATGTAAATTTGGAACCTCGTTGGAATTCACGAATAAATTTGCCCACGCTCTCGATCATCGGTAAACCTTTACACATTGCCTTGACGGGAGGATACGGGCAACAGGTACTAGCGCCTACACTTGCGTACTTGTATCCAGAAAAACGTTACACCGATATCGCTGAGCTTAGTTATTACCACAATAACCCAGCCTACCGCCTTGGATGGGCGACGACCATTATCACAGATCCGACAAATTATGCGCTTGAAAATGCGACCGCAAAAAAATGGGAGTTGGGCATAGATATCGAATTCAATGATAACCGACTAAAAGTCGTTTATTTTAGAGATCGTATGCACACTGGATTCCGTAGCCAAAATAGGGTACATCGAATCAATTTCAAAGAATATGACAACACATCTGTTGACCCCAACTCCATCACGGAAAGACCTGAAATAAAGGATTTCGAGTTCAAAAAGCGGGAACAATATGACGCAGTGACCTATACGGCCAATGGAAGTATGAGTGATAAACAAGGAATCGAATACCAATACTCGTCAAGGCGAATCCCCGGAATCAATACTCGCTTCACCGTGAATGGTGCCTGGTTTAAGACACTTTCGTACAATTCACAACCTTTGCTTGAAACAATTCCCAGCGAGGTGGTAACCGACGATCAGATAAAACAATATTATGCGGAGTACAAAGATGTAGAAGGGCGGAATCACGGCGCATTTAACACCAACCTAATGATGGACAGTTATCTTCCACGTCTAGGACTTAGCTTTGCAATATCAGCGCAAAGCTTATGGCGAACCTACAGTCAAACGCTACCAAAAGACGATGTTCCGATAAGATATTGGGATATAGATGGAAATAGCTTCGGCTATAGCCAGCAGGATCGTACAGACCCTATACTTCGTTACTTCGATAAAAAAACAAGCGAAGAAGCTTATAGAAAATACGCAAAACCAATCGATTTACAAGTAAACATTAAGGCGACTAAATCAATTAAAGATAAATTAAAAGTCGCCATGTTCGTAAATGGCCTTCTGACATATGCGCCGGACTACACACAATGGGGAATAAAATATAGGAGACGAAATGATATCGGTCCTTATTTTGGAATGGAATTAAACTTAACACTATAAACAAAAAAACAATATGAAAAGACGAAAACACTGTAAGAAATTCGGATATCTATTGGCCACAATACTTATCTTAACATCTTGTCAAAAAGATACTTTTGTTGAACAGACATCTAAAATTGATGTTACACTAGTCTATCCCGAAATCGAAGGTGACTACGCAGTAGAATCGATAACCGTTACACTAAAAGAAGCCAATTCAGGTGCTAGCTACACCGTAAATCCGACAGACATTACGGCTGAAAGTATTGAAACAACTCTTCCGTACGGAAATTATTCGGCAAGCCTAGAAGGGGATGTTAAAGTCGCTGAAAACGACAAAACATACAAGCTAAAAGCCTATCTACCTGATATCACTGTTAACAATGCAGCAACAACTTTATTTCTAAAAATGTTTTTATCCGACCCTCAGGCTAAGTTCGTGATCAAAGAAATCTTTTTTACAGGCACATTGACGCCAGAGCAAAAAAAATATAATGGCGATAAATATTTTGTGATCTATAATAACTCGACCGACACCCTATTCGCTGATGGACTTTTTATTGCGCAGTCTACTTTTTTAACTACCAGTAAAATAGCGTATTCTCCAGACAGGATAGAAGAAGGAGTCACCTCTTCTGAAATCATCATGCTGCCAGGTAACGGAAGTGACTACCCGATCTATCCTGGTCAAGAATTTGTCGTAGCCAACAACGCCATTAACCACAAGGAACTTAACCCAAATTCATTGGATTTATCAAATGCAAAATTTGAAATTGATCTGATCAGTTCCATCAACGTAGATAATCCGTCGGTACCAAACACCATTTCATTAGTCAACACCATGACCATGCATATTCAAGGGTATAAAAGCTATGTAATTGGTAAATTACCAGAAGATGTTTCCAAGGAAGAATTTGTAACCTCCTCAGCATATGAGTTTTCCTATGAGTCAGGAAGCGGGATCCCAATGACACGTCAAGGAAATATTATTCCCAATGAGTATATCATGGATGCTGTTAATCTGTCGGTTAAGAATGGGTTCGAGTGGTTGGTTACTTCCCCTACCCTTGATATTGGCTGGACATACTGCGGTAAAATGGCAGGAGACAGTGACCGGTATGGGAAGGCTGTTATTCGTAAATCACTTTCAACAAGTACTGGGGGTATTCAATTCTTAAAAGACACCAACAATTCAGCAGAAGATTTTGATGCGTTACAAATACCTTCGCAAAAATAATGAAAATCTCTCACTATATCCTGAGTCTTGGGTTTCTTGCGGTCACCAATATAGTGACTGCCCAAGATTTATCGGTTGCTGATAAGAGAAACTATGAATTAGAACGCACTTCATTATTAAATAAACTCAGGTTGCAAGGAACAGCGCACCCTGCGCTTCGCCAATACCGTTACCAATACTCAGGTACAGATCTAGAGACCGGCTACAGTAGTAAAACGCAGGATGTATACAATCTTCAACAGGGCTCAGGTGACCAGGGACTAACGATTTCCAGCAGCTCTTATGCACGAGATTTCTTAGCAAACACTACTATTTGGGGACAAGCAGAATATAATTCTTCAACTGTCAAAAATTTAAGTTACAATGAGTCATTAGACTACGCACGAATAGCGCCCTATTTTCTCGCCGATTCAGTCGGGGGAGACTTGAAAATGGAACGTTACCGTTTCGGTGGGGGAATCGTTCGATCTTTCGGAAGTTGGAATATCGGCAGCGCATTAAATATCGATGCAAAACAGGGCTATAGAAGTAGCGATCCACGACCTAATAATACCAGTACTGCTTTGGGGTTAAACTTCAGCATGTCACGCGAAATCAACCAAGACTACTTGCTTTCGGTGTCCGTCCACGGAGAACTTTTCAAAGAAAAGGATATCCTAAATTTTGTAGGGAGTCTTGGCAATCCCCTTATTATAAATTTAAATGGTTTGGGAAGCTACAACAACCTCTTAACAGGAACGGGGTCTAGCTCAAGCACCCGTACACATGCTAATTTCACCACTAAAACCATAGAGACTTCGGTTCAGCTCATGCCTACAGATCCTGGTTTATGGCTTTCCCTAACAGCAGCAAAAGAGTATGGTGACAAAACAATACCGCGTGCATTTGAAGCTATAAACCGCTGGGAAGAACAAAAAACTAAACTGGTACTCGGTTATGATGGTCAATTGGATTTCCTCAAGTATGTGGCAGTAGTCGAATGGAAAACGCAACGCCGTAAAGGTGATGAGGGATTATTTACATCTTCAAGTGGAAAAGATTACGATGTAACACAAATTTCTAGAGTGTCAAGTTACCGATACTATAATGATGAATACAGCGGATCGATTACCTTAGGAATGAATAAGTGGAATGCCCGCTTACATGGAACATACGTTGATATGCTTGAGCAGTATGCGGCGCCATTTCGCACGCAAAAAAACCAACAAATTCAGGCAGGAATAGATTTGCAATATTTCAAACCACTAGGTTACAATTCAGTTCAACTGGTACTACGCACGACAAAAACATTCAGTGTTAACCAGGAAAAAAAGTTTAACGGAATCGAGGAGAACTCAGGAATCTGGAACTTACTGAATAACAACTTCGATTTCCTCACTCGGGAACCGCTATACATTCAACCCACAATACGTTGGGGCTTACCAACAATCAGTCAATTAAACCCTTACATATCAGCAAACATGTATTATGCTACAGATATAAATCAAAAAGGCTGGGAAATGAAAATAGGTTTAGTTTTTTAACTTTGCAATTAATGAAAAGAATATTCTGGATTTTCGGACTGTCGGGAATAATGGTGTGCGGAACAGCTTATTTAGCTGAGGATGATACCCCAGAGTTACGCACGCTATATAGCAGACCGATAGCCGAGTGGCCAAAACCTACAATTGATTCAGGGATCGCGTATGACGAATTTAAACCCCTACCTCAACGAGATACGAGCTATTTCACCCTAATGAAACAGCCAATCGTGAAACTTGGCATGAGCCTCTTCTTCGATCCTATACTTTCAGGATCGAATCAAATTAGTTGTAGTAGCTGCCACAACCCACAAACCTCGTTTGGAGACCATTTAACAGTCCCTATCGGAAACGATCACATGGAAGGACCTCGCCACACCATCTCCCTCCTCAATGTGTATGCCCGCAAAACATTATTCTGGGACGGCAGAGCTAAAACATTAGAAGAGCAAGCTCTAGGGCCGATAGAAGCACATCATGAAATGGCGATGGATATTACCAAACTCATACCTAAATTAAAAGCCAACCCAGAATATCGAAAAATGTTTATGGATGCATTTAGCGACGAAGATTTTTCATTGCCTGAAGTAATGAAATCGCTTGCGGCATTCCAACGCACCTTGCAGAGTCGTCGCAGCCGATTTGACGAATTCCTAGATGGAAAATATGATAAATTAACAGATCAAGAGATTCATGGGATGCATTTATTTCGTACAAAGGCGCGTTGTATGAACTGTCATAGTGGTCAGTTCTTAACTGACGAGAAGTTTCATAACATCGGATTAACGTATTATAAAAGGAAATACGAGGATCTTGGGCGATATGAAGTTACAAATGATCCCCAAGATGTTGGTAAATTTAGAACAGCATCCTTGCGTGACGTCATGAATACTGCCCCTTATATGCATAATGGACTTATGCCTACCGTTATTGGTGTAATTAACCTGTATAACTCGGGTATGCACATGATTGATCCAACACCAGAACAAATGGCTAATGATCCTATATATCCTGTTACCGACCCCCTTCTCAAAAAGCTTAATCTCACAAAGGAGGAAATCAAGGATATCGCAGCATTTTTAGAGTCTGCAACAGGGACAGTATATAAACATCCTCGACCGAAACTGCCGCGGTAGATTTTTTTAAAAAAATAAATAACTGAAAATGAACTGATTACATATATTTTGAAGAAATAATATAACAAATCTCGAATAAGAACGTTTTAATATTAAAGAGAGAGCAAAATTAATGTTGACGTTCTTAAATGAAATTAACATTATAAAATAAAGACTCTTTTATGGTGTTTAAAAAAGAATAAACAATCGGTTTATTCAGAAATAGAAACAGAGAAACGAAAAATAAAAAGAATGCCAAAATTAAAAAAGAGTTGAGAAAGGGTTTAGAGTTATCTAAACCCTTTCGTATTTTAAAGATTCTGTTTAATATGATTTACCATGATAAATTAAAATTCTAACCTAATCACCTAGACTGGACTCTGAATGCAGAAAATTTGTTAATTGGCATCCAAAGATGCCTGAATAGCAAAGATTTCAGCAAGATTATCGAAATATTTAATAATTTGTTTACTTTGAAAAATATATTTTCTATATTAGAAGACGGAAACGAAAAAAGACCCTAATAAACATAGGTTTAAGCAATTACAAACAGAATCTCAAAAAGACAAGCATATATCTACAAAATGTTCATCCTATAAGGCTGAAATTTTGCACTGGAAATTTTAATGTGGCACAAAATTAGCAAGTAATCTATCAATCTTAAATTTAAATATAATGAACAAAGCAGACTTGATTAAGCACATTGCCAGCGAGGCTGGAATTACGCAAGCGCAGGCAGAGAAAGCCGTGAACAGTTTCACAGGAGCAGTTTCATCCTCCTTATCAAAAGGAGAAGCTGTAACATTAATTGGATTTGGAACTTTTGGAATTTCTGATCGTGCAGCACGTAATGGTAGAAACCCTCAGACCGGCGCCACTATTAAAATAGCCGCTAAAAAACTTCCAAAATTTACCGCAGGTAAAGCATTAAAAGAGGCCGTTGATAGCCCCAAAAAAGGTAAGAAAAAGTAAATCATTTTAACAATAGGAAGTTTAGACTTCCTATTGTTTTTTCAATCCCTATAGAAAATCAATTATTCCATAATTTTTCTCCGGATAGAAGCTATCCACGCGTATATTATATTTTGTAGACAATAAAATTTGGTAGATTTGTTCACTAAGAACATGCAAATGATGTCTTAAATTTATGATAAGAATAATATTAAATTGTTTGGTACTCTCTCTGTGTACGGCCACTATCTGTGCTCAAGAGCATCAAGTTCAAAAAAGGGCCCGAGATTACGGCATTATTATAGGCGTTCTTCCTACCGGGAAATTAAACGCGATCACTGATGTAGATGGTGTACAGGTTGGTCATACCACATTAAACCAAGGCGATACCGTCCATACGGGCGTGACGGCAGTCATTCCACATCCAGGGAATGTCTTTCAACAAAAAGTTCCTGCGGGCCTATTTATAGGAAATGGTTTTGGTAAAATGTCTGGCATAAGCCAGATAAAAGAGCTCGGAAATCTTGAAACCCCGATTATTTTAACCAACACGCTTAATGTCGGAACCGCGATTCAGGCATTGGTGAAGTACAGCTTATCCCAACCAGGTAATGAAGAGGTGAAATCGGTGAATGCTGTTGTGGGAGAGACAAACGATGCGACCTTAAATGATATTCGCGGCACCTTCGTCCGTGAAAAAGACGTTTTAAATGCTATCGAAGGTGCAAAATCAGGGATTGTACAAGAAGGTAACGTCGGTGCTGGTACGGGGACAGTATGCTTTGGATTTAAAGGTGGAATTGGAACTGCATCGCGAAAACTACCTTCCAAAATGGGGGGATACACAGTTGGGGTCATTGTGCAAAGTAATTTTGGGGGCGTTTTGCAAATAAACGGTGTACCTATAGGCAGAGAGTTGCAACAGTTTTCATTTTCTAATGAGTTACTGAATAATGTAGATGGTTCTTGTATGGTAATTATTGCTACTGATGCGCCTTTATCAGACCGCAACCTAGAGAGACTCGCAACGCGTGCTTTTTTAGGCTTAGGCAAAACTGGGGGGATCGCATCAAACGGCAGCGGCGAGTATTTTTTAGCTTTCTCCACGCATCAATCTGTTCGAATACCTCATCAGGACCAAGACACTGTCCTGCATCAGCTCACACTTCATAACGACCAGTTATCGCCTCTATTTATGGCAGCTATTGAAGCAACTGAAGAGGCTGTTGTCAATTCTCTATTCACCGCCAGCCCAACGAAAGGCTTTCAGAAGACTGTTCCTTCTCTACCACTTAATAAAGTACTTCCCTTACTGAAGAAATATAATGCACTAGTACCTGTCAAACACACTCAAAAATAATGAACATACCGAAAGTAATAATAAATGGTGAGATGCACCCTGAAAACACGGCCTGCTTGCGAATAGATGATTTATCGATCGTCAGAGGTTATGGTATATTCGACTTCTTAAAAACCGTGGACAATCATCCTGTCTTTTTAGAAGACAATTTAGATCGTTTTTTCCTTTCCGCCAAGCAAATGGATTTATCAGTTCCTTTTTCCCGGGAGCAAATTCGGGAGCAGATTAATGCCCTAATGCTGGAAAACAAAATCCCTAACTCAGGTATTAAATTGCTTCTTACCGGAGGCTATAGTTCAGATGGTTATAGTATCGCAACTCCAAATTTAATTATTACTCAATCGGAAATAGGACGAAGTTTATCGGCTGAAAAAACAGGAATGCGCTTAATTACCTTCCCCTACCATCGTCCGTTGAGTTCCGTCAAATCTATTGACTATGTTATGGGTATAAAGGCTATGAAGAAGGCAAAAGAACTGGGTGCTGATGACGTGGTATACGTGCAAAACGACACACTTTCTGAGTGTCCTAGAGCAAACATCTTTCTGATAGATAAAAACGGCACCCTACTTACACCAAATAACGATGTGTTGCATGGAATTACCAGAAAGTATGTGCTGGCACTAGCTAGAAATGTTTGTCAGGTGGAAACCAGAGAGGTGACATTAACCGATATGAAAGAAGCAACTGAAGCCTTTATAACAAGTACAACTAAGAATATTACACCGATTACAGCGATTGATGAGATAACCTTTGGTACGGCTCCGGGGCCAATAACCATCAGACTACAAGAAGCTTTAGAGGAACTAATTTTTAAGAATTTTGGT
>JAALOO010001906.1_pt1 | contig 12749 bp, 11 predicted proteins | sample 7257641 | NCBI WGS metagenome assembly JAALOO01 (sample SAMN14085613, study PRJNA598686) | mite metagenome | biome: ENVO:01001000; feature: ENVO:01001002; material: ENVO:01001226; isolation source: single female mite from University of Michigan culture on fish food culture... ... | reverse complement strand
AGCAGGCGGAGACGGCCCAGAGGAAGACGCTCTGCACGGTGGAGCCGGGTGGTTTCGTGGTTGAAGAAGAAGAAGAAGAGGTGGTGGGCGAATCCGTCGACTTTGAAGACATCGGACAGGACGAGGATGGCTTCAGGGCAGCGTCGGCGAGCAGCTTCTTCTTCTTCTCTGCCGCCACCGATGATAAGGTAGAAGATGAAGGTGAAGCAGAGGAGGAGGAGGAGGAGGATGGCCGAGGTGAGGAGGCAGCTGAGGAGGATGTTAATGGCTGCTTTGAGGTGGGCGAAGACTTGGTCGGCAAAGTCTTTGGTTGTGGCTTGCTCACCACCGCCGCCACTGTCTCCTCCAACTGCTTGGCCAGCTGCTTCTTCGCCTTCTTCTTGGCGTTCTTCTGCTGCTGCTGCTGCTGAGCACTGCCACCACCACCAACTGCCGACGACGACTTCTTCTTCTCGTCCTCGTCGGGCGAGGCGAGCACCGCAAACTTGGAGCCCTGGACTGGCGCCATGCTGGCCGAGGGCTTTAATGAGGGCCTCTTTCTAGCCGAATTCGCTGAGCCCGATTTCGGCGTCGAGTAGTTCTCGAGGTAGAAGAAGCTCGGCGTGCGAGGTGGACTGCGGTTGAGGTCCCGGCGAGGTCCTGGTGAGAGAGAAAATTCTGGTCTGTTCTCTGGTGTTGAGGACTCGGTGGTGCCTTTCTCCGGTGGTGAGGAAGGCCGGCCGGGCGCCACGGTGGTGGTGGTTGCTGTGATGAAGTGATGACAGAGAGATGTGATGAGGATGAGAAGAGATGATGCGGCCAGCCAACCTTTAGAAGGAGCCAAGAGCTGATATCTGAAGGACAAGAGCCGCTGCTGGTGAAGTTGCTTCAGAAAGAGTGGTCGACTTTGTTTGACGTGTCCAAACACACTGAGTGGTACAAACACACACCAACCACTTCTTTTTGTACACTCGACAATTTGTCTTCCTCTCTTTCTATCACCAACGGCGACGACGGCGGCGAATGGAAAGCAAGAGGACAAGAAACGGCGGCGACAGCGTCGGCTGCTGCAGCAGCTGCGATTTGCGGTAAGATAAACAAAAACTGGCTGCGGTGGAGGGCTTTTCGCACAGTAGGTATTCCCCTATTCGCCACGTCATGTTGAACTTCTAGTGGGAGGGCGCTGCCGCCCACCGGTGCAGGTAATTAGGTAGCGCTACCTTGCGATCAGGAATGCAGGTAGGGAAATTCTTCCCTGCTTCGAAAATCAAAACAAAATCAGGGGAATAAAATGATGCAACGATTCTAACATGTTTATTGCTCATCCTTTTTCTTCGCATCATCACCCTCAATCTCCACAAAGCGGTGCTTCAGCTCGGTCTCCTCGACGTCGACCACCCGGTAGCCGCTGCGCCCGGTGACGCCCGTCAGCGGGTCCCGCATGACGGCGCCCAGTGCACTGGTCACCACCAGCTCCATCTCTTCAAAGTGGCCGCCAGCGTTGCGGTGGTAGTGCCCGGCGAAGATGGCCCTCACTCCGGCGGCGGAGAACTTGCTCACCATGTGCCGTCGCTCGTTGATGGCAATGTTGAACTGATGAAGAGGAAGAAAAAGTCCGTCAATTTCGAAATCAACCAATCGCTCTCTAAACGCTTACAATCTCATCATCAGGCTCGTCAATGTGGCGCAGGAACCAGGGAATGTGCTGGAAGACGATGACGTGCTTGTATGAGCCCTGATGTTCTTTCACCTCCTCAAGTTGCCTATCGAGCCACCGCTCGTGCTCCGCCGCCAACGCCGGCACCAGCTGCGGGTCCTTGTGGTACTGGACGTTGATGACGATGAAGAAGACACCGCCCACCCAGAAGCTAAAGTAGTCGTCGCCAAAGTCCGCCCGGTACGCCTCCACGGCCGCCTCCGTCGGTCGATTGAGGAGGTCGTGGTTGCCGGGCAGCAGGACGAGCGGAATCTTCGCGTCCAGCTCCCGAAAGGTCCGCTTAAAGTCCGCCACCTGAAGTGGTCGCTGCTCGTGGCCGGGGAACTCGTTCACCAGGTCGCCGCAGACGACGACGAAGGCCGGTCGGGGCGTCATGGTGTTCCACTGCTTGATGGCCAGCTGGGCGAGGCGAATCTCCTCCGTCCAGACGGAGCTGGCCCGCGCCTTGTACGCCCGACTCGCCTCGAGGGCCGCCTCCACGGGGCCGCTCCAGTCGACGTAGGAGAGCTCGTCGAACAGGCCGAACTGGCTGTCCGCCGCCTGGATGAACCGAAACGGGCCCTTCCATTCGAGGTTGCTTTCTGATACAGAAAAAAAGATGATCAGAAGATTAGAATTGAAAAATAAAAAAGTAGAACAGCAGCAACAGCAAACCTTTTTCGAAGGCTCGAAACGTCCGATTCGCCGCCTGTCTGAACATGACAACTCCTTCTTCGGTGGTCTTTTATCTTCTGAAGCAGTGTTCCAAACTGCTTTGGCAGCCCAAAAGGACTTTAAAAAGACAGACTTCTTGCAGGGAAAACTGGGTATAAAATCACTGCAAAAGTGTACCCGCGATTGAATGCAACCAAAAACGTAAACATCTGCTGCAGCAGCAGCTATTTCAACACCCTTAGGTAAGACCTCTCGATTCAAAATTGATTGCATAAGAAGAAGGATGCTAAGGAATGCGCGTTATGCAACAACAACAGCAAAAAAACAGTATTCCGCATCATCAATCAAATGATGGCGGTTACCACCACAACAAGTGAACACTTTGTTCAGTTATTAACAGTGAGGGGAAGGTTTAATCCATCATCAAATCATTCAAAGGAATGTACACGAGAAAATAGTTTAATTGAGGAGGAGGAGGAGGAGGAAGGGTAAAACAGAAGAGGGAGTGAAAACGGTGTTAAAATAGAAGTTAATGAAGTTTTCGAAATCAGCTCACTCGCTGGCCGTCGATTCTGGTTCGCCACCACCACCACCACCACCACCACCACCACCTCCTTCAACCTCATCCACAGAATCTGCTGGGGCCGAAGAGGAAGAGGAAGAGGGCTCGGGAGCAGGGGCACTGTCGGCGGCGGGCGCCGTCTCTGCAGCCGCTGCTGCTGCTTGCGTCTCAGGATCAGGATTCATAGTGTTCGACGATTTTCAGCAAATTGTACGGCAGAAGAACTGAAGATCGGCAACGTCGCCATCGAGACTTTATATACCTTCATCAACACCACCTCGGGGGCTCGGGGTGGGGTGATGGTAGAGGTGGTGATAGTGGTGGTGATGATGCTAACTGATCAACTGACACATGTTAGTCATAACCGAAGCAAGAGCAGCAGCAGCAGCTAATGCACCGTACCATTGCTAGTTGCTCCCCCTCGATCGATCACACCGTTATACAGTCATTACAGTCGATCATATGAGGTGCAACCTTGACTGGCCTGAGCTGAGTAACAGTGTGTGTTACAAGCGTGAAGGTAATGGCCGAGAGAGGTGCAATAGAGGTGGCGGCGGTAGATTTGTTGTTTTAGGCAGAGTGCATTCAAATAGAAATGTACGTTCAGGGAAGAGAGGGAAAGTGGGAGCAATCACAATCAGCTGTGAAAATGAGGGAGGGTGAAAATGGGGATGATGATGTTACATGAGCCAGGGCAACCAAAGGGGGAGAAGGGAAATATGTCGAAAATAGCAGTCTGTGTGTGTCATGTGATAATGATGATGATGCTGAAGTCTTCTGGAACGTTGAAGTGCCGAAGCTGAAGTGTGCTGATGCTCTGACGGCGGCGACGTTGATCAACTGACAGGCGAAAAAGAGCAAAGAGAAGGAGCAAAGACGCTCTCTCTTTCTCCAATTTGCTCACTCTTGCCTGTAAATGGAAGTGTATGTGAGTGTCCGTGTGTGTGTGTGTAATGAAGTAGAAGTAAGAGAGAAAGTATTTCGTGAGTGTGTTTCGTAATTTGGATAGAAACAGAGAAGAGGATGTTAAAGGCTGTGAGAAGTGAAAAGCGGAAAACGCGGGGGGAGACAGGCGTGCGAAACAGGCACCACACACACATGAAAAGACAAGACAAGAGTCATCAACAGCAAAAAACAGACGGTGATGCAAGCACTCAAGCGGAAAGAAGAAAAAGAAGAAGAAGGAACTTGATAAAGTTATAAGAGGAGGAGAGAAGGGAAGGGAAAGGGAAATAAGCACACAAGGGTAGTTGTAATAAGGAGAGTATATGGTAGCGTTGATAAAGTTGATAATTCAGTTTCCAATAAAAGCTTTCAAGCCTTCTTCTCGGCACTGTCCCGTCGCCTATTCTTGGGGCGAATGCCCCGGGCGACCATGTAGTCCACCACCTGGCGGGGCACCTCGGCGAGCACCTCCTGCGCCAGCTCCTCCCGTCGAACCTCGGCGGGCGAGCTGTCGGTGCCGATGAACTGCTTCAGCGGGACAAACTGCACAATGTCCCGCTCGGCGACCTTCTGAATGCGTCCACCACCTCCACTTCCATTTCCACCCTCCTCCACCGCCAGCTGGTACCCGTCATCGCCGTCGAGCATTTGCATAGTATAAAAGCCTTGCTCTTGATCCCCCTCGCCAATGCCCACAATAACTATAGACATGGGGCGGCTAGAGGCGGCCACGATGGCCGCCACCGTCTCCGGCAGGTCGTCCACGCCGCCATCCGTGAGGATCAGCAGAACAAAGTAGTGCTTACCGGCGTCGGCGGCGGCCGTCGAGTACCGATCGGCAATGGCCGTCGTGTGGGCAATGACCGGCGCCAGGCGGGTCGGCTCGGTGAAGCGGACGGCGGCCACCGTCTGGCGGTAGTGCTCCAGTATGCTCGCCACATTGACGCAGTAGGGGTGGGTGCTGGTGTAGTTGAGGTGAAAGAGCGGCTCGATGGTCGGTCGAGCGGGGTCCTTGAACTCCGGGGGGAGGGCGGCGCCAAAGCCGAAGGCGGGGTACATCTTCAGCGAGTCGTACTGGGCGATGATGTCGCCGACGGCCTGCAGAGCTATCTCGTACTGGTTTGGGTTGGTGCTTTGGTCTTCGGGTTGGGCAAAGTTGCTCAGACGGTGCAGCGACCGAGGGTCGCCGGGGTGGCCGTTGGAGGCGGTAAAGTCAATGGCGACGGCAAAGTGCAGCTGCGTCCCGCCGCCGGAGATGTAGTCGAGGAAGGAGGGCACCGCCTGGTCGGAGATGGAGAGCTCGCGGAGTAATAGAGTGGGCGTTAGAGAGGCTGAAGTGCCTTCTGCAGAGGAAGAGGGCCGCTCGAGGTAGAGTCGGCTGTTCGGTTTTAAAGTGATCGGTTTGAAGGAGGTGCCCGGCAGAACGGGATAAATTGAAGAAGAGGATGAAGAGGAAGAGGAGGAACCTTCCGCCCGCATCAGCTCCTCCAGCGAACTCCACAGCGTGCCCAGCAGCCGGTGCTGCCCGTCCGCCTTCCACTTCAGCACCGCAATCTTCACCGGGCGGCGGGGGTCGCCGTTGCAGAGGCGGCTGAGCGGCAGCTGAACCGGCTTCCAAAGCGTAGTGCCAGGTATTTTCGATTCAGGAGCCGCTGGCTTTCCGCGGTACACCAGCGAGTAGGTGCCGTCCTCGTTGGAGCGGCTCACCTCGAGGAAGGTCCGATTGCGCTTCATGCTCGCCTTCAGCCTGCCGAGCACCCTTCCTCCTGGAACTCCACTATCACCCCCTCCTCCGACTTTGAGCAGCTGCTCCCCGGTAAAGTCGAACTTCACAATCATCCGCGAGTCCTCCCCTCCGGGGAAGACCTCCTCACAGACGACAATCAGCTCGCCCATATCGAGGCCATCGAGTATTTTGCTGCGCAGCGGCACCACAACCGACCGAGAGGGCCCCCGGGCGAGCAGCTCCGCCAGCGTCGTCTCGTACAGCCCCAGAAAGTCGTCCTCCTTCTCCTCGCCCGGGTCGCTGTCCATCACCTCGAACTTGAGCGGCTGGAGGGCGCTGAAGCGGTACTCGAGGGTGAACTTGCGCGTCCAGGCGGGCGACAGGCAGTCGGCGATGATCTCCGTTCGGCCCAGCTCCGTATCGTAGAAGGTGTTCCAGGGGCGGGCCCGCGTGTAGAGGACGCAGTACGGGTCGGAGCGGGAGGCGAGGTCGCGGTTCCGTAGGTTGCGACAGCTGACGGACAGTTCGATGGTGGAGTTGGCGAAGTGATTGTTCTTGGAATTGGCCATCATTAATCGAATTGACTTGGGGTGATCTGATTTACGGCGTTGAACGTCTTCGACGGTAATGTGATCCCTTTGTGGTGGTAACAGCAGCAGCTGTGGTGTGTGTGTGGTGATGACAGCAGAGGACAATTAGCGCTGACGGCGGAGGTCGAGTGGTGCTGCTGCTGCTTGTGGTTCTGTGTTAAGTGGTAAAGTGAAGTGATGCGGCGGCCACCGTCGTTCTCGGTGAAGTGCAAAGGTGTATTGTGTGTCCGCCGAGCTGCTGATGGTGGTGGTGCCAGCGTATAATACCAGTGTATAACACTGTGTGCATCCCTAACCGAAAACGAGTGTTTCCAGAGTCTATAGCGAGAGAGAGAGAGAGAGAGAGAGAGAGAGAGAGAGAGAGAGAGATCGGAGTGTAAGATGAGAGCCGCCGCCAGCAGATCCGCTTTTCCTGATGGCGGTGGGTTGGTGGTGGTGGTGGTGGCCTTGAAGAGAAAACGAAAAAGAGAACAGGAATTAAAGAGAGAGAGAGAGAAAGAGAATTAGAGACCATGTTAGGGAGCTGCGCGTAAAGGAAGCTGCTGCCTCAGTGTATAATGAAGTTGAGAGAAAAGGAGCGAGAGAAAATGAGAAAGAGAAAATGGAGTCGAAAATGAAGCAACAAAGCGCGCCGAGACCCGAGACAAGAAGCGAACCGAGAACGACTTTTGCCGGCTTCGGCTTGTCAGAGTAGTGCAAGAGAGATGCGAAAATAGAGACGAGGCGAAAGAGAGGAGGAATCGAAAAAGTCACTCGACCGTAGTACTGTCAGGCAGCAGCAGTGGCCCGAAACGGCAGTATATAGAGTTCCGCAAGTAGATCTATGATATATTCATTGACTTACCGTGGCGGCGGCAACATCACCAGCATCACCAGCAGCAGAATCAGCAGCCGTCGCCGCTTCTGTGTGCCGTACACACACGCGAATGTGCGTGTGTGTACGGCAGCTGACCGGCACATCTTCTCCTATTCCAATCTTCTCTCCACAAATTCGCAAACACACGCACGCACTCACGAACACACTTTATCTTGCTCGCTGACTTCTCGCAATCTCCTCTTGTTCTTGTTCTTGGGGGCTACCGCCGCCACCGCCGACAAATATATATAATTGCTCGCTCGTTTTCTTCCTCCTCTTCTTTTTCTTCTTCTTATCTGTGCAGCTTGTGCATAGCCGTCTTTCCTCCCTTCATCTGCCGAGCGAGGAGCACCGTAAGCAGCGTCTCGTAGAGCGAAAAGGCTGCCAGAGCGAGGGCCGTTCCAATGGACCAGAGGACAAAGACGGAGCGAAGGTCGGCGAGGGCAAGGGGATTTGGAGTAACTGAAGAGGAGGAAGTGGTGCTGGAAGCCATGGTCGTCGGATTCGAGTCGAGGCTGGCGGCGGAGCGGCCCGGCAGGCGGTTGAAGGTGCTGCCCAGCAGCTTGCTGATCATGCCCGACTGGTACATGCGTTTGATTCTGGAGGAAAATTTAGTAAACTTTTAAAACCATCTAAAAATAACATACATGGCACTAAAGGGCGGCAACAGGGGCGACCGCTTCGGAAAGATGAAGGAGGTGTAGTCGAGGTTCAGAGACTCACTGCCCAGGTGAAGGGGCTGGTGCGAGTAGACGCGGCGAATGGTGGCCAGGTAGAGGCGCGTGGCGATGAGGGTGGTCCTTGGCCCCCTTTCAATCGCCCTAATGCTGTCCTCGTCGTCGGCGACGTGGCGAGTTGCAGAGCTAAAAAGAAGAAAAAATTCTCATTAGAAAACAAAAAAGCTAAAAAACCAAACCCCCTCGACTTACCGATTCATATGGCGGCCAATCTCGTAGACCACCCCATCCTCGGGCGCCGCCCCCTGGAACATCGCCAGGTAGCTCGAGTCGTCAAAGGTAATTAGCTGGCCACTATCGGCGCGGGCAATGGCCTCCAGGGCGGCCAGCGTGTCGATGGGCGGCTCGAATTCGGGCAGCGCGAGAATGGAGTAGAAGCGGCCGCCGTAGCTGTTGGCCAGCACCAGCACCATCGGCACCCAGACGCCGTAGAGGAGGCGGACGGTGGGCACCGAGCTCCAGCGGAGTTTGTTGGCTGCCAAAAAAATAAAAAATGGAAGTTATGTTTGAAAAAATTTCAAAAAAAGTACAACCACTTACACTGCCCCATAAAGATGGCGTACAGCTGCAGGAGGATGGCCATCGCCGAGGGCCGCTTGGTGGTGGTGGTGGTGGTGGTAAGCTGTTGAGCTGTGCTCCAATTCGAGCGATGACGTCCCTGAAGCGCAAAGAAGACGATGACCGCCAGCACCAGCCAGACGGCCAGGTTGCAGAGCCACACCTCAGGGGTGAAGGGGCTGAGGACGAGCCAGTGGCGGGCCCTTAGTTTGGGCGACCGCGAGAGGAAGGTCAGCTCGTCGACGTAGATCGGGTAGCTGAAGTCGACGACGGCCATGCGAGCCGGCGTCCGCGAGATGTAGCACATGCCAAAGTTGGTCGACTGAAAGCGAAAATTTCAAAGTTTAGAATGCTTTAAAAATCTTAAAAAGCGAGTACTCACCCCATTTAGAACCATGCCCACCGTGCCCGTCCACCGCCCGCCCACCAGCATGCCCCAGGCACCGCGGGCATTGAACAGCCGCAGACTAAAGTTGTACTTCGCCTGCAGCACCTTCACGATCTCCGTCTCGACGGCGAACTTCACCACCACCAGCTGCTGATTATCACTACCACTGCCTTGAGCTATATCACAGAAGGGCAGCTTCTGGTTGTAGGAGGCGTTGAGCGTCCTTCCCTGCAGATTGCAGCTGCTGCTGGGGTCGGCGGCGAGGTGTTGGTAGTCAGCCGGAGAGGTGGGCACAAAGACGCTCCCACCCGGCGACTGCTGACAGCCGAACAGCGTTGGGTTGAGGTGCACTGCTGCTGAAGAGGATAAGGAAGCGGAGGAGACGAGCACTGCTTGAAAGCTTTGAAGACCACCGCCGCCGTTTTTCTGCATCGCCTCCTCCGACCAGCTCCTCAGCTGTTCCGGTGAAAGGTCAAAGAGCGCCACCAGCGGTCGACAGCGGTGGCAGTGGGCGAGCACCTCGCCGGCCAAGGTCTGCAGCAGCTGGCCGAAAGCGGCGGAGTTCTCGAAGACGAGCCGCTCCAGGTCAAAGAGCAGCGTCAGCTGGCGGTACTTAAGTTGGGAAGTGTTGAGCACTGAGGTGGCGATTTGGCGGGCTGTTATGGGCGTCCGGAGGCTGATAAAGAGGAGGCTGCTTTTGGGGCTGCTGTAGAGGCAGGAAAAGTCGGACAGCGACTTTCGCCTCTTTCGAAGCGGACGGCTTCTCCGGGTGATACCTGAACCGGCCAAGCTGAAGCTCGGGTGCTGAAAGTCGTCCACTAGCACCAGGCTGTCGCTGTTGAAGGACTTTGAAGAGCTGGTGGCGCAAATCTGCCTCAGGTACTGTCGAGGAGGTAGGTCGCCGATGAAGGCAGGCAGGCCTGAGGTGAGCATTGGCTTGGTGGTGGTGGTGGTGGTGGTGCGGAGAAGCAGAAGAAAACTGAAGAAAGTGGTGGTTATCACAGAAGAGTGTAAAGGGTAGAGAATGATGACATCAGCGGTGCTGTAACAGTTGCTGATAGACATGGTCGAAACCTGTAGACTTCACAGTGAAAAAGATCACAGAAGAGTTTTCCGCAGCTTGGCAACAACAACAAAAAATGGAGGTCAAGAGCAAAAAAGGCAAATAACGCCGCTCCCAGCGCTGTGGAACGGTGAAATCAGTCGCTTTTCCCCTCTTGGTGAAAAAATCGCCAGAGTAAACATAGCGTTCAAGCGTTTCTTCAAATGAAAGGGGAAAGAAAAATAAAAAGTTGCCTTGGCGAACGGGTAATTGCCGGTTTTACCACCACCACCACCACCACCACCACAGCCAATTGATTGCAAATTGGTACTGGCCACACACCATTTTCTGCCTTTCCAAACTTTTCCTCGATTGTTTGCCTCCTGATCGATTCCTCCTCTTTTGTCCCCCTTCAAAGAAAGGAGAACAAAAATCGGCGGCATTTGTATTCTGACGTTGGTGCTCCGTTTTAGTTTTTTCTTAGAAGTTACGGGTCCACCGTTAGTGCACCGCCGCCGCCACCACCTGCGGTTTTCGGCGTCGGTGCTGATTGAGGTGGTGGTAGTGGTGGTGGTGGTGATTGAGGTGATTGTGATTGAGGTGATTGTGATTGAGGTGACTGAGGTGACTGTGATGGGCGAGGGTCACCACCCGCTGGCAGAGGCAGTGGGCGAGCGACTCGTGGAGGAGGACCACGGTGCCCGCCGCCAGGCCCGTCGACCAGAGGATGAAGATGGAGCGGAGGTCGGCGAGGGCCAGGGGCTCGGTGACGGCGTCCACCGAGGCGGTGGGGTTGCTGTGCAGGCTGGCGCCCGGCTTCCAGGGGAGGCGGTTGAAGGTGCCGGAGAGCAGCTTCTCAATCAGCCCCGTCTGGTACATGCGCTTGATGCTAAATGTAAAAAGAGAAACTAGGATTAAGGTTTTTTTAAATAGAAGTCACTTACATCAGACTGAAGGGCTCCCGAAGCGGCGACCCTCGCCCGAAGATGTAGGCAATGTAGTCCATGCTGATGATCTCTCGGCCGATGTGCAGCTGCCGCTTCGAGTAGACGCGCCGCACGGTGGCCAGGTAAAGGCGAGTGGCGATCAGCGTCGTCTCCCGCTTCTTGTTCTTCTGTAGAGTAGACCCGGCAGCGTGGTCCTCCTCCACCGCCTTCACCGCCTCCTCGTCCTTGGTGACGTGCTGTGGCTTGGTTCTAAAAAGGGGGGAAAGGTTTTAGTAAAGGATAGGAACCACATTGAGCACATTTAACTCTTACCGGTTCAAGTGCTGGCCAATGGCGTAGAAGAGGCCCGCGTCGGCGCTCGCATTGACGAACATCTCCAGGTAGCTGGAGTCGGCGAAGGTGACCAGCTGGCCGCTGTCAGAGCGGGCAATCTCCTCCACGTCCGCCAGCGTGTCCACTGGCCGCTCAAACTCCGGCACGGCCAGAATCGAGTAGAAGCAGCCGCCGTAGCTGTTGGCGAGAATGAGCACGGCGAGCACCCAAAAGCCGTAGAGCAGGCGGACGGTGGGCACCTGCTCCCAGCGGAGGCTCCCCGACTGGCCGAGGTACACGGCGTACAGCTGCAGGCTGATGGCGACGGCAGAGGGCGGGCGAATTCCGTAGCGGTCCGAGGCGAAGCGGCTGTGCAGCGTTCCGTAGGCGACGACAGTGATCAGAAGGCCCGAGGAGAGGTTACACAGCCAGACGACCAGGTTGAAGGGGGCGAAGACGAGCCAGTCGCGAGAGAGTAACTTCGGCGACAAGGACATGAAGGTCAGCTCGTCGACGAAGATGGGCGAGGAGAAGGAGACGGCTCGCAGGCGGTCCAGCGTCCGGGAGATGTAGCAGAGGCCGAGGTCAGAGGTCTGGGAAAGGTAGAAGTAGAAGATCGGCATTTTAGAATTTCTAAATTAGAAACGCTGAAAGGGTAAACAAAACCAAAAACAGCAGCCTTACCCCGTTGTAGACGTGCCCGATGGCGCCTGACCAGCCCTTGCCCGGCGTGAAGCGGCCCCAGGAGCCGTTTGCATTGATAAAGAAGGTGGAGAAGTTGTACCTCGCCTCGAGGACCTTCAGTATCTCCGTCTCGATGGCGTACTTCACTCTGATGGTGCCGTTCTTCGCCGTGATGATGTTGCAGAAGGGGAGGATCTGTTTTGGGTTAAAATAAATCTGTTATCGTTTAAAAAACTCAGAGAATTTTCTACTTACGTTATTGTAAGAGGCATTTAGGCGGGCTCCCTGGAGATTGCACTGCTCAGCGGTCATCTTCAGCCGGTCAAAGTCCGCCTTTTCATAGGCAAGGTAGACGCCTCGCGTCGCCCTGCAGCCATCGAGAACTGGGTTCAGGTGAACTGTGGGCCTCATCCGGGTGTTCAGTATCCTCTCCGGTGCAAGCAGCAGGCGGAAGTCGGGGCGAAATTTTGGAGCAGATGAGGAATTTGAAGAGATTTGCCCAAGAATCGTTTCGACTTCGACTTCGAGCTTCGGCGAAAAGAGCGCGATGAAAGGGCGGCCAAAGCAGGCCGTCCGGCACCGTTCATAGAGGAAGTCCATCGCCTGAAGGGCTTCGCTGGTAAACAAAGATGAAGAAGATGAGGACGTTCCATGATCTCCAAAGTCATCAAACTCAAAGATAATGGTCAGCTTCTTGTGGCGGTACTGCGGCGATCTCCGAATAATACTCCTCAGCTGGTACCGGTCAACATTGGAGTAGAAGGAAAACCGAACCAGGCAGTTCAGCCGCTGGAGGAGAAAGCGCTGAAGCTTGCTTCGCTGTCTTGAAGACGACGCAGTTCGAATTGGATTTACTTTCTCCAATCCTGAATCGATTTCTGTTCTATTTTCCACGAGCAGATTGTGCACCAGCAGCAGCAGCGGCCGATGCGCCTCTGAATGCGCCCTGCTCTTCTGAGCTGTTCTCACTTGCATTGAAGAGTCGCAGTACTCTTGGCGGAGAAACTCGCCCAGACTTTGATATCCAGTAAAGGTGAAGTAGGAGGATCGGA
>JAALOO010001905.1_pt1 | contig 12749 bp, 4 predicted proteins | sample 7257641 | NCBI WGS metagenome assembly JAALOO01 (sample SAMN14085613, study PRJNA598686) | mite metagenome | biome: ENVO:01001000; feature: ENVO:01001002; material: ENVO:01001226; isolation source: single female mite from University of Michigan culture on fish food culture... ... | reverse complement strand
TCGAAGTGAACGACGGTCAGAAGACGACGCAGGCGACGATGTACAGCGGCGACCCCCGGACAGCAGAGCCACCACCACCAGACAACCACAAATCAGAAGGCCCAAATAAGCATCCACAGCTGCTCGACCTCAGCCGAGGACCAGTCTTCGGCTTCATCAGCCCCGGCAGGCGGATGCACCTCTGGCTGCCTGCCCTTCGGCTGGTGCTTCTCTTTGGCGACATAACGGCGCCCTACGAGGACCTGGCTGCTGGCCGCCAGAAGTCGGTGTCCCTCCAGGTGAAGAAGGTGTCCTTTGCTGAGTACTTTAGAGATGGAAAAAGCAGTGATGATGATCGGCCACCGTGGCCCAATGACGGCCCCTTTCCCTCCTCTTCTGCCGAGTCCAGTCCGGTGGAGACGATGATGGTGAAGGTGGCCATTGTCAGCCTGCTGGTCAGCCTCTCCGTGACCGTCATCGGAGCGCTGGTCTTTGGTGGACGCTGTGGTGGGCGGAGAAGTTCGGATAGTGAAGGTGGCAGTGAAGATGCTGCTGATCCGGTTGGAAGGCATTATAAGAGAAAAAAGGGGGCCAAGAGCCTGGAGGTGAAGAGTGCCTACTGGGGACCGTTGAGGGTAAGGACAATTGTTGATGACCTTTTGATGATTTGTTTACATTTGTTTTCTTCTCTCCCTTTAGCTAATGGACATTCTGCCCTTTGCCAGTCGAAACTCTCAAGTCAGTATTGGCCGCCAGTACGACCGATACGGCAACCAGCTCTCCATCTCCTCCTCCAACTCGACCCTCAAGACGCACCAGATCAGCAAGACGCCCACCCACTCGGGAGTGATCAGCAGTACAGGCATTGCTTCTCCTGCTGCTCCTTCAGGTAGCACTTCTCGTGGCAAGATCAAATTCAGCAAAAACACCCTCTCCCATCGAGGAGTTGGGACAACAGCAGCATCACTAACAGCCAAATCAGTAGCAGTCAAATTAACGGCAGCCAAATTAGCAGCAGCTCCCAGCAGCTCCCAGCAAAGCAAGGGCGTTCGCATTCGAACGCCGCTGGCCGCCGTCGTCAGATCAAAGATGAAGTCGCTCATTAAAAAGAAAGGGGAGCCCCTTTCTAGGCTAAAGTAGGAAAGTAGTTCTGTGGGGGGTAGAGCGAACGATGTTGTCCTGCAGTATGCTGTGATTTTATTAAAAGCAGTTCTTTGGGTGTTCACGCTGTGTGTGTATGTAATTCTCGGTACTTTCTATTTTACATGCCCTCACCTTGAACTGACCAAAAGCGCTCGTCCAGGACGCGGACAAATTTTTCTCCATCGGAAAGATGCTCACCACCAAGCTCGCCAGGCTTCAAATCGCGAAGCTCACCAGTGGCCACCAGGAGAACCTTCTCCTTGAAGGCTGGCTCCCCAGAAGCCAGGCCCGCCTTCGCCTTCAAGTCGGCCACCACCTCCTCCTCCATGCACTCCAGCACCTCCTTCGTGAACTCCTTTGCGCTGGGATGCTTCACTTCGGCCATCTTTTTTGACGGTGGCTTCACCAAGTGGTTGCGCTTGATGTGCGCTATCAGCTCGCTGCGCTGCATCAGCAGCTGTCGCTCAGCCTGCGGACAGAGCTCCCACCGACAGACGTGGTCCTTCTTGTGGGGTCGGGTGCTGCGAACCGTTTCGCTTTGCTGATCACCATTACCTTCTTTGGCGCCGTACATCAGCTTGCCCGCGTCGTCGAAGAAGGGCTGCCAGAAGATGTGCACCTCCATGATGTGCGTCCACATGTCCTCCTCAATGGCCACCTCCGCAAACGGACAGTCCGCCCAGTGGCACAGTTTGGGCGCCAGTTTGAGGGCCTTCGTCCGTTTCCACGCCGCTTCGCGCCTGAGAAGATCGTCCACCTTCTTCTTCAGAGCTTCTTCTTCTTTTTTGCCATTTGTCTGTTGGTTTGCCTTCTTTTGTTGTGTTGAAGATGCGGATGAAGATGAGGTCGAAGATGAGGATGATAATGAAAAGTCGGCCAGGAAGCTGCCCGTTTTGCGAATGTTCATTCCAGGAAATCCAGTTTTGTTCTCCATCTTCTGTAGCAGAGCTGATTTGGTTTGTTGAACTTTGATGTAAGGTCAGTGTGTGCGTGCGCAGGGTGGTGAACGATGACGAAACACAGACAAACAGTGCACGCATTTTAGAAGCCTTTTTCAGCCTTTACTAAAAAATGGCAGAAAAATACCCAACTTTTTGGTGAATTTATGTGATGACAGTCAGTGATGACTGACAGTATTCCTGAGCTTCCGCTACAAATTAATCTCCTTACACCAAAATCTACCACATTTGTTTGCAAATTAAAACCACCACCAAACTAGTATTTTTTAAATTATTTTTATTTGACCGGAATATATTGTAAGTGTGTGTGATTAGTTGAATATCGCTAACATTAGTAAATGATGATGATGATAAGGGTGGTGCTGCTGTTATCTTGATGAGTTAGTAAGGTTCAAAGTTTTTTTTGGCGCTGCTTTACATTTTCACAGCTGTTTTTGTTTGTTTTGCTATTTTTTTGTGGAAAATTTTTTTGACTGCTTTGTTTTTTGGCCACCCTGACTTGGCGTTTTTGTCCGCAACAAAAGCCAAGCTCAGTTCAGCCTCTCTTCAAGGTGCTTGTTCACTTGAAGAGCTTGTCCGCGTAGAACCAGACCTTGAAGAAGTACTCTCGCCGGCGAAGGAGCGAGTGTCTGGTGTAGGACTCCACGTTCGCCTCCACGTTCGCCTCGCGCATCCAACTGGTCGTCTCCGAGGTGGTGAAGCTCATCGAGAGAGTTTCTTCGTCGCGGCCCACTTCGCCCTCTTGCTCGTTCTCGTCGAAGCCTGGTGATGGTGAATCAACAAAAAGAAGAACAACAACGTGAACAGGTAGGTGAACAACAGCCTTTTGTCCCTTCTGTCTCTCTTTTGTCTACCACTTAGAAACTAGAAACACTAGCCTTTAGCCCTTAGCCCCTAGTTACACTTAGCCCAAAGTAGAGGCTTCTGTTTATCTCTACTCTCCAACCAACTTCCCAAACACTTACCCGGTGGCCGGACCACCTGAATCGCCTCCTCCGACTCGAGCGGGTCGCTCATGCCGATCTCATTGACGGCGAGGACGCGCACCTGGTAGCTTCGTCCCTCCTGGAGGTCCTTGATCTGCAGGCGGTGCACGTCGGTGCCCACCTTGCCCACCTCCATCCACATCGTCCGGCGCGCCTCTCGGGCGGCTATCACGTACCCGGTCAGCGGCGCCCCACCGTCCGTCTCCGGCTTGCCCCACTCGATGATGATCGCCGACGGCGAGACGGAGCGCATTTCCAGCGGGGCGCTGGGCACGCCCGGCGGACTGGCCGACTGCGCCAGGCCGATGGCCGCCTCCGCCTCCAGCGGTGGGCCCGAGCCCAGAGCGTTCTCCGCCCTCACCCTGAAGCTGTACTCGTACTTGGCCAGCAGGCTCTGCACGGTGTACTGCGTCACATCGGGCTCCAGGGCCGCTTCGCGGATCCAGTTCTGCTCGAAGGCGAGCTTCCGCTCCAGGACGTAGCCCGTCAGCTCGAGGCCGCCGGTGCTTTGCGGCGGCTCCCAGGTCAACGTCAGCGAGGTGTTGGTCATCTCCGAGACGGTCAGCGGGCCGACAGGGGCGGTCGGAGGGGAGAAGCGACAGCGAGCCATGATCGGCTCCTCGGAAACATATGGGTCGCTGGTGCCGATCCGATTTCGGGCCGTAATTCGGAAGTGGTAGCTCAGTTCGTCGGTGAGGCCGTCGATTAGCAGAGATCGTGTTTCGCCGTCGGCCGTCGAGCCGCAGCTGCGCCAAGGTGAGCCGCTTTTTCGAACTCCTGTGCTCGTTTCTTGAATCTCCTGCAGCTCTACGGTGTACTCTAGTATCGGGCAGTTGCCGTCAGTTTCCGGGGCGTTCCAATAGAGCGTGAAGGCGCCCGCCCGGTGGTCGCTCGTCCTCAGCGGTCCCCTCGGCGGAGAGGGCCGGTCAAAGGGACTTCTGCAGACGATCGGCTCACTCAGCGACGGGTCGCTGACGCCAAACTCGTTCAGAGAGCATACGCGGAAGCGGTACCGATTTCCGGAAATTAGGTCAAAGATTTTGTGTGAGAAGTGGTTTGCGGTCAGAGTGGTCAGTTCGCGCCATTCTGACGCTCGTTTCGTCTCGCAGAGCTCCACGCGGTAGAAGGTGATGGGCGAGCCGCCGTCGTCCTTGGGCGGACTCCAGCTGACCTCCACCGAGTGGTCGTCGGTGTTGGTGACGCGAATGGGCAGCTCCGGCGGCCCGGGTCGGTTGAGCATCTTCACCTCAAAGTCGTACTTGGCCTCGCCGGCGGAGTTGGTCAGCACCAGCGTGTAGATGCCCGAGTGCTCGATGGTGACCGCCTCGATGCGGAGGATGGTCAGGTTTTTGCCCTCGCTGAGGTTGTTCTCCACGCGAATGCTGCCACCCTCGAAGCGGTCCACGGAGACGCCGCCCTTGTACCAGACCACCTCGGGCTGGGGGTAGCCGAACAGCTCGCAGAAGATCTCATGCTTGCTGGCCTGCTTCACCTTGGTCACCGTCTGGGCGGCGTCGAAGCGGGCGTACGGCTTCTCCTCGACGACCAGCGTTGTACTGGTGCGTACCTCGCCGTGCTCGTTGCTGGCCGCCACCTCGTACTTGCCCGCCAGGTCGAAGCGGACCTCCTTGATCAGCAGCGAGGCGATGTTGCTCTTGTTGGCGTGCTCGTACTTGAGGATGAAGTTGTTGGCGTCCGCTTCTAGCGATTCTATCTCTTGTCCGTCCTTCTTCCAGCTCAGCGTGGCCGCCGGCTTTCCGGGGGCGATTTTGCACTCCAGCTTGGCGCTGCCAAACGGCGTCGTGTGGATGGTGGCGGGCAGGCGCTGGACTATGGTCGGCTCCTCGCCCTCCTCCCCCTCGGCCATTGTAATGCGATCTGATTCGGCGCTGGGGCCACTCCTTCCTGCCTTGTTCACCGCCGAGACGCGGAAGACGTAGCTGGCGTTGTGCTTGAGGCAGTTTCGAATGCGGACGTTCTCCTCGCCGATGAACTCCTCGTCGTACTCCTTCCACGCCGTTGCCTTCGCCTCCCGGTACTCGACGATGTAGTTGGTGATGGGGGCGCCGTTGCACTTTTTGGGCTCCTCCCACCGAAGGATCAGCGAGTTGTTGGTGACGCCCACGGCCACCGGTTTGCTCGGCGGCGGCTCCGGCCGGTCGATGAGGAAGAGCTCAAAGTGGGTGGTAAACTGGCCGACGCTGTTCTCCAGGCGCAGTTTGTAGAGGCCGACGTCCGCCTCGTCGAACTGCTTAATGGTCAGCACGGTTCGGCTCATCAGTATCTCCAGGGCGACCTTTTTGCTGGTCTTGAGAAGGCGCCCACTGCTGTACCACTCCACCTTGGGCACGGGGTAGCCCTCGAAGGGCACATCAAGGGCAAAGTAGTCGCCCTTGGCGGCGGTGAAGCGCCGAGAGTCAATGAGGACCCGAGGCGGGCTGAGCACCGACAGCTTGGAGCTGCAGCGCTGGCCCTCGCAGACCGCAGTGTAGAGGGCCTTGTCGGTGGGTCGGGCGTTGCGGATGATCAGCTTGCGGTGCTTGCCCGATTCGCTGATTAGCAGGCGGTCATCATTTTGAAGCAGCTCCTCCAGAGGAGTCTCATCGCGGAACCAGGTCAGTTTGTAGTGCGCCTCAAGGAGCTCGGTGGAAAGGGTGGCCGTCTCGCCCTCCTTGATGCTCAGGTCTTTGAGCTTGTGGGCAAAGACGAGGGGCTCACGGCAGACCCTTACGTTGGTCTTCGTCTGGTCGCCCTTGGCCAGGCAGATGTACTCGCCGGTGTCGGCGATCTTGGAGCGGCGAATCAGCAGCTTCCTCACCGTTCCCTGGACGATGAACTTGATGTTGGCCGTCTCCTTCAACTCCTCGCCGTTTTTGTACCAGTACACGGGGACATCGGGTCGGCTGATTTCCACCTCGAGCAGGACATCGCACTCCTCGTCGACGCGGTACTCCTCCTTCAGGCGTCGGATGAACTCAGTGCTGGGCATCTGAATGAGCAGCTTGGCTCGACTGCCGCTCTGCGTGCCCGTCAGCTGGCAGCTGTACTCGCCGGCGTCCTCCAGCCGTGCCCGACTCACCACCACCTTCTGCTGCTTGCCGTCGATGGACAGCGAAAAGTGCTCACCGTCAAACAGCAAGGGACGGCCGTCCTTGAACCACTGCAGCAGGGCGTCGCCCTTGCTCAGCTCCACGCTGAAGGTGGCCTCTTCGCCGGCCAGAATGTTGACGTCCTTTAGCTGGCGGGTGATTTCCGGCGCCATCTCGATGACGACCAGGTCGGCGGAGCAGCTGCTCTGCTGGTCCACCGGCTCACGGCTCTTTGCGTCGCCAATCACCACGGTGTACTCGCCCTGGTGGGCGGCCACGTTGGCCCGCCCCACCAGAAGCTTTCGGTAGTGGCCATCCGACAGGAGTTGGTAGTCATTCTCCGCGCCGTGCTCAGCCGTCAGCTCGCGGCCGTCCTTGAACCAGGTCACCTCCTCCTCCAGCGAGCTGATCTTCACCACCAGGAGCGTCTTCTCGTTTTCGTAGACCTCCACGTCTCGAAGGCGTTCGAGGAACTTGGCCGTCCGTCGGTGGACCAGCACTCGTTGTACGTGCGAACAGCTGCCCACCAGGTTCTCCGCCGTCACCTGGTAGAGGCCTTCATGAAGAGACCGAGTGACCTCGGCCACGGCCAACGCCCCCTCGGTGTCCTTCTGGCGGAGGATGGTTCGCGAGCTGCCCGCCGAGGGCAGAATGCGCTGGCCCTTGTGGTACCAGAGGAGGCGCGGGCGCGGGTAACCGGCCACCGACACCTCCAGCAGCAGCTGATTTCCCTCTGCCACCTTCGTCTCGGGGAACTTTTTGGTGAAGCTGGGTCGCTGTCTGCGGCTGCCAAAGAGCACCTCCACGGTGGCGCTGGCCGCCCCCTCGCTGTTGTCCGCCAGCACCTCGTAGGTGCCGTCGTCCGCCTCGGTGGCCCGGTCGCAGGTCAGCTCGTAGCGGTACAGGTGCTCCTCCACGCGGCTCTCCTTCAGCGTGAAGCGGCTCTGATGGGTGACGCTGATGTCGTTCTTCACCACCCGCACCCTCGCCTTCTCAAAGCTGAAGACGGTGAAGGTGAAGGTGAAGGCCTGCTCCGGCTCGATGTCCAGGTGGTCGGGAAGGGGCGAGAAGATGGGCGGCCGACTCTGCGTCGCCTCCTCGGGCGTTTGCGACTGCCGGCGCCGGCTCATCGGCTCGGCGGCCAGTTCCTCCCCGAAGGCCGCCCGCCCATCGACGGTAATGTGGAAGGCGCACTGCGTGTGGCCGACGGTGTTTTTCGCCACGACTGTGTAGAGGCCGGCGTCCTGGGGGAGGACGTCCTCGAAGACCATCGTCACCAGGCTCTCCTCGTCGTAGTAGAGGTGGAAGCGCTGGCTGGCCACCACCTTGCTCTCCTTGAAGCAGACGATGTGCGGGCGCGGGCGGCCGGTGACGGTGAACTGGATGATCAGCCGCTCGCCGATCTGACAGAGGATCTCTGAGTCGGGCAGCTGGTCGACTTCGGGTCGGAGGACGAGGGTTAATTCGGCGGCTAAAAGGAGTAAAAAAGGAGTTTTATGAGGAGTTTTAAAGGGTGAGGACGTTTTGTTTGTAATGAACTTACACTCGGTGCTGATGACGGGCAGCCGCTTGGCGATCTCGTCCACTGACTTGCTGATGTAGTGGGTGTAGCTGACGGTGTCGGTGACGGTGCTGGCGGGCACCAGACCGAGCTGGTTGGTGATCTTCTTCCGCACAAACCACCAGTCCTGGTTCACGCGCTCCACCACGTAGATGCGCTCACCTTCGCGCACCGACATGGCATTCGCCGTCTGCGTCTCCACCGCCTCAAAGGCCACCGTGCAGACCATCTCCTCGAGCTAGTGGAAGAAAAGTGTTGAGTGAGTGCTTTTGTAAATAAAAGGCTTTGAGTGGTCACTACTTACCCGTTCAGTGGTCCTTTGCACGTCAGTCGTCATCTCATCGTCTTCCGTCTGCCGCCGTTTGATGAGCACCTGCTCGCCGAGGTTCTCCACGTCGCCCACCTTTACGTGACGGCGGATTCTCAGCTCCGCATCCTCTTCCTCGAGCTGAAGGCATGAGGTGAGGTTAAAAGATGCACAGATTTAAAAGGTTGGTCCAGTCTATCACTTACCCGTTCAGTGGTCCTCTTTTTCACGTCAATCGTCATCATTTCCTCATCGTCCTCCTTCTGCCGTTTGATGAGCACCTGCTCTCCGAGGTTTTCCACGTCGTCCACCTTGACGCGGCGGATGCTCAGCTTCGCCTCCTCCTCCTCGAGCTGAGGGCATGAGTTAGAGTTAAAAGATGAGTAAACAGATTTAAAAGGTTGGTCTCCAGTCTATCACTTACCCGTTCAGTGGTCCTCCTCTGCACGTCAGTTCTCAGCATCAACCTCTCCTCCTCTTCGTCCTCTTCGTCCTCCGTCTGCCGCCGCTTGATGAGCACCTGCTCGCCGAGGTTCTCCACGTCGTCCACTTTGACGTGGCGGCGGATGCTCAGCTCCGCCGCCGCCTCCTCGGTGCTGTACGGCTTGGGCGCCTTTGGGCGGGCGGGCAGCGTCACCGAGGCCGACTCGCTCACCTCCTTCACCTTCTTCGACTTGCGTTTGATGGTAATGTCGGTGCTGATCTCGTCGTACTGCAGCTGACGCGACTCGATGGAGGCCGAGGAGGCGAAGGAGGGCTTCCGGAGTTTTACCACCGTTTCCTCCTCCTCCTCCTCCTCCTCCTCCTCCTCCTCCTCCTCCTCATCTTCGCTCTTCTCAACCTCTTTCACCCTCTTGATGGTGACCGCCTCGCTGGTGACGTCCTCTGTCGTTGGCTTTGGCTTCCTAACCGTCAGCCGCCCGCTCACCTCTTCCGGGGACTGCTCTTTGGGCTGCTTTCGGAAGGTTAGCTCTGCGCTGACCTCCTCTTCCTGCGGAGATGTTGGCTCTGCCTCTTTCTCGGGGGACTTTTCTTTTGGTGTTTGAACTGAGGGAGTCTCGCTGACGTCGTCCGCCTTGGACTCCTTTCGTTTGATGATCCGCTTGATCGTCTTTTTGGTGGTGTCAGTGGTCTCCTCCGTCGTCTTTTCAAGGACAATCTTCTCCGGACTCACCTCTTTGGTCTTTTTGACCGTCAGCGTTTCGCTCATTTCCTCGGGTGTCACCTTTGCTTTTTGCTTTTTGAGCGTAAGAGACTCGCTTACTTCCTCTTCTTCTTCAGTTGTCTCTTTTTTAGGCTTTTTAAGTGTCAGAGTCTCGCTTACCTCCTGTTCAGGGGATTTCGCTTTTGATTGCTTCTTGGTGGCCACCACTTCTTCTTCTTCAGGAGTCTGTTCTTTACTGGGTTTTCTAGCCGGCACCGCCGTCTCGCTGACGTCCGGTTTGGACTCCTTTCGTTTGATGATCTTTCTGACCTTTTTATCAGCTTCAGAAGGTGCGAGCTCTACTTCAGGCGAGACTTCCATTGTCTTTTTGATTGTCAGTGTTGTGCTTACCTCTTCAGGTGATGCTTCCTTTTTCTTTTTGATAGTCAGTGACTCGCTAACTTCCTCGGTTGTCTCCTGCTTAGGCTTTTTGAGTGTCAAAGTTTCGCTTACCTCCTTTTCAGGAGATTCCTCTTTTGGTTGCTTTTTGATGGTCAGCGTTTCACTAACGTCCTCTACTTCTGGAGACGGCTTTTTAGGCTTTTTAATCGTCAGTGTCTCACTTGTTGTTACCTCTTCACTAACTGATGTTTTTGGCTTTTTATTAGTCAGCGTTTCGCTTATCTCCTGACTTTCAGGTGACTTTTCCTTTACAACTTCACTAATCTGCTCAGTAACTGTGACATCGGAAGTCTGATCAGTTTCTTTAGGACTGTCAAAGGTGACAATTTCTGGTTTTGATTCTTTGCGCTTAATTTTGACCTTTTTGACTGTTTCCACTTCTAGTGGTGTCTCAGTTTCAGGAGCCGGTTTGACCATTTCAGGTGACGCCTCTTTTGGTTTAGGCTTTGTGAGTGTCAGTGTTTCGCTTACTTCTTCGGGCAACTTTTCCGGAGACTCCTCTTTTGGCTGCTTTTTGATGGTCAACGTTTCGTTCACTTCTTCAGTCTGAACCTTTTCTGTTTTAGGCTTTCTTAATGTCAACGTTTCGCTCATTTCTTCTGGAGATTTTTCTTTTTGCGTTTTTCGAATTGTTAGTGTCTCAGAAACCTTTTCTTCGAAAGGTTGTTCTTTTGGCTGTTTCTTTATAGTCAGTGTTTCACTGACTTCATCTGGCGCAACCTCTTTTGGTTTTCTGAAAGTCAAAGTCTCACTGACTTCTTCAGGCTCTTTTACTTTTGGCATTTTAAATGTTAAACTTTCCGTTACTTCCTCAGGAGCCTCTTCTTTTGGTTTTTTGAAAGTCAACGTCTCACTGACTTCTTGTTCTGGTGATTTTTCTTTAACAAGCTCACTAGTTTTTACTTCAACATCTGTCGTTTGCTCAACCTCTTTTGATTCAGGAACAATGACCTCGGGTTTGGATTCTTTCCGTTTAAGTTTGACCTTTTTAGTTGTTTCGACGACTAGTGGTGTTGACGTTTCCGGCACTGGTTTAACCTCATCAGGAAACTCTTCGGTTGGTTTTTTGACAGTTATTGTCTCCTTAATTTCTTCAATTGGTTTTTCTTGTTTAGGCTCGTCAGTTGGTGAAAATTCAACTGATGCTGTTGGTTGAATTTCGCCAGAAACAACATTAATTTGGTCTTTAATCTCTTTAGTCTCTGGAGTAATAACTTCTGGTTTAGACTCCTTGCGTTTGAGCTTAACCTTCTTTGCCGGTTCAGCGACTAGTGGTGTTTTTGCTTCGGGAGCTGGTTGCTCCTCAGATAACTCAGGTTTTTTTAGGGTAATAGTTTCGCTTACTTCTTCGGAAGGTTGCTCTTTTGGTTGTTTCCTTATAGTCAGTGTTTCACTGACCTCTTCTGGCGCAACCTCTTTTGCTTTTTTGAAGGTCAAAGTCTCACTGACTTCTTCAGGCTCTTTTACTTTCGGCATTTTAAATGTCAAACTTTCAGTTACTTCCTCAGGAGCTTCTTTTGGCTTTTTGAAAGTCAACGTTTCACTGACTTCTTGTTCTGGTGATTTTTCTTTAACAAGCTCACTTGTTTTTACTTCAACATCTGTCGTTTGCTCAACCTCCTTTGATTCAGGAATAACGACCTCTGGTTTAGAGTCTTTGCGTTTAAGTTTAACCTTTTTAGCTGTTTCAACGACTAATGGCGTTTTTGTTTCCAAAGCTGGTTGATCTTCGGGCAGTTCTTCAGGTTTTTTAAGTGTAATAGTTTTGCTCATTTCTTCAGGCAGTTCCTCTTTTTTAGGTTCGTTAATGGGAGAAGATTCAACTGATTTTACTGGTTGAATTTCACCAGACACTACTTCAGAGGTTTTTTGCTTTACTTGAACATCAGATTTTTCTTCAATCTCTTTAGTTTCTGGAGTAATAACTTCTGGTTTAGACTCTTTACGTTTGAGCTTAACCTTCTTTGCCGGTTCAGCGACTAGTGGTGTTTTTGCCTCGGGAGCTGGTTGCTCCTCAGATAACTCAGGTTTTTTTAGGGTAATAGTTTCGCTTACTTCTTCGGAAGGTTGCTCTTTTGGCTGTTTCTTTATGGTAAGTGTCTCACTGATCTCTTCAGGCGACTGATCTTTTACTTTTGGCATTTTAAATGTCAAACTTTCAGTTACTTCCTCAGGAGCCTCTTCTTTTGGCTTTTTGAACGTCAGCGTTTCACTGACTTCTTGTTCTGGTGATTTTTCTTTGACAAACTCACTAGTTTTTACTTCAACATCTGTCGTTTGGTCAATTTCTTTAGACTCTGGAGTGATAACTTCTGGCTGAGACTCTTTGCGTTTGAGTTTAATTTTTTTGGCTGTTTCGACGACAAGTGGTGTGGACGTTTCCGGCGCTGGCTTCACCTCATCAGGAAACTTTTCGGTTGGTTTTTTGACAGTTATTGTCTCCTTAACTTCTTCAAGTGGTTTTTCTTGTTTAATCTCGTCAGTTGGTGAAGATTCAACTGATGCTGTTGGTTGAAATTCGCCAGAAACGACATCAATTTGGTCTTTAATCTCTTTAGTCTCTGGAGTAATAACTTCTGGTTTAGACTCCTTGCGTTTGAGCTTAACCTTCTTTGCCGGTTCAGCGACTAGTGGTGTTTTTGCTTCAGGAGCTTGTTGCTCCTCAGATAATTCAGGTTTCTTGAGTGTAATAGTTTCGCTTACTTCTTTGGAAGGTTGCTCTTTTGGTTGTTTCTTTATAGTCAGTGTCTCACTAACCTCTTCTGGCGCAACCTCGTTTGGTTTTTTGAAGGTCAAAGTCTCGGTTATCTCTTCAGGCGACTGTTCTTTTACTTTATGCATTTTAAATGTCAAACTTTCAGTTACTTCTTCAGGAGCCTTTTCTTTTGGCTTTTTAAGAGTCAGCGTCTCACTGACTTCTTGTTCCGGAGATTTTTCTTTAACAAACTCACTAGTTTTTATTTCAGCATTTATGGTTTGGTCAATCTCCTTTGATTCAGGAATAACGACCTCGGGTTTAGAGTCTTTTCGCTTAATTTTCTTAACAGTTTTCACTGTTTCCACAATTTCAACCGGTGTTTCAGCCTCTGGAACTATTTCAGGTTTTTCTGGCGAGAGCT
>JAALOO010001904.1_pt1 | contig 12751 bp, 12 predicted proteins | sample 7257641 | NCBI WGS metagenome assembly JAALOO01 (sample SAMN14085613, study PRJNA598686) | mite metagenome | biome: ENVO:01001000; feature: ENVO:01001002; material: ENVO:01001226; isolation source: single female mite from University of Michigan culture on fish food culture... ... | reverse complement strand
TCTCTCTCTCTCTCTCTCTCTCTCTCTCTCTCTCTCTCTCTCTCTCTCTTGTCTGCCAGTGGACTACAGCACGGCCACTGTACAGCACTGGCATTGGCACTGGGCGTCTGTGCACAGTTTCTGATTACACTCAGTCTGCACACCGCTGGTCATGTCAATTGTTGGTCATCAACACCTCTTGACATCTTCTTCTCTCTTTCTCATCTTTTCTTCAACAAAACTTTAATTGTTTTAGATGGAAGAGTGTAGCCTTGCAGCCCTGAAACGTGGCCTGTGTTGATGTGGCTTACTGACTGACTGACTGATCAGGTCACTTACTACTTTACTGCGGCTCGTCAATGCCGCAGCTTCAATATTAGCTTAGCACACACACACTAACAGAAGTAAGTAAGTGGACACACTTGTGTTTAATCTTGTACAACTCTTTGCTATCACACCTGTCACTATCACACATGGCTTTCTCTGTGCACTTTGCTGACAACTTAGCACTCATGCTCATGCTCTTTCTTTTTCGTTGACAAAACAAAACACATCGCTTTTTAATTTGTTTTATTTCATTTTTCAAAACAGTGCACAACATTTTAAACTAACAAAATGTGCACTTTAATTAAATGTACTATTGTTTGCTGGCTACCAGCACAACTTTTCTTATCAACAACCTGCAGTTTCTGTTTTTAGGCTACACTAAATCACTAGCAGGTGGCACAACATCAGCAGCATCAACAACAACAACCGCAACAGCCAAACAGTGTTTCAGTTTTGCAGTATAATTTGCATTTTCTGGTCGTCACCCGCTTACATCAGCCCATTAATAGTAGTAGCTATTGTTGCTGTTGCCAGTAGTGCACTAATCACCGCTGCCATGCTAGTATTACGTGTAGCTTCATTACGATTTCTTTCTTTTTCTGATTTTTTTCTTCTTTTTTTCTCTAATCGACCGTCTTTTGCCTGCCGCAAAGCGACTACCGGTGCCGGTGAGTGAGAACGACTACGGGTACCTGAACTGAACAGAGTGAAACACACACTTCTGATCATATCTGCCTGTGTGTGTGTGATCGGCCAATCACTATTGCTGCGGCACTGTCCGATCTCCTGCGATCGCTTTGAAAGTTCTAATGAGTCTGCTGTTGAATAAACGGTAGTGGTTTGCTGTGATGTGTTGTGTGTCTATTGTGCCAATCACATCATCATCACACCATCACAGTTTGTGGTTTGTGTTATTTTTTGCCAGCAACAACAACAGCAGTAGGCTTTCTTCTTACTAAAGCATTCATTTGACGTGTCATTGCTCCCTCCCTCCCTCCCTCACTCACTCACTCTCTGCGGTAGTTTTTCTTTATGACTTCTCTTTTTTTAATATTCAATACATTTTTTTCTCATTTTTAGTGGTGGGCCATTATTGTGCATGGTCACCTTTTACATGTGTGTAAATTATTGTCTGCATTGTCAAACCTGTTTATTTCATATTTTTTTGTAGCTGCATAACTTTAACTAATCGCATTTATTAATTTTTTTGTAGATTATTTTTACTGCACCGTTTCAAACTTATCTGTGAATGCCCAATTCTAAACTGAAAATTATACTTACACTTACGCTTCAGTTGAAAAAACTTGAAAACTCGGTCCTTCCACGCTCAAACTTAAATTTTTAAATAATGAAAAAGTTTACTTAACCGGTGATTCGTTTTGACTGTGTGTACAACAAAAAAAAGGGAAGCTTACTACTACTAAATTTGCCCACATTGAATTCAACTCACTGAAACAAAACCACAACAATAAAACAAAAAGATGCCGTCCCACGTGATTCGCCTGCTGAAGCGGAAGCTGCTCAAAGATCCGCTCACCTTTGCCATCCTCGTGCTGCTGCTCTTCATTGGCCTGCTCTTCTACATGATGCCCAATCCACAGGTGGTCGATCTGCCCAACGATAGTGGTGGCGGTAATAGAAGACACGACTCTGGCGCAGTGAAAAGGCCTGGCAATGGCCGACTGGATTCACTGCAGTCAGTGATTGACAGTCCGAACATGGCGCCCAATGCAGGCTATGCCTCCTCGGCCATCGCCTCGGCGCCCAAGCCCAAGTACCGCGACGACGGCTCGCTGGGCAACTACGAGGTGAAGGACCCTTGGAAGCCGGCCAAACCGCGCCCCGGTGACTACGGCAAGAAGTACAGCCTGGACAGTGCCGAGGACGTGGACCAGAATGAGGTGTCGGTGAAGAAGTCCGAGTACGGCATGAACATCGTCGCCTCCGACCACATTCCCATGGACCGCATTGTGCCCGACCTGCGCCACCCGGAGTGCAAGCACTGGGACTACCCGGAGCAGCTGCCCACCGCCTCGGTGGTGATCGTCTTCCACAATGAGGGCTTCAGTACGCTGCTGCGGACGGTGCACTCGGTACTGATTCGCTCGCCGCAACGCTTTCTCCGAGAGGTCCTCCTCGTCGATGACTTCAGCAATAAGGAGCCGCTTAAAGGTTTGCAACAAATATTTTAAGTATTAATTATATTTTATTCACACCTTTTTTACCTTTTTTTGCAGCCCAACTGGACGACTACATAATGGAGCACTTTGGCGTCTTCAACACCCACTTTTCTCCCTCCACTGGGCCTGAATCGCTGGAAGGCGAAGTTCTAGCCACCAAATCAGGCAAAGTGCGCGTCGTCCGCAATCAGGAGCGCTCGGGGCTGATTCGCAGTCGCGCCAGGGGCGCCAAGGAGGCCCTCGGTGAGGTGGTCGTCTTCCTCGACGCCCACTGCGAGGTCAATCTCAACTGGCTGGTGCCCCTGCTGGCGCCCATTGCGGTAAACAACAAGACGATGACGGTTCCTGTGATCGACGGCATCGACTCGAATCACTTCGAGTACCGACCAGTCTACCAGAACGACCAGCACTTTGTGGGCATCTGGGAGTGGGGCATGCTGTACAAGGAGATGCACCTCGACCTGAATGAGCACCTGAAGCAGCACCGCTTCAGCGAGCCGTACGAGTCGCCGACGCACGCCGGCGGCCTGCTCGCCATCACCAAGAAGTTCTTCTTTGAGCTAGGGGGCTACGACGAGGGTCTGCTCGTCTGGGGCGGCGAGAACTTTGAGCTGAGTTTCAAGGTGTGGCAGTGCGGCGGCCGCCTCCTCTGGGTGCCCTGCTCTCGGGTGGGCCACATCTACCGACCGTTTATGCCGTACAGCTTCGGCTCGCTGGCCTCCAAGCGGAAGGGCCCTCTGGTGCTGACCAACTACAAGCGCGTGGTGGAAGTGTGGTTCGATGAGGAGTACAAGAACTACTTCTACTCCAGGGAGCCGATGGCGGCTTTCTACGACTCGGGTGATATTTCCAAGCAGTTGAGAATGAAGGTAAGTTGTTTTTCTTTTGGTTTTGGTTTGGTTTGGTTTGGTTTAGCATCTGAATGATAAACATTACTTATTTTTTACTTTCTTCGTTTCCACCAACCATTTAGGAAAACCTGCAGTGCAAATCATTTGACTGGTTTGTGAAGAACCACGCCAAATCGGTTTTCAAAGATTTTCCTCGCCTTCCGCCCAATGTTGCCTGGGGTGAGGTGCACAGCGCCAAGTTGAAGCACATGTGCCTGGACTCCACCGGCGCCCACCCTCCCGCCACCATAATGATGTCCACCTGTCATGGCCACGGTGGCAATCAACTCTTCAGACTCAATGCCAAAGGTCAACTGGGCCTGGGGGAGCGGTGTATAGACGGCAATTCGAATGGCTTGAAGGTGCACTACTGCAAACTGGGCACCGTTGACGGGCCGTGGTCCTACAAAGAGGTACTTTTTAAGGCAAATGATTTATTTTTTATATGACTTTACTAACTTTTATTTTGGTTTGTTTTGTTTTTAGTCAACCAAACAAATCATTCACAAGGGACGGCTATGTTTGACGTACAGCGACAACTCTGTCACTCTTGAAAACTGTGAAGCAGATGCGCCTCTGACGCAGCAGTGGACTTTTAAACAAATAAAACCGCGTCTTTAAATGCACAAAAAATATGTCACCTGTTTTTCATCACTGTCATCGCTTCTGATCAACTATCCATCATACTATTCATCATTATCAACAACCCACACATTCACACTTTCTCGTGATACGCATTCCATTGTTTTATTTTTCACTCACCTCGACTGAAACATAAAAGATCTATGCCATTTATAATTTTTAATGTATTTTATAAAAGTATTTATTGTTTTATCCTTTCCAGTAAAATTTTCAAAATAATTTTTATACATAGGTCATGAAATAAATGCATAAATTTTTTAAATATAAAGAGTGATCACAAGACTCGCCCCAATTTTTTCCCTATTTAAACTATGACAAGTTATACCTTTTTGAAAAGGTAATTTTAAACTAATACAACATAAAAAAATATTAAATTGAGAAACCTTACAGTTTTTGAGAAAATCGGGTCCAAAGTTTTCAAAAATGCATTGCTTTCAATGAAACAAAAAAATCCGCTAAAATGATCTAATAGAGGACGACACCATCCACAGCTGACTGATGCAGCGAAATAGTAAATGCATAAAAAATGGAAACTTTAGGCCCGATTTTTTCAAAAACTGTAAAGTTTCTCAATTTAATATTTTTTTATGTTGTATTAGTTTAAAATTACCTTTTCAAAAAGGTATAACTTGTTGTTGTTTGAATAAGGAAAAAATTGGGGCGAAGCTCTATGAGCAGCTGTAATCACTCTTTTTATTTTAATTTATATTTTTACATAGAAACAATGAACTTAGACAAAATAATTCTGTTAACTATTTAGTAACTATGAAGTAAATTTTATTTGCGTTGGTTTTTGCAAATAAACATAAAATACGCCAAACCATACGAGAGAATCTGGATTAATGATAACAAAAAGTGTGATTTGTTAATTAACTGCAAAGACATCAAACTTTCTATTTATCTTACTAAATTGTATGTTTGTGAATTGATGCTAAACACGTTGAATAATTTGAAACATTACCAGCTTAAATTTTGAAAACTTTTTTTAAACATTAAAACCTGGCACTAAAAAATCAATAATTTAATAAAACAATCTAAATTTAAACAATATTTATATTTTTTATCTCACTGCCAGACTTATTTGTTTGAACAATTCCTAAACAACCTTCCGAATTTCTAAACTTTTCTAAAATTTTTCTGGCAGTTACTTTAATATTTTCATTCAAACGACCCACAACAGTAGCTACATTGCAAAAGTAAAAAAGGTAAACGTTGCATTGACCAATTGCCATGTAAAAAATAATTTTTGAAACAAGTGACAAACCCAATCCTTGAAAAGAAATGACATACAAAAGATAGCATTGTACAAGAATATAGTAAGGAAAAAGAGCGGAAAACAGTGGCTAACAAAAACGATTGTACTCTGCAATAAGGTGACAAATAAAAAAAGTTTTGTTTTGTAAAGTTTGAAATTTTGCAACAATGCAACCCCATTTGGTGGTTTAAAAATGCTGTTTAAGTAACAGTTTTCTGACTTGTCTTACATTTTAGGTTTATGTTTTTGTTTTCCAGAATGAGATATTTTTTCAGAAAATTTTTTTGTAACGCGCAAATGTACCGACAAGCAAATACAATAAACAAACCGGCTCTAAAAAAAGCTGTGTGAAAAAAACAATAAAATTAGACATTTTAAATAAAATTGCTAATTATTATTGTAAAGTTTACCATAAATCATGTAAAACATTAAAAGGAGAAAAAAACCAAAAAAGCTGAAAAAATGTTCAATTTATATTGCTTATTGACCAGTAAATTTGCGTAATTGTAAACAAAAAGACCAAATAGAAAAAAACGCTAGCCCAATTTGACTAAACCCTTTAACTTTTTTCTGAAAAGTTTGCATTTCTCTATTGATGTCATTGCTGAGTTTTTGAAACAACAAAAATTATTTATCTTTTAAATGAATCAAAAATACTTACTTTTGTCGTTTAAAAACACCTGAACCTTTTTATCGCTAGTTTGCACAGCTGTCAATTGATATTTTTGTTTAATCGGTGCAGTCACAATTAGGGCCCAGAAAACCGCAAGAGAAATGATCACATCAAAGCCAAGTGCGACATCCATCTGCTGCAAAATGGCCGGTAAATGAATTTGATGGGTAAATATCACTGAGCTGTTGACCAGTGACGACCAGCTACAACCTAAATCTGCTTGCATTTGCATGCCAAACGTTCCCAGAAGCGAACTGATTAGTACAACTACTAGTGGAAAAAGAAACTGCTTGTTTTAGAATTTAATTTTATGCAGGTTTTGATATTGGTCATTTTTTTATTTGTTTGTTACAATTGAATCACATTGATTGTGCAACGCAAAAACATGCTGTTTGACAACAATGCTGAAATGTTTAAAATATGATTTTAATTTTTTACAATTTTTTAACGCCAAACAATAATTGAAAATAAAAATTTAAAAAATATAAAACAATTACTTTGATTGACTTAAAACTGTAATTTTTTTAACAAACAAATACTAAAAAATTAAATTTTGAGTTTTATTGTTTTGAAATATTGCTAAATATTTTTGAACAAATTTTAATTTTTAAGTTATTTACTGGGTGATTTAATGATAAATATTTTAATCTAGTTTTATTTTTTGTAAAATGTTTAATAATTATTATAATTATTATAATTCATGTTTTTACACAACAATTAAAACTTTTAGGATTTAACAAAATTATCAACATAAAAATACATTGTTTTTTACATTTTTAATCGTTTTTAGTAAAGATAACAGAGAAAAAGTAATTTTTCTATTTCATCAAACAAAAGTAGTTTTGTTAAATTATCATGAAGCCACCCGGTAAACAAAAATATAAAATTTAATGGCGTTTATTTGCAAACACATTTTGATAAATTATGTGTTTTGCACCAAAAATCAATTAATATTTAAATGCAACTTTTTGAAACTTTGTTTTGATTTTGTTTGTTTTTTTAAAAATTGATTTTTAAAAAAGTCAAGTATTTTGTATAATTTTTAAATTTTGATTTTTTAAGTGACAAATTATTTTTTGTTTAGACAAAATAAATAAATTATAAAATAAAAAATTAAAATGACAAAAAATAGAAAAAAGTAAAAATACAGTTGTTAGAAGAAGCATGTTGCTTTGTTTAGGGTTCACTAACAAATTGTCTCAATGAACCATTGGTGGTCACAAGGACATTAACAAGCAAGGTGCTAAAAAACTTTGATCTTTAATTGTCTCCGCTTTAGATTTGTATTTTAGTTTGTTTAACGATAGTAATGACCCTTGTCTGCCAAACATTAGACAAACTCTACACATTTTTTACACAGTTAGTACACCTAAAGTGCTTTTGACTGGTGAATTTTGTCTAAATCACTTGAACTTGTAAAATGAAAGTATTAAGGTTCACAAACTTGAACAAAACAGAAAGTGGAAAACAACACTTTGTGTGTGGCCTAAAAACAACTGTTAACCAAATGTGCGACCATCAATATCATTCATTTGTATTTACAAAAATACATTGCCTTTTCAATAATTATTTGATGTTTTTATGCAAATAATGAATTTGTGCCACAAAACATGATGAACGAAAATGCTTTGTTTGGAGTCAGAATTAATGATTGCATTTGTTGTTTGTAACGTTACTGTTAAATCATTGCGCATCTGGAACTTGTCTTTTTTCAGTAAAAATTCATAAATTAACCACATTTTACCAAACATTTATACATATTGGCCTAATTTTTGTTTGATTTTGTTAAAAAATACAAAAAAGTTTCAAATTGAGATATTGAAAAGAATTCAGTATTCAGTTTGAGTGGTGCAAACAGAGTTCTCATCCTGGCAGTGGTTTCAAATTTCTGTTAATGCAAGTTTAAGCTTTCAAATGATGATGCATAAATTAACGTTTGTTATTAAGGGTGACATGCCAAAGCAGTGCGCAAATGGAGGCAAGAGGGACTTTTGATGCCCTGCTTGTCAGAGGCAAAAAGAGAGTGCCATTGGAGACGGCAAATCCTGCCTCTATCACAGTTCACACTAATCTACTCATTAAGCTCAGTACCCCATGCACGTTTGCTTAATTTTAAGTTTTTGTTTTATTTGTTTTTTCTTCAAACACTGAAAGTCAGTAAATCAATGAGTGAGAGCATAAGTGCCTCTGGGGTACTGCTTTTTTTCCTTTTTCTTCTTTTTTCAATTACACCGAGCGTCAGCCCGGTGCGAAGGTCCAGTTACACACAAAATTTTTGGCACACATACTCAGAAGATATTTTTGAATTTTTCGTTCTAAGTAGAATTTTTTGTTTGTGGATTTTATCTAATCTTTTTCAAATTTGTTTAATATTAATTTTCAATTTATTTTTTGTGTTAGATAAGACATTTTTCCGAAAAGGCAGTTTACCGAAAAATAAAATAAACTTAGTCTACTAATACCGAGTTTTGGTGATAAGTCCATTTCAACAAAATGACTTTTTTAAAATTATCAAATGTAAAATCCACAAACGAAAAATTTTACTTATTACGAAAAATTCCAAAATATCTTTTGAGTATGTGTGCTAAAAATCTCGTGTGTAACTGGACCTTTGCACCGGGCTGACGCCCGGTGTTAATGATGCACTTTTCGTCTAGAAAGTATTGTGAGTGTTGCAGTGAATGACAACATTGTCACTACTGACGCAGGCACACATGACAGTTGTCTTCAGTTGTTTGATTTTTTACGAGTTTTGTTTTTACTTATTGTTTTTTCTCACCATTTCACAAACAGGCATTAGTGTCATCCTGTTATGTCCTTTTATGGTCTTCCGCTCATCAAACTAAATCTGTTGCCTTTTGATCCATTTTTTAGTTTATCGTTTTTCTTTTCTAATCACTTGCGCCTACTCAGTCTAGAATAAAAAATAATTTTTTGTTTTGTAACACATAATATCCAAATGCAAATTTTGAAAAACATTTTTTTGCTGAGGACGCCCTACTGTTATTTACAACAACAAAAATTAGTGAACACACATTGTGACTACTGCTGCGCCGAGATAAACAAGTTACACTGGTCGGAAGTCAGTTTGCACGCAAATGAATGAATGAGTGAGTTTGGTGCGCAGTCAGTTAGCCAGTCATTCAGTGAGGTGTCCTCCTAAATGTAGCCAGGTTCATTTGAAACACTGAAAAACTACCGCCAAAGGCAACCAGCAGTGCGACACTATTGGCTGCGCCAAGTGACAGATTGCTGATGGTGATTTGCAGCCATTTAGATGCCAGAGCACACCAATAGCATACAAACAAAGTGAAAGAAAAAGAAATACAGTGTTTCACTTGTCTCTTTTACCCACTGCTCACTTACTCACTGCTGGCCACTGTCCAGACTTGCTCTTCTCTTTGTTATCAAAGTTTGTGCCGATGTTTGGAAACTCTCTCGATAACTGGAAGATCAAGTTTGCTTTTTGCTTTTTGCCAAACTTTACAACCGTGATAATGATGATGCTGATGAGTACAGTAGTAGTAGTAGTGTCAGCATTTATCACCAGTCAGACGGCATTTCCATTTGACGCTACTGACGCTGCTGTTGTTGTTGCTGCCGGTCTTTTTCCCTCTTTCTGTCTTAACTTTTTTTGCCACTTTTTATCATTTCAAAATATTTTTTATTTTTCCTAATTGCTCGCAACTTTTCATGTTAAGCGTTTTCTCTTTTTCGCAACCTCACATTAATATAGTGATCAGTTACTGACTTTCAATTTAAATATTTTTGAAAAATATTTAAAGAATTTCTCTTTTGTCATTTTGGTAAAGCACGGAAAGCACACAGGCACACATACAGCTGACACCTGTACAGTGAATGAGTGTGTGTGTTTAGGTATACCTTGCGTATATTTTTCTTTTTGTTCTCCACAAATGCACTGTTCGCTGTTTCCTACGGCTGTTTGCATGCAATGTGAAACCTGCAGCAACAATTGTCGCCGCCTTTCCTGTTCTTCTGCCCCTTCAGTGCGCACTACGCCTTTGGCGCCTTCCCTTCCTGTCCTTCCTGTCTCTGTGTGTTTTCAGTGCCCCCTCCCTCTCTTTTTCTTCCTCTTTCTTTTCAATCAAAGGGGGATAATGAACACTGTTTTGTCCTGTCACAGAGTTCTGTACTACGAACTGCAGCCAACAGTGTAAACCAGCCACCATCCACAGGTAACCAGACTCATTTACTCATCTCTGCGCAGTTCAATCCACTGCTGCTGCTGTTGCACTGTTCTCTTCTTTTCTCTTCTTTTCAGTTCTGTTGTGCTCTGGCACACACACACAACCGCACTCACATTTAATTGAGACTCGCACTGCTGCTGCAGCTAGCAATTGTCAAAACTGGCCGTTTTCTTTCACTTCTTCTTCTTCTTCTCTCCTTCTCGCGCCCCCTCATTTGCCTGCTGCTCCATTGCAGCAGCAGTCATTGCGCCTGATGGCTTTTGCGGCTGCTGCTGCTGATTATTGCCTTGTGCTGCGATGGCTATCCAGTCACTCACTCACTCACTCACTGCCTCACTTTGACTGCTCACTTTACTTCAGTTCAAAACTTCATTCACTAGCAGGCCCCAAGCAGCAGCAGCAACTTTGTTACTGAGGCAGCAGCAACAGCAGCTGCCAGCTGAAATGCAATCGAATGCTGAACATTGTAAGACTGACACTCAGGCAGACATTTTCTGCAGACTCGGACTACGGCGTTAGCAGCAGCAGCAGCAGTTAGTGCACTGGGAAAAATAGAGGTTGCAAAGAAGCGGGCCAGCTGCTGCTGCTGCAGCAACCGCACTTGCTCACTCTGCTGACGCAGAAGAGGCTGCTGTGTTAACGCGCAGTGGCTGTTTGCAACTGAAACAGCCAACTCGAGTCTGTTCGATCGCTAATTTGCACTGTCCATCCATCCATCCATTCATTCGATTCGATTCAGTCGCTATTTATTTGATGGTGGTAGTAGTAGGCAAAGTATCAAACTGGCTGGATAGCTGGTGGTTCACTGGTCAGCCAGATGAGCGCCCGAGCAGCACTGCACGCTCACTTCAGCTTCCGTTGTTGTTCAGGGGCCCAAACGCACACACACACACACACACACACTCGAAGCCAGTTCCTAAAAGTCGAGCAAAGTCATAAATCTGTGTCAGAGAACGGTGAATGTGTGAGTGTGAGTGTGTGCGTGTGAACCAGAAGAGTCTGCAGCTGAGCAACTACCACCACCACCACCACCACAGCACTACTACCGCAGCAGCAGCACCTTCAGCACCACCACCACGACAACAACAAAAAAATTCAGCCAAATTCAGCGGCGCTAGGAGAAGACTAGCTGGGGGATAACCAATGCCACAACGACGACGACGACGTCCACCACTACTGGCACCTACAAAATAACAGCGCGTAGTGACACAGTCAGTTTCAGTCAATCAGCGAATGAAAGTGGCACTGACTGGGTGCCCAACTTTTTGCTGCCAGCCATCGCAAATGGAAAATCTGTTCAAAAAATGTAATCTTTTTGTAATTCTTGAAGAATGTTCCACTGCTTCATCAGTTCCCTTATGACTGGACGCTTTAGTTATAACCGCCACCACCTGACCATCGATTAGAGTAGGCCTATGTTAAAGAAAGGCATATTGGAAGCAAAATGTACAGAAAAAAAGTTGAATCGATTGCATCGATATGACCCACTCTGAACCGACATGCAGAATCTAAACAACAACTGTAAGACAACAATCGCTAAACACATGTCAACACTTGTCAAAGTTTGGCCTTTGTGATAACAAAATCTAACGGTCACTGTATCACCACAAAAAGAGTAACTGAATATAAATCTGTATTAAAACAACAACATCGGCTTAGCTTCAACAACATCAACACCAACCTTATCTGTCGATCAACTTTCTGTTCTTCTCTCTTTTTGCTCTTTACACTTGATATTTACCAAAAACGTATCAACCAACCTTGATGTTTATTTGAACAATCGAACATTTTTTGTTTGTTTTGTTCTCATCCTTGTTTTTTGAAGTTTCAACGTGTTTTATCTGTCCTTCGACTACGGTCATTACCGCATCTATTTTTTTGGTAAGCTATTGATTTTTTGTTAAAAAAATTTTGTGCAACTGCAAAAAATTATTTTTGTTTTTAAATTTAAAATTATTTTGTGCGTTAAAACCTAGTAACAGTTTTTTGTTGGCAAGTTATCTAACTTTACTAAAAAAATGATGTTTCTCCCTCTTAACGCACTTTTTTGTCTCTATAAATTACATTGTGTAAGATATTGCAAAATTGTTTTTACCCAAGAATCAAGCTAATTAACATCTTTCAAATGATAAAAAGTGATTCGAACACCCGGTGCATTTTTAAGATCATAAATTCGAACTTTCTGAATAAATTCTATACAATTTGTTTTGATTCTAAAAAATGCACCGTGAAAGTTAACGAGTTGCGGTTTTTGCTTAAATACTAAGCAAACGGACACCTACCTACCGGTGTTAAACTTAAGGTGATCGGGTCAACAAAAGTAATTTTTACGATCAGTTTAAGATTTCATATATTAATTTCATATGATTTTTTGTGTTTACGTTTATGATTTTAGAAATTACATCGTTTAAGATTTAAAAAAACAATTTTATCTGAAAGAAATTTTAACTAGCGCCTATTTGTTTGTGCAAGATTTAAATTGATTTAACTTAATGAAGTAATTATTAGAAACATTTAAAAATGTTGTTCAAATTTTTATATAAATTCTATATGATTTTCTGCATTTACATTTATGATTCTATAAATTACATCTTTCA
>JAALOO010000641.1_pt2 | contig 12753 bp, 12 predicted proteins | sample 7257641 | NCBI WGS metagenome assembly JAALOO01 (sample SAMN14085613, study PRJNA598686) | mite metagenome | biome: ENVO:01001000; feature: ENVO:01001002; material: ENVO:01001226; isolation source: single female mite from University of Michigan culture on fish food culture... ... | reverse complement strand
CTCTCTCTCACCTCATCTCAATCTGTCACCAATCACGCTGAGAAGGCACAAAAATCTGTCTGCAGTCTGCAGTTCCACTTTCTCTCTTTTTTCTCACTCCACCGATCTACATATGCTTCTTCTTTTCGTGCCCGTTTCGTGTTTCTCTTTTGGTGCCTCTCACCTGAAGTGAGCACAAAAGAGAACAGGCAGCCAAAGAGAGAGAGAGAGATACCTGTCAGCGTTATTATTATCTTCAACTACACCACCATTACGTCGGCAGCTCTCTCTCTCCCTTCCCAATTTCCATCCATAATGCCCTTCCGCTGGTCGTTTATGGTGGTGGCGACTGTGGTGACTGTTGTCTGTGCGAATGTCCCTCTATTTGGAGGCAGATGAGCTTTGCCTTCTCTTTTACCACCTCTGCTACCAGCAACAGCAACACGCAAAAGCCGCTACTAACCGCAACAACCGCTTATCAGCAAAAGTACCACCACCACCATCACCATCACCAAAACCAGTCCCACAACCAGCAAGTGTCAATCTTATCACTCTCCTCTCCACTCTTCAGTGTTTGTACTGCAATTGCCTGAGGATTACGGCTCCATTATCGCCATCCGATTACCCTGATACGCATTTGCTGCTGTCGTTGCCGTTGCTGCTGCTGTTGATCGTCTGCCTACTTTCCTCTCTTTCTGCTCTGGTGTTTTGGCTGCTTTGCGGCAACAACAGCAGCAGCTTGAAAAAATCCTTGTCGCTGTATAGAGCTCTGGTGCAGGCCGAGCTGAGCGAACCAGCCGTGTGCTGTACAGCAGCCCCGCCGTGCCCATTTGTTGCCGTGTAATTCTTCGGCCAGTCTCCAGTTTTCAGCCCTACACTCGATCCTCCACTGATGTTCCTTTCCAGACTGTGATTCGCCGTAATTTCACTGACTCATCATCTCTTACACAACTTTCAATAACTCATTTATTGGCGCAGCTATTTCACTATTTCACACACTCATCGTAACCATCACCAGGACTGTTTTGTCTTCAGCTGCTGCAGACCCTGTAACCACTACGCACCACCACCACCACTACCACAACAATGGCGTCACTACTGAAGAACCAAATTCTGAAGCACCTGTCAAAGTGAGTACCTGTTGTTGTTATTGCTTACACTTTCTCTAACCTGTGAATTTTCCCCATTAACAGGTTCACCAAGAACCTGTCGCCCGAAAAGCTGCAGATGAGCACTATGCGGGGCTCCTTTGAGGTGAACAACATTGAGCTTAATGAACAGGTGCTCATGGAGCTGCTGGAGCTGCCGGTGTGGCTGTCGCTGACCAAGGCCCACTGCAACTACGCTTCAGTCAAGGTAGGTCTAGTGATCTAGTGAGAAGCTTCCTTATAAATCTCTTCTTTTTTGCACACTAGATAAACTGGATCAAAATTAAAACGATACCCATTTACATTGTTCTGGACGAGGTGACCATCGAGGCGGAAACCTGCGAGGACTTTCGCGAGGTAGCCAAGTTTAGGGCGGCGAATAAGGTCAACTTGAATCAGTAAGTTTTTTTCAATTACTTTTGACGTAATAACAGTCATCTACAACAACAACAACACTTCTCACCTGCAGAGAGGCCGGCAGCTACGGGTTCATCAACAAAGTCATCGACGGCATCACTCTGTCCATCAACTCGGTGAACGTTCAGTTTCGCTCTGCCATCTTCAGCGCCTCCTTCGAGCTGACGCGCATCACCATCGAGAGTCGCAGCTGCCTGTGGAAGGCGGTGGACGACCTCTCGAAGACGCGCATCCGCGACCCGGCGCGCGGACAGGTGCTCGTCTTCAAGCACATCGAGTGGCAGACGCTGCGCTTTGTCGCCAAGTCGGAGACGAAGCAGTCGGTGGGTCAGGCGCCACTTCGCCTCATAGCCAACGCCGCCTCCTGCAGACTGACGCTAAAGAAGCGGCTCTCGGACAGCGCCGTCCTAGGTGCCCGCATCATGGTCATCTTTGACGACCTCCTCTGGGTGCTGACCGACTCGCAGCTGCTCTCGGCGCTGCACTTTGCCGACTACCTCGGCGGGCTGATCAAGCGGGCGCCGAGGACAAAGACCTTCGAAGGAGGAGGAGGAGGAGGCGGAGGAACGACGCCAGAGGACAGTCAACAGGCGAAGGCAAAGCTGGCGAGCATGGGCCTGGGCGTCAATGGCAGCCCAACCCGGACAGCAGCGCGGCCGCCGCCCTCGAGCCCCCTGGCCAGCTCCATCAGCAGCCTCTTCAGTCAGTACGACTTCCTGGACACCTCCTTCCACCTGATCGTCCGCCGCATCGAGGTCCACCTGATGGACGACCTGGGCCCCTGCTCCGAGCGGTCGCAGTGTCCGGAGCTGAGCGAGGGCGGCGCCCTGCAGATGACCTTTCTCGAGCTGTTCATTGACCTGTATCCCTACCAGGCGGTGACCGGCAGTCGGCGGCACTGGCTGCGCTACGCAGAGCCCTCCACCAGCCGCGCCGCCTTTATCAACCACAAGCTGAAGGCCTTCTTTGCGCGGCAGCAGGCCGCCTTCCGCCGAGAGGGCAGCAACTTTAACCTCGCCTCACTGCAACACCACCTTCTCTCGCGCGTGGTAGTCATCCGCCTCTCTGACTACTCCATTGGCTGTGTCTCTACCAACGGTGGAAAGTCCTCCTCCTCTGCTTCGGCAAACAAAAAGACCTCTGAAAATGGTGAGCCTCCAAAGTTGATCGCCTTTGACCACTCTGCGCCCATTCCAGCCAATGTCAATCCGGTGTACATTGAGCTGAACAACTACTTCTACCTGGAGCCCTTTGACCGACTGAACCTGCCCCTGCCCGATACGAACATCTTTGCGGCAGTGGCGCCTGTGCGCATCAACTTTGAGCCGTTGACTATTCTCTGGATCAACGCCTTCTTCGCCAACTTGCGCAATGCCCTGGTCAAGCTGCAGGAGGCCTTTCCGCCGCCCAGCTCGGCGCAGGAGGTGAAGGTCAATTTGCGGGCGGAGATTTTGATGCCCACGGTGGTGCTCGACCTCACCGGGGGAAATGGTGGTGATACTAAAACCAGTGAAAATGGAGATGGTGACGCTGATAAACCACAGCCCCCGCCACTGCAGTACTCTGCCCTGGAAGTGAAGATCAGCCGCATTCTCATCTACAACTGTGATTCAAACCTGCCGGCGGACTACTTTCGCAGTTTGGAGGCGCTCCTCAAGTACTTTTCCTCCCACTCCGACTTTTACCTTGAGAAGACCGCCTACCCGTGGCTCTCCTGTGATATGCCCTCTGTTTCGAGTCAGTTTGTCCACCAGATTAGCCGGTGGTTTGCCGCGTCGACGGCGGCAGGTTCAGCGGAGAACATCAACGAAAAGTTTGAGGTGGACTTCTGGACGATCAGCATCGAGCCGGTGTGGGTGGAGTTTCGCAGCGCTCTCACCGGCGCCTGTGAACCCCTCCTCGAGCCGATCAATTTGACGTTGTGGGCTCATGCTCCTTCAGATTCGGCGTCTGCCTCTGCCAACAACAGCTCTCCCATTGACATGAACGTCTTTGCGCGCATCGCCGACCCGGTGAAGGTGCAGCTGAAGCACGGACAGCTGCTGGCGCTGTTGCGGCTGCTGGAACGGGTGGGCGACTTTACCGCCATGCTCAACTATGACACGTACATGATTCAGCGCAGTCACTACAAGAGGGACGTGGAGAGGAGTAATGCTGTGGCTGCTGCGGAAGGATTCGATGGAGTTTATAAGCAGCCACCGCAGCCAATGTGCTCCTTCGACATTGACGAGAAGGTGGTGAAGGCGATCTTTAAGAGCATGGCCATCGCCACCACTGTTCCCGAGGTGAGCCTCTTTCTGCTGCTGCGAGAAGAGGAGCGGGAGGACGAGTTGGCGGTGCCGTTGATGCTCAATGGACTTCATCATCACCTCAATGAGGTCGATGGAGGTTTTCAGCAGCAGCAGACGCTGACGCCCGCCGCATCCACTCCTGACCTGAACACCGAGGACACCAGCAGTGGCAGTGACAGTCTGGCCACTGAGCCAGCACTGGGCCACCCTGGTATTGATGGCACTAGGGCCACCACTGACCCCCTGGGAGGGCTGCTGGTAGACAGCGGCGAGTCGCTGGAGTTTGAGAAGATCTCCATCACCTCCTCCACCGCCACCCATCACCATCATCCACTGGAGTCGAGTGGCACTGTCGCAGTCGCCCCTAACGGAATCTTCTACACGGCCAACAACACAACCACAACTCACGCTCATGTAACTCTCGCCAAACCGGCCAGCTTTCACAACCTCAGCAGCAGCAGCGGAGTTACTGAGGGTGATCTGATCAGCCTGGGCTCTGCCACAAACCTTGCTCGACCAACCAACCACAACCAGCACACTTCTGTTACCGCTTCCTACACCCGCCGGGGAACCTTTGCCTCCAACCACTCCTTTGATTCTGCCTCCAACTTTCGCTCGTACCTGAATGAAAACGATGACGCCCTCTCCACCTTCTCCGACCTGTCGGCCGATGATAGTGACCAGGCCTCCTTCATTGCTATGATTCAGGCGGAGGAGAAGGGTGGCACTAGTGCTAATGGTGGTGATCTTTTCTTCAACAGTCCCGCCGCTGCCGCCACCACCGAGCTGGGCGTCGAGGTGGCCGAGGAGATTTCGGAGAACTTTTTCGATGGCGGCGGCGATGATACGCTCAATGGTGAGGGGGTTGTGCATCAGCACAACCAGCAGCATCAGCATCCACCGCTGAACCGATCAGTGGTCGTAACGCCGTGCATCCTTCCCATAGCCGCCGCCCACCAGCGCCCAAAGACGACTTACATTGACCTGCTGCATGTGCGCCTGGAGAATGTCAACATCATTCAGCAGTCCTCAAAGGGTTTCCTCTCGCAAATTGCCCTCGACACTAGCCAGCTGAAGATTGAGGAGCACCAGCAGCTGACCAAGGCGCAGTACATCAACCTCTACAAGGCAGGTGGTGGTGGTGGTGGTGGGCTGGACAAATCTGGTAAAGACGAGGAAAAGGAAGAAGAACTTCAGGGTGAAACGGATGAGAAGCAGCCCCAGCTTCGGGTTACACTGCGCATCGACGCCTTCAACAAGGGCACTCTGCGCGATGAGATGATCAGCGTGAGGCTGCAACACCTGCCGCTGACGCTGCAGAAGGAGACGATCGACCTGGTGGTGGACTTCTTCAATGACCAGGTGGCGGAGAAGGCCGCCCCCACCGCCGTCCTCCTCGAGGGCCTCACGCTGAAAATTATCGACCGCAGTGTGCGCATGCCGCCGGTGGTCTTCACGGTGCCGCGGCTGAAACTGGCGAGGAACAAGGAAAACAAGTGGATTGTTGAGCCGGGCGGCGGCGGTGATACACTGGCCAAAGGTAAGTGGGATTTTGTTTTCTACGCTTTTGTTTTTTCTAATTTGACTTTTCAATCTTTATCAATCGTCAGACTCACCGCCGTATAATCAGCTGCTGCTGCACCACCTGAAGGTCTTTGAGCGCAATTTGCTCTTTGACGTGTCTGACCTGATTCGCGAGCAGGACCGCCTGACGGCGGTGGAGAGTCGCCTTCGAGACGCCACCTCTGATGAGGAGACCCAGGCGCTGGTCGATCAGATTCTCACGCAGAAGGAGCTTCTGCTGCAGGAGATTGAGCTGCTGAGAAAAGCCAATGCCGAGTTGATGCAGAGCTGTGCTGGGGCAGCTGGAAGGAAGTGATGATGTGATGGTGGTTACACTATCTTCCATCTCTACCTTCACACCCCCTTTGTGATACCACCCGTTACTGTTGTTGTTGTTGTTGTTGTTGAAGTTTGACTGCATTTTCCCCCTACTATTCTCTTCTTCTTTTCATCCCCAACTTACCAATTCATTCACTCATCGCTCATTGCTCAATCACCGCCGCTCCTTTGCTATTTATTGCTTCCTATCTTCTTTTTATTAACCTGTTCAGAGTTTTATTTTTTATACGTCTTTTACATATGTTTATACCGAGTTTTTCTGCACACCTGATGAGGATACCTTAACCGTCACAATCGTGATGACCGAACTCAATGGCACACAAACTCCCCACTTTTATTGATGTCAACCAAGTTGTTGTTTGCATCACCCAGTAAAGTAACGCCAAGTGATGATTTTAAAAAAAGATTTTTGTGTCACGCTCTCTGTGGAGAAGCTTTAACATGTTTTTGCAAAAAAAGTGTGTTTACACTTTGCATTTAGAAGCGGTCATTTGCGGCCTGCTTGACGATCAGATCACACCGGTATCTCCGCTGTCCACATTGTTTTCTTCAAGACGATCAAAACAAGAAAAAAGGAGTTGGAACGCATGAAAGATGGGCACACCGATTGATGATAACGTCATTGAGGGACTTCAGCACGAAGATGAGGAACCAGGGGTAAGTGGTGAGAGATTTGTGTTTTGTTCGGCTCTAACTTGATTTTGTACCTTTTTGTTTGTAACACCATTTCAGCTTGTAATTTTTGGTCGTGACGTTTCCAAGATTCCATGCTTTCGAAACTCCTTCCTCACCGGCATCTACGGCGGAGTGGGCTGCGGTATTGCTTCATTTCTCGCTACAAGTAAGTGTCACAACTGTTTTTGTGCTTTCAATAGGACTCTTTATTTGTCAATGACAGATATAACAGTAAATATTAGTATATTCGTAGTACATATAGCATTTCTTTGTTTGTTACAAAATAAGGTGTGAGATATTTTCTACAAATAGCTTCATTTGTTTTTGTCCAGGCCGTGCGGCACAGTCGACCCACATTTCGGTAGTTTCATTTACCGTCATCACATTGGGCTTTTGGTTCAACTGTCGGCGACAGTGGGCCAAAGATTACTTTAACATGAAGCAGGCAGAAGACAGCTTTCCAGAGGAGATTGAAGCCATCAAGGCGAGAAAGATACCTAAGGAGCAGACTATTCAGAAGACCAGCTAGGGAAGAGGGTAAAAACAAGTGTACATGTTGGCTTATATTGGCTTGTAAAGGAGCGTCGTCACGTATTTCTTCCGGTAACGATGAATGGCACTGAGAACCATCACGCCGTCCTGCAATCATCGATAGAGGAGAAAAGTTTTTGTACATTAATATATAGTTTTTTAACATTATGTCTCCCACTTTCTACCGACCTTGATGGAGAGAGCGTACAGATGGTTTAACATCACGTGGTTCGGCTGCGGAAGCAACGTCGGCTCGCAGAAGTTTGTCGAGGGATTGTTGAGAATCACCTGAAGGAGGTGTGGCGGGAGAAAGGGCGGCGCAGTGCTGGGTACACCGGTGTGGCCATCCGCTGAGGGAATCTCCTGCGTGTACGAGCCAGGCGGAGAGCCACTGAGCGTCGGCTGGGCGTTGGCGGCGGCGTTGGCATTATTTCCATTGTTGTTGTTGTTGTTGTTTCCGTTGTTGTTGTTGCCGGTATTGTTTGAGGCCAGGTCCATGGCCAGCGCCTCAAAGACCTCAAAGTCTGACTTCTTCACGTTCATCACGTTGTGGGCTTTGTTGTCATCGAGTGGAGCATTTCGATCGACTGTTTCCACACCATCGACGACAAACTTAAACTTGTGGACGCCCTGTGAAGGGAAATGAAAAGAGTGGGGGCAGATGTGAGCAAGATAGGCTGGCGGAAAGCACCGAACACAACAAACTGCCTGTTCATCAAAGCATGGAAAAAACGTACCTCAGGAATGTCGACCACCGTGACAAAATCGCCCTGGCTCTGAGACATCTTCAGCGGCTTCCACTCGGAGAAGGTGCCCGTGACGAAAACCTCCTTGCCGCCACCTTGAAAAGAGCAAACAGGTTAAAACATTTTCAATCATCTCATCTCATCCTCTACACACTTACCCTCCCACTTAAATACTGTCGGCAGCTTTTGATCATTGAATGCGCCGATTCCCTGGCTGGAGCTGTTGAGGTGATTCTGTTTGTTTTGGGTGGGGGAAGAAAAGGGGATAAAAAGTTGGCTCTATGAAGAATCCGGAGAGAAGACCTACCTTGTAGTCCTCAACGGTGTCCTCATTGCCGTAGTCCGTGGAGCCCTGGTAGCAGAGCACCGGCCGCCGCCTGCCCGGGGCAGTGCCTGAAGAGGAGGAGGAGGAGGAGTTGGCAAAGTCGAAACGGGTCTCATCACCGCGAGGCGAGTCGCCGCGGCGGTCCAAGCTGCCGTACAGGTCAATGGCGTAGGGGCGGTCGGAACCGCGTGACTTGGTGGAGCTGCCGCGGCCGTCGCCTCGGCCGTCGCCACCGACACCGCCGCCTGCATTGGTGTTGCCCATGATTTTGGGATGTATGAATAGCTGGTTGAATGGTTGATAGCTGCTGCCTTCAAATTGCTGATAACGATGATGATGGTTGCTGGATGTTCACATTACCAAAGGAGAAATAGGCGTTGTGATTGCACTGAAGGCCTGAAGACTGATCGCGTCTTTAGGAACTTTCAGAATGAATAGAAGAGGGTAGATCTAGTGTACGAGAAGATCACTGCGCGAGAGGTGCACTGTCTGGACTGCTGCTGCTGCTTCAGTAGCAGGGCGCATTGGGCGAATGTTCAGCGGCGGCGGCAGCATCAGTAACGACCGCAGCTGCTCTTTGTCTTTCTCTTCAACGGTATGACTGAGGCTGCTGGTGCTGGTGGGGGTATTAAAGCTAAAGCTGTAGCTGAAGATGGTGGTGGTGATGCTGCTGCTGCTGGCACCAACAAGAAAAAAACATAAACAGAAGCAGTCAGACAACAACAGCAGTGAAGAGGTTGCTGCAGCTGCTGCTGTTGCACTGATTAGCAGACGTCAAGAGGAATGATGGGGTGGTCGTCGAGGAGCTGCTGCTGCTGCTTCTTTTGGTGTTTCTTCTTCTGCTACTGCTGCTTCTTCTTCTCCTCTTGCGATGTCTTCTCTGTACTTGATGGCAGTGGTGGAGGCCCTCGAGCTGATCTTTCTGCTGCTGCTGCTGCACAACCACTGTGCTGTGCGGTGATAGTGCTGGCGGTGGTGATGGTAATGGTAATGATGGTAATGGTGGAGGTAATTGAGGGGAACAACAAGGTGTACGGCAAGCGGTGTATGTGCCTGTGGTGTTGTACAGCAGCCCTGTACGACGAAGTCTGGTCATGCCAAGAAGAAAAAGAGAAGGAGAGAAGAGGTGTACGTGAGAGATCAATGAGATGCTTTCCTCGTGCGCTGTCTTCTCTCTCTCTCTCTCTCTCTCTCTCTCCCTTTTCGCATTGAGACATCAAACTTCCTCGTCACATGACCGATAGCGGCGGGCAATTTTTCGGCAACCATTCCCTGGCCAGAAAAGGGAGAGTGATTTTAGTTTCTGTCGCGCATTGTGCGTCAGGCTCAGCTGCTGCAGCACATTTTGTTGATTGTTGAGTGTTTCTTTTTACCTTAACCACCGTCGCTTGTACCTGATTTCAACCTGAAGATGTCCAAAGAGCTAGAGCCGTCGAATAATCTCATCGAGGATCGACCTGAGGAGGAGGAAGATGAAGAAGACGAAGAAGAGGACGATGACTATGATCCGGACAAGGATGATGAAGCTGGAGGTAGGTGGTGATGGTACATTGCATTTCTCTTGACCAACAGTTTAACCTATATTTTCAGGTTCAGAAATTGACGAAGACGATGAGATTGACGATGAACCCTCAAAAAAGTCAGCAGCGAAGGGAAAGACGTTAAATAGTGGTGGTGACAACAATGGCACCAGCAACAACAACAGCTCGGCTATCGAGGAAACCCCTGACGGACTGGTGAAGATTGACGAAGACAAAATAACCCTGCTCTGGAGTGAGTTTTGCAAAGACGATGATGAAAAAGCAGAAGAGAAGCAGCAACCTCCAAAAGTGGAAAAGGAGGTTGTCACGAAGCAGTACGACTTTGCCGGCGAGACGATCACCGTTCAGGAGGAGGTGCTGGTCACAAAGCCTGCTAATTCTAAAAGTAATGACAATCCTGCACAATCAACTTCCACTTCCAACGGCAACTCAACTGCTGGTCCTCCAAGCCGCCCGTCATTTAAACGGCCCACTGGCGGCCTGTCCGGCATTCTGGGCGCCCTGAAGAAGCCGAAGATGAGCACGCTGACCAAGTCGCTGCACGACTGGAAGGACTTCAAGAAGAAGGAGAACCTCGAGGAGGAGCTCGGCCAGCACCGGCGCAGCAAGGACTCCTTTCTCGAGCGGCAGGCCTTCCTCGGGCGGACTGACCTGCGCGAGTTTGAGCGTGAAAAGTCGATTCGCGACCACGAGCGCAAGGTGCGCGAGCAGAACAGCAAGCCGAAGCCTTGAAGAACACGATAACGCAACACTTAGGACTTTACAATGTATTCAATTATACCACACCAAAATATCCACTCGAACACTGCTGCTGACCACCACCACCACTACTGTATTACTCATCTAGTGAAATGAAATGGGAACCACCTCGAAACCTTTTTCCAGCGACCGAGCCATATCACTCGTATACACTCAAAACCGAGGTGTGGGTTTATTATTTACAACTGTTGAGCAACAAAAACAAAAGCAGTGCATAGCACTCACGCACTGCAAGTGGACAAGAAAAGACCTCTGAACGGGTGGTAGGTCTCTCTGGGAAGTTGTGGCACTTTTTTACTCTTTTGTGTGTTTGTGTGGGATCATCTGCGACAGGGCGTCAGCAGATTCTTCTCAGCTGGCATCAGTGCAAACTGGTGGTGATGAGCATGGTGATTGTCTGGGGAGGAGGAGGCTGCTTCCACGCCACCGTCGTGAATGACGAAGATGACATCAGAAGTGCCCAGGGATGCAGTGTGATGGGGGTGATCTTTGGCGCAAAAGTATTCGAGATCCTTTGAGGACTGAGGTGAGTTGTGATGGCGGTGGTGGCCAATGCACGGGGGAATGGGCCTGTAGACGGTTCGATGCGCCGAACAGCACCGACTCTGGGTGGCGCAGACGAGCACCACAAAGGAGGAGGTGATGATGTAGGCGAAGAGGGAGTACAGCAGCGAGTCGCCGACGGTGGTCTGCAGACCGAGGAGGACGGTCATCAGGGCGACCAGGTAGAGCACTGGGTTTGGGGAGAAAGAGAAGATTTGTTGACAAGTTATAGGAAAATCATGCAGGTCTTACCGATTGCATACTGCTGCAGTGACTGTCGTCGTTTGCTCTTTAGAAAGCGCTGTCGAGAGGAGGAAGAAGAAGAAGTTTGAGGGTCATCGTTTTTGGAGGAAGCCTGCAGTACGGTCATCGTGCCTTCATTCAAAAGAAGTGCAGTTGAAGTGTTGTACGGCTGGACTGAGCTTGCTTCCTGATGAGTAGTACAGGTCCAATTGCCTTTTCAGCACACAGTGGTCGTAAAAGCTCACCCTTTGCCTGCTGCTGCTGCCGTTTCTGCTTCTGGCAAAGTGCTTCGCTGATGGCCGTGATCACCACCACCACCAGCACCACCAAGAGAAGCACCACCGGCAGCAGTCATCGGCGGCGACGAGAACAAGAAGTGCCGAGGTTTGCACTCTTTCTCTTTCTGCTGCTGCTGTGGCTCGATCGATTGGCTCTTGATTAATGCTACATTAATGCAACTACAGCAACAGCAGTGTTGAAGGAACAGTGAAGGAAGCGACTTTGAGCGACTGTTGATTTTCGCTTCGGAGCTGATATAACCGCCGAGCCACGTTGTCGTACAGTCGAGCACTGCCGTCGGCTTCTGCTGTTATCGGCCACTGCTTCGCTGATTTTTTGCCGAGCGAGCTGGTTAATTTGGCTTGACTTGCTGTTGTGTAAAAAGGTCCAAACTCCAATCGATACTGCTGACTGTGTGCAGACTGTTTATCCGGCGACTGTTTTCGGAAGATCTATCTATCAAAGTTCTCTAACTGCAACAGAGTTTCAGCGTCGTCTTCAGCCCTCTTCAAAAAGATAAATCAACAGCAGACGTTGAAATTTCAATTTTCAGAACGAAAGATATTCGGTAATGGTGCTGGCGGTGGCGGTGGCAGTGAAAAACAATGGCCATTAAACTTCGAGTTTTTTGTTGTTCACCACTACGGTACTTTTCTTTTCTCATTCATGGCTGTTTTTCATATTTTCTTTTCAGCACTGCTGAGTACTGTTGTATCGATCCACCGAGCAGCAGCAGCCGTTTTCTGCAGTCTGGTAGCTGTACGAAGCAAAAGTAGTTTCGATTTGTCAGCTGTTTGCCCTTTTAAAATTATTGAGTATTTAGCTGTGTGGTTCTGTTCAGGTGTGTGGGTTGAGCTTCTGGTCTGGTCTGGTTGACTGGAAGTTTGAAAGAAATCGATTTTCGGGGGAAAGAAGTGAAGCAAGCAAACTGACTGAGCTTGACATTTGAGAGCAATGGGAGCAGTGTGATCCACTTTGCGTGGATTGTTGTTGTTCGGTGGCGACGGTGTGTTGGAGTTCACTCGACCATGCTTTACAGCTTTGAGCGCAAGTTGAGCGTGACGGTGTGGCAGTCAGTGTCAGTAGGAATGATTGTTGTTTTGCCTTTTCTATTGTTCAACAACAGCAGCAGACGGCGGCGGCTTCTCTACGGCTTTTCAAGGCCGTCAAAGTTGGCGACAACGGCACCACCACCATCACCACTGTGACCACAACTGATCACAACCATCAGAGCTTGGACTGAGCAGTTTGGTGTGTGTTTGGCATTGCTGTATCCGAAACTGTGATTTGGCACATGAAAAGCGCTGGACGCTGAACTAGCCGTTGTTGAGCTGTCGAACAGGGAGAAAGTGATGGTGAAAAAGTACTCATCAT
>JAALOO010001903.1_pt1 | contig 12754 bp, 19 predicted proteins | sample 7257641 | NCBI WGS metagenome assembly JAALOO01 (sample SAMN14085613, study PRJNA598686) | mite metagenome | biome: ENVO:01001000; feature: ENVO:01001002; material: ENVO:01001226; isolation source: single female mite from University of Michigan culture on fish food culture... ... | reverse complement strand
ATAGGCCGAAATGAAATGAATGTCATAAACTTATGAGACGTATTTCTCTGTGTGGAGTTTTGAAGTTGTATTAAATCAAAAGAAACCTATGAACCAGCAGTCGCTTAGTTTGCCCTGTGCGACGTCGAAGCGTGTGGCGCCGCCCTCAATAAAGTGCGGCTCCTTGCAGATGTCGTGTGGTCGAAGCCACTTGACCTCCTTTCCGGCCAGTCGTCCCTCGCTGAAGTACTCGCCCTGTTTCTCGTGCGGAAAGGCGTCGTCCTTGAAAAGTGACCCTTTCTTCTTCAGCAGCTCTTCCTTGAGCTTCTCGTAGTTTTGCTTTTTAACGATCTCATCGAGATGAGATGGTGCGTCGCCCATTGTATTTGCGTGGAACTGGAAAATAGGCCATCGACTCAAACAATATGGTTTTCGAATTTCCAGTGATATTTGATCATTGTTGATGACTGCCACTTTGAAATAAAACCTGTCGGCCATTTGAAAACAATTGTTAGAGTGAACATCGATATCATGACAGAAAAGTCAAAACGCCTGAACAAGCTCGACTTTGACGAAAAGCTGACCAACCTCTTCGAGGCGAAGGGCTACGCCGTGGACGAGCTGATCAGCCGAGGCGCCTACGGGCAGGTGTATAAGGCGAGGGACCTGAAGAAGAAGCGCATCATTGCTCTAAAAGTGATGTTCATTGAAAAGATGAAGCCCAAAATGGTCGGGACCTTTCTCTCGCGGGAGATCGAGATTTTGCGGCAGCTGGCGGAGAGGCCGCACCGCTTCATCGTCTACATTCTCGAGGTGCTGTACGCCCGTGGCAAGCTAATGGTTTTTATGGAGTACACCGCCGAGGGCGACCTGACGGTCTTCCTGCGGAAGAGTGGGCCGGTGAAGGAGGCGCAGGCGGCGATCTGGTTCGCTCAGCTCTCCAACGCACTGCACTTTCTTCACATTGAGAATCGCATTGCCCATCGGTAAGGTTTTTTGTATGGAGTTTGAACTTTCTAAGCATTTTCTTCATTCGCCCAGTGACATCAAACTGGAGAACGTGCTGCTTTTCAACGAGCAACAGCAACAGCAACAGCCAGCAACTGCAGCATCAGCTGGCAGCTCTTTAGTGGCAAAGATGACCGACTTTGGCTTCGCCACCGAGTCCTGGGACTGGAAGCAGCAGAAGCCGGTGCTCTGTCGCACCTGGTGCGGCACAGCGCCTTACTATCCACCGCAGATTTTACGTTTCATAGAGTACAACCCCTTTGCGGCTGACTGCTACTCAATGGGTAAGTGATGGCTGGCTTGGATTGTTTTGTGAGTTGAGTTTCTAAATGATCTTTTCCCTTCCTTCAGGCGTCCTCCTCTTTGCGATGCTCAACGATCGTTATCCATTTCACTACCAGTCCTCGAAGCTGCAGCTGAAGGAGCAGACCGACCCGGGCTTTCTCCGCACCCGGTACCGAGCGGAGGTGATGCAGTATCTCTCAATGGAGTTAGCCGATCTGCTCACAGGCTTGCTCACCGTCGATGAGAACCTGCGCATGAATGTCGTCGATGTGTTGCAGCACCCGTGGATTAAGCGAGCACTCAGCAAACAGTAGATAGGTGCTGAGGGATGATGATGATTGCGCTCGATTAAATTGTTTGGATTATGATGATGTTGCCAATTTGGAACTTTCTGCAAGGCGATAAAAAGTAGCAGCAATTTTGTATGCTGACTCAACTTAACTTTTGTTACTTTGTCAAACTAGTCAGCTACTCACTCTAAAACTTGAAAATGCCCGATTCAGATAAACGCAACAAAAACAAAGCCAAGACTGAGGCAAACGATGAGGAGGATGACTGGAAGAAGTGCTCTCTCGATTCGAACATCGGATCGGCGATTTTTCACGCCCCACAGACGCCCTTCCTGTTAATCGAAGAGGGCCGCAAAATGCAGCCCGAGAAGACGGCGGCGGAGGAGGAGGAGAAGAAGAAGCCAAAGAAAAAGCACAAGAGCAAGGACAAAGCGGTGAAGACAGGCAGTGAGGACAAGTCGGCCGCTGACCCGAGCTCTGGCTCGAGCCCCAGTTCACCGCCTTCACCACCGCCATCAAAGACAAAGAAGAGCAAAGAAGATGAATCATCGGGCGGAGGTTCTTCCGAGAAAAAGTCGCCAAAGGCCAGCAAAGTTCCAGCTGCCGGCCCTTCGCTGAAGGCACTGAAGAAGACTGATTCTGGCGGCAGTAACGAAAAGAAGAAAAAGAAGACGAAGAACCACAAAAGCAGCAGTGTGACCAGCAACAACAGCAGCAATGCCTCTCAACGCAGCAGTGCCTCCACCAGTGCCTCTTCGCAGGCCACGTCTTCATCGGGTTCGCTGATGAAGCACTTCCCCAGTAATGCCAATGGCAGCCCAATGGTTACCCCTGAGGAGAAGTACAATCGATACCTCGTTTCCCACCCATATGGCCACCAGTCATCTGGCTCTTCAGATGGCTCAGTTGATGTCACCTCCTTCTCGACTAGTGCCAGCAACAGCAACAGCAGTGGTCAACAGCAGGTCAAATTGGGCGGTGCTGCTCCTTCTCCTTCAACTGCTCCTCCGCCTGCAACTTCCGCTTCATCCTCAAGCGACTCAAAAAGCCACGACAGCAAAAGCGTCATCTCGGCGGTGGCTGGTGAGCCGCGGAATCCTCTCAGAGGCAAAGGCAAGTCCAAAGAGAAGGTAAACAAAGGACAGAAAACCTCTTCAACTAGTCTGTCTCGACAGAAACGCGAAAAAAAGAAAAAGACAGCGGAGAGTAAGCAGGATCGCAAAGCAGGTTCCACCACCAGCAGCCCCTCACCGATTGGCGACTTGAATAGAAAAGGCTCTCCGGAAACTATTGAGGGGTCTCTGAAGCGAAACAAAGGCGAAGCCTCAGCTGCCTCAGCTGGTTCACCCTTGAAAAAGCAAACCAGCAAAGGTGCCATCAGCAGCAGTGGCACCAACTCGAGCAGCAGCTCCGACGCTGTTAGTGGAAAGAGTATCATTTCTAAGCTGTCGTCCACCGTCAAGTCGAATGACAAGGCTGCTCGAGGAAAGTGAACTGAAGGCTAACTTTCCAGCGCTGTTTTCAACAATTGCATTTTGTCAAATTAAAACTGATTTTCAAAAAGTGTTCAACTTTCGAACATTAAAAAATAAAAGTAAGCATTCATCTGTCCAGTTTTTCAAACAGTTTCAAAACGGTATTTGCCAAGCAATGACTGACAAAAGCGAAATTGAACAGGAGCTGCAGAACTTGTACGGCCAAATGGAGACGCTGTACGGCAAACCGGTGATTCTGGATGAGTTTGATCAGCACGTAAGTGTCTTTGATGGGTCTAAAACTTTAGTGCTAACCACAGTTCGGCATTCACCAGCTGAAGCAGAGCATCGCCTCAGACCCGAACCGCAGCCGCCTGCTCTCGCTGGCCAAGCAGACCAACCCGATGCCCCTGCAGACGGTCTTCCCCGTGGAGGAGTTCCTGGAGAGTCGCCTCAGCTACCTCAGCTCGGGCTCCTTTGGCTCGGTGATGGTTCACCAGCGAGGCCGCCGTCGTAGCCGCCTGCAGGCGGTCAAGGTCATCACCTGTCTGCCCAGTGGCATGGCCGTGCAGATGACGGGCAGTGGCATGAAGTACCGCGATGTTTACCGCGAGGCGCAGTGCCTCCTCACACTGGGCTCTCTGGCGAGTGGAGTTCGTCGAGCCGTGAAGGTGATGGACGAGAAGGGAGAGACTGAGGATGACGACAGCAACCCCTTCAACACTTCTATTGCCTCCTCTTCATCCACTACCGTTCAGTACAAGGCCGGCTGCTTTCCGCAGCTGTACGCCATCCACCTGGTCGACCCGACCCGCGCGCTGATGAGTCTGGAGGCCTTCTTCGCCTGTACGCCGGGCGTCGCTTCGTACCCCGTCTTCGAGAAGGCCCTCCTCCTCATGGAGCACTGCGGCTCCAGTCTGCACGGCAAGCTGATGGAGCCCGCTTTTGTGGGCGAGCCGGCAGTTTCCGTGGCCAAGCAGGTCATCCTCGGTCTGGTCACCGCGGAGCAGGCCTTTCGTTTTGAGCACCGCGACCTACACGTCTCTAATCTGATGGTAGCCAGTGCTGGCAGCCGTTCGGTGGCCACCTTTCAGATTGGCGAGACGCGCTACAGTGTGCCGACGTACGGCGCCCAGGCGAAGATCATCGACTTCTCCTACGCCCGTCTGGAGACGGCCGACGGTGAGACGCTCTACAAGAACTTGGACTCGCTCTTTGAGGGCGAAGATGGCGAAGAACAGGGCGAGGAGAACCAAGGTCTGCCCAAGAAGAGCAAAACCAACAAGGACCACTTTGACGGCTACCGCGACATGTACATCGCCCGAGGCGGCGGAGTGGAAGAAGGCGCTGACCGTTGGGAGCACTACTCACCTCGCAGCAATCTCGCCTGGGTGAAGCGTTTCTTCAGCGAGATGATCCAGCTGATGGCGTACACAGTCAGCGAGATGACTTCTGCTGCACGTTCATCCTCCTCTTCCACCGATGACTGGGCTCGTCTGGTGGCTCGTGCCGAGGGCGCCCGCAAGTACATGGCCTCGCTGCTGGAGCTGGCCACTCGCTCTCAAACCACGGAGCACTTTCTCGAGCAGATGCTGAGTCAGCAGAAGCAGCAGGGGGAGGAAGGCAACGAGCAGCAGCAGCAGGTGCTTGTGCCCATCACCGTCAAGGTCAGCGGGGCCAAGTGAGCAGCCTGTTTGATCTTATTGTTTCTTTCTGTTGATAAGAACCTTCCTATCTTCTCGCCGACTCATTATCAAGTCAGGAGAGCATTACACAGCATTTGAAGTTAGTGACACAAATGAACGTACTGTATGAAGGGTACTGTTGCCAACTTATCAAAGCAGAGCGAGAGAGAGAAAAGGAACACGCGCGCTTCAGACGTCACTTCAGCGTTAGCTTCCACCGAATGCAGACCGGCTTTTTATTCTTCTCAACGCGAATTTCTTCCACGACTCTTGGTCCCAAAGATTCTACTTTGACGCTTTCATTCGCAGGGTTCTGCTCAGGATTTCACTTTGTTGCATCCTCTCAACCCTCAACAACGAGGCCCCACAATGAATGGTCAAATGGACGAGCAAGACCGGCAGTTTTTCAAGGACAACAATGTCAATTTCGAAGGTCGGGAGTATTTCACTAAGCCCATCTACGATTATCGCGATGACCCTCGTTTGAATCCCGAAATTCGAGAGAAGCTAGCAAAGCTCAACTACGTGACGCCGACGCCCATTCAGGCCATCTCTATTCCCATGGTGCTGGATGACAAAGACTTCATTGGTGAGTTTTAGTTTTCTGTTCTACACGTGTCGTTTCTAAAAGCCACTTTTTCTTTAGGCATCAGCCAAACTGGCTCTGGAAAAACTCTGGCCTTTCTTCTGCCAGTTTTCGTTAAGCTTTCTCAAGGACTACTCTCTACGGACACTGGCGGTCAGTATGGCCCAACTCATCCAAGTGTGATGGTCCTAGCTCCAACTCGGGAGTTAGCTCTTCAGACAAAAGAAGTCGTGGACAACTTTGGGTTGTACAAGACGATCTGTCTTTATGGCGGCACTTCTCGCATTGAGCAGATCAATTACGTTCGACGAAACCGTCCTCCGATCATTGTTGGAACTCCTGGACGCGTGAACGATCTGATGGAATCGAGCGTTTTCGAAGTTGACCAGGTTAAATATCTGGGTAAGTGTGAGAAGGCGCTCACTTTCTATTTCTATTTAACTTCTATTGGTCTTTCTATTTTCTAGTCCTTGATGAGGCTGATCGCATGTTTGACATGGGCTTCTACCCCCAAATTCAACGAATCATCGATCAATGTCGTAACCCTGACCGTCAAACCCTGCTCTTCTCGGCAACTTGGGAAGGAAAGGTGGAGCATCTGGCTAACCCCTTTATGCGGACCAACCATCGCGTCTTTGCTTGTATTGGTCAGCTCAACTTGAAGGCAAACAAGGCTATCAAGCAGCACCTGATGCTCTGTACCGAGTACCAGAAGAAGGGACTCCTCAAGAAGATCTTGCAAGAGTTTAAAGGCTACAAAGTCATCGTCTTCGCAAACACCAAAATGCGAACCTCTGAGCTAACTAGCATCTGCGATCGTAGCATGGGAAAATCCGAGTTTATTCATGGCGATGTTGAACAGGCTCGACGTACTCGCATCGTCAAAGGTAATTTTAGTCAGTTCTATGAAACTTTTTCTACTGACATACTCTTTTTTACTAGAATTTGACAACGGCCGATTCTCGGTTCTTTTCGCAACGGATGTCGCTTCTCGCGGTCTAGGTACGTTTCTAAATTCTAATTAATCATTTTTTTCTAACCCAGTTTTCCATATTAGATATCGATGACATTCATGTCGTAGTCAACTATGATTTCCCAAACGACGTCGAATCCTACGTCCATCGTATTGGTCGCTCGGGCCGAAATGGAAAAACGGGCAAATCATTCACTTTTGTGACTGATCGCCTTTTCTCGAGCCCACATCTTCACCGAGAGCTGATCAAAGTGGTAGCGGAATCTGGCAACACCGTGCCACCAAACCTGAACTACTAAAGAGCATCATCGGTCCAGCGAAGTGGCCTAGCACCTGAAACTACTCTTTCTTTGCACATGAGCTCTCAAAATCCTAACTGTAGTACCAAAAACAAATTCCTATTTCCTCTTTAGTTTTAACTCTGCTAATCTTTCACTGTTTGCATCCAAATTCATCAAACTTTTTTGTCAACACAACGCAAACTGCCTTTTTGGCCACTGACTAAAGACATTTACATTTTAGAACTTTCAATAAACCAAATAAAAACCACAATGTGTTCATTTAGTTTCTATTTAAAAACAAAAGCTTGCGCATTTCTTTCATCTTTGTGTGAATACACTAGCCAGACAGCAATGCTCAAAGAGAACGAAGGCAAGAGCAAGAAGAAGTCATCGGCGGTGATGATGAGCTCGGCTAAAACGCCCAAAACAGCCTGTCCCAAGAAGACGGCCCCGCCACCGGGGAAGAAACCTCAGAGTGGGCAGTCGAAGAAGTCGAAGAAGTCGAAGAAGAAGTCGAAGAAGGGGCACGCCGAAACGGGCAAACTGGCCCGAGAAATCGTGGCCGACATGGAGCACAATCTGCTGCACATTGGCGGCTCACATCACCACGGCAAGTCGAAGGGCAGTGCCAAGTCGAGGAAGAGCAAGAGCAGCAGCAAGGGCCGTCACCCGCACTCGCAGGGCCACTCGCACCCGCACTCAAATAAGAGCAAGCAGAGCAAACGCAGCAGCAAGAAGTCAATGGAGTTCTTCGAGGTGGAGGTCACCCACCCGGGCAGTGCTGTCCACCACCACCACAAGAACATCCCCGGGAAGTACCCGCTTGGCAAGATGACCCCGGGAGTGGTTGCCTCGAGCGGCAAACCCAAATCATCAACGTCGAACAAGTCAAAGAAGTCTGGCAAGAAATCGGGCTCGAAGGCTTCGCTCAAGAAGTCAGCCAAGGGAAAGAAGACACTGTGAGGCTTGAGGTGGTAGTGGTTTACTGTGGGACTACAACAAATCTACAGAATTTGCCCGTTTTGTATTACCTTTTTAAAAAGATTTTTTCAAACTCGTTTTATTTTGCAAATAGAAAGAAATGCATCATATCAACAGTACAACAGGTCGATCATCAGGTGAGTGGTAATGGTGGTGGTAATCCAACAAAAATATTTATCGCGAATCAGTTTAAAGTAAGTGCGTTTCAAGTAGTATCACAATGATTTGAGAGACGAATAATTCGGGAAGCTTGTTCGGCAATTGAGGACAAGAGGACCGAACACGTAGTCGTCACCTGAGGACGTCGTCAGTTGACGGGTAGCATCTTGTAGAAGGTGACGTGTCGGCGAGTGTGCAGGAAGAGGTATATGAAGACCATGAGAACGCACAGTGTGATGAAGAGGGTAATGGTGAGGATGTACACGCTGATTGCTGTTTAGATTGAATGGGTTCGGGCAAGATAAGTAAATTGCCGTTTCTAAATTACCTAGAAAACTACTCACCGTCAGCGCTGACCTCCGACACGTTTCTGCACTCCTCCTCCCAGTCGCCGGGAATGAGATCACCGACCGTCTGCTGGAAGCTGGTCAGCGTGCAGACGGCCTTCTTCGCGCCGTTGGTCCACGTCTGTGGACAGCTCTTCAGCTCTAGCTCAATGGGTCGCTCGGAGGCGGTGTCGTTCAGGTAGAACGTTCGCAGGTACGGCTCGTCCGTTTGGTTCTGGTAAATCTCCAGCATCACCGCTGAGCCTGAACGGGTGAAAGAGTGTTACATAAGTAAGTAAATAGGACAACTTTAAGTTGTCCAGTAACTTACCGAAAGGCGGTGCCAGGCCATTGTACACGTCGAGGGCGCTGAGAAAAACGCTGAGTTGCGTGTCGTGCTGAAATGTTGAGGAGTAGTGCAAACGGATTAAAAGGTGAAATGAAAGAACATAATAAAAAAACTTACAGTAGAGTAGACGTAAAGGCGTTTGCCGCCAAAGTCAGGCTTAGCAAAGTTTTCAATCATTTCCTTCAGTAGTAAACCTTTGAGGAGAGGTGTTAGTAAAGTAGTGTCATAGAGAACTTCCTCTGCCCCTCACTCACCAGTTCGAAGACGCTGAACTTCTCGGTTCATGGCGGAAAAAACAAAGGACTTGTCAGAAATCTCCTGCAGCTGCGTGTACACGTGCCGGTCCACCCAGGAAGGCAACTTCAAGTTGTACTCCTTCTCGATGAGCAGCGAGTCAAAGACCTGCTCCGCCTTGATGATGTCCACCTCCGGCAGACCGGTGTTGTCCTTGACGTAGTCGAGTGTCGGCTAGAAAAAGAGCAGTAGGATTTGTCAGTCAACTTAAATTATATAAAAATTCTCTGAATTATAATCACCTGGATCGTCTTTACATACTGCTTCACCAGTGGCGAGCTGTAAACCTTCTCAATCTCCTCTTTGCCCCTCTTACAGTACGAGTCCGGATTGAGCATGCCATCGTAGTCATGCGGCACCGTCTGAATCGGAAAGGGCTGCCACCTAGAGCCGAGGTCTTCGTCCCACTTCCAACGAGCCTGGGGCGGATAGAGGCCGGCCATGATCAAGGCCACACTCTGCAGACACCGGTCAGAGCCGGAGCTGCGAATGTACACCTCAGAGTTGGGCCCAGACTGGCCGAGGAAGCCCGTGTACCGCCTGGCCAGGTACTTCCCCAGCTTGTACATGCGATTCTTTCCTTTCTGGTAAATAATAAGACAATGGTGGTGGATTAGCACTGGGCAAATCAGCAGCAGCTCCTACATCACCTACAATAGTCAGTTCACCCCAGCCATCGGGCCAGTAAGATGCGTTTCGGTAGGGATCACGAGGATAGCTTTGGATGGGTGATCGGTCTCCATGCCGATGTATCTGCCGATGATATTCGATAGGAGGGGAACAAACAATAAACAGTCTGATTACTACTACTACCATCAAGGGAAATGTAGTCAATGGGCAGTTTACCAGAATGACCAACTTTAGAGCGTCCCCATCTTTGCCATTGTTGTTTGCCGGTGATAATTGCGAGTGCCGCCTCGACTGCGTGGCCAAGGGCAGAAACAGCAGCACCAGCAATGGGCACAACAAACTGTTGATTCTCATCGTGATTTGTCTGCACTCTTCCTCTTCTTTTTCTTCTTCTTCTCCTTTCTTTCAGTCTGCTGATGATATGTCTGTGATGTTTGTGCGAGTGTAAGAGTCCCTCGTTAGTACATAATTCTTCGTCGATAAGATTCGTGGATTGCCGTGTGTGTGTTTACCAAAGGAAAGGGCAGTGTCGCAAGAGACGTGGTTGGCTGGAGCTGTTGATGATGGCGGTGGCGCTTGTCAGTGGTCCTTGTAACAGCAGCAGCAGCAACAGTCTGGACGACCTTATCACGTCGTTGCCTTTTTTAGCACTTCAACTCGTGAGCAGCATTTTGTTGTTATGTTGGAGGACGATGGGCTGTGATGATAGTGGTGCGGCAAAAAAAAGTGGTGCAGTCACTGTTTGATGCAGCCTCGGTGCCTCGGTGATCCACTGGCAGTTGTGCTGTGTATCAGCAACGGGCGGCAGCGATGGCGACAACGATATGTGCCACTCACCAGAAAGTGTATGTGAGTGGCGTTTGCGGAACTGAAGCCAGGTTGTGTGGTACCACTGAGTGCACTCCACTCACTCGGTGTCTTCGACGATTCAATGCTGGTGCTAGTGCTGGTCAGGAGGCTTAATCGTAGGTCGATTGTTGGTTGTTGAGGTATTCAAATCTAGCCTTGAGGGGCACTGCTATCAATATGAGTTGGCAGATGGATTTGCGTATTGAAGATAGCCAGTTTGGAATGGCCGTGTGCCGCAGCAGTGAGAATTAGTGGAGCAGTCACATCTACCAGCACCACTATTGCCAGTTAGCAGTGTCAGGTGTTACCTAATTAATGCTGGATAATGATCATTTGATGGTGGTGGTTCATTGACCCGTTGTCTCTCCTCTTATCACCATATCACATTGACATTGATGGCGGCGGCGATGTGGCGCCAGGGAGGCGCGAGCACCGGTGCACTGCAGATGCTACACAGTGTACGGCGGCGGCTAAATTAAAAAAGTGGAAATAAAATTAATAACTGTCGCAGTGTCTGTTGAGTGGCCCTCTCTTTCTTTCTCGTTCTATCTCCCTTCAACAAACCAGACAGAGGTGATGACTTTGATCAGTGTACGACGTAGTCAGGCGACGCGACTTCTTTCCACCAAAAATAAAATAATGACAGTGTGTGCAGCTCGTCAGGACAGTGTGTTAGTTGGTTCAGGTGGACGATGATACAAGCAATTAGTGGAAATGCTTCCTCTCCCTCACTTGTAGAGGTGGAGATAATTAATGACAAGCAGAACCGCACGAGTGGGGTGAGAGTGGCGGTGTGTTGCAGTGATTCAGGTTGGAGATCGAAGAAACTGAAAACACCTGGCAAGTGCTAAATATGGCAGTGCCAATGGTAGTGGTGGACGTCGTCGTCGTTCTTCAGTAGAATTTCCCCTACAACGATTGCATGTCCGTTTGGCATGTGTGTGTGTGTAGCTGCACGAAAGGATAATGAATCCAATCACCAGGCAACACTCACGCCTGCACCTTCCACGTATTCAACAACGCCGATCTGCTCCACTAAAACAGCTGCTGCCGCTGTTGCCTGATTGTGTCTGTGTAAAGGATACCGAAAACGACAACAACAATCACAACAAAGAGAAGCAGAACAGACTTCGGTGGTGCCTTCCACTCACCCAGATGGCGTTAGAAGGGCCAACTGGCGATTTTTGAAAATTTAACTTTAGATTGCTTCGTTCTTTGGATCTCGCACTGTGCTCTCTTTGGTATTTCCAAGCGATTGGTTCAGGAGCACCTTATCAGCCAAGTTTCGAAGTGTAGCTGTAGCTGCAAGTCATCTCCTTACGTAAACTTCAAGTACCCTTCGTCAGTCGAAGGACAGGCATGTAACTTCAGTCTGTAACTATTGATAACTATTGGGCCTTGATCAGTGCTCCTCCCTCCCTCCCTTTCTTTCAATGACTGCCATTTGATTGATAGCCTCTGTCTACATTTATTTTCTTTTTTTGTCGACTCACTGAACTTTAGTCTGTCGCTGAAAGTGAAATTCACCTTTTTGTATAACGAGACCCAAAAGTGTCGCTGTTCTTTATGCCCAAATGGAGGGTTCATTGTGGTCATCACTTTCCATTGAAATTGGAGAATGAACTTGATCAATTTAAGTCATCCACTTTAAATGGACTTTGAAGGTTGCCATCACAAGGAAGGGGAAAAGTGATGTCTGTGACGATGAACGAATGCTACTCACTCTCTCCTCTTCTATCGCCTTGAAAGTTGTCGATTTTGCACAACAAGAGGCTGTACTGAAAGCAAACTCATGTTTAGTGTGCGTTGTTCCTCCGGTAGTGGTTGTGTTGGTGGCGGCGGTGATGGTGGTGATGGTAGTGGGCAGTCAACTCCACACTTGTCAGTGAGTGTGCACTTTGCCGGCAAGTCAAAGGCAGCAGCACTCTAGCTGGCCACTTTAGCCGTACAGTGGTACAGCAGCAGCTGCACACAGCCTTCTCGCTCACCGCCGAAGTGCGACATCGATTGTCGATAATTGCCGACTAGTGCCAATGGTAAATGATAATTGACGCCCTGGTGACAACGATGGTGCTGCTGCTGGTGCTGGAGATGATGGTGATGGAACCAACACCACTGCCAGCCATGGCCTTGACTGCCAGCGGATGGATGGATGCATGGCATGCTGTGCTGTGTGACAAGCGCAACTCGGCGATTGAGCTCAAGTGAAATGACATGTCAAGTGAGATGCCAGAAATGCATCAATTAGACCGACATCTCAGCATCACTACCACTACCACTTCTACTTCTGCTTTGTATTTGCTTTGCTTTTCCTTGGTTGTCCCACCCCACCGTCACCACCACCATCATTGCCCTTTAGACAATCATCGAAGTAGCTTTTAGGATTTGTACATTTTTTCAGTTTGCACTTTTCAATTTCCTGGTTCACTTTTTGGCTGCAGAGCTGCAGTAAAGTTGTCTCTCTTTCTAAGCTGTTGATGGCCCGATTCTTTCACTGAAGGTGACCTGAAAAAGATGAAGCCTTTTCCATCTCCCCTTCTCTTGGCACTTAAACAGAGAGAGAGAGAGAGAGAGAGAGAGAGAGAGAGAGAGAGAGAGAGAGAG
>JAALOO010000556.1_pt1 | contig 12755 bp, 15 predicted proteins | sample 7257641 | NCBI WGS metagenome assembly JAALOO01 (sample SAMN14085613, study PRJNA598686) | mite metagenome | biome: ENVO:01001000; feature: ENVO:01001002; material: ENVO:01001226; isolation source: single female mite from University of Michigan culture on fish food culture... ... | reverse complement strand
TTTTTCTAATATTAGGTAACACTTAGTAGCGATGTCGATAAATAGAGCCACGATAAACATCAGTGACGATGACATTGAGAATGCCACTCCGGATGATAGTTCTTCTAACAGCACCAGTACCGAAGGGGAGTACGCTGACACGACAGAAGCAGATAATGAGCACTTGGCGTACCTTCGAGCCAATTTTAATGGACGCTACTTTGACTGGGGCAGAGAAGACATCCAGAATGAGGACATGCGAAGTGTGATCAGTGAAGATTATATCAACGACACCGCCGATCCGGAGCTTGTAGAACATCTTCGGATCATCAATTTTTACTCGCAGAGTACCTATTTGGATTCTGATCCTCCTCGTAAGCTATCAAAACTCAAATTTTTATATAAAACTAAAAACACGTATGATTTTTTACAGCTCCGTTCACTCACCCAGACTATCCTCGAATTTCATTTGTGGATTTTTCACTTGAAAACAAAGGCTTGCTACGTAGTATTGAAATACTTTTGCAGTTTAAGCCGTCCACTATCATCCGTCCCGTTGATTTTGAATTTCCGACTGGTATTCAGCTTCCAGAAAGTGGTCAGTGGCTTCAAACCGCTACGCGACGTGGCCTTGAAAACCACATGCTTCCAATGACAGCAATTGAAGCTATCACCGACCTTTCTGAAGATTTTGGAATCTATCCTCTTTTTACCCGACCGGTACACATAGAAAAGGTTACCCAAGTGGACGACACTGACGTTTACAAATGCAATGTCGCTTTTCAAGTGAGCGAACTTGATGCAAAGGAGTTTCAAGTGCACAAGAGTCATGGCCTGTGGTTGGTGCACCTTTCAGGCGACGACAAACCGTCAAGCATTCAGCTGAAATCTAATACAACCGTACTCGACAATCAGACGATGTTCATGTACATTGCCGACTTGGTGATCGTCCACGTGATCCCACGCGGTGCTGACCCGCCTATCTGGCTAAACATTGTAGGTGTTGCCCCTGCAATTGACGAATCACTAGTGAAAATCGTTGGAGAAGGCTACATTGTCAAGCCAAAAGAAACTGACGTGCTGAAACACATCTTCCCAACCGAACTTCCTAACAAAGTCGCCATTACCTACATTGGCTCCATCAAGCAGTATCTCAAGGGAGCTAGAATGCTCACACTGCCAGAACGCCCAAGTGATCTACCCCGTGAGGCTGACTACAACGTCTCAATGCTCTATGAATGCATCTACGTTTTTGCTTATTTGTACAGTGCCTATCAACCGAATCAAGATCTAAATGCAAAGTACAGAGAATTCTTAAACATGAAAGAGCCGTCCATGCTGATGGCAGTCGGCGGACCTGGTACCGGGAAAACATCGACATCGGCAAAAGCTATCATTGCCTGTTTGGCAAACTACAATGATAGTGAACGACCGATCCACCTCGTTACTGCGCCATCAAATGCAGCGGCTGATGTGATGTATCTAAAGCTCCTTGAAGCGGCAAGCCAAGTGTCAAGTGTCCGCATCAAAATTGTTAGAGTTGGAGACATGCGAAAGTTCAGTCTTGCAGCGCGTAGTGCTAGTATACGCGACGAAATTGAGTATTATGAGGCACTTGGACCTGGTACCGTATCTTCAGCCAGAAGAATTTACCTACAACAAGCTGACATAATAGTTGTCACCTTGGGATCAGTCCAGTGTAAAGAACTAACTTACATCCGTACCAATCTAAAATCGAAAGTTCTTGTCGTCGACGAGTGTGGCCAAGCAAAGTTTGATGAAATCATGCTTCCCATGTACATCACCTCACTGCGGAAGATGTTTTTTATTGGCGATCCTAAGCAGCTGGGCCCTGTTCTCAAATGGCATGGATTTTTCAATTACCAGTCAAAAGATACCTCAATTTTTGTCAAGTTTTTCACCGACCTCAACAAGTATTCGCCCAACGCAATCTTTGAGATAAAGGAGCAACGCCGAATGCGCCGTTTTGTTGCTGAAACAGTGAACATGATTTCCTATCGTAGTAGTGAGCTTATCACAGGAACATCTGGAAACTGGACAAAAACGCTAAATTTGCCCGAACTCATTGTGTTTTCTGGAAGATCCTGGTTTGAACAGCACGCCACGCAAACACTCTCTTTCGAAAACCCAAACGAGTTTGCGTTTGCCATTAATCTACTTGAGGCCTCTATGAAACAGGCTGGATTTAACTGGCAGACAAAAAGTTGGCCAGCGCATGCTGTGCGTCTTTCCTACGGCATCATTTCACTCTACCGAGGCCAGTATACCCTATTCAACCGCAAAATTCAACAGCTTGGTTTAAAGGACTATGTGAAGGTGAGCACTGTGGACATGATGCAAGGAAGCGAAGTGGACGTAGCAATCGTTAGTGCCGTCCGAGCATCACAGGAACATGCTGGCGTTGGCTTCGCAAATGACCAAAAACGACTGAATGTGGCGCTGAGCCGCGGAGCTTGTTGCTACGTGCTCGCCAAAGTCGACGACTTCAGTACTGCACCTGGATGGAACATCCTGTTTCGCCAAGCTTCATCTAAGAAACGACTTTTTGGTAACGCTGACCAGCTCAACAACCCAGACCAGTTGCTTGGATTGCTAAATCATCTCAGCCAACCTGGACAGCGCATCTACGATGGTCAGTAATCATACCTATTCAACCGAATTGCAAACTGTTTTTGTTGTTTTCATTTTTACATTTTAATTTGTATGGTTTAACAAATAAATTTGCGTTTTATGATTATAAAACTTTAAATTTTTACTGCTGCAATTTTATTTTTTTGTGTGTTCATGTACGACTAAACATTCAAACAAAGTAAGCATTTATGTTCACATTCAAGAGTTTGAATTTGATTTTCAATTTCACCCTTTTACTCAATTGCTTGCTGTGCTTGGTGGCAAGAAAAAATACAGAATTTGTGTGTAAAGAAAATGGTAAAAATTTAATACTGGTGAAAACAGTATTTTTAATATCTTTAACTGTTTAATTTGTAGAGCAAAAAGAGTCAGTGCAGAGAAATAGAGAGAGATAAAATTATTTATTGGTTTACAGTAGTCATCCAATTGACAAAGACAGTAATAATGTTAGCACGGGTGATAGAAAAAAACCTACAAATTCACAGTTCATAATAGATTGGTTCTGATGAAAATGAAATTAACAGTTTCAAAACGTCTTCGCCTGATGTAAAAGTATCGGCATGTGTGATGGCGCGTTGGTGCCGTGCAGCAAGCTGGTAAAGTTTGTGCCATCCAGTCTCATGTCGGAAGCAGTCATACTTGGCTAGCAAATAAACACAGGCAGCCCGACTGAGGGCAACGGTCAAGCGGCGCAGGTCACCAGCAAAACCAACCGACCCGTTTTCATCAGCTGTACGAACAGCACTGACAATGGCGACATCAACCTCGCTGCCCTGCATCTGATCAACGGTGGAAACCCGTACAAAATCTTTCAAGCCAAGTTGTTTGATGTAACGGTTGAATAGATTGACTTGCGCTTTGTACAGACAGATGATAGCGTATTTCAATTTTGGGACTCTTGCTGGCCATCGTCTTGCATGGTAGTCAAACCCTGCCTGCTTTAGTGATGCCTCCAGTAGCTTCAATCCAAACATCATTTCTTCGGTGTTTTCAAACGAAAAAGAAGCGTCTGCCTTTTTCTCTTTCCAACTATCACCCGAAAAGATGATGGCTTCAGGCAGTCGAAGAGTCTGACGCCATTTTCCATTAGGCGTGGAGACAAGTGCACCATGTAGATCACTGTAAGCAATTGTACTGACCAGCTCAGCAACAAACTTTCGCATCCGATGTTGTTCGCGCAGCACTACAATGCGAGCCGGGCTTTCACTAATCATCCGCTTGTAAACGTGTACAAAAATCGATGTTTGGTGCGGTTGGTAGTTGTTGAAGCCAGTCCATTTGATCACTGGTCCAAGTTGTCGAGGATCGCCAACAAGGAGCAGTTTTGTGATAGATTTGAAGTAGAACGGATAAAGAAACTCATAGTATGAAGCCTGACCACACTCATCTATCACGAGCAAATCAAAATCAAGAGAATGGCGAATGCTAGCAAGGTCAGACGATTGAGACGATCCAAGTGTGGTGACCACAATGGTAGCACAAAGTAGATATTGCTGCTTGATAAAATTTTCGCTCAGTGGAGCCCCAGCTTTTGCCTCTCTTTGAATTATCGCTGATCTGAACTCCTTTTCATCATTTTCAACGGTTGATAGAACTGTCTGGCTAAACTTTGCCCGTTCTCCTGTTCGCCGAACTGCAACGACGGAGTTTTTACCAATCTTTTCAAGTAGTTTTGCAAATATTACATCAGCAGCAGCATTTGAAGGTGTGGTGACTAAGATGCGAGGAACTTTGACACCGGCATCGATGCAGTTTCTAATGTGTTGGTAGATGACATCTGCAGTTGAGCTAGTCTTTCCTGTTCCAGGGGCGCCGTCGACAATTAATATGTCCGGGTCTGACGAGCTCATCATGGAGCTAAATTTATCAGTGAAATCGTCTGTGGTCTGGTAGTTTTTGCGCGGAAATGGCTGATTTTTGACAATCAAATCAAAAATTGGGCAAACGTTGTAGTCATCAGTCGGCGATAATTCGGCTGGTAGATCTGGCAGAGAACACATGCGCATCGCTTTCAAAAACTGAGTCAGCCTCCCAACATAAGTGAGACCGACTTCATTCTGATTGCACCTTGCACCACTTTCAGTAAAGTTGCGGTTGAATAGATCGGTTCCAAAACGGTGTTTGTCTACAAAGTAGACTTCACTTGAGATGGTAGTCATTTGCTGATTGACGGACGGAAACAATGAAGACTCGTAAGGCCAAACAGGTGGGTGAAAATCAACATTCGAAGTTGTGTTAACGGTTGTTAGTTGTTTCATTAAAAGGAAAATTGAGTTGTCACTGAGTACACGGTGATATGCTTTGAAGTCAATTGTTGCCGGTGGTCGCCCGCAGTGTTTGGGCCGATGAAGAAGCCACAAAGTTGACCCATAAGTCTGCATCATTGACTCGATCACACGAGTTGCCACTTGAAAAGTAATCGTAGACTTGCACAAATTGGTAGTGGTGTTATCTAAAATAGTGCTAGACATCAAGGCAGTGCGATACTTTAAAGGAGAAAGCAAGTAGCGCTCAGACAAATCACACAATGTCTCAACGATGCAGACATCAGTCATTGATGAAGCTAATGCTTCTCTTGACTGACTTGAAAAGAATCCAGTGGTGCTTGTAATCTGAATGTCAGGTAAAACAGACTCATTTGAAATACGGATGATAGACCCTGTCGGTAGTTCAAGCAGCCTCTGGATTCCATTCAAAACGCCTTTGAAGTTAAAGTTGATGTTGGTGAAAGAAACTCGCTTGTACGAGGTAAAGATGTCACTGTCGGATGAAGCTAAAATGAATGTAAATAGCAATTAGCTCAACAGTTTAAAGGTACATACTCTCAGATTGAAGCGATGCTTCTGATGAAGTTTCAGAATCGTGCGAACTGGTGGCTGTGGATGGACTTGTTTCCATTGTCACTAAAGAATGCTGATTATCTGGAACAGCTGGACTCTGGTCGTCATTCTCGTAGTCAAGTGGACTATCCATCATCAATATCAGTTACGGTTGAATAGAACAAACAAGCAGTCGGTGCTCAAAGTCAACAACAGTGGTCAGTGGCAACACTCAGTCTTTCAAAAGAAGTCAGATTTTTCACGGTTGATTAGAAATGGAAACAATAAACCACAAACGCAATCTAGCACAAGCAATGGTCGGTGTAGCAAAGAAAGACGGTTGATTAGGTGCACCAGAAACTCGTCGATGATTAAATCGGTGGACGATCTTGAAGCAATGATCACACAGAATCAAAATGAAAACACGCTGCCTGCGAGCTGTGCGTGCAGCGCAAAGCAACTATATACACTCAACCGCCTCGCTGTGATAAAATAGAAACACACCTGAGTGAAATCAATAACAAGTTCAAAGAAAGCATTCAGAGTTTACAAAAATGTTAAAAGTTTTTTGGTGACAGTAAAAAATCAAAATGCAATTAACAGTAAAATCACAAAATACACAGTAATAAAACCAATTGATAATAAACAGGTAGAAATGAAAAACGGATGAATAGTGGTATGCTGAGTTGACAGTGCAGTTTTAGCTGTGAATGTTGTTCTCTTCATTTACCAGGCAGTACTGAAACAAACAAAATGGTTAGACTGTACACAAACATGCACAATGAAATTGCTTACATATCGATGTTTTGCTTTCTCGAGAATGAGATTCATAAAAGGAAGAAGACTATGTGGATTTTGAAAACGGATTTTGTTAAAAATACCATCAATTTGACCGTAGACAAAGTCAGCTGTAGCAGGGTCGCCGATCTGCTTAATCAAAACGCGCAAAATATTGTTGCCCACTTTGCTCTTTAGCAGTCTTTCATAGCAGCTATTGTAAAACAATGTACGGATGAGTAGTAGTCCTAAGCGCAAAATTTCAAATATACCTATTTTTGCCGAGGGACCAAGCCAAGTTACAGCAATGGTCATGATTTGCCGACTGAATGGCAGTTTGGATAAGATGACTAAAACAAAACACATTAAATGCTGTTTGAAGTTCAAAAATTAATCATTACCATCGTAGAGGTAAATCGTAGTTGAACTGTCCATTGGTGTTGCCAAAAATCCACTCGACAGAGCTAAACATTTGCACGTACTTTAGGCAGTCTTTACTTTTCGGATGATAGAGCAGCGCTTGGACCACAAATAGTCCCTTGTCGGAGAACAACATGTCTGGGACGCGTGAGGAGCACTCGTCAATAAAGAGCGTGTACACTTCCGCCCCCTCTTGGCCATACTGGCTGGCGGCAGTCTTGATGAGACGGCGAATGGCCTCATTGTTTTCGTTCGTAGCCATTACACAAATCTACAAACAATTAAAATTATTATCAGATCATTTAACATTTTTTCAAGTACATACCCTTCCAACTGCGTACTTGCACAAGGCTCTAGCAGCAATGCTCTTGCGATAAGCAAATCCAGCAAAGAATAGATTTGAGAATGGGCTACTGAGCAGGTCTTCATCGAATTCACCATTTTTGCAAAACAACTTTACTAAACTAGTCAAACGAACGGTTGGTAGTGATTTCGCGAACATTAGTCGCCGAAACAGTTGAGAGGCACTATTTGAAGTATATGTTTTGCGGCGTATTTCATCTTTGGTGAGTAGATTGATGAAATATTGCCACCACTGGACATTGCTTCGCAGTAGCAGCGTGGCCATCGAAAGTGACGCGGTGTGATGAAAAATCAAGTCTCCGACCTCAGACTTTAGCTCTTCAAACGCGACAGAAATCTCTTGTTCAGTTGAAATCTGAATACACGTTCCAAACTTTGGCCAGTTTCCGGCAACCTTGAAAACTCGCGAAACTGAACCGCGTAAATCATTAAGCGTGACGATATCGGTTGATAGGATGTCCAGTGTGCGAATGAACTCAGTGTCTTCTACTGGTTTTGAAGCAATAGTCTGAGTAGCACATCTGTCATTGCGTTGCATCGATTCGGTGAACTGATCTTTCAAAGAAGATGAGAATGTTAGCCAGTCACGATCAACATGACCTTTAAAGTAGTCCTCAACTGAAACTGGCTTGGAATTGCTGTGTTTGCGTTTGTTGTGGGTTCCAGCCAATGCCAGTGTCATAAACCACAGATCACACTGACTGCAGTAGTACTGAGCGGTGCCCAGGTGGCTGATGATGTGCGCTTCGTTTTCCTCGAACGTCGTCTTTTTATCTGACCAATCGCCAGAACCAGCCTTCCGGCAACACAGAACACACACATGAGCAAACTTAGTGTCGTCTCTGACGTTTGAATCAAATAGAAAGTAATCGGTTGAATAGGATAGAATCATCTCTTTGACCTTGTCATCATCACTAGTCAACCGGTGCGCAACAATAAGATGGCGGTGAAAAGTCTTGTGGTCAGTAAAACGCACACCGCAGTTAATCACTGGACACTGACAATAAAGCTGGACTCCAAGTTTTTGTCTGTTGAAATGTAAACAGCGTGTTAGAAAAAAAGATCAGCACAAATAGAAGTTACCGCTGCCGCTGGCCATCTGGTGCATCGTCCTCTGGAACTCGGCGAACATTTGCTGCCCGATTCTCGACACCCGATCGCTTCATTTTCTTGGAATATTACGGTTGATAGAAAGCGGAAAGCAAATCAAAACGACACGCCATCAACTGAAAACCGCGAGACACGGCAACAAACAAAATCTGCTAGCAGCGCAGTGAGCAGAAAAAACGTGCGACAGAAAAAACATGCAGCGGCGGTGCCTGTCACAAAGAGCGTTACTTTGGTAGAAGCAGCTGCCTGCCTGCACACGCGGTTTCTGCACTGTTCTGTTTGCCAAAACAAATTTCATCAATATACCGAAACAACTTCAGTTCACTTCGGTCAGCAAGAAGCCCATTCCTATTCCAACCGTATCAAAACAGGATCAAGATGAATCGCCGAACTCAGGACTACGCACCTGTGTGCATTTCAACAGCAGACAAAAAGAGTGTCCTACTATCAACCGCAATCATTCCAGCATTTCCACGAATTGCCAAAGCACTCAAGGAGTATCAAAACATAAGTGGTCGCAACGGTCAAATGAGCCACGAAGTGTCCCACCAGAAAGAAGTTGTGGTTTTAGTTGTGCAGTGGGTGACTGAAAGAAAGGCAAAGATTAACGATGCGAATCTCTGCGGATGGGAAGACGCTTTCGTCAAAGAGCACTTCGATAAAGTCCATCAGCTTCTACCAGCCGCCTTTCATTTGGAACAATTGGACCTCGCTGACAAACTAGCCAAGTCTCTCGCCGATTCATTGAAAGGAAAGTCACCTGCAGAAGTTGCTAGCAGTTTAGGTATTGTGCGCTGCATTAGCACTGAAGACTTGGAAAAGCTCAAAGCACAAGAACTGTCCATGGACCTCTTAAGCTACCATAACTGAGTTTTGTTTCCACTTTATACTATTCAACCGTACAGTAGTAACTTCTAACTTTTCCACCCTCAACTTTTATTGTAATTTGTAGTTTCAAATTTGATTGTATTGATTTCAAAATAAATGAACATTAAGCAAAGTCAACTATTATTGGTTTGTCTTTTACCACCAAGTCTTGACCATGATCAGTGTGCCTAATAGACTTGTACTGTAAGCCATAGAACTTTTGTTTAACCAATTCAGATGCAAAAGTTACCAAAAATTGTAAAATCTGATTCGCACAAAAGAATCTAGTTTTTAATTCCATTTTGCTCGTCCTTTGTGTATGGGCAGCACAGATGGAGAGCAGCAGGGCAAGCGCCGAAAGCGTACACACACACACAGCGAGGCAACTGAGAATATCATTTCCTTCCACGCTCAATGTGATCTCTGTTCTCAAAGCAAACTGATCTCACCACCTAAACAACCGTTGTCCTTCAAGAACGATCAATGATCGACAAAGTAACCCGTGCCACGTTTTGTCACAAACTCAATTGTGGGTTGTTGTAGTTTTCTAAAGACCAGTTTTGGTATTGCCTATCATCCGTATTACTAACAGACAATGTCTTCTACAAACATTTCGATGCTCCCTGAGCTGCCTCTGTTGCATATTTTTGACAAAATTCCACTATGCGAGTTATTGAACATAGACAAAGTTTGCCAAGCTTGGGGCGGCAAACTAAAAACTACCGCTCTAGCTCGCCGACAAGAACTGATCATATTGCATGGTAACTGTGCCATAGATGAGCTGGGACTATCTGAGTTTAATCCCAGCAGTCTGATCACGCATAACAACAAGATCCAAAGCCGTCTCTCTACAGCCAATGCCAGTTGCCACACACTGACAGTTAAAGAACCGTTTGCTCAAGTGGCAGCTAAAAAAATTGCTGAACTGATGCCAAACGTGAAAGTTCTGCGAGTCATTCAAGCAAGAAACAGTACCACTATCCAGCAATGGTTGCAGTTCTTGCTGAATAGGTACGGCAAACAATTGGTTGTGTTTACAATTCACTACCACTATGATTCTAGCACGCTACACTCAAAGGAGCTTTTGGAAAAAGCACAAACTACTAACAACCGTTTATTTTCGACATTTTTGCAGTCACTGAAGAGCATGAGTGCTTTGGAGCACATGGAATGGACTTGTCGTTTTGCATCCGGTCTGCAATTAAGAGAATTGTTGGATATTCCTGAGCTAGTGAGCAGTGGCACCAACAACTCATCACCTTACCTCAGCCTGGAGTTTGCCAACAAAAAGGGAACAATGCTTACAGAGTACATTGACGAAAATGGCCACCTGAAAGCCACATTTTGCTGGAGCGATTATTTTCAAAAGCTGTCTGATAAAACAGTCTCTATCACCCGTAACAATTCAATGCATCAGTCGATGGTATATTCAAGAGAAAACGATTTGAAAGAAAAACAGCTTGGTATCCTAAAGTCATTAATCGAAAAACACCATAGCCTGCTCAAACTGAAACTTTCTTTACCTGATTGTACGGTTCAACAGTTACTGAAACAATTGTCATCAACGCCAAGCAAAGTTTGTCAATCACTGACACATTTGACAATGACAGGAGCACAAATTGCTAAACTGCAGCAGTACAGCAAAGAAGACACATCTCCAGTAATGCAGCAAGTAAAGTCATTAAGGTATGCACACAAAATAAAACAGATTCTAAATTAACAGCTCATTTCCTATTTTTTACAGCCTGTACGACATCAATCTGTCGAGCCATACCGATTTTGAATCGATGAACCTATCAACCGTATTTCCAAGCGTACAAGTGCTCATTCTGCGACAAGTTTATACTACATGCCAAAAATGTCCTCTTATTCGTTGGCTAACACCAGCTGACGTTGATGATCTTGATCAGCGTCGCTTCCTTATCAGAGCGATCAATGAGTGTGTAAGCAAATCGCGTTTGCACTTTACTGAAATGCAACATCTTCAAGAGGCAAACATTGAATACGAGATCAACTCTCACTCACTCGCATTTCTCTGGGGTCTCAAGCGGAAAAACAATTTTACAAGAGACACTCTTGGACAAGCCACATTTCTACCGTAACTGGCTTTATGCTTTTCCTAATCAACCGACATTGCGTTTTCTTGTACGAGTTATCACTTACAGCGGCACCGACAATCTATTTTCAAAGTGAATAAAGTTAGAGCCAACACAGACGTCAATCAATCGTTTTAACTTTGCAACATATTTTCTTGCTTAACGAAGATCAACTTAAAAACCGAAAAACATTTACAATGGCGTCGCTACCGAATCACACCACAGAAGGACCAGTCACTCTACTTACAAGCGACAACAAGTTTATCGTATTGGACAATGACGTTGTCCAGTTTATACTTAGAAGTAGTGCAGAGTTTATAAAACTGCACAAAAACAATTCCCTCATCTGCGGTGAAATCGAGCTACAATTCTGCGCAAACAGTGTTGTGATTATAATTGACATTATCACCAAAATTATTCGGCTTGGCCAATCTATTCATGACTACTATGGCACGATCTGGGTCAACGATTGGATCAAGGAGCAAACAACTAACTCTATCAGCGAGCTCATTCAAACTGCAGACTACTTTGGTCAAAATCATCTGGCAAACATCATCGCAAATCACCTCAATGATAGGACTAACAGCAAGAGAACAACAAACAATTTGACTGAAAGAAACCGAGAAACAGGCAACTACTGAAAACACTGCATTTTGTTTTGAATTCTATTTCATCCGCAAACTTTCTTTACAAGTCTCCTTTGCTACTGTCGAACGTACTTGACTTCACTAAAAGTTTTCTCTGATCGTTCAAACATCATGCTCTCTCACTGCCTCTGTTGTGTGTTGTTTCCCTACCAACCGATATGCTTACACTATGCCAAAGTAATCTTCTCAATCAAATATAGAATCTACACAAAGCCAAACTCATCTTTAGTCAACTTTAGAGGAAAGGACAAGAATAAAAGGCATCCTCAATTACAAATCATTCACAGTCCCCTCTCTGTCTATGAACAAAGCATCACGCCTGAAAAGAATAAAACCAACATCTTCCAACTGTTCATTCACCATTCACTCTCTGACTCTCTTCAAGCAACGTCGTAAAGAAAGCAATGTCATCGTACAGCAAGTCAGAAGAAGTCTGGAGCATTGGAAGCATCGATGGACAAGGACGGGTCATTGTGCATCTGAACGACGTTCTAGCATCCGTTACAGCAACGCTCAGTTTTCTGGAAGAGGACAAGGAAGTAGTCAAGCTGGCCCAGAGTATCAGAAAGTTGACAATGGAGGACGAAGTCGAAGAGGAAATGGACACTACTGACAGTACAATTGTTTTGGACAGAGAACTGGTTGAGAAGCAGTACATACAGTTACTTCTGTGTCAAAGTACAGTCCATCACCTAATTGCCACTTCTTCATCGATTCTCTGTTGGGCGTTTCAGCAGCAAGTAACGGAAAAGGACAATTTGATGCTGATCAATAATGAAGTCACCCGGATATATTCACTGAGCTGTGCATTGGACCACAATCTAAAAGTGATCCTTTAGTCCAACTAATCAACCGAATTTTACCTTCAGAGCGACTACTATATGATCGAACAATAGAACGGGAGATTTGCAAATTAATTTTAGAGTGCGACTAACATTGATTTTAAAGCGACTAGATTAAATTTATATTTTCAAACTACGCGCGCCGCATTCTGCCGTCGTTTGCGAGCGTCTCCGACATCTGCG
>JAALOO010000665.1_pt2 | contig 12759 bp, 9 predicted proteins | sample 7257641 | NCBI WGS metagenome assembly JAALOO01 (sample SAMN14085613, study PRJNA598686) | mite metagenome | biome: ENVO:01001000; feature: ENVO:01001002; material: ENVO:01001226; isolation source: single female mite from University of Michigan culture on fish food culture... ... | reverse complement strand
TTTCATCTAATAACAAGTTTAGTTTTCAGTGATTACTAAAAAGAGTTTAAACATGCTTGTGATTTAATTAAAAGCGGTTTTCATCGATGACATGACGAATTTTTTTAGTTTATCAGATTAGTTTGTGATGATCAGTGTTTAGCTGTTTGATTTAGATGCACATTCATAGATTACACGTCACAATTAAAAAGCTTTTTTGCTGTGTCGGGCAAAAATGACCACCTGTTGATTTGTAACAAAAGAGGATTTTGTTGCTCTTACTCAAGTTGAGAACCATAAATTGTCTGATATTTAAAATTTAAAAAATGTTTAAAGCGCAGTAGGGGTTCTAATCAATTCTGAAAACTGAACAAAGTGTTTTTAGTGTAACTGTACCAGTCAAGGACGGCAAGAGAATCAAGCAACATTGCCATCTGAAACAACAGCAGCAACAACAAAGTATATGCCTTTTTTTATTGAAGGTCAGCTCAAAACATCTTTTCTTTTATTAGTCACGACTAACAACTGAAGTTGTTAAAGAAGTTGCAAATACTGCCCGCTAGCTATTTGAGCTTATGACTGTTTTCTGTTCACACTTTTTTATTTTGATCATCATTATTTTGTCTTCTTAATTTAATAAAATATCAAAATTATGATGAGTTTATCAACTAATGGTCAATTTGATCTATTATTTGATCGTTTTTAATAAGTTTTAATGTTAAAAAATATTTTTTAATTTATAAGATAGCAACAGCATCACAAAAATACTTTTCTAAACCAACAAAATAACTTTATTTTCAAGTTGCTTTTAGATATTTTGTAAAAAATTGTAAACACAAAAACAACTTTGACTATGTTTCACTCGTCCATTACTAGAATATTTAGCCAAATAAGTAACATTGAATGTAGTTTCTAAGTAAAAGTTTCCATTAAAGGTGACGCTCATTTCTGGTGTTGTTTTGGCAAAAGAAGTGACCAATTTGGTGGCACACGATTTCAATCGAAAAGGCAAGTCAAGGTTCCACTGACAATCAGTGCAACATTCAGAATTGAATTCTAAATTGACTGCTTTCACTTTAGGGAAAACAACAGGAAATTGAAGATTTTCGAATTGTGAGTGCACAAATTATGCATTGTCGGTGATCGTGATGTTCAGCTCGGAAAGTGCACTCAGCACTGAAAAATGGTATCCACTGTAAGCAATGTCCTTTTGCTGCGAGTACGCCAGTCCAAGCATGGTGAGGTTTGGCAAATTGGCCAACTTGATGACTTCGCCGACTGACAAAGTTTCACTTACCTCTAAAGGCAGGTTTTTGAAGTTGACGAAAGCACTAGTTAAGTACTCTAATTCACCGCTAGATCAAATGGACATGTTCCAAAAATTAAAGTGGGCGGCAACTTCTACTGGATAGATGTGCGGTGATGTTTCCCAATATGTTCCCATTGTGTTGTAGTTGACTTTCATCATCATTGGGTTGTTTATAGATTTCAAACTGGCTGCCCAGCGAAGGGAAATGTCATTTCGAGATTTGAAAGAGACGAGTTCCAGGGTGTGAAACTTCGAAAAGCTGAAAAGATGAGTCAAAGGGTGGCACTACCAAACGGTCAGAATGGTCGTAGAAAGAGAGTCGCTGAAGTTTTTGCAGTTCATTGATGCTGGCAACCAGGGGATAGAAGATGGACTGAAAAGTGACGTTTTTAGCATTGAAGATAACTTGAAGTGTCGTAAGTGTTCCACTGTAGGCTGAGATGAACAGTTGAAGATACTGCAAAAAATTGACATCTTCAGTTTGGTCATTGACAACTACCGCTAGTGTGAAATTGGAAAAAAAAGTTGTCCAATGTTCAGTCAAACGTGTAAACAGCATTCCGTTGAAGTAATCTAAAACATTGAATTGCAAATTAACGTTGACAGAAGCATGAATATTGTCCCAGTGTTCCGCACTTCCAATTAGAAGAATCAGCTTCTTTTGCACTTTACAGCGTTTATCTACGGCGTTTTCCATTCACAACTTACTGTGCGCAGAGTGTCAATCTGCTCCCAAAATGGTAGTTTTTTAATGATCTTGTAAAAACAGTCCTGATAGTCACTGAATCAGTTTTCAATTGCCATTTTTTGTAAAACATAAATTGAAAAGTGAGATTAGTAAGGCAAACACTAAAAAATATAAAAATACATACCAGAAAAATGTGGTGAGTTTTTTTTGCTTAAAAGCAGTCAACGGTAGACGAAAGAAAAAACGTTGACAAGTTGAGAATAAATGCTCCAGACAAGTGGTCAACGGTGATGTTGTTGTAGGAAGAATGTTCAAAACTAAAAACAGTCGACGTTTATATACACACTGGCCAACTGATTTTGTCTAGATTTTGTATAGACAGATATTTACATATTTGTAATCAGGGCATTTTAAGCTTTCCAACGATGTGCGATGAAATAATGCTTGCAAAAGCAGTCCAACTACACAAAACTTCCGTTTTACTTTCTTCAACTTGTTGACAGCAATGTATCGTATTGCCTAAAGCTTAGACAGTGTAGATCTAATCTGCTCTAATAAGCTACAATCTACTCGTGAAATTACCAGTTGACATGTAGCAATAAACATTATTTTAATTAAACATTTTCAGAAGCTGTTTTAAAAAAAGTTGATTTGCAGTTGGTAGGTCTGTTTTGGCACTCTCTGTGCCTTTAGGCGAAACTTGAAAAAGCTTTAATTTGTGAGTTGCTACTACAAGTCATTGAGGTGACAGATAATTAGAGGGGGCAACAGCAGCACTGAAGTAGTCCTAGCAGTGGCAATGGTCAATCCATCATCACAGCTGTGGCACCCAGAACGTGCAAATATTTACCCAATTCACTCAACTTTTTCTTCCTTTTACTCGCAATCGCTCAGTTTACCAGCATGATTGATGGTGGACACGTCTTCTGTGGACGTTGGATGTTATCTGGTAGTTTAGACTTCGATTAATTGATGGCGATGATGTTGGTTTTAGGAGAAACTGCACAAGTAAAACCACTGCTCTTTGTTTTACAAAATAAAAAAATTATTTTTTACTCTTCCTAAGTCACGTAACTTGTGAGCTCGAAGCGTTTTTTCCACTTTAACGTTGAAAATAAAATAAATTAATTGATTTTTAATTTAACCACGTCTAATTGTTCACTGTGAACTGTGAACTGCAGAGTCAACAGAAAAATGAACATCCAACTTTTAAAGTTTTTAAAGTGTTTCAACTTTTTATTGCTTCGACTACTAGAGAGAAGAACAAAACTGTTTGTTGATGATCGATATCATCATTTCAAATTGTTATCTTACTTCATCAATCAGTATATTCGGGTAAATAACACCGGTAATGGTAGTGTTTTTTATTGCCCCACATCTTCTTACTCATCGATCAGCTGACCACTTCACTTTGTTCACCTCAATAGTCCTACTTCAATAGTCGTAAAATTGACTATAAATATTTGTCCGCTCGTCTTTATTTGAGTGGCTTTAAAAGTAAAAACAACATTTGATACTGAAAAGAAAAAGAAAAAATCACAAATAAAACAAAGGGTTAATGCTATTTTTAGAAAAACCTACAATCGGTATAACTTGTCATTCGGAATTCAAAACAGAATTTGACAAATGTGAAACTATTTAGCAAATAATTGTTTTCACTACATCTTGATTTACCTTCCTGGACCCAGGCGACTTTTAGCAGAAAAAGTTGTTTTCCCCAGCGGCACACCTCAATCATTAAGTAATAGTGCCGTCACCCATATAAAAGTGTGCCCTTTATGCACTGTTTTCTGCCCCTTTCCCTCCCTCTTTTTTCGCCTCCCCTTTTTGCTACTCCTTGCACTACTCCTCAACGTGAGTGTCCGTCGGGCGTCATTAGCCGTGAATAGTACTTGTAGTACTAGTTCTAGCGGCAAAGCCTACCACCACTTTCTGCCCAAGTAGGTCACCACCGTTGGTCAGTCTTGCCTGCCACTGCTCACCGTGCTAATCCATTGCAGTGCCCAATTGCTCAATACACTTTGCTCTTTCTCCGGTGTGTGTGTTAATGCACTTGTTTACGCATACACACACAACCACCACTACCACTACTGCACCTACTTTCTTCAGTGGACTTTAGAAATGTAAAGAAGATTGGGGAAGAAATCGGTTGGGAAATGGAGGAGGGAGTGTGGCTGTAGTAATCCTCTGTGTGGTTTTGTAGTGCTGATTGCTCTAACCTACTAAGGCACTTTGCTCAATCTCTGACATCAAGAACTACCAGCAAAATCGTGAAGTATCGATAAAGGAAAAAAAAGAGTCAGTGAGGGTGATGTGGCAATTAATTAATCAGGTAAATGGCAAATTAATGCAACTGCGATTAGTCGGCAGACAAAAACAATGTGATTTTGAAGGTAAACTTGAAGAACATTTTCCTTGAGAAAAAAAGACGCTGGTTTTTGTTTGAATATGATTTAGCAAGTTTTAAGCAGTGCGATACCAGTCAATTTTGAGTTAATCGTCTTGAAAATAGTTTTTTTCTTAGCCAAGAGTTCAAGCTACAGTTCTTTTCGAGCACTAAAATTCTTCAACGACAAAGTAAAGACTGCCCTCCTTTATCTTTGCACCCCGCCGTCAGTCATCAAGTCATATAAATCGTCTTAGCAACAACTCCCACGCCACTGTGACATCTGAACCCACTTTGAGGAAAGACGAAGAGGAAGAAGAAGTCAACGTTCGACTGAAGTGGGCAGAGAGAAATTCCGTATTCTAGTGAATGGTGAATGGGAAGCGAAGAAGTGTCTACCACCATGCGCATGACTCGTTCACTCGGCGACGGCAAATTGGCGTCTTTCTCTCTTTCCCTACTTCTCCAATCCCGCTTCTATCCTCTCCTCTCCTCTCTCGTTTCCCCGCTACTCAGTTTGAGTTTGTTGTTCCTCGGAGTTGCTGGCTGCTCACTGGCGGCTCAAACTCGTGGCGTCGGCGTCTGTGTGTTGAGCAAGTGTGTGCCTGTGTTTTGTCTGTATATTGCGCCCAGTGCTCAGTGCAGCTGCTGGTACAGTAGCTCTGCTGTGTCTGAGAGTTTGTGTTTGGTTCCTGGAACGACGTGTCACCAGGCAAACCTCTCCTTTTCTATCTTTGTGCTGTCCACCTCAACAAAGCCATCCTCTTCACAACACCGAATTCGGCGACCATCACCTGTTTTTAAACATCACCAGTTCAACTGATCTTCTTTTGCATCAATCAATGGTAAGTGTATATTGTTGTGTTTACGTACAAAAAGATTTAGTTTTGCCGAGTTTTTCGGTCAAATTTTTTTTATCTAAAAATACTATTTTTGCAATCACTTTGCATTCCATTTAAGACATAGTCTGTTGAAAAGCTCCAATTAACAATTAGACAAGAGTACATCAACTCATCAACTGACCTCCAAACTGTCCGCCCACCTGTGTGTGTGTCTGCATGTGTGTTTGCATCAGTGTGCTTGAGACAATGTAAACAAAGGAGTGATATCTCCATCGGCAGTCAGTGACTGCCTTCTGTCTCCAGGCGACAATAAATCTGTCACCTTGTGTGTGATGTTGCTCGCTCTTTTTCTCTCTCTTTCTTTTCCTACTGTGCAGACTATGTGACATGATGACATCGACTATCACTATCAGTGCGCACTTGTCAACAAATGGCACTCGTGCTTCTGTGCTACAGTGGTGATGGTAGTGGAGGCGATGATAACGTCACCAAACATTCTGATTGGCACTGTCTTTGCCAATCTACCTGCTCCTCTTCCCTACTGCCACCATTTAATGACATTTGCCATCTCCGGCAGTTGAGTGATTGACAATTTGGTTGATGGAGCTGTCCGAATGTGACCTTCTCCTAATTAGGCAGACAGTCCACCTAAGTGCAGTTCTATTTTCTGCAGTCACTCACTACTCTTCGCTGATTCACTTCTACAAAAGGAAGTCTTGAATTGGGTTGCCGCTGATCGCATTACCTCCCCTTCTCCCCCCTCACTCCGCTCGACGGTGGTCGCCGTCGCCGTTTTGTTCGTGCAACTCCTGCGTCACGCTGTGTCGATCGCTATCTCCTGGCGTTCATCTTCCAATCTCTCTCCTATCTACGGTGGCGTAAATCGGTGTCAATCAATCGGCCGATTCATTTACATCGCCATTTGTCTGTGCGAGTGTGACTGCAATAAACTTAGTCTGTATATACGTCGCCATCACAACTCCCTCCCTTCAAGATGGTGCTAAAAATGCAATGATGACGATTAGATTTTTTCGCTATTAGCTATCGCAGCAATGATGCAGTAGGCGTCAGTTTCCTTCTGATAGAGTGGTCTACACCACTAGCTCTAAATTGAAACTATCTACAGGACTGATCTATTCAAAGTGCTGCTGCTGCCTGAATTCAGTCCCATTTTTGGAAGTGAAGTAAGTGTTTACTGTTCTGCCGGGGCACATTCTACATCAGGGGGCAATGTCATCAACAGGCTGAGTGACATCGTCCAAGTCAATCTCCATTACTGCACCACCACTGCTGCCAAAGAGTGCACAGTATCTGTTCTTTCTATTCTATTCTTTTTTCTGCAGCCATTGTCGAGCTGGCTTTTCACCACTGCGCTGTACCACTGTTACTGTTGCTGCTGCTTCTGCTGCCACAAGTGCACTTACAATGACACCGATTGTAGTGCAGCACCAGCATAGACTGAAAGAAAGAGAGAGAAACGGGCGAACAAGCGGCGAAGAAGACAGCAAGACAGCAGAAGTGGTGGTGGCTACAATAGCAACAATTGCCTACCGAAGCGGCTCATCTGCCCTGATCCTCCTTTTTCAGTCTGTGTGCTGTGTAGTCGTGTGCTGGCTGCTGAAATTCAATTAGAATGTAGCCCAGTGTGGATTGACTTGAAAGAATGGACGGCTGACGGACACTGAATCAGTCAGTCAATGACTGAGTGTCTGCCATTTGAAGGTCTACTCTTCAGAGGTCTACTCGGTTTTGAGCAACAAACAAACAAACAGACAAACAAAGGAACCAGTGTTTATTGGCCCAATGGAGATCACCAAGTGAGGTGGCGGCGGCAACTGCGATGGCCTTTTGAAGCACTGCACTACACAGACTCGTTTCGATTGTCATACACAATCCGCTAGGTGACACAATGGCGACACAGTGATGGTGGTGACAGTAATGCGTTGTACTGGCTGCATTTGACTGCTCCTCGTAGCAAGCACTGTGCTCTCCATTTGTTGCGCTTTATAAATACATACACCACAGCTCTATGAAGTGTATGAAATGTGTTCATTCGGAGGGCTATGATTGCTTCACCTGTGTTGTGACTACTTCGAATTTAAGCAATTGATGTACTGTTAGTAAGTGTAGTGTAGTGTGCACCCTTTTCCTCCTCAGTGCCGCTCACTCCGCCAAGTCCAATTAGCAGTTGTCTCTGACCAATTGTGCGCTGCATGTTGATGAGCATCTGCTTTTCATCTGCTCTTTCTCCGCCGCTGCCATCACTGTTTTCTCTCCTGCCACCCAATTCAAACCGTCATCACATCGTCTGCAACTCATCTGCAGCACTCTTCTTCATCATCTGTCGGCAGGTTCTGTGGATGCTCCTTCTTGTGAGCGGTCACTGGACATCACTAGAGGTGATTGCTCACAGATTGCCGGTGACTTTGCATCCCAGCAGAAGGATGTGTGTGTGTGTCTGATTGTCTGTCAATGGCAGTGCTAGTTCCTTTCGAGCAGTGGCACTCGTCGTCGCCAGTGCCATCATCAGTGGCTGATTAGTGGGACGGTAATCGACCAGACGATTGCAGCAGCAACTGACACGAACAACTTGGCCAACCGTCTTCTGACCGGGTAGGGAAGGGTGACGGCTGCCTTGGCTCTTACTTGCTTGCCTTCGTCAATTGTTCTGCCCTCTCAGCAACAAGTTGAGTGGCAAGTGAGTCACTCGGACACGACTGTACACTTCCACGACCACTATCGACCACCATCGGTGCGAAACGAGTGTGTGCGAGTGAGTGCTTCAGTGACCGGTGAAGATGATGGCGGTGCTGCTGCTGCCACTACTGCTTTAGCCGTTGCTGCTGCTGCTGATGATGATGATGATGAGGTTGGAAAAAAACTGAGAGAGTTTGAGGTAAAGCATGCCCACAAACGACACTCAAAGTTTGCCAGAGCATGAAGTAATTTCTGCGCTCATTGTCAAAATGTGCTTTAGATCTGTCGATGTCTGCTTGCAGAGTACTGCTGGCTTTTACTGTGCTGCAGCTAATCGTGTGCTGACCTTTCTAAACTTGATTTTACTTTCTCGCCTTTCTTCATCTTACTCCTTTCTTCTCACTCAGACTTCTCTTTGTTCCTGGAACCCGGCAGATGCTTTTTCCCACCTTTTGTCTTTCTCTCCTCTCCATTTTCTTCTCATGTGAATTTTCGCTGATCACCATCATCTTTTCCTTCTCTTCCTTCTCTTGTTTTCTTCCCATCCCTTCTTTACAACTCAATCTTAAACTCACGGTTTTTATCAGATGCCCAGTGTTTGCCTCTGTCTGCCCCTTTTCTCTTTGATGATGTTGTCTTAGCGTGTCACTATTTAGCACCTTTCCTCAACCTACTACTACTACTACCGCACTTCATTTACATTCCCTCGACTGTCTGTTTGTTTGTTTAGCAACAAGCACTGCTATCCCTTTTCCGACGTGTGTGTTCTACTTTCAACCTGACTTCTTCGTTCCCTTCTTTTCATTTTCTCTTTTTGTCACTTTTTCTTTATGTTCTTTCGCATCTTTTAAAGTTTAAATTTAAACACTGGCTGAAGTTTCTGCTTTAGTTGTTTCACTTTCAAAACAATTGTTAGTTGTAGTGGCAGTAATAACACTACCGTCCCTGGACTTGTAAAGAATATTTGACAGAAGTTCAAAATGACGTCTAGTATGTTGAAGGCTCAACGAGCAGTTCTCTAGTTTACCAAAGACTGGCACTGTGTGCGTCTGGTGCATTCTATGGGTTCATGTTACTCAGCAGCTAGCCACAACCTGTCTCCTTCCGCCTCTGCGCCCCTTTTCCGAGCTCCTTTTCTACCGTCTCAGTTGCCTTCTTCTTTGCCACCATCATCGCCTTTTCCTTCTCCTGCGCTGACATTCTTGACTCTTGACGAGGAGACACTCTCACAACTTCTACTTTCTAGATCTGCACCCAATCACACTGCTTCTCTTCACCCGTTGAGAGCACAAGCCAAAGTGGAGTCGAGTCGTCGGACTCCAGCCCCTCTGCCATTCACCGCCGTTGCCTTATCCCCCGATGAACCCCAGCAGCAGACCCCAGCAACAGCCCCCTCTCTCGCCGACCTTCGACCCCGTAAAGTCAACTTCAAAAGTCCTCTCACCTCACCTTTAAAGAGTCCCGGCAGAGATCACATCAGTCCTCGTCAGTCCTCGAAAGGTAAACGTCGTAAAGCCTCTCGTTTACTGTCACATCTTCGGAGCGCTGTTTGGCGACGCAAGGAGAAGCCCAGCCGAGAGGTTGAGGCATGCAGTAAAGATATTAAAGTTGTGAAGAAAGACAAAGAAGTACCTGATGACCTCGAAAGTAAGTAAAGCTTTTTGTTTGTAAAACACAGCAAAGCATTGCTCACATTTTTGTCATTCTCTTTTATAGGGGTCGAGGAATCGCTCATCATCTGCCTTTCCGCAACAGCAGCAGCAACGACAGACACCACCACCACCAAAAGTGCCCCAATCTGTACTTCGACCTTTGACTTCCACACAACAGCCACCGTCTCGTACGTGTCCACCGTCGAGCTCGTCCACCTTTCTCCCTCCTCTAGCCTAGTCTCCCGTCTATTCCGTCTTCGTCATCGTCGCCGAGCAAAGTCCACCTCTGTGAAGCAGGAGGAAAGCATGGCTACCTCTAACAACAATACAAGCAGACCTTCGGCGTTGAAGCCACCCTCTCAACTGGGCAAGCTTACCGCTCAGTTTGGCTTTGGCAGTCGACAGCTGCCAACGTCTGGTAACTTTGAGAAACCGCCGGCACTGCCGCCTAAGCTGACAGCCTCAAAGTTGCGCGCTCCAACGTCCAACCTGCCGATGTACAACTCGAAACTGCTCGGCTCCAAGTCAATCGGCAACGTCAGTGCGGCAGTCTCCAGCGAGCGGACCTCAGTGCCGACATTCATCCCAGCAAACACCGCAAACAGCTGCGACAATTTGACCACCAAGCCGCGGTCCTCCACTCCGGACATCTCCGCTGCCTCTGACGCCAGTTCTCAGACCTTATCTTCTGCCTCCAGTGTTTCGAGCTTTAAGAAGGGTGGCTCCAACCTGGGACAACAGCCTTCTACCGCGGCGAATCGTCGACTGCTGCCGACTCGCAGTGCCTTTTTTGACGCCAATCGAGGGGCGCCAGGTGTTCATGCATCTGACTCGAGGTTCTCCAATCGATCGTCGTCATCATCAAACATCAGCGCCGATTCAGGGCACAACTCGAGCTCCTCGGGTGGGCCTATCAGCTCCAAGTCAACTCACAATCTCAGCACAAAGCCGACAGTGACTGGTGCGAGTAATCAGAGCAAGTCACTGCTTCCCACTTCCAAACCGGCAGCAGCAGCTCAGCAGTCGACGGCCTCAGCAAAGGCATCATCAGCAAACATGCACACTCATTCAGCAAACATTCCTCAGGTGAAGAAGCCCCAAACGGCGCACATCGTCTCTACGCCAGGCCCGGTGATTGTCGATCGAGGCGCTGCCGCCATCTCCTCACCTCGACTGCCCAATCCGGCCAGTCAGTTTCCCTCGATGACTAAATTCGCCGCCCACCAGTCTCAGCTGCACAGTCAGCGAATGCAGTTCTTCTACGGAACCACCTCACCAGTTTCCAATGGCCACCATCAAGTTCTGAGAAACGGTGTCGGAGTGCCTGGCATTCAACAGGTGAGCAGTGCCGCAAACAAGAACAACCTTCATGCCTATCAGCCACCCGAAGTGGGTCATTCGGTCATGAAGAATGGAACATCAGGGCCGACGATTGCAGTTCCTGTCGCTAGGCGAGCGCCCGTTGGTTTAAAGTCACCTGCACATCATGGTAAGTTTGTAATGCGTAAAAGTTGTCGAGATTTTAATCTGATTTGGAAAACAAAAAAGTTAAACTTTTCAGATTTATTTACATTACAGGATTTTGATTAGCCTGTATAAGGTGATTTAACTAATGAGAAAAATTAGTTTGACAAACTTTTTTTTGCTGAAAAAACAGAAAACTTTGATTTTAAGCTTCTGAGCTTTTGTTTTTTAGATAGATCAAAAATAGAAAGTGACAGCTGTATTGAAGTCTGGGAAGTCTACTGTACCTTCCATTTGTTATCTTTTTAATCGGCATTACCATTTGATAATTAACATGTAAATAGGACAACATTGTCTGATTAGACGACAGTTTTCTTCTGTTCAAGCGAGGTGAACGACGGCTGTTGAACAAGTAAACCAATTGAACGTGGCAAACACGTCGTTGCGCAAATTCGCTTATCACCTCTCTGGCGTATCTTCCCTTCTGCCTGTCCAATTAGCAGCAGCAGACAAGTGAAGAGAAGAAGGGGAGATGATTTATTATTGATTGTTCCCGTCTCCGCACTCTCTCTACGCTTGATTAGATAAACAATGCACTGTTTTCTGGTTCACGAGTTTCCAACAGAGTCAGCGTAATTTGGATTCTCACTAGTTTTTTCTCTTTTACTCTTACACTGTAGGCATCCTCCATCCTGAGTTGCACAAACCGTACAAGCGGCCAACGACCACAGTTTCGACGCTTTCACCAGGCAATCATCATCAGCTACCAAATGGAGGCTATACTCGCTACCAGGCACCCTCATCTGCTGCTGCCGTTCCTAACGGTACTTTGGTGATGGCCAACGTACAAAACTCTACTTTAAATCACAATAATAATAGCACCTACGGCAACGGCTACAACCAAAGCTACGTTCGAAATGCTGTCAATCGGCTGAACAGTAACACTCAGTTACAGCCAGTCCAGCAAACTATTGCTAGTGAGCCAGGACCGCCTCTACCTCCAAAAGGCATCATCAATGGCTACACGCGAAGCTACAGTCACCCACCTGATGTGAATGGCAACGTTGCACCGGTTATTCCACCAAAAGGTTTAGGGCTTCGGGCCTCTAACCAAACTGATCGCCTGCTAGCGAGACAGACTGACAGACAGCTGACCATTCAGGAGCATCGATTTGAAGGAGAGACAGCTTCAGGACTGGAGTTTGAGGATGTTCTCAATGGCAACGTCGTCAACGGCAGTGAAGATGAGCTGTCCTCGTCGGAGTACAGCTCACTGACATACAATGTACGACGGCGAACCGATCAACCACAGCAGCTGCCAACTACGGTAGTGACGGGTGGAATTGGATCATCAAAGTCTTCGTCACTGCATCGACACCTCTACCAGCAGCAGCAGCACCACCACCACCACCACAATCACACGCTTGTTCAGCAATCTTCTTTGGGAAAATTAAGGGCGCCGCAATTAGCAGCGAGTGCTGCTGTTGCCACCACCGACATTGCTGCAACAGAAACAGCAACATCAGGTACGGTTGGACGAACAGAGACTACAAATTCGGTAGTGCTTTCTTCTCCTCCTCCGCCGCCGCCTCCATCCTCTGCTGACAGTCGTCGACTGGAGGAGATGTCCTTCGTCGCGGCACTCGTCAGTCGTCAGCAGTTGGCAGCTGCAGCCGCCGCCGCTCAACAGACTACAACTGCGACTTCAGCAGCAGCAGCAGCAGCAGCAGCAGCAGCAGCAG